>Ga0207095_10011_pt1 | contig 60063 bp, 46 predicted proteins | sample Alteio_BWMinHeat_88_FD_153529 | JGI IMG/M metagenome (GOLD analysis project Ga0207095, IMG submission 153529) | Enriched cells from forest soil in Barre Woods Harvard Forest LTER site, Petersham, Massachusetts, United States -... | ecosystem: Environmental > Terrestrial > Soil > Temperate forest >... | reverse complement strand
GAACGATTGGGAATCCGCGTCGGTTTCCGCGCGAACATGGCGGATGTTCCGAATCGTTCCACGCTGGAATGGCCGCGCGAGGACCACGCCAATGTGTTGAAAGCAATGCAGACAAAAGCAACACCCTGAATTTTACCACGAAGGACACAAAGAGCACGAAGTTCGGAAAGAGGAGAAACACAGAGGTCACTGAGGCACAGAGGGTGAATTCGGAAAGAGCCAAGCCGCCAAAATCCCGACTCCGATTCAGCATCGGGGTCGGGATTTTGGCGATTCTGCTTCTGCTCTGAGATCTCTGTGTCCTCTGTGGTAAATCTCTCCTTCTCGTTTTTTTTCGTGTCCTTCGTGCTCTTCGTGGTTAAATAAACCTATTCTGCAGCTTTAAGATGAAGATTACGCTTTTCACGGGCAACCAGCCGCGCCACGTCGCGTTGATCGAATCGCTCTGCGAAATCGCAGACTCCGTTTTTGCCGTCCAGGAATGCAACACGGTTTTCCCCGGACAGGTGGAGGATTTTCACAAGAAAACGGAGGTGATGCGGAATTATTTTTCGCGCGTGATTGCCGCGGAGGAATCCGTTTTTGGAAAACCGCGCTTCGCCCCCTCCAACGCGCGTCAGCTCGCGATCAAATCCGGCGACCTCAACCGCCTCAGTCTCGACGTGCTGCGCCCCGCTCTTGAAAGCGACGTCTTCGTGGTGTTCGGCGCAAGTTTCATCAAGCCGCCCCTCGTGGACCTCCTCGTCGAAAAACGCGCCTACAACATTCATATGGGCGTCTCGCCTCAATATCGCGGCAACGCCTGCAACTTCTGGGCGCTTCACGACCGGCATCCCGAATTCGTGGGCGCCACCATCCATCTTCTCAGCAAAGGACTGGATTCCGGCCCGATGCTCTTCCACGCCCTGCCGCGTCCGCAGGAAGTCGATGGCTTCACGCTCGGGATGCTCGCCGTGAAAGCGGCGCATCGCGGCCTGATCGAACATCTCAAGGCGGGCGATCTCAACGCGATGCCCACGGTCACCCAGGACAAATCGAAACAGATTCGCTACACACGCAACGCGGATTTCACCGATGCATTCGCTTCCGCCTATCTGGATTCGCACCCTTCCCCCGCCGAAATTCATGCCGCACTGCAAAAGCGTGATTTGCGCATCTTTATGCAGCCCTTGGTGTTTTAAAGGTCATGGCCTACTCCACCATCGATCGTCTTTTTTGGGTTCCGGAAATCCTGAAGGACATCGAGGAGCATGTGCCCGTCAACGACATCGTCTATCGCGGCCTGCGCGTATGGCCGTTTTTGAGAATTCTATTCGCAGGGGATTTGTACGGGAAGAAACAGGGCGGCATCTCCGCGATCCCGGCACAGGAAAACGATCGCGATCCATGCGATGACCATGCCGCCGCATTTGATCAGCTCTATCAGACCGTTTCATCGTCCATTCTTGGCCTTTTGGGTCTGAAAGAGGACCATCATTCGGACATCCTCTTTTTTTCGCGCGGCTATGAATATCTGCCGTACGACGAAAAGGACTACAACCGTCATTTCTCCCCCATCAAGGAGGTGCTTGAAGAAATGGGGATCTCCCACGTGGACCTGATTGTCCCGTATGACGGAAAATCTCGTGAACCCAAACGTTTTCCAGTCGTCAACGCAACGAAAGCCATCGAATTTGCGGAGCAAACCGTTGCTTTGAGATGGAAAATGGGACCGCGCCCCCCAATCCGCAATCTCTCCAAACTCCTGAATTATATTTCGGAGAAAAAAATATCGATTCCCTTCGATTATGAGAAATGCGTCCACACGCTGGACCGGACTTTGGAGTACGCCGCCGTTTTCGAACGCCTCTTGAAACATATCCGTCCAAAAGCCGTTTTCCTGACCTGTTTCTACAACGATATTCTCTACGGCGTCATCCTGGCCGCCCGCCGTTTGAATATTCCGAGTGTTGAAGTTGAACGCTGGTTCACGCAATGCGGCGATCTTTGTGTGAGCAATTGGACACAGGTTCCCGAAGAGGGATATGAGTTGATCCCTGATTATTATTGGGTTTGGAGCGAAGACAGCACTCCCGCTCTCGATTCCTGGCCCAGGAAATCATCCCACAACCTGGCGCCCATCGTCGCAGGCCATCTTTTCATGCAACGGGAACTGAAACGCGTTCCGATTTCGCCGCGCCCGGCAGGCAAGGAGCGGGTAATGCTCGTCACCCTGGAGGAAATGCCTCATAAAAACATCGCCAATCTGATTCCCGAAGTGGTTGCCCGTGCCATGGAGATGGCGCCCGATTCATGGCTTTGGATCTTTCGGCAGCATTTCGAAATGGATGCGGCGCACTTTGAGCCGATTCGGGATTACATGAGGAAATGGGGTAACAAAGTCAAAATGGAACCCGTCTCCGAATGCCATCTTTACTCCACCTTGCGAATGGTCGACTACCACATCTGCCAGACCATCTCGACGGGAATCGAAGCGGAGGCGTTGGGCATTCCCACGATCATCGTATGGCCCGACCCCGCGAAATATTATCCGAAGGAAATCGAGCGCGGCATTTTTCTTCACACGACGGACCCTGCCGAGCTGATCCGCATCATCTCGGAAAAACGAAAACCGAATGCGCGGGGAAAACGTGTTATCGAGTTGGATCGAAACGTTGCAAGACGAGCGCTGAAACAGCTTATTCAGACGACGAGCGATGACGCTAATGCGCCCGCCATCGAGGCGGGCGCATAGCATTACAATTCTTACTGGGCGAGTTGTATCGCAAACTCTGGAGTATAATTTCCAGAACTATTCACATTCAAGTTTCCACCCGAAGTTTGATAGGCAGTTAATTCCACATAGTCACCAGCGTTCAGGTAATAAAGCGTATCAAGGCTCATTCCAATACTACTCGCGCTGCTGCTTGGAGCTGTCTGTGCGGCAATATCGGTCGTACCGTTCAAGCGAATATAGACAACACGAACTCCGGTTCCGTTAACTGCATATTGCAAGCTACCACTAATGTGATAAATGCCTGCGACCGGAGCTGTGAGCCGAGTATTGTTTGTAACCGTATCATGAAAACTTCCGTAATCGTAACGCTCGGAATCCAAATTGATCGCCGTTTCCGAACTGTTCGAAATGGATTGCGCAGAGCTGCTATAAACACGGGCGCCATTCGCTTGGCCGCCGACCAACTGCATTGAGAATTCTGGAGTGTAATTTCCAGACGAATTCACGTTTAAATTTCCTCCGGAGGTCTGATATGCCGTTAACTCTACATAATCGTTAGCATTCAAATAGTAGATGGTATCCACCGTGACTCCAATGCTGCTGGCACTGCTGCTCGGAGAGGTCTGCGCGGCAATATCAGTCGTTCCATTCAAACGAATATAGGCGACGCGAATTCCAGTTCCATTGACGGCATACTGAAGGCTGCCAGTAATATGATAAACACCCGCTACCTGTGCTGTTAGTCTAGAGTTATTGGTAGTCGTATCATGAAGATTTCCATAGTCATAATATTCTGAATCTAGCGAAAGCGCCGTTTCAGTGGAATTGGCAATCGATTGTGATGCGCTATGATAAGCTCGAACACTGTTGGATTGCGCGTTGACGATTAACGGCAAGAAGCAAACTCCAAGAACGACGGCAGTTAGACGATTTAACATTTTATTCCTTTCGTTGGGTTGGGCCGAGTGGCGGACGACCATAATTCCCCCCCCAAGAAGACGTCAATTAAAATGGCTCCAGAAACCAGCGTGGAACCGTTCATTGACGAGCCAGTTTACAGATGTTATTTCCTTGTGAAGTTCTATGTCGCTTTTGCTGCGATACATCTGTTCGAAAAATATTCATGTTTCCATTTAAAAGCGCGATCACATGGATTGACAGGCGCGGCACGACCCGGCATGAACCCGCCGCTTTTCAAGAGCGTTGTCTTCAATTTGCGAGCTACATCCATCGCCTTCCACAAGACCGAATCTGCATCTTGTGGGAACCTTCAGTCGATGCTTTCGCGGCTTTCGTCGGAACCATGTTGGCGCAAAAAGTTCCGGCTTTTTTTTCCATTCCCACTTTCAAATTAGATCCCGCTTATTTTGCCAAACAGTTGAAATCCCTGCAGGATCAAAAATTTCTAACGATTGGGAGTCCCGCGCATGCCGACCTCGGACTCGATCATATTGTAAATTTAGGAGAAGAACGGCCTGTTGCCATGCCAACCCATTATTCCGGCGACTTCGTCCAATTTTCCAGTGGCACAACCGGTTTGCGAAAGCAGATCGCTTATCAAGGAAAAGCTTTGCGCCTCCACAACGAAGCTTACGCCTTGGCACTTAGCGCCAAAAAGGATGAACGCGTCATTTCATGGCTGCCGCACTACCATGACATGGGGCTTATTGCCTGCATGCTCATGCCGCTTCAATTGGGCTACGACATCATCGCCATGTCGAACCTGAGTTGGGTGAGCAAACCCCAAATGCTCGTCGATGCGATTCTCAAACATGACGCCACGCTTTGCTGGCAACCCAATTTCGCGTTTCAGATGATGGCGGAGAGGTGCGCCTCCGCAGATCTTTCGAAAACACGTTTCATCAGCTGCGCCGAACCCGTCTTCGACCGCGTCAGCCAGCGCTTCGAGGAACATTTTTCCACTACGGTCCGAGGATGCTATGCCATGGCTGAAAATGTCTTCGCCGTCACACAAGCCGCAAGCGCGCGAACCATGAAAGGATTTCGAACAAGCGGCAAGGTATTCGAGAGCAATCAAGTGCGCATCATCGATGACGAGATCGCCATTCGTTCAGATTATCTTTTCAGTGGCTATCAGAGCGGGGAAACGATGCGCAGCAAGGATGGATGGTATCTCACCGGAGATCATGGAGCCTTGGTGGAAGATGAACTTTTCGTTTTCGGTAGAGTGGATGATTCCTTCAAGGTCCGTGGAGAAAAAATCATTCCTGAACTGATTGAGGCGGAAGCCAACATGATTCCGGGCGTCAAACCCGGCCGGATTGCGTGTGTGGCCGGAGAAAACAGCGACCACGAGGAAGTCGCCGTTTTGATTTACGAGGGAAGCCTGTCTGAAAGCGACCTTTACAAACAGGTGCGGCATTTGGGAATCGAACGTTGTGTCCAGGTGCCTGCAAACTGGCTCGTGAAATCATCGTCGGGAAAAGTTGCGCGCAAACAATGCCGGCTTAAACTGGCAAGCAACCTTCAACCGGAACAAAAATGAAAGACCGGGTTAAAAAAGTCATGGCGCAGACCTTTCAAATCGATGCGGGGCAAATTCCCGATGACGCCAATCCGGACACGCTCGCAAAATGGACGTCGCTCAATCATGTCAGGCTCATGGCCGCACTCGAAGAGGAGTTCGGCATTTTTGTGAGTGAGGAGGAATCCATCCGTCTTCTTCACTTCCGCAAACTATGCGAATACGTTCAACGCAAGCTGGAAGAATGATTCATGTCTGAACGGGATTTTATCATTGTTCTTGGTGACAGTCAGGCAAGGACCCTGGCTTATCATCGCAATCTTCTGTCATTTCGAGTCGGAGGAGCGAGCTTCAATCATTTTCTCACGCCGCAACGCGTCGCCAAAACCCGCGAAAAGGCTTTGTACATCGTGGACCGGGTTAGTCCGGAAAATCATTTTTTGATGTATTACAACGGTGATGTGATCAATCACGTCGAGGACAACTACGGAACGTGGAACGACGATTCATCCCAATGGGAGGAACTCCTTACCCGCGCGGCAACGGAATACGCCAGCCTTAGTGGCGACATTCAAAAACGGATCCAAGGCAAGGTCGTGGTCTCACTGACACTGCCAAATGAAGAACGAACCCGAATCGCCGGAACGTTCTACAATCAAGTGCTCCGGAAAGAATGTGAAAAACTCGGCCTGTTCATCTTCGATCCATGGCCCTCATTGGCGCCAGCCGGACTTCTTCTCGACGAGTTTCGGGCCGATGCCTGCCACGTGAATCACCGGATCACACCGTTTCTCATCGATTTCCTGAAGTCCCACCATTTGCTTCCTTCAAACGCCTCGGGCGAAAGTGATTTTGGCCTGCGTTACGACTACAGCTTCACGGGAGAAGAAGAGCCTATTTCCGCATGGGGCGATTATCCCAAGGATCACCTCATTCTTGATGAAGGCAACGTCATGCCCGCCAAGGAATACCATCCTGAAACCAAACTCGCCCTTCAATGTCTGGCCGAGATTGATTGTTTCGCCTCGGAATTCGCCAGTCACTTTCCCGGGAAACCACGCTTGATGGTTATGGATTGCCGCGAGGGGCTCCTGCCTCTTTTTGCGAATCAGGAACGCTATGGTGAAATCATCGGCGTCGATCGTTCGAAAGAGCGCATCGCCATCGCCATCGAACTTGGGCGTTATGCTTCGAGCAAGGCGCGCTTCGTTCAGATGAAGGACTATAAGTCGCTGGCTTCCCTCGGAAAGAGCCACATCATCGTCGATGTTGATCGCTACGAGGGACGCGATGCCGTGCGAGCCGACCTTTTCCGCACCGTCCAATCCCAATGCGACGTTTTCTTTTTTCTTTCGATCGATAGCAAGAGGGACAAAATCCTGCTGCGTAAGGCCGGCTTCAAGTGGTGCCACCGATATCCCATACGCACACGTGGGGAGGATGATTTTGATGCCGTGGGACTCCTGGCGGCCTTCAACTTCGATCCTCCTGAAACGTGGATTCAAGCCGTCGAAGACGTCTTTGTCGCCGATGCGGGACTTCGCATCCAACGGCTCCAGGGTAAACTGACCCAGTTTTTGCTGAATGAAGTGCTGGCGGAATCCTCTTCGAAAAGCCGTTTGAAAAAAATCATTTCCGACTTCGCAAAAAAGAACTTCTAGTCTTAAGAACTTGTTTTCAAACACGTTCCGACATTGTCCATAAAATTACTTGATCCGTAGTGAGAACTTATATGGCAATTCTCGCTATGGTTATCGGATTTTCATCCGATAAGAAAATAAGAGAAGGACTCTTATGATGACTGATCAACAACTGACGCAGAGGCTGGAGGCCGTCAATTGGAAGGATCTCGAACACGTGCGCCAGGCCGCAAAACAGGATCCCGAGGTCTTCAAGTTCATCTATCAAAAAGTGGAGGAACAAAACGATCGCGACGTCGAAACCATGGCGCGCTCGATCACGGACCCCACGATGGCAAAAATTTTCGGAGATCTCCGGCGTGATGGCGTGGCCGTCTGGCCGGGTTTGTACAACGATCCCCAGTTTCTCGAATCCGCCAGAAAATTCGTCAAAGAGGTCACCGCGGACGTCAAGGCCAGCATCTCTTCACGAAAAGATTCCCAGGTGGTCAAAAACGGATATCTGTACGGAGTGTCGGAACCTGTCGAAAAGCCCGCCAATCTCGGCGTGCCCGTCTATGGCCGCACCCGCGCCCAGTGGAGCTCCCGGGACATGGCCAATGGCCACCCCACCATGAAAGTGGTCGCGCAGGATCCAAGGATCATGAGCATCCTCGGCGCCTATTCGGGAAGACCTCCGGCGGAAATCCTGGTGATCGCCGAGGAACTCGTCCCCTCCTTCGCCGGACAGGAATGGCACCTCGACAAATGGTACGAGCAGATCAAGGCGATGATCCTGCTCACCGATTGCACGATGAAGAACGGGCCGTTGCGCCTGGTCAAGGGGTCGCATCGCAACCGGTCGAAACGCATTTGGAAGATGATGCACGACTGCTACGCCTTCGATCCCTCCTATTGCTGCACCTCGGACACCGCGATTGAAGAAGACAAGTGTGAAGTCTTCTGGGGCACGGGCAAGGCGGGCGACTGCATCCTCTTCGACGCCACCACGCTGCATGCCGGCACCCGCTGCATGGAAGGCGAGCGGCTCGATTATGTTTATTACGCGATCTCCGATTCGTTGAAGAGCCAGACCCTGCTGGCCATGCTGGGCACGGGCGGCAAGTCGTAGTTGGGGTCGCGCATTTCCTCTTCATCTTCGGGCTTGAAAGCCGTTTGAAAGAGGCGCTTTCTTCTTTTGGGATGCCATCGTCCTCCACACAAAAGCCTCCTCATTCGCTCGAGGAAATCCTCAAACATCACCGGCTCGAAGCCGATGAGGCCCTGCTGGAACGACTTTCCAATGATCCCCTCCTGGCGGGTCTTTCACCCCGGGACATCGAAGGCAAAGCCGAGAAGGACATCTCCAAATTACTTCTGGGGGAATATTATTATCGGATTGCCCAGGCTTTGGGCGTGCTTGCCTCGGAATTCATCCGCACAGCGCAGGAACAGATCAGCAAGGGCGAATGGTTTGACCACCGTCACCACGTTCTTCATCCGGAAAAATGGTTTTCCGATTATTGGACGTTGTCCGCGGACAACGTCATCCCCGTCCTTCCGCTCGGAGGCACCTTGCTCAACCTGTGCTCGGGCGATGGATATTACGATTATCATTTTTATCGCAAACGAGCCGGCAGGATCGTGGGCGTGGACACCCATCCGGAAGCCCTTCGCCACGCTCAGCGTCTCCACAGCGCGCCGAACATCGAATATATTTCAGCCAATGTTCTGACGTATGAACCCGTTCCGAATGCGTTCGACGTCGTGCTGATCCGCGGCGCCATCGAACATTTTTCCATGGAGGAACAACAAACGCTTTTTCGCACCGCGCTGAAGGCCCTCAAGCCGGGAGGCTGGTTTTGCGGCGATACCGTGACTCCCTGCGAAGAACTCAAGGATTGGTGGGCGCATAAATACGAGTGGAAGGATGAAGCCGAAATGCGCCGCGAACTCGGCAAGGTTTTCAGCAAAATGGAAACATTCACCCTCGTCTCCAAAGACCGAAGCCGACTTTTCTGGCGGTGCCAGAAGTAGGCAAAGAAGAAGCAACCACAGAGGCACGGAGGTCTGAATTCCGGAAGAGACGAGCCGCCAAAATCCCGACCCCGATTCAGCATCGGGGTTGGTATTTTGGCGATTCTACCTCTGCCTTCTGCTCTGTGTTCTCCGTGTCTCTGTGGTTATCTCCGCTTCTGATCCCTCCCACCTTCGTGAACTTCGTGGTAAAATCCACGTTTTCCCTAAGTGCCTCATTTCCAAAGGGATATGAGTCATTTTGACACTACAGTTTTCCCTTCAAATGCCGATGAAGAACATAGCCCCTTTCGGGTCTTATGTTCACCGATCTGAATAGCCTCTGCATCGCTCCGGACAAGACGATCCGCGACGCGGTGGCGAAGATCGACGAGAATGGCCGCGGCATCGTTCTGGTGACCGATGCGCAACATCACCTTCTCGGTGTGGTGACCGATGGCGACGTCCGACGCACCATTCTTTCCGACCGCAGTCTCGACACGCCGATTTGCGATCTCATCGCGAGCAAGGCGGATTCCCCTTTTCCGAAGCCTGTTTCGGCGCCCCAGGGCAGCAACCGCGCCCGCCTGTTGCGGATCATGCAACTGCGCAGTGTGCGCCAGCTCCCGATTTTAAAATCCAACGGCCGCGTCGTCGGGCTCGTGGCGATGGAGGAATTGATTCCGAAGGAAGATCTTCATCTTCAAGCCGTGATCATGGCGGGAGGCGAAGGCCGCCGCTTGATGCCGCTCACCCAGGACACGCCCAAGCCCATGCTTCACGTCGGCGGAAAACCGCTGATGGAATTGATGATCGACCAGCTGAAGCACTCCGGCATCCGCAAGGTGAACGTTTCCACCGGCTACAAAAAAGACGTGATCTCGCGCCACTTCGGAAATGGCAAACGCCATGGCGTGAAGATGAAATACATGACAGAGGATCAACCCCTCGGCACTGCAGGCGCACTCGGCCTGATGCACAAGCCGCGCGAGCCTCTTCTGGTTCTCAATGGCGACATTCTCACGCGCGTCGATTTCCGCGCCATGCTGGAGCATCATCGCAAAAACAAAGCCGACCTCACGATGGCGGTGCGCCAATACGATCTTCAAATGCCCTACGGCATCGTCGAATCCAATGGGTCCGACGTGAAATGCATCCGCGAAAAACCCGTGGTGCATTGCCTCGTGAACGCGGGCATTTATCTTCTCGAGCCGAGCGTTCTCGGACACATTCCGAGCGGCGTACGCCTCGACATGACGGAACTCATCGAACGCCTTATCCGCGCGGGAAGCCGCGTCATCAATTTCCCAGTGGTGGAGTATTGGCTCGATATTGGACGGCACATCGACTACGAAAGAGCCCAGGAAGACACCAAGAATGGGAAATTTGCTCACAAGTAAAAAGCGAGCCACGTCTTCCAGCGCCGCTTCTTCCGTCCTCGGCATCTCCGCCTCCCAACTGGAGAAATCGGTCGCCGACCACGTCCGCCAGGGCCAGAAAATCGTCGTCGTCCAAGGCCTCGGTTTCGTCGGCACCGCCGTCGCCGCCGCACTTTCCGCCGCCAACGACGCCTCCGGCCAGCCTGCTTTTTTCGTCATTGGCGTGGACCTTTCCATCGATCGCAACCGATTGAAAATCGACGCGCTCAACCGCGGCGAATCGCCCATCCAATCGCCCGATTCCGAATTGCCCCAGCTCATCCGGAACGCCGTGCTTCTCCGCCAAAATCTTTGCGCCACCTCCGTTGAGGAAGCCTACATGTTCGCGGACGTGATCGTGGTGGACGTGCAGCTCGACATCCGCGACCGCACCGCCCACTCGGAAATCGAGGTGAATCTCAAAAGCTACGAAGCCGCGATCCAAACAGTGGGGCGCCTCATGAAACCCGATGCGCTCGTAGTGATCGAAACCACCGTTCCCATGGGCACGTGCGAAAAAATCGTGAAGCCAATTCTGGAAAAAGCGCGCAAGGCGCGCGGCATCCAGAGCCCACTCTTCCTCGCGCACGCCTACGAGCGCGTGATGCCCGGCCCCTCCTACATCCGTTCCATCCGCCAGTTTTATCGCACCTTCTCCGGAATCGACGCGCCCTCAAGAAAGAAAGTTCGTGAATTTCTGGAATCGTTCATCGACACGGAAAACTTCCCGCTCGCCGAATTATCCGAGCCCACAAGCTCCGAACTCGCCAAGCTGCTCGAAAATTCCTACCGCGCCGCGAATATCGCGTTCATCCACGAATGGACGCTCCTCGCCGAAAAAATCGGCGTCAATCTGTTCGAAGTGATCCGCTCCATCCGCGTCCGCAAGGGCACGCACGACAACATGCGCGAACCGGGCTTCGGCGTGGGCGGTTACTGCCTCACCAAGGACTCGCTCCTGGCCCAATGGGGCGCGAAACATTTGTTCAAGACGAAGATCGCGCTGAAAACCACACTGCAGGCGCTCAAGGTGAATTACGAAATGCCGCTGCATACGCTGGAGCTCCTGAAGGAACTTTTTCCAAAGGGACTGAAGAAAAAAACCATCGGCGTCTGTGGCATTTCCTATCTGCCCGAACTGGCGGACACGCGCAACAGCCCGAGCGAACTCTTCGTCGATGCGCTTCAAAAAGCAGGAGCGCGGGTGCTGGCCCACGATCCTTTCGTGAAGAATTGGAATGAACGCCCACGAATCGGGCGCTGTTCCGAGTTGACGGATCTGATTCGCGCATGCGATGGAATCGTTTTGACGACGCCCCATCAACTTTACACCCAATTGCCGGCAAAGACCTTGATCGAAAACCGAACCGCTCCGCTGGCCATCGTGGACGCGCAAAACATCGTCTCGGATGAAAAGGCCCGCGCGTATCATGAAGCGGGACATCGGATCCTCGGCGTAGGCAAAGGGCACTGGCGAAAATTGGGTTTCCAAAGCAACGTCCCTTCGAAAACATGAAATTTACCATAAAAGTCGCGAGGCAAGATTCTTAGTTGCGGATCTTCGTGTCCTTCGTGCTCTTCGTGGTAAAAATTAACTCTGATTCACACAATGAGGTTCACCACGAAGAGCACGAAGGACACGAAGAAGGGAGGGCCATGCACCAAAGAGCAGCTCAAGCTGTCATTCCGAGCGCAGCGAGGAATCTCTCTGCGGCGGCGGCGAAGCGCCGCCCTCCGGAGAGATCCTTCGCTTCGCTCAGGATGACATCGTCAATTAAATCCAACACGGCGACTCCAATAAAATTTCAACCATGCCGAAACGTAAAATCCTGATCACAGGCGGAGCCGGTTTCATCGGCTTTCATCTGGCGCGCAAGCTTTCCCAGGAGAAAGGCACGAAACTCATTCTCGTGGACAACTTTTCCCGCGGCAAATCAGACCGCGAATTTCAGGAGCTGTTGCGGTTGCGCAACGTCTCCGTCCTTTCCGGCGATCTCACCGATCCGCGCACATTCAAAAAACTCGGTCGCGGTTACGACGAGGTTTACCATCTGGCGGCGCTGCTCGGCGTGCAGCGCGTCGTACGCAGTCCGCATGAAGTGCTTCGCATCAACGCCATCTCGACGCTTCATCTCCTGGACTGGTTCGTGAAGGGCGGCGGAAAAAAACTTCTCTTCTCCTCGACAAGCGAGGCGTACGCCTGGACGCAGCACTTTCACAAGCTGCCCATTCCGACGCCGGAAGACGTGCCGCTGGCGCTGACCGATTTGTATGAGCCGCGCTCAACTTACGCGGCGAGCAAGGTTTACGGCGAAATTTCGGTCATCCAATATTGCCGTCAATTCAACAAGCCGTTCGTCATCACGCGCTATCACAACGTGTACGGACCGCGCATGGGTTACGAACACGTGGTCCCGCAACTCATCGAGCGCGCGCTTCAGCGTCCCCGCACGTTTCCGGTTTTTTCGGCGTCGCATCGCCGCGCATTCTGCTACGTCAGCGACGCGGTGGAGACCACGTTTCGCGCGATGCGCCAGTCGCGCGGCAACGGGTTGATTTTCAACGTGGGAAACGACGATGAGGAAATCACCATCGGCAGTCTCGCCCGCAAGGTGCTGCAGAAGCTTGCCGTGAAAAGCAAGTTGGCGCCCAAAACCAATCACCACGATCCCATCGCGCGGCGATGCCCGGACATCCGGCGCGCCCGCAAAATTCTGAAATACAAGCCCGAGGTGACGCTCGACGAAGGATTGGACCGCACCATCGCGTGGTATCTCGTTCATCCCCGGCCCGCATGAAGTCACGCTCCTTCATCCCCCTTTCGGTTCCTGAGATCCGTGGGAACGAATGGAAATACGTCCGTGAATGCCTCGACACGGGTTGGGTTTCCTCCGTCGGCCCGTTCGTCAATCGCTTTGAAAAAGACGTGGCGGATTATGTGGGCGCCAAACACGCCGTCGCCACCGTGAACGGCACTGCCGCGCTGCACATCGCGCTGCAAGTGACGGGGGTGCAGGCCGGAGATGAAGTTTTGGTTTCCACGCTGACGTTCATCGCGCCCGCCAATGCGATCCGGTACGTCGGAGCATGGCCCATATTCATCGATGCCGAGCCGCGTTACTGGCAGATGGACGTCGAGAAGGCCGCACATTTTCTTGAAAAAGGATGCCGTTGGAAAAACGGCGTTTTGCGCAATCGCAAAACGGGACGTCGCGTGCGGGCCATCCTGCCGGTGCACGTGCTGGGACATCCGGTCGACATGAAACCCCTGCTCGCCCTGGCGCGAAAGTACAAACTCGTCGTGATCGAAGACGCGACGGAAGGGCTCGGCGCCGAATATCGCGGACGAAAAATCGGATCGTTGGGTGATATCGGTTGTTTCAGTTTTAATGGAAACAAGATTCTCACGACGGGCGGCGGCGGAATGATCGTCACCGACAACGCGCGCTGGGCGGAACGCGCGAAACATCTGACGACGCAGGCCAAGAGTGATCCCGACGAATATATTCACGACGAGATCGGATATAATTATCGGCTCACCAATTTGCAGGCGGCGATGGGTTGCGCGCAAATGGAGCAGCTCGACCTTTACGTCGCCAAAAAACGCGCGATCGCGGCGCGATATGCGCGCGCGTTAAGCGGCATCGAGGGCATTGAAGTCATGCGCGAGGCGCCCTGGGCCAAATCCATTTTCTGGATGTACACCGTGTTGATCCATCGGCGCGCATTCGGGCATTCCACTCGCGAATGGATGCGTCATCTCGCTCGCAAAGGCATTCAAACGCGCCCTCTCTGGCAGCCTCTTCACAAAAGTCCGGCACATCGTCCGGCTTTCGCGATCTGTCCGGTTGCTGAAAAATTGTATCGCGACGGACTCAGTCTTCCGTGCTCCGTGGGTCTCGATTTCAAGGCCCAATCCAAGGTCATTTCGCAGTTTTGTTGAGCCAAATTGTCGTAGTCCGGGTCGCTTGGCATACCTCCTGCTCTTCTAGGGTCGACCCGGAGTCGAATGCATTTCCAGGAACCAAATACCCAGGTAAATAGGACGATTTTGCCGAAAACGAAGGGAGAAACTGTGCCTTTCCCTTCAAAAAAACAGGTTGATTTCCAACAATTTGAAAAAGGATGCTTATGAGCTCTTCAGCTACGGTTCGCAAACCTGAGCGAGAGTTCGGCCTTATCAGCCGCTCTTACACGGAATACACCGTCAGCGAGGAATGGAAGAAGCACCGTTCGGCGGCCTATCACGATTACCGTCGGCAGTGGAATGAGAATCCCGCGAAATTCATCCTCTCCGGTTACCCGCTCAATCTCGACATTGAGACGACCACGCTCTGCAATCTCGCCTGCCCCATGTGCGAGCGCACGTTGAAATTGAAGAACGGAACGTTCCGCCCGGTCGGCCACATGCCGATGGATTTTTACAAGCGCATCATCACCGAGGCCGGAAAAGGAGGCGTCGCTGCGATCAAATTAAATTATCTGGGCGAACCCCTCATTCATCCCGACGTCGTCGAACAGGTGCGCTTCGCCAAGGAGCAAGGCATTCTCGATGTGATGTTCAACACGAACGGCGCCCTGCTCACCCGGGAAATGTCGAAGGCCCTGCTGGATGCAGGCATCGACGGCATCTTCATCTCCTTCGATTCGCCGTACAAGGAGAGCTTCGAAAAAGTGCGCGTCGGCGCGAAATTCGAAGAGGTCCTCGAAAACGCCAAAAATCTTTTCGAATTGCGCAACAGCAATCCCAAATACGCCCACGTCTTCCTTCGCTCGAACAAAGTCCTCTTCCCCACCGATTCGGAAGAGCTCATCCGCGATTATATCAATCTCTGGAAGGACAAGGCGGACGTCGTGGGCTTCACCTCCTACATGGACCAGATGAACAAGAAACCGATCGGTCCCACGCCGGGCCTTTATTGTGATCAGCCCTGGCAGCGCATGCTGATCCGCCAGGACGGACTCTCCTATCCGTGTTGCGCCGACATCATTCAGGGTTTGTGCCTGGGCAACGCCCAGGAAATGACAATCAAGGAATTGTGGACGGGACAGGTGTTCCAGGAATTGCGCGAGAAACATTCGACGGGACGCTGCCATGAAATCGGCGCCTGCAAGCTTTGTCCCTATCTCTCATCGCGGAAAATCAAATTCTGAAAAAGATTTCTTCGCATGCAGGATCTTCTCAAGGTTCCCCGGTTGATGGCAGAGCTTGAACGGCATGTGCCGGTCAATGACATCACCTATCGCGGGCTGCGAGTGTGGCCCTATCTGCGCGTCATGCTTTCGGGGGATCTGTTCTGGGAGCGAAAAGGGGAAATCTCCGAAATTCCCGAGGAGACGCCGGAAACAAATCTTTCCACGGAGAACGAACAGGTCCTCTTTGAACCGCTCTACGGCCAGATCACCAACCTTTTTCGCACGCAACTCGGAAACCAGGCGCGCCTCAAACCGGACGTCCTTTTCCTCTCCCGCGGATACGAATACGCCACGGTTGATGGCAAACAGTTCAATAAACATTTCGATCCACTCAAGGACGTTCTGGAGGAACTCGGCCTTTCCCACCTCGATCTGTTTGCCTCCTACGATCAAGAAGAGCACGAGCCGAAACATCGTCCCACGATCTCCATTGGCACTCTCATTTCGCTCGGCGAGAAAATCGCGGCGATCAAACGAAATGCGGCTCCCCGCCCCGCCATTCAGAATCTTCACAAACTCGCCTCCTACCTGCAGGAAAAAAAGATTTCCGTCCCCTTGAATTACGCGGAGCTGCAGTGCCGTCTCGATTACCTGTTGGAATATCGACACCTCTTCGAACGCATCTTGCGGATGATTTCGCCAAAGGTCGTCATGTGCGTCTCCTTTTACAACGACGTCCTCTTCGCCCTTGCCGCCGCATGCAATCGACGCGGCATCCCCCTGGTCGACGTCCAGCACGGATTCATCCAGCGCGAAGAATTGGTCATGGGCAGCTGGACGCAGGTTCCAAAGGAAGGGTACGAGCTGTTTCCCAATTATTATTGGGCATGGGGCGACGAAAGCTGTCCGGCGTTCGAGTCCTGGGCACGGAAATCGGAACACAACCTGGTTCCCATCACGGGCGGAAATCTTTGGATGGCCCGAAACTTGAAGGCACTTCCAAAGCCAGCCCCAAAAGAATCCGGCATCGAACGCGTCCTTCTCTTCACGTTGCAGCAAACCCCTTTCAAGGAAGCGTGCGATCTCATTCCTCAGGCAATCCGGGAAGCCATCGAGAAATCGCCGTCATCCTGGCGCTGGGTCTTCCGGCTGCATTACAAAATGGGCGAAGACGCGTACTCTCTGGTCCAGAATTATGCGGCGCGATGGGAAAACAAGGTCCGTATGGAACGCGCCATGGAAAAAGCGCTCTACACATCGATGAAAGAGGCCGACTACCATCTCAGCCAGACGTCCACCACCATCGTGGAAGCCGAAACGCTTCAATTGCCCAATATTCTCGTCGGTCCGGACGCGAAGATTTTTTATTCCGAAGAAATCGCCCGAGGCATCTACTTTCACGTCACTCAAGGGGACGACCTGATCCGCATCATCGAACAAAAGCAGCAACCCGTTCCGCGAAAAAAGCCAATCATGGAACTCGATTCCAACGTCGCGAAGAAAGCCTTTCAGCACTTGCTGGCCCAGGCGGCAAGTCCGAGCACATTCAACCGGGCGGCACAAGCAGCATGACCGCTCCCTACAAACCATGAATTCCCCCATGACTCCTGAAACCTTCGACCAGTTTTTACCGAGAACGTTCACGATCGAAACCGCCCTCGTGTGCAATCTGCGTTGTCCGGAATGCGCCATCGGCGGCGGCATGATCACCCGCGCGAAAGGCCTGCTGCCTTTCGAACAATATCAGATCATCGCCGACAAGATGCGGCCCTTCGCCAAATACGTCTACCTGCACCTCTGGGGTGAACCGTTGCTCAACAAGGAAATCTTCAAGATGATTCGCTACACGGCGGGATTCGCGAAGACCAACATCAGCACCAACGCGCTTCTCCTGGACGAGGAAAAGGCTGAGGCGTTGATCACCTCCGGCGTTACCGACGTGATCATCTCGATCGACGGGATGTCGCAAGGCGCTTACGAACAATATCGCGTGGGCGGCAAGGTTGAAGACGCCCTTGCGGCACTCAAACTCCTGCAAAAAACCAACGCCGCACATCGCAATCCGGTGAATTTGATTCCGCAATTCATCGTGTTCAAGCACAACCAGCATGAAAAGGAATTGTTCCGCCAATATTGTCATTCGATCGGCCTCAACGCTTTTTTAAAATCCCCCTATATCCGGACCGGAAGTGGAAAATTTGAAAAATCCGATTATCCCGAACATTGGCGGCAGGAATATCCGGATGTCGCCGCGCAGCGCGAGGGAATGCGCGAATGCAACAATCCCAAGGAAGTGTTCACCATGCTTGTCGATGGATCATGCGTGATCTGTTGCCACGACTATTCCCGCGCCACATGCTTTGGAAATATTTTCAAGCAAGACGTGCTCGAAATCTGGGACAGCCCCGCCTATCGCCAATATCGCTGGGACATCCTCACGGGCAACGCCTCCGATTTCTGCGTGAACCATTGCATGAGCTACATTCAGAACAAAGCCGCCTAGTTCTATGTCCACCCTTCTCCAAGAACCAGCCAAGACGCAATCCTCCGGGACAAAAGTCCCGCCGAAAGCGCAGCGCAAAATCAACCTTTGCTGCGGTCCCATCCGTCTTCCCGGCTACATCAACATCGATATCGTTCCTGACGCGGATGTGGTCCTCGATCTGGAAAAGGAACTCCTTCCCTTCCCGGACGAAAGCGTCGACACGCTCGTCTGCATTTCCGCCATCAATTATTTTTCCCGCCAGCGCGGCCTCGAAATCCTCAAGGAGGTTTACCGCGTCCTCGCGCCCAACGGCGTCGCGCGCTTCGCTGTCCAGGATCTCCGCGTCCTCGCTTCGAAATATCTCAATCAGGATCGCGTCTTTTACTTTGAAAAACTGCAGGACGGCCGCGACCGTTTTCCGGGGAAAACCTTCGCCGAAAAATTCAACGAATTCTTCCAGGGATTTCAATCCTGCGGGAAATTCTGCAAATTCGTCTACGACTTCGAAACGCTCGCGCTGGCGTTTCGCGAGGCGGGATTTGGGATCGTGGAACAAAAGGAATTCCGCCAGAGCCGCATCGCTCACGTGGAGATGATCGACAACCGTCCGGAACAAATGTTTTTCCTGGAGGCGATTAAAACGGGCAAGGCGCCTGCCGCCGCCATCTCCGCCGCCCTTCCGAGAACATCGCAAAATAATGCCGCGCTCAGGGAAAAAGCGCAGCGCATCTGGGACCAGGGAGAGAAGGAGCGCGCCTGGCAGCTCTGGCTCAAGATTCTCGAATTGGATCCCGCGGACCGGCCCACTCTTGATCAGGTCGCGCGTGTTTTGAAGGAACAAAAACGTTTTGAGGAGGAGGAGAAATTGTACCACGCGTTTCTCGCATCCAAACCCGGCGACGCCGAAATCAGCGCCGCTTTGGTTGAGCTGGGACAGCGACGGGCCGCGAATCGTCGCGATGAATCCATGCTCCTGAAGCGCCGGCAGGAACTGAACAGCCTTGATCTCCGTGTGAACCGCGTTCTTTCGGATGAAGAACATCTCGCCGCCTGCATGAAGTGGCTGAACGCCGCACATATGGCGACCAATTATCGCGGCGTATCGGCCTACTATCTGCTCCAAACCCACGGCTGGGACGTGGCTTATCCGGAAACCACCGGCTATATCACCGCCACGTTCGTGCGTTATGCGCAACTCACCGGCAACAAGACCCATCTCCAGTCCGCCATTCAGATGGCCGATTGGGAAATGGAAATTCAATCCCCTGAAGGCGGGGCCGGCGAACCCGTCGGCGTGTATGGATTGCGCCCCCGCGTTTTCAACACGAGTCAGGTGATGTACGGCTGGCTGGCCCTTTATCGTCACACGAAAGATTCGAAATATCTCGAGGCCGCGCGCAAGGCCGGCGATTGGATCGTGAAAATCCAGAATCCGGATGGAAACTGGAATCAGAATACCTATCGCGGACCCAAAGCTTACAAGATCCGCGTCGCATGGGCCCTCCTCGAACTTTTCGCCGAAACTCAGGACGCAAAATATCGCACCGCGGCGGAACGCACCATTGCATGGGTGATGAACCAGGCGCTTCCCAATGGATGGTTTGCCAACACCAGCCTTTCCGATCCCGGAAAACCCTGGACGCATCTGATCGGTTACACACTCGTCGGATTGCAGCAGATCTGCCGTCTCAAAGACGTCGAGTGCGATCGTCGACGCATCTCGAAACTTCTCACCGTGGCCGCCGGGAGCATCTGCCGCTTTTACGACCTGAAGGTGCAGGAGGGCAACGCTCCCCTCTATGGACTTCCCGCGACGTTCGATGCCAACTGGCAGAGCAGCGACGCATGGTCGTGTCTCACCGGAGACGCGCAACTCGCGTTTTTCCTCCATGGGATCGGGCGCGAAACGAACAACGCCAATTTTGTGCGCGTGGCCGACGCGATCGTCGCGGATTTGAAAAAACGCCATCTCATGGACGGAATCGACGACCCCAATGTCCATGGCGCCATCGCGGGTTGCTATCCCATCAGCGCGGATTATTGCGGCTATTCGATCCCCAACTGGGGAGTGAAATTCTTCGCCGACGCGTTGCTGCAAAAAATTTCTCCGGACCTCGCTCCACTTCTGGGATGACACGATGGAAACGCCCCTCTTTGGAAAACGGACACCCCACCGGATCCGCGCGACGGATGCGAACAGCGGCGCATTGACCGCGCGCGAGCTCGTCCGCCAGGGCAAACACGTCGAAGCCTTCGACGTCTATGAACAGCTCACGGCCAGTTTCCCTGATCTTGCGATTCCGTTTCTCGCCGAACTGTACGATGTCTATCAGACACTTCCAAATCGCAGCCGCTATCATCTCTACGTCGCGCGCCATTTTGATTTTGGAATCAAACCCGGGGATAAGGTCATCGACGTCGGCAGCGGCCACATTCCCTTCCCCCTCGCCACGCATTTGTCAGACATCACTCTGACCGACCATGGCTACGGCCGCGCGGGAGCGCCCTTCAAGCATATTGACGGAAAGCCGGTGTTCGAATGCAACATCGAGAAGCTCCCGTTTGCCGACGGGGAATTCGATTTTGCCTATTGCTCGCACGTGCTCGAACACGTGGACGATCCGATCAAGGCATGCCGCGAGCTCATGCGCGTGGCCAAACGCGGCTATCTCGAAACCCCCAACCGCGCGAAGGACCTGTTTTTAAATAGCGGCAAGGTTTCCAACCATCGTTGGATCGTCGATACGGGCCGCGGCGGATTGATCTTCCGCGCCTATTCGCCCGAGCTTCTCGAAGGCCTGCAATCCAAGATCCTGATGGAGATGCACACCGCGCCCAAGACGGACCGCGAAAAAGCATTCTCCGCCCTGATTTATCTCAAGGCCGACATGGTGAACACCATGCTTCTCTGGGAAAAGGATTTCAACGTCTGCGTGCTCGATGCGCAACAAAACGTGGTGCAGGAATATCGCGCCGGCTCCAACACCCCCGCGGCCCCGAAGCAGGAGCGCATTGAAGTAACATCGAAAACCGAATCATCGCCGGCTCCGCGCCTGAAGTTCCTGCAGGTGCATCCTTTTTATCCGCACTACCTCGAGCAATTTTACGCGCGCCATCCCGACCTGGGAACCGCGAGCTTCGACATCCAGATCCAGGCCCTGCTGGACGACGCCTTCAGCAGCATTCACATCTTTGCGCCGGAAATGAAGAAGCTGGGATATGATTCCCAGTTCATCGTGACGAACTGCCCGCCGTCGCAGGTGAAATGGATGCAGGAACATGGCAAAGGACTGAAAAATCAGAACGACTGGATGTGTGAAATCGTTCGTGAGCAGATTGAAACCCTCAAACCGGATGTCCTTTATCTCTCCGAGCCGATCCAGTTTGACAGCCGTTTCGTCCGCACGTTGTCCCATCGTCCCAAACTCATCGTGGGCTGGCGCGCCTCGGACATTCCAGGCGACACCGACTGGTCCTCCTTTGATCTCTTTCTTTCCAGCCTGACAGGCATGCGCGAGACAGCGCTCAAGCTCGGAGCCAGGAAAGCGGTCCATTTTTATCCCGGCTTTCCCGCCTGGATTTACGAGAAGGTTCGCGACATCCAACCCTCGCACGACGTGGCGTTCATCGGTTCATGGAACCCCGGCCAATATCGGGTCCGCAACAAACTCCTGACACGCCTCGCTTCCGAAGCCTCAGGCTCAGCCCATCCATTTAGTTGCGCCCTGCACATCTCGGGGCCGCAGGTGGACATGCCACCCGAGGTGGCGCGCTTGAATCTCGGTCCGAAGTTTGGAATGGAAATGCAGCGAGCCTTGCGCTCGGGGCGGATTGCGTTCGACGCTCGGGGCGAAATCGGCGTCTGGGCCGGCACGACGGCGCGCGCGAACGATCTTGCAGCCCGCGAAACCGCCAATATGCGCATCTTCGAAGCCACCGGCAGCGGCATTTTTCTGCTTACCCAGCATTTCGACAACCTGAGCTCCTATTTCGAGATCGGACGCGAGATCGAGACGTATCGCGACGAAAGCGAAATGATCGAAAAGATTCGCCACTACATCGCCCACCCAAAGGAGCGCGAGGAAATCGCGCGCCAGGGACACGAACGCTGCATGCGCGACCACAGCCTCAACGCCCGCGCGCGGGCGTTCGACCAGATCATCCGCCAGCATCTCCCTGCTCCGACCGCGGCGACAAAAGCCATTGAAGTGCAGCTGCAGGACAAAGCCAGGGAAGAATTCGCCGCAAAAAATTATTCGGAAGCCCTGCGCATTCTCAACAAGACCAAGGCCACGCGACGCGAACTGCGCGACACCGATTATCTCCGCGCCCAATGTTTCCTGAACAACAATGAACCTCACGCCGCCATCGAAGTCCTCCGTGAAGAACTCCGTTTTTTTCCGGACCATGGCGAAGCCCGCGCGCTCCTGGAAAAACTCGCGGCGCAATACACGCCGGCCGACACTTTGCAGACGGGCGACGAGGAATTTGAAAAGCTTCTCAAGAAAATCCGTCCCTACACCATGCTTTCCAAGCAACGGCTCTTCTCTCTTTTCTCACTCGCCAAGCAGGTCTGCATCCACCGCGTCCCCGGCAATTTCGTGGAGTGCGGCGTGGCGGCGGGCGGTTCCTCGGCGCTCATGGCGTGGGTGATTTCGAAATACAGCGACAAACCGAGAAAGATTTTTTCATTCGACACGTTCGAAGGCATGCCCGAGCCCACGGCCTTCGATCAGCACGAGGGCGTCGAGGCCAACGCCACCGGCTGGGGCACGGGCACCTGTGCGGCGCCCATTCGCAGTCTCATGGACATCGCCACCCAACTCGGCGTGGAAAATGGCGTGGTGCCGGTGAAGGGATTTTTTCAGGACACGCTGCCCGTCAAACGTTCGGAAATCGGGCCGATCTCCATGCTGCATCTCGACGCGGATTGGTATGAATCGACCAAGGTGATCCTCGACAATCTTTTCGACCAGATTGTGGAAAGCGGAGCGTTGCAAGTGGATGACTATGGACATTGGGAGGGCTGCAAGCGCGCTGTTCACGAATTCGAACAGGCGCGGGGACTGCGCTTCAACCTCAAGCAGGTCGATTATTCGGGAGTTTGGTTTCAAAAACTTACAGCATTGCAACCCGCTTCCTGTTAAACCATTCGCATGGCCCTGCGCGTGGTCCAACTTTGCACGTCCGATGGCGGCGGCGCCGGGAAAGCGGCTTACCGGCTGAACAAAGGCCTGCAGTCGACCGGGATTTCCTCGAGCATGCTCGTGCTCAGCAAGGAATCGAAGGATGACACCGTCCACGTGCTGACACCGGGACCCTCCCCCATCTGGGCGGCGGAATGGAGCCGATGGGAAAACCTGCTGGCCCCTTATCCGGGGCGCCCAAAGGGCCTTGAACTTTTCACAGATTCGGCCAGCGGCGTCCGGCTCTCAAACTTCCAGGAAATCCAGGAAGCCGATGTGATTCACTTCCATTGGATCGATGGCCTCGTGGATTACGCGCATGCCGCAGACCTTTTCAGGAACAAGCCCGTGGTCTGGACGCTGCACGACATGAACGCGTTCACCGGAGGATGCCATTATGCACTCGGATGCGAACGCTACAAAGCCCAGTGCGGAACATGTCCGCAACTCGGATCCTCCGTGGAAAAAGACCTGTCACGCGACACCTGGCTTTCCAAACAAAGCGTCTATGCACGAATGAAACTTTATCTCGTCACGCCAAGCCGCTGGCTCGCGGACCGGGCCCGCGAGAGCAGACTTCTTTCACGCTTTGGCGTCCGCGTCATCCCCTACGGCTTCCCCACGGATATTTTTCGTCCCCATGACAAACTCCAAATCAAGCAGCTTTTTAAAATAGAGCCGAATGCCAAAACTGTCCTTTTTGGAGCGGGCCATAACACCGACCGGAAAGGCTATCGATATTTTATCGAGGCGGTGCGTCAGCTGAACTACTCCGGAAAGCTCCTTCTCATGACGTTTGGCCCCGTCCCGCCGGAGCATCAGTCCGCGATTCCTTACCCCATCATCAACGTTGGAAACATCCAGGATGAACGTCAGCTCGCCATGATTTACAGCCTTGCCGATGTTTTTGTCATTCCCTCGCTCGAAGACAACCTGCCGAACACCGTCGTCGAATCGCTCGCGTGCGGCACGCCGGTCGCCGGTTTTCGGACGGGAGGAATTCCGGACATGGTGGAGGACCGGGTGAATGGCGCCCTGGCCGAACCTCGCGACGTCAAAGGACTGATCTCGGCGATCCTCTGGTGTCTTGATCACCCGCAGCCTCAGGAACTTTTTCGGGTCTGCCGTGAAAAGGCGGTGAAAAACTATAGCCTTGAAGTCCAGGCCTGTGCCTTTGAGCAATTTTACGCAGAGGCTTTATCCCAGACAGCGAAATGACCATCGTGCGCTTTTCCACGGAACGCTCATCCCCTTTTTTTGAAAAGATAATTCGGATTCGCCGCAAAAACATCGTATTGCCCCGACTGCTTGACCTCGACAATCACCTGTTTCACCGGCCACGAACTGTTGTCCGCCGAATCGTCAAAAAGAATAAAACCGCCGGGAACCAGGAATTCGTTGCAGTTCAGGAAATCACGTCTCGCAAACTCGTATTGATGATTCCCGTCGATATAGGCAAAGCCAATGGGCCCTCCCAGTTTGACCCGACGATGGAAAACATCCTCGACTTCAATTCCCTTTCGCCAGGCATCAAAGAACTCATCGGAAAAAAGTTCAACCGTGTGGGGAAGATGGTCGCGCGAGAAGAAATGGACGTTGCGCAGAAACGTGTCTTTGACAAACTGTTTGTATTCGGGATGTGTGATCGACGTGTGCGGATCAATGGGTCCGGCATCCGCGCCCTCGAAGATCCAGCGATCGCAGGAAAAAAACGGGTTGTTTTTCCCGTATTTGCCTTTGAAGTAATTGATCAGATTGGTGGAAAGGCCACAGAAGGATCCAATTTCCACGATGGCGGTGTTGGGCGGCAGATAGGCAACCCCCACCTCCACGCAAGGGACGTTCCCGTCAGTCAACATGCCGGCGTTGGCAAAACCAAGCCAGTTGCGGAAAATCGGAACCTGATAGGCCGGCGGATTGTCCATGAACGATCCATATATCAGGCCCGCGATTTCGAAAGAAGCAAAAGCTTTTCATTCTGCAGGAGGGGAATTGATCTCTACCTTCGGCAAGAAACTTGTTATGCTCGATCGTGAGAGACTAAGATTCCAACTCCTATGAGTCGCGAGCTTTTTCGAACGCACATGGACGAACAAGTCCCGGTTGCGAGGAAGCCGCCCTTGATTTCGATCATCCAACAGGGCCGCAACGACGGCCACATGGGCAATTTCCTTTATCGGCTCGCGACGAGCGTCAATCAATCCGGTCGCGCCATCCGGGAACTCGGCGCAGAAGGCGAAATCGAACTGCTCCTCTGCGATTGGGGAAGCGATCATCCCCTCTACCAGGCGCTGGAACTTTCACCCGATGCAAAACGCGTCCTGAAAATCGTCACCGTCTCGCCCACGCTCGCCGCGAAATACAATCGCGATTCGCGATATTCGCAGGTGCATCCGCCCAACACCGCCGCACGCCGCGCACAGGGCGATTATCTCATGTATTTCGATGGCGACACCTATCTGCCCCTCGAAACGCTTCGCAAACTGATCGAGGCCGTGCGGACCGGCAATGCGGGAGGCGTCGATCTGAAGCGCACGCTCTTCGGCTCATCGCGTTATCACATTCCCAAGGATTTCAACACGCGCAACCCCACGCTCGAAGCCATCGATCGCCACGTCGCGGCGAATCACAGCTCTTACGCTCACGAAAAAATCAACACGAAGAACTTCGAGGGCGCCACCAACGGACTTTCCCTGCCGCGTGCGGAATTCTGGCGCGCGCAGGGATTCGACGAATCGCTCATTTATTGGGGATGGTGGGACATCGAATTTTATCATCGCATCCGGTCGCAGGGATTCGGATTTGCCGACTGGGAGGATTTCGGCCTGACTTTTTATCATCTCGAACATTTCAACAATTCGAAAAACCGCTCGCTTGCGACGGAAAATCCCCGCCGCATCAACGAGCAAAAAATGCCAACCCAGTTTGCGCCCAACGGTGAAAACTGGGGCTTAAACAATGAACGCGTGCAGATCATCTCGTGGACCCCCATCGTCCGTCCGCGTTCCTCCGCAACCACTTCAGGCTCGGCGATGACGAATGCCGCGCGCGAGGCGCTGGAATCGATTTTGCCGCCGCAAATTCAAAACGACGATTTTTACAAGGCATTGCAGGATGTGGTTCGCCGGAACGATCTCAAGACCATCCTCGAGATTGGCAGCAGCTCCGGCCAGGGCAGCACCGAGGCGTTTGTTTCCGCCATTCAGGAAAAAGCGGCGAAGCCCACGCTCTTTTGCATCGAAGCGTCGCGCACGCGTTTCCAGGCGCTGGCCGATTGCTACAAACAAAAGAATTTCGTGAAGTGCATCCATGCCTCCTCCGTCCCAAAAACGGATTTTCCCTCCGAGCAGACGGTTGCCGCTTTTTATCAGACACGCCCCACGAAATTGAACGAACATCCGCTCGATCAAGTGCTTTCCTGGCTGCGCAATGACGTCAACTATGTCGAATCATCCGGCGCGCCGGATAACGGCATCGACCAGATCCGTCAACAATACGACGTGAACGCCTTCGACATGGTGCTGATTGACGGCTCGGAATTTCTCGGCAAGGCGGAACTGGCAAAAGTGCTGGGCAGTCGCTTCATCGCGCTCGACGACACGATGACTTACAAGAATTTCGAAACGCGCGAAATGCTTCTGGCCAATCCCAATTACAAGCTGCTCGCGGAGAACACGAATTCGCGAAACGGATGGGCGATCTTCGAACGAAAGATGTCCGCGACGGCGGCCGCGCAGCCTGGGCCCCGTTTCTCCGTGGGCATGATCGTCTTCAACGCCGAACTTTTTCTCGAAGCCTGCCTTTCATCCATTTATGACTTCGCCCACGAAATCCTGATCGTGGAGGGTTCCTGTCCTCAGGCGCGCTGGGATGCCAATCCGCAGGGCGTTTCGCGCGATCGTACGCTTGAGATCATCCGCTCCTTCCCTGATCCGCAGCACAAGATCAAGCTCATCGCCTCTCAGGCGTGGGAACATAAGGACGAAATGGTCAACGCCTACGCCGCGCACGTCACGGGCGATTATCTTTTTCACGTCGACAGCGACGAAATCTGGACGAAGGAAGCTCTCGAACAAATCCGTCAGATCCTGGCCCGCGATCCCTCCATCACCTGCCTGGAATTCAACCCGCTTCACTTCTGGCACAATTTCCAGACGGTCACCGCCGGGGGACACTGGGAAGAGCCGTTCATGCGCATTTTCAAGTTCGCGCCGGGCGCTCGCTGGAGGAGCCATGAACCGCCCATCCTGCTCGATCCGCAGGGCCGGCCCTACAACGACATGAAGCGCGTGAACGCAACGAGACAATGGGGACTGCGTTTCCATCACTACTCCTACCTCACGAAGGAACAGGCCCGTTGGAAAGGCCGTTTTTTTCAGACTTATCTCGATCCGGCGACAACCCCCAACAGCGACACGTCCACGCGCATCGGTCCCACGCGGGATTGGTTTGAAAAGGTCTGGCTCGCCTGGGAAAACGACCCCAAATCCGTGGAGCAACGCTACGGAACCACTCCGGGAGGAGGTCCCGCATGGCGGGCCATCGGAGGCACGACACGTTACGACGGACCTCATCCCTCCGTGATGTTGAAGCACCCGCTTTGGCCCGATCCGAAACGCCGGTCCGCTTTGGCCCCGCAACCCGCAGCAATGCCCGCCATGAGCAAACTCTTTGTCACTCCCGAACAGCAGGTGTTGGAAGGAGCTGATGCGGAACGCATGCTCCAACAATGCAACGACAGGCGTTTTCTGAGCGACCAGGGCATCATTCAGGTCGATCGCGCTCGCTGGGAAATGGCGCAACGATATGAGAAGCGGACATGGATGGTCTCCGCATTGAATGCCAGCGATGACCGCAATCAGGAGCACGCGGATCGTTTTGACGGATACCGCGCCCTCGGATGCCGAAAATTTAAAAACGTGATCGAATTGGGATGCGGTCCCTTCACGAACCTCCGGCTCATCCTTCCGCACATCCCGCCGCCGCAGCATGTTTCACTCCTCGACCCACTGATCGGAGATTACCTCAATCATCCTCATGGCGCCTACCGCGATCAACGGCTTTGCGGTCTTCCGGTGGAAACCATCGCATCGAGCATCGAACAATTTTCGCCGGCACGGACCTACGACATGGTGGTGATGATCAACGTGCTCGAACATTGCTACGACATCCCAAAAATTTTCGAAGTGGTCCTGCAACTGCTGGCCCCCAAGGGGGTCTTTATTTTCGCCGATAATGTTTTTCGGAAGGAGGAAATTCCGGTCCTGATTTCCAGCCAGTTTGATTCGGGTCATCCCATTCGAATCTCGCAGGATTACGTCACGGAATTCTGGGACAGGCATTTTCGCACGCTCTATCAGAAGACATTCCACGGACTCTACGATCAGGCCCATCGGATCGATCTTTATCGCATTGGAGAGAAGGAAAAGTGATCCGGACTGAACCATGAAACAGGCCCTTCTCTCCTATATCCAGGCGCCGTTTCGACTTCCACCGGAACATAAGGTGGAATTCAGCAATGCCGGTATTGCGCGCAGCTGGATGCGCGTGTTGAAAGAATTGGGATACGAGGTCGATGTGATCGAATGGAACGACACCTCGTTTCGTTCCAACAAAACGTACGACCTTTTCGTCGGACATGGTGGCGCCAATTGGGAATATCTGCGCAAGAACGTGGTGGGCGACTGCGCGCGCATCTATTTCTCCACCGGCAGTTACTGGCAGGAGCACAACCGCGCGGAAGTCGGGCGTTTCGAATCCCTGAAGCAGAGACGGGGTATTTCACTGCCTTACGACCGATTGATCACCCACAGCGAGGAATTCGCGAACCAGGACGCGGACGGCATCATTGCGCTGGGCAACGCGGACGTCGCAAAAACCTACGCCAAATTCCCCCTCTGCATTTCCGTCAACAACGGAGTCTATGCGGACGATCATTTCGATCGCCATCCGAAGGATTACGAATCCGGACGCCGGCGTTTTGTTTTTTTTGGCGGCGTCGGTAGCGTCCATAAAGGCCTCGACCGCCTGATCGAGGCCTTTGCGGGACTCGATGCCGATTTGATCTGCACGGGACGCATCGAAAATGAATTTGCCGGGGCGTATCAGCTCTCGAAACAACCTTTTCCGAACGTGAAGTTCGTCGGCTGGATCCCCTTGAAGTCGACCGATTTTTATCAGCTGATGGACGCGTGCAATCACGTCATCTTCCCCTCGTGCGCCGAAGGTCAGCCCGGAAGCGTGCTGGAATGCATGAACCAGGGGCTCATTCCCATCATCAGCCGGGCGTCTCACATCGACGTTCATGATTGCGGAACGATCCTCGAAACCTGCTCCGTGGAGGAAATTCGCGAGAACGTCCAACGCGCCATGGCGGAACCCGTGGAATCGCTCCGCGACAAATCCATCAAGACACGACAGATCATTTTACGTGATCATGCGGAGGAAACTTTTTGTGAAAACCTGAAGTCCGCGGTTCAACGCGTCGCGCAGAAAGCCGCAAAACGTCAGGCCAGCCCCCGGATCGAGGTCGCGCCCGGGAAACGCCGGATCGTCGTGGACGGCGTCATTTTCCAGCTTCAGGCGGAGCGCCCGCTTGGCGTCTCGCGCGTCTGGAGCAACATGCTCCCCCGCCTCACAGAGATGCTGCCGGATTTCGAAATCGTGATGCTTCGCCGCAAGGGCCATCCACTGCCTCCTATCGGACTGCGGGAAGTGGAGGTCCCGGTCTATCCCTACGCGGGACCTGAAAACCTTTTCGACGAGGACGAGGCGATGCTGGAAAAGATTTGTTCGGAAATGGGAGCGGGTCTTTTTCTCTCCACCTACTATTCACACGCACGGGGCATTCCGAATGTTCTGACGCTGTACGACATGATCCCGGCGATGATGGGTTTCGATCTTTCCCAGCCACAATGGGTGGCCAAACGGCGCGCGATCGAAAAAGCTTCGGCGTTCATTTCCATTTCCGATTCCACGCGCCGCGATCTCGCCCGTTTTTATCCGGCAAATCAGAAACCCGTCCATGTGGCGCACCTGGGCGTGACTTCCGCCTTCCGTCCGGCCTCTCCGCAAGAAATCGCTTTTTTCCAAGCCAAATACAAAACGGACGCACCCTATTTTCTTCTCGTGGGAAATCGGGGGCTCTACAAAAACGCGGTCCCTTTTCTCGAGGCTTTCACCCGCCTGCCCGAGAATAAAAATCTTCAAATCATTGCCATTGGAGGAGAGGCATACCTCCTGCCCGCAGAAGCTCCCTATGCAAACCATTGCTCCATCCATTTCATTCCCTGGCTTCCGGACGAAGAATTAAGGGCTGCTTATTCGGGCGCGCTCGCATTGGTTTATCCTTCCCGATACGAAGGCTTCGGTCTTCCCATCCTCGAAGCCATGGCGTGCGGTTGTCCTGTCATCACCACAAAGCTTTCCTCCATCCCCGAAGTGGCTGGCGACGCCGCGCTCTACATCGATCCGGATTCCGTATCGAGCATCCATGAAGCGCTCAAACAGATATTGATGCCTCAAGTGCGCGACAAACTTTTCGAAAAAGGCCTCGCGCGGGCGAAGACGTTCCGCTGGGAACTTTTCGCCCGGGAATTCGCCGGACTGATCCGCGAACAGGCCATCCCTCGCGAGACTGTCTCCCGCGTGGAAAAGCATGACTATCTGGTTTCGGCAATTGTTTCGGTCTATGCGTGCGAACGATTCATCCGCGGTTGCCTGGACGATCTGCTGAATCAGACGCTCTACAAAAAGGGACAACTGGAGATCGTCCTCGTCAACACCGCCTCACCTGGAAACGAAGACGCCATCATCCGCGAGTATCAGTCAAACCATCCCCACATCACCTATATCAAAACCGATATGAAGGAATCGGTGTATGGCGCGTGGAATCGCGGGATCCAGGCGGCGGTGGGCAAATACATCACCAACGCGAATAGTGACGACCGCCATCGCGCCGACTGCATCGAAGTCCTGGTCGAAAAACTCGAAAAACATCCCGAGCATGTCCTGGCTTACGGCGACATGCTGGTCACGCGGATCGAAAACGAGACCTTTGAGAAGTGCACTCCCTGCGAACATGTGAAGTGGCCCGACTTCGACCGCAATCTGCTGCTGCAAACCTGTTACGTCGGGCCCCAACCGGTCTGGAGAAAGAGCGTTCACCAGGAATTTGGATATTTCGACACTCGCTTCGAATGTTGTGCCGATTACGAATTCTGGCTTCGTCTCGCCCAAAAACATTCCTTCATCCACGTGCCCGAATTCCTGAGCCTTTACTGGCTCGATGAAGGCACCGTTTCCAGAAAGGGAAACAAGCCGGTGGTGGAAGCCGAGGAAATCAAAGCCATCTACCGGACGCGTTTCCAGAACGCGCAGGCCCACCCTGCAAGGCCCGTGAAGATATTGATTGTGGCGCATTCCTTTGTTTCGGAACGGCGCGGAGGCGTGGAAATATACACCTCGGCATTCGCGCGCGGACTGGCGAAAAAAGGCTTCGCCGTTTCGATCTTTCATCCGGTCGACGCTCCACGCGGGCAGCCCCTGCGATTGGAACATGCCGGCGACGGTCCCCTCCATCTCTTCCGGCTCCACGCCAATGAATCGGAAAGACTGAGCCTTGATCTTCATGTTGAAAACAAACCGATCGAAGAGCTTTTTGAAAAACTGCTGAAAGAGGAACTTTTCGACGCGGTCCATTTTCAACATCTCGCCGGACTTCCCTTCTCCCTGGTCGACATTGCCAGAAAATGCGGAGCGCGTGTCTGCATCACCCTGCACGACTCCTGGTTCATGTGCGAACGCACGCACCTTTACGTGAAGGAAACACACGCCATGTGCACAGGTCCGGAGACGGCGACCAAGTGCGCCGACTGCCGGTTGCTGATGTTTCCCGAACAGGAACGCGACCCTCATCGCGACATGGTGCGTCAAATGATGCAGCTGCGGCAGGACATGGCAAAAAGGATCCTTCATCAGGCCGACCTGCTCGCCGCGCCCTCAAACTACATTGCGCGGCAATTTCAAAAATTTGGATATGCCTCCTCAGTGGAAATCCTTCCTTTGGGAATCGAACTCCTTCAAAGAAACGCCGCAAAAAAGAAGGGATCTGAAATTGTCTTTGGATGTCTCGGAAGCATTGCGCCGGTGAAAAACGTACACATGCTGGTCAGGGTTTTCCGCCAGGTCCACGGGCCTGCAAAGCTTGTCCTGTGGGGAGAAGCTATACCCGCCGAACAGAAACGCCTGCAGGAGGAAATCGGCTCCGACACCCGGATTGAATATCGCGGGGCATACCGGCCCGAGCAACTTTCTGAAATTCTTGGCTCAATCGATGCGCTCATCCTTCCCTCCATGGTGGAAAGTTATTCGTTTGTCGCCCGGGAGGCATTGAGCGCGGGCGTGCCCGTGATCGCCTCCAACGCGGGCGCGCTGCCGGAAATCGTGACGGACCGGCGCAACGGATTGCTTTTCGAATCAAATCATCCCGCCGCCCTTCAAGGCTGCATTCAGGAGGTGATCGATCATCCCGAAATTCTCGATTCACTCCGCAAAGCGGAAACACACGTGCAGTCTTTGTCGCAAAACGTGGACGAATGGGCTCTTCGTTACATTCAATTGTGCAACCGAAGCGTGACCCATGCATCTGCTTCCCCGACGGTTTCCACCCCTCTGCTTTCAGCGATCGTTTCCGTTTATAATTGCGAATCGTTCATTCGCGGCTGCCTTGAAGATCTCGTCGCGCAGACGCTTTTTCAGAAGAACAGGATGGAAATCATTCTCGTGAACACCGGCTCACAGCAAAACGAGGATCCCATCATCCAGGAATTCGCAAAGAAATATTCCAACATCCGCTCCATCAAGGTTCCCGAACGCGAAACGGTCTATGCTGCATGGAACCGCGGCATCCAGGCATCGTCGGGGAAATATCTGACGAACGCCAATGCCGATGATCGCCATCGGACCGATGCTCTCGAACGAATAGTGGATTTCATGGAAGCGCTCCCCCAGGCCTCCGTCGCTTACGCCTTTCAGTCGGTCACGGACCAACCCAATCAGTCATTCGAAACGGCGCGCGTTCTTGGATATTATCAATGGCCGATTTTTGACGCGCGCCTGCTCTTTCGCATCTGTTTTGTGGGCCCCCAGCCTGTCTGGCGACGATCGCTTCACAATACATACGGTTATTTTGACCCCAAATTCCGATCTGCAGGCGACTATGAATTTTGGCTCCGCATCATGAAACATGAAAAGTTTCTACGGATTCCGGAAGTGCTCGGTCTTTATCTGAACAACCCCGGAGGCGTGGAAAACACGAACCAGGCCGTCAGCCTCCGGGAATCGGAGGAGGTACGAGAGAAACATTGGCCGAAGGAATGGGGCCCGCGTCCAGAACCCGGCTGTCAGTTTTTTGTCCACCGCGAAGAAATCGGCAAACCCGCGAAGCCGCTCGTTTCAGTGATCATTCCGACGCGCAACCGCCCCAAGATGCTTGCCAACGCGCTCAAGAGCCTGGCGGCGCAGACATTCAAAAATTTCGAGGTCGTGCTGATCAACGACGACGGCGACGACATGAAACCGTTGCTCGAAAATTTCAGCAAACACTTCGCTTTCCTTTATCTGCGCCAATCGATGCGGCGCGAGCGTTCCGCGGCGCGCAACATGGGCCTGTTCGCGGCGCGCGGCAAATACGTCACCTACCTCGACGATGACGACCGTTTTTATCCCGACCATCTGGAAACACTCGTCAACTTTCTGGAATCCCACAACGCCGACGTGGCCTACACGGACGCGAACCGCGCGATTCAGGAAAAAGAGGGAGAGCTCTATGTGACGAAAGAACTTCACGCCCACGAATCGAGCGATTTCGACAAGGACCGCATCCTCGTCCAAAACTTCATCCCGATTCTCTGCGTCATGCATCGCAAGGCGTGCCTGGATTTTGTCGGCCCGTTCAACGAGCGCCTCAACACGCACGAGGATTGGGACCTCTGGATCCGCCTGTCGCGCAAATACGATTTTCATCACATCCGCAAAGTGACGGCGGAATATTCCTTCCGGTTCGACGGCTCGAGCACGACGAGCGGCAATCGTCCCGACTTCCTGCTCTCGCTGAAGATGATTTACGACCAATACCGGCCCTACGTGAAGGACCATCTCCATCTCGTGCAGGCGCAGGAGCGGTCTCTTGCCGCCATGATGCAGGAAGTTCAGGCGCTTCAGTCGCAACAAAATCAAGTCTCCCCGCTGGCGCTCGAAGTTCCGGCATCATCCGGGCTCGCGCTCTCGATCATCATTCCCACGTTCAACAAATGGGATCTGACGCGCGATTGCCTCGAGGCGATCAAGGCGACTACGCGTGCCGGCACCTATGAAGTGATTGTTGTCGACAATGCATCCACGGATTCCACGCCGGCGGAATTGCGCAAACGCGGAGAGGCGGGGGAATTGACCGCGATTTTGAATTCAAAAAACATGGGATTCGGCCACGCGTGCAACCAGGGCGCAAAAGCCGCGCGCGCGAAGCACATCGTTTTCCTCAACAACGACACACAGCCGGCAATGCGCTGGGCGGACTATTGTCTCGCGCATTTTCAATGGAACCCTAAGGCCGGGATTGTCGGAAACAAACTGCTTTATCCCAACGGCACCATCCAGCATGGAGGGATTCATTTTGTGCCGCTGCAAAATCCGCCGGTTTCCCACTGGCCGCAACATCGTTTCCGTTTCGAGCCCGCCGATCTTCCGGAAGCCAACCAATGCGTCAAGGTGCACGCCATCACGGGCGCCTGCCTGTTCATTTCGCGCGAACTTTTCTGGAAAGTAGGAGGGTTTTCGGACGAATACGAAATGTACTTCGAAGACATCGATCTGAATTTGAAAATTATGGCGTTGGGATTCGACATTATTTATGAGCCACGCAGCGTGGTGATTCATTTCGAGAGAAGTTCCGCCACCGAACAGTCGGCCAATGAAAAATTCGTGCGTGCCGCCAACATTTTTCTCTCGAAGTGGGAAAACAAGCTTCCTGGAATGCTTCAGGCCCAGACCCTGGCGGCGCCAGCGAAATGATGTGACTTTCGACGCCCGTTTTGTGTAGAACTCGCCTTTTAACAGGCTGCTGAAAACCAATTCATGAAAATTCTTGTCACAGGCGGCGCCGGATACATCGGCTCGACCCTCGTTCCCGCGCTGCTCCGCGGTGGACAGGATGTGGCCGTCCTCGACAATTTCATGTACGGACAGACGCCGCTGCTCGAATGCTGCAACGACCCTCACTTCGCCATTTTGCGCGGCGACGTGCGCGACGTGCGGTTGCTCAAGGAGCTCGTTCCGAAATTTGACGCCATCATCCCCCTCGCGTGCCTCACCGGCGCGCCGCTTTGCAGCAAGGACCCGATGGGCGCGACAGCCATCAATCGCGACGCGGTGATCCAAATCGCCGACATGCTCGGCAAGGATCAGATGCTGGTCTTCCCCAACACCAACAGCGGCTACGGCATTGGCGCGGCGAACATCCATTGCACAGAGGAAAGCCCCCTCAATCCCGTGTCGCTCTACGGACGCCTGAAGGTCGACGTGGAAAAACATCTTTTGGGCAAGGGCAACGCCGTCTGCTTCCGTTTCGCGACCGTTTTCGGCTCCAGCCCGCGCATGCGTCTCGATCTGCTCGTGAACGACTTCACCTACCGAGCCGTCAACGACCGCTTCGTCATCCTTTTCGAGCCGCATTTCAAACGCAACTATCTCCACGTGCGCGACGCATCGGCCGTGTTCATTCATGCGCTCGCGAACTACGACAAGATGAAGGGCCAGACGTACAATGTGGGACTGAGCGATGCCAACCTGAGCAAATGGGAATTGTGCGAGGCGATCAAAAAGCACATCCCGGAATTCGTCTTTCTGGTTTCGGAAGTGGGCGAGGATCCGGACAAGCGCAATTACATCGTCAGCAATGAGCGCATCGAACGCACCGGCTTCAAGACGGGCGTCACCCTCGATGCGGGAATCCAGGAGCTGATCAAGGCGTTCCAGATTTTGAAACGGAATCAATATGCCAATGTTTAGAAGAAAGAAGTTAGTAGATAGAATTTAGAAAGTTTTATTCGAATATTTCCCCCTCTTCTATCTCCTATCTTCTCCATTCTATCTCCTGCTTCAGCCATGATCATCACCCGTACTCCATTCCGCCTCTCCTTCTTCGGCGGTGGCACGGATTATCCGGCGTGGTTCAAGGAGCATGGCGGACTGGTCGTGGGCACGACCTTTCAACGTTATTGCTACATTTCCTGCCGGCCGCTTCCGCCCTTCTTTGAATATCAAACGCGCGTCGTTTATTCCCGCACGGAACTGGTTTCCAAAAATCAGGACATTCAACATCCCGCCATCCGTGGTTGTCTGAAATATCTTGGGGTCGAAAACGGCCTCGAAATTCATCACGACGGCGACCTTCCCGCGCGCTCGGGACTCGGATCGAGTTCCTCCTTTACCGTGGGATTTTTGCTCGGATTGCACGCGCTTCGCCATGAAATGCCGACGCGCAAGGATCTCGCGGACCAGGCGATCCTGGTGGAACAGGAGGTTCTTCAGGAAAGCGTGGGAATCCAGGACCAGATTTTTGCGGCGCACGGCGGAATGCGCATCATCCGCATCGAACGCGACGGCGATTACATCGTCGAACCGCTCATCCTGCCGCCCGATTATTCCACCGCGTTGGAACAACACGTGCTCCTCGGTTTCACGGGCATCACGCGCTTTGCCACCGATCTCGCCAAAAATCAGATCGACCAGATTCAGCAGGGGAAATCGCCGCTCGATGAAATCCAGGGCATCGCGGAGGAAGCCGTGAAACTTTTCGGTTCGCATGCGGACCTGCCCAAAATCGGCGAACTTCTCGACAAAAACTGGAAACTGAAACGCTCCATCGCGCCGGGCGTCAGCAACGACAGCATCGACGACCTTTATGCGACCGCAAAAAAAGCCGGCGCTTACGGCGGAAAAATCATGGGTGCGGGCGGCGGCGGCTTCATCATGTTTTTCGCGCCTCCGTACCGTCACGAGGAAATCAAAAAAGCCCTCTCGAAAATTCGCGTCTGGGTGCCATTCAAATGCGATCACACCGGCGCCCAGGTGATTTTCCACAACGATGAGCAATGACGGCGTGGACATCGTCGTGCTCTGCGGCGGAAAAGGCACACGCCTCGGCGGCGTGGCCCAGCTGACGCCCAAGCCGCTCTTGCCCATCGGCGGCAGCCCGTTCCTGTTGCGTCTCCTGCGCCAGTGGAAAAAGGAGGGGTTCTCGCGCTTTCTCATCGGAGCGTGCCATCTCGCCGATCAATTCCAGGAATTCGCCAAAAGATATTCCCGCGAATTCGGGCGGCTGGAGGTGATCGTGGAGCCCCAGCCCATGGGAACGGGCGGAGGCCTCAAGCACGCGCTCGCCTTCGTGAAATCGAAGACCTGCCTTGTCGCCAACGGCGATTCCTACGTGTCGGAATCGCTCGCCAAGCTTTGCGAGGAACATCAGCGCCGCTTTTCGGAATTCACACTGCTCGCCATTCCTGCCAGTCATGTGATCGGCGGTGCGCGACAGAAAGGCCGGCTCATCGTCGACGACCAGGATGAAATCGCAGGCTTCTCGACGGAAGACGAAACGATGGGAGGCTGGATCAACGGCGGCATTTACGCGATGAACCCCGCCCTCGCCTCCACGTGGCCGTCCGGTTTCTTCGATTTGGAAAAAACCATTTTCACCGAACCTTCGCGCCGCATCCGCGTGTTCAAATCCACGGGAAATTTAATGGATATTGGCATTCCGGATTGCTATGCACGTTTCGACCAACAACTCGGCCCCATTGAGTCCCTCTTCTCCCAACTTGACCGCGCAGCCAAGCGTTCGTGAATCCGTAACATCGAAGGAAGACGCCCTCGAGCTCTACCGCAAGCTGATGCTTGCCCGTCTTTGCGAGGAAAAGATCCGCCAGGTTTACGCGTCCAACGAATTGAAGACGCCCGTCCACCTGGGAATCGGCGGCGAAGCGATTCCCATCGGTGTGGGCCATTGCATGCCCAAGGGGACCAAATATTTCGGCACCTATCGCAATCACACGCTTTATCTGATGCTGACCGACAACACCGACGCGTTTTTCGGCGAGCTTTACGGACGCGTCACCGGCCCGGGCAAGGGCAAGGCCGGCTCGATGCATCTCACTGCGCCCGACCAGGGCCTGATGTGCACCTCGGCCGTCGTGGGCACGACCATCCCCACCGCCGTGGGCGCGGCGTTCGCCGCGAAATATCGCGGTTCGGATGAGTGGACGGTGGTGACGTTCGGCGACGGCGCGATGGAGGAAGGCGTTTTTTTCGAAAGCCTGAATTTCGCCTGTCTCCACAAATTGCGCATTCTTTTTGTATGTGAAGACAACGACCTGGCCATTCATTCGCCGGGACGCGCGCGACGCGGGCATCGCTCGATGCAGCAGGCGGTTCAGGCGTTCGAATGCCATACGCACAGCGGCGACGGCACAAACCTTCTGCAGGTGATTCACGCCACGGAACAAATCAAATCCCAGATCTTGAAGGAACAACGTCCCGGCTTCCTGCATTTCACCTACATGCGCCATCTCGAGCACGTGGGACCCAACGAGGATTTCGACGCCGGATACCGTCCGCGTCCGTCAACGGAGGAGAAAACCAAGTCCGATCCCGTGGCAAACTTTCAAAAACAACTCGTCGCCATGGATTGCGCCGACGATTTGCTCCGCATCGAGGTCCAGCTCCGCGACAGGATCGAAGCAAGCGTGAAGAAGGCGCTGGCCTCGCCCTTTCCCGGACCGGAGGAACTTTACACCGACGTGCTGGCGGGTTTGTGAAAAAGCAATGAACTCGACGACGATGACATTCCGCGAGGCGATCAACCTCGCCATGATCCGCGAGATGGAGGCCGATCCCTCCGTTTTTGTTTTCGGCCTCGACGTGCCCGACCACAAGCGCATCTTCGGCAGCACGCGCAATCTGGTGGAAAAATTCGGCGAAAAACGCTGCTTCGGCGCGCCTCTTTCGGAGGACGCGCTCACCGGCATCACGATGGGCGCCGCCATTTCGGGATTGCGGCCGATCCTCGTGCACATTCGAGCCGACTTCATGCTTCTGGGCATGAATCAAATCATCAACATGATTTCATGCATGCGCTACATGAGTGGCGGCAAGCTCAACATGCCTCTCGTGATCCGCGCCGTGATCGGTCGCGGCTGGGGACAATCGGCGCAGCACAGCAAATCGCTTCACAATTTTTACGCGCATATTCCCGGCCTGAAGGTCGTGATGCCCAGCAAGCCGCAGGACGGCTACAGCCTCCTTCGCGCGGCGATCCGCGAAGACAATCCCGTGATCTTCCTCGAGCATCGTTGGCTTTACGACGTCGCGGGTCTCGTCGACGAAACACTCAAGGTGCCGCTCGGCCTCACGCGCGTGGTCCGCCCGGGAAAAAGTGTGACCGTGGTGACGACCTCCTGGATGACCGTCGAAGCGATCAAGGCGGCCGAAGTGCTCGCGCGCCGCGGCATCGAGCTTGAAATTGTGGACATCCGGACCGTGGCTCCGCTCGAGGAGGCGAAGATCGTGGATTCGGTGAAAAAGACCGGTCATTGCATCGTGGCGGATTACGACTGGGTGTTTTGCGGGTTCAGCGCGGAAATCGCCGCGCTCGTGCATCATCGCTGCTTCGGACAGCTCAAAAAACCGGTGGAACGTCTCGGCTTCGCGCACGTGCCCTGCCCCACCACGCGGCCGCTCGAAAATATTTATTACGCGTCAGCGGTCAACATCATCCGGACCGTGGAAAAAATGCTCGGACTCGACGAGACGGACTGCAGCAAGGACGAATTTTTCAGCTACGAAAAAAACTTCAAGGGACCGTTTTAAACCGCGCCCAAGGCCTGAAGATATTTCCGAATGCGGCTCAGGCGCTGGCGGTCCTCTTCGATTTCGTAGACCCGCGCGAGATTCATCAGCATGCGGCTCAACACCTGGCGCGAGGTCGCCGGCGAAAGATGGGAGGGATGAAATTCCTGGCCGCGGCTTTCCACCATTTGCTGGCATGCTTTTTCATTCAAAAGCCGTCCGTGATTGAAGGGATCGAAAAACTGCCCGTGCCAGCTCACGATGAAATGGCCTGGCAGCGCCACACCATGGATCGCCATGTCCAGGCGGCGCCCGACGAGCAAATAGAGAAGTGACAGCGTGAGCGGAATTCCCACGCGGCGTTCGAGCACGCGATTCAAATAGGTGTTCTCCGCCTCGTAATAACGATCGCGATTCCCGCGAAAACGATATTTGTCGTGGAGAACGTGACTCAATGAACGCATCTCGGAAGGCGACCCTTCCTGTTCCAGATGGGTTTTCACTTCCGTCGCAATGCCGTCCAGGATCATTCGAAAAGGCTTCATGTCCGTCGCGACATATTCGGTGGACGAAAGCAGGAAACTGGCCTCCTCCAGATCGAAATCGGATTCCACGCTCACGCGCGCGCAAAATTCCAGGAACTCGGTGTGACACTGCGTGTTTTTCAGCCGCGTGATCACTTCGCGCAAATGCTCCTCCGCGGGCGAGCCCGTGACTTCCTTCAGCCAGTCTTCCAATTGCGACACACCCGATTCCCCCTGGTCAATCAATTGCTGTTTCACGAGCAAAATGGTCGAAGGATCCTCGTCGGAGAGGAGTCGGAAAAGGGATTTTTTTTGGTTTTCTGTGAGGGAGTCGCTCAAGCGCCACCAACTTATCACGATCATGGGCGAAGGACAAGGGAGCCCGCAAAGCGAACGTGCAGGCTATTACTTGTAGCCCGTCAGTTCCACATAGGCCTTCCCCGAATGTGAGCCGCGCACCTGGCACGCGCCCTCCCAATAGGAAGTGTTTGCCGATTGTTTCACCATCAGTTCCTGATCCGGAAGCAACGGATCGACCGTCACGTCCACCTTGAATTTGGGAATCCGGATTTCCCAGACCGCCGGATAAACTGCCTGCGTGTGGGGACTTTTCCACGTGGCGCGGGACAAAACTGAAATGTCCTCAATGTTCAAATGCGTGGCGGAGCCATCGCGCGCAATCCACGTGCCGCTGGAACTGATTTCGAAGCAGCCGTTCTTTTTGCGCAAAAGATAAATCATCAATTCCTCGCCGCTGTCGAATTGCAGGCTGAACCAATCCCATCCCGCCTCGTCGGGCGAAAGTTGATTGCTGCCAAATTCATGATCGAACCAGCTTTCCCCCTCCACATTCCACGACTCTCTTCCCGAACGAATCACTCCCTCCGTATGCAACCGCGTGAACGACACATAATGCGTCGCCCGTCCGCGCTCCGGAGCCTTCTGACTGATGCCATTCGCGCCATGAATCACTTCGCGCTTCATCGGTTTCACCACAAGATCGAGCTGACGGTCATCCTCCTGCGCCTTCAATTTCCATCCAGCGGGCGCATCTTCGAGCGTCCAATCCTCCACCCAGACATGCAGATGTTTTGCGTCCGCGCCGGCGAGACCGAGCGCGCCGCGATTGATTTTCTCGGCCGACCAGAATGTCCGGCGCTTCAAATCCGTGAGGGCGAAGTGCGCGAAAAAAATGTCGCGCAACGACCATGCGGATTGCGGCGAAACGGGTTTTGCGGAAAGCGCATCGCGAAAAAAAGTGAGTTCATACCCGAATTTCGCCCCGGGATGATTTTTCGCCGCGAGGTGGCCGGTGAAATACCACCATTCTGTCCGGAATTCCGGATGCGCCGCGTGGTCGCGCGGGAATTGATAGGAGTAACCGGGCAGCGCGAGACGAAATCCCTCGGCGTTTTTTTCATCGGCTGGAAACGCCGCGCGGTGGCCGAACAGCAGGACGACACAGGCAAGACACAACCGTTTCATAAACAGGCTGTATCGATCGCCTGCTACCCCACAAGAAATCCGCTCGTGTGATAATCGCGAACGCCTTCCTCAAGGCTGTATTTCGGGCGGTATTTCAGAATTTGCCGCGAGAGCGTGAGGTCCGCTTCGGTGTGCGGCTGATAAAAAGCGTACGGATTGTCGAAATAATCCGTCTTCAACGTCGTCCTGAGATTCGACTGCAAAACCGAGATCACATCGTTGAACGAACGGGGCTGGCCGCTGCCGACATTGTAAACGCCGCTGGCGGATTGAATTCCCAGAATCGTTGCCTCGACGACGTCCTTCACGTAAACGAAATCACGCTTCTGTTCGCCCTGCTTGAAAACACGGGGTTGTTTTCCCTCGAGGATCTGCTGCGCGAGCTGATAGATCATGCTCGAGGCGGCCTTTTTGTGAGCTTCGCGCGGACCGTAGACATTGAAATAGCGGACGCCCACGATACGCCAGCCGGAAGAGGCGTGATGGCGCGCGAGGTTGTCGAGAATCACCTTGGAAAACGCGTAAACATTCGCGGGTTTCGGCGGCTGGTCCTCGCGGTTGACGCTGCCGCCAATGCCATAGGTCGCCGCCGAGGAGGCGTAGACGACCGGCGTGCGCGCGGGCGCGGCAAACTCGAGCACGCGGCGGAATCCCTCCACGTTGTCGTGCGTCTGGAGGCGCTGGTCGTGCTCCGTCGTGTCCGTGATGCTCGCTTCATGAAAAATCGCGTCGAACTTCTCCTTGCGAAACTGGGCTTTCCAATCCAGGCGCGCCACGTCAGCGGCAACCACATCGCCGTGAAAACCAGTGAGGTTTTTAAAATTGCCGGAACGAAAGTCGTCGACGACCACGATCCAGGCGTGGGGAAAACGTTCCTGCAGCGTGAGGACGAGATTGGAGCCGACGAAACCGGCACCGCCCGTCACAAGGATTTTCTTCAAGGAGGCAGGCTTTTTCATGGGAAACGCCTATCGAAGCCTGCCTTTTCCGAGGAGTCAAGAATGGGATCAAGTTCCGCATTGCGCCTTCCCGCCGGGGGCTCTATGCAAGCTTCATGAGTGGATCGTCTTCACGCGAGGTCGAGGTGAGCGTCATCATGCCGTCGCTCCGGCCTCAGCTGGTCCAGCAGCGCATCCGCGATTACGCGGCGACTTCCGCTGATATCTCCTACGAACTGGTCGTGGTAAGCCCATTCGAAGTGAAAGGCGCGAACGTGAAGCACGTGCCGGAAGGCGAACCCAAGGGAACGATCTATGCCACCAATCTTGGTTACCAGCATTCCTCCGGGAAAATCATCGTCTACACTTCCGACGACGTTCGTCCCCTGCCGCATGCGCTGTCGAACATGGCCCGGTTTCTGAAACGTTTTCCGGCGCCCTTCGTGAGCAGCTTCCGCATGCTCACGCCCGACCAGCGGGAACGGGAGCAATCCAGTGCGTATGATTTATTGTATGCGTGCTGGGGGGCTCTGACGCGGGAGAGCATCGAAAAGTTGGGCGGCCTGTTTGATCCGATCTATCGGAGCTATTGGGCGGATCCCGATCTCTCGATGCGTGCGTGGACGCATGGAGGCATGGTGCGGGTCTGCCCGGACGCATGGCTTGCCTTTGAAGGCGCGGAGGACGATGTGAAATCGAAGAACATGTCCCAATCCCACAATCAGGACATGGAGGCCTTTCTGGAACGATGGCATAAACAATTTGGAAACGGAGTGCCTCCAGGATGGCCACTCATCAATCGCCAGATTCCGCTTTCGGCCATGTGGTATAGCGTTGAGGGACTGCTGGCGACGTCCAAGGGTTACCTGAGCGTGCCCCATCCTGCGGGCGCTGAAATTTGTCTGCAGCTTGCGCTGGAACGCTTTCCAAATTTGAGTTCCCACGATGAAACATGGCTCCAACTGGGCAAGGTGCTTCACCAGCAGGGCAAACTGGAGGAGGCATCTCGAGCCCTGGAAAAGGCGGTGGAAATCCGTCCGAAGAACGGCTTCGCCTGGAAGCTCCTGGGTGTGAATCGACTCCTTCTCAAAAATCGTGAAGAAGCGGAGCCGGCGCTCCGCCAGGCGCTTGAGATCCTTTCTGATGATGGGGAAGTGATGATCAGCCTGGGCTGGTGCCTTTTGGAAAAAGGCGACTTTCGCTCCGCCTTCCATTTGTTGCAGCAAGGAACCGAAAAGAAGCCCGAAGAAATTGCAGGTTGGTCGGGACTCGCGATTTGCGCGAAGGACCAAAATCAAAAACAAATTTTCCAGAAGGCGTATGCCCGGGCATGCGCGATCGATCGCGATCATCCTTCCCTCGCATCACTCCACGAAACGGCTTCGCGCTAGACCTGCTGCAATGCCGTCCGCACCAGATCCTCGACCGGGGCCGAAGCCCCGAGCTGCGTCGTGGCGGCATGGATGAGTTTGTGCGCCTCCACTTGTTTGTATCCGAGCGAAATGAGCGCGAGCACCGCGTCATTCAACTTCGCTTCCCCGGCCGAAAGCGTGTGTTTCGCGCTCGCCGCCTCCCAGGCGCCGACGACGCCAATGCGGTCCTTCAAATCCACGATGATGCGTTCCGCCGTCTTTTTTCCGACGCCCTTGATTTTGGAGAGGGTCGCCACGTCGCCATTCACCACCTGGCCCTTGAAGGCCGTGACGCTCGTGCCGCTTAGAATCGCAAGCGCCGTCTTGGGACCGATCCCGGAAACGTGCTGCACGAGCAGGCGGAAAAGATCGCGCTCCCCGGGCGTCATGAAGCCGAAAAGAAGGTGCGCGTCCTCGCGGACCACGAGATGGGTCAGAATTTTCAAGGCGCCACCCGGCGCCGGCAAATGGTCGTAGCTGGAAAGCGGAATCAGAAGCTCGTAACCGACCCCATTCACGTCCACCACAATCTGGGTTGGCAAAGCTTCGACCAATGTTCCTTTAAGAAAACCGATCACATGCCGATTAGAATAGAGAACGTGTCGTTAGGAAATGAAAAAGGCGGGGTCTGCTGTTTCAGCCAGTACGGCCGGGCGACTTCGCCCTTGCGTTCCCCCCTATATTGATGGAGATTTTACCTTGTTGATTTCGAAACTTTTATGAAAAGGAATGCCATGAGCGAATCTGTGACGAAGGAAAAACTGGTGGATGATGTGAAAGTGGTGCTGCGCGACGCCGAATTGCTGTTGCGCGAAACCGCGGGAAATTTGGGAGACAAGGCAAAAGACGCCCGCGAACGCCTCGAAAAGGGCGTCCAGGCCACCAAGGAACGACTTTACGAACTTCAGAAGCAATCCGCGGAACAGGCAAAAGTCGCCGTGAAAGCGACCGATGAATTCGTGCATGATCATCCGTGGGAATCCGTCGGCGTGGCATTTGCCGTCGGCGCTCTCCTCGGCGTATTGATCGGCCGCCGTTAATCATCCCCATCTCCCTCATGTTCGAATCGGAGGAAACGGAATCCCAAGGATCGGAAAGCGGCCTCACGGCCCCTTTTCGGCGACTGCTCGAATCGGCCAGTGGTTTTCTGGCCAGCAAACTGGAGCTCCTGGGAATCGAGTTTCAGGAGGAAAAGCGGCGGATCCTCGAGCTGTTGATCCTCGCCTCGGCCGCGCTGCTTTTCAGCGTGCTGACGCTCTTCGTCCTCACCTTCGCGGTCATCGCCTTGTTCTGGGACACGCATCGCGTGGCCGCCGTCGTCGGCGTCTTTCTCGTTTATTTTCTGATTTCCGCGATACTTTTTGTTCGTTTAAAGCGCAAGGCCAACACGGGGACCCACATGTTTGACGCCACCGTGGAAGAATTGAAGAAGGACACGGAATGGGTGAAACGGCACCTCCATTAGGCGAACTCGCCGCGCGCAAACGGCTCGCGCAGGCCCACATGGAACTCCAGCGGGCCGAGCTGGCGCTTGCCTATCAACAGGCCACCGCACCCTTCCGTCTGGCCCAATCGAAACTTCACTCGCTCACTTCGCAACCCGGCTCGCGCTGGGCTCTCCTCGGCGGCCTCGGTTTTTTGCTCATCAGCAAGCGCTTCCGCTTTTTGCGCCGGACCGTGGGCTGGGTCCTTCCCTTCGTGCTTCCCCGCATCCGCGGCCTGGCCGGCCAGCGCGCGATGCAGCTGGGCTTGAAAGGCGTCCAGCTTCTCCTCCGTCGTAAATGAGCTTTTGGTCCGGCCGCCACGTCGCAGTCACCGGAGGAGCCGGCCTCGTGGGCTCTCATCTCTGCGATCTGCTTGTCGCCGAAGGCGCGGACGTCCTGGTGATCGACGATTTTTCCAAGGGCACCCGCGCCAACATCCAGCATCTTGAGGGCAAGGCGCGCATCGTGCAGCGCGACCTTTGCGAACCCGGCGCGGCGGAGGAGGTTTTCGAAGGCCGGGAGATCATCATGCACCTCGCGTCGCGCGCCTACGGCATCGCCTACAGCGGCGATCATCACGAGGAAATGCTGAGCTTCAATCGCACGCTCAATCAGCGCGTGCTTCAGGCATGCGCGAAGCACAAGCCGGACCGCGTTTGCGTGGTCAGTTCTTCATGCGTTTATCCGGACGACGCGCCCTGCCCCACGCCCGAATTGCCGGTGATGACCGGCGAACCCGAGAAGGCAAACCACGGCTACGGCTGGGCGAAGCGCCACCTCGAGATCGAGGCGCAGCAGCTCGCGCGCGATACCGGCATCGGTGTCGCCATCGTGCGCCCTTTCAACGCGTATTCGGGACGCTACAAGTGGGAGGGCAACTACTCGCACGTCATTCCGATGCTCGTCAAACGCATCATGGATGGCGAGAATCCGCTCATCGTCTGGGGCAGCGGAAACCAGACGCGCAATTTTCTGCATGCGATCGATTTTTCGCGTTGTTTCATGGCCGTGACGGAACATTATCCGAAGGCGGATCCAGTGAACGTGGGTTATGAGGAAACGGTGCGCATCGCGGACCTCGCGAAAATGATCGGCGAACTGAGTGGGGAAAATCCGAAACTTGTTTTTGATACTTCAAAGCCGGAAGGCCGTGTGATAAAAAGCGCTGATTCGACCAAGCTGCGGCGGGTTACAGGCGGCATTGAACCCACCGTCCCCCTGCGGGCCGGATTGAACGAGATGATCGCGTGGTATCATCGCAATTTTAGCCAAAAAAAATGAATATCCTTGTTACCGGGGGCGCAGGTTATGTCGGGTCCGACCTTGTGCCTTCTCTTCTTCGGGAAGGACACCGTGTGCGCGTGCTGGACAATCTCACCTTCGGAGGGCGCAGCATGATGACATGCTTCCGCAACCCGCATTTCGAACTGGTGAAAGGCGACGTCCGCGACCGGAACATCGTGCGTCAATCCGTGAAAAACATGGACGCCATCATCCATCTCGCCGCCATCGTCGGATATCCCGCGTGCAAAAAGGATGCGCGCCTCGCGTATGAAGTGAATGTGGAAGGCACGAAAAACGTGAACCGCGCGCGATCGAAGAAACAACCGGTGATCTTCGCCTCAACGGGAAGTAACTACGGCGCAATTGTCGGCGATTACTGCCGCGAGGACACGCCCCTACATCCGCTTACAGACTATGGCCGCACGAAAACCGCCGCGGAAAAGATCTTCCTGAAAACGGGCAACGCCGTCGTCTTCCGTTTCGCCACCGCCTTTGGCGTCTCCCAACGCCTCCGTCTCGATCTGCTCGTCAATGACTTCGTCTATCGCGCCGTGAAGGAACGCAACCTCATCATTTACGAAAAACATTTCAAACGCACCTTCATCCACGTGCATGACATGACACGCAGCTTCATTTTCGCGCTGAACCACCTGGGGAAAATGCGCGACCAGGTTTACAACGTCGGCTCCGAAAAAATGAATTTCAGCAAGGAGGACGTCGCGCGGCTCATCCAGAAACAATTTCGCTACTACCTCCACTTCGCCGAGGTGGGCAAGGATGAGGACCAGCGCAATTACGAAGTTTCCTACCGCAAGATCAACAAGCTCGGCTACCACACCACCATCAGCGCGGAACAGGGCATCAAGGAACTGATCGCCGCCATGCAAGTCGTCGAGATTCAGAACGAATATTCGAACGTATGACGCTCGACCCGGGCTTCTGGAAAAAGAAGGCCGTCGTCGTCACGGGAGGCGCCGGGTTTCTGGGTTCGTTCATCTGCGACCAGCTCCGCGCGCTGCCCGAGCCGCCGCGTATCGTCATTCCCCGAAAAAAGGATTTCGATCTCACCCATCCCGACGCCTGCAAGCGTCTGATGCAGGAGGCAAAACCGCAGATCGTCATTCATTGCGCCGCGTTTTACGGCGGCATCGGAATCAACCAGATCCACCCCGGCCGCATCTTTTACGAAAATCTCGTGATGGGCGCCCACCTCATGGAGGCGTCGCGGCTCGCCGGCGTGGAAAAATTCGTAGGCGTCGGCACGGCCTGCTCCTATCCCGGATATCTCGACGGCGTGCTGAAGGAGTCCGACCTCTGGAATGGACCCGTCCACGAAAGCGTCGTCAATTATGGGCTCACCAAGAAAATGATGGCCGTCCAGGGCTGGGCGTATCGCCGCGAATATCAATTCAACGCCATCCATCTCATTCTCACGAACCTCTACGGACCGCGCGACACCTTTCACATCCGGCGCGCCCACGTGGTCTCCGCCCTCATCAAAAAATTTGTCGAGGCTCAGCAGCAAAAGGCGCCTGAAGTGGAAGTGTGGGGAACGGGCAAACCGGTCCGCGAATTTCTCTATATCGAGGATTGCGCCGAGGGAATTTTGCGCGCGACGGAACGTTACAACGACACAACGCCCCTCAATGTGGGAACCGGCATCGGCACGAGCATCCGGGAACTTGTCGATGCGGTCCACGAGGTGACGTGCTATCAGGGCCGGTTGCATTGGAATGCGGAAAAACCGGATGGCCAGATGATGAAGGTGCTCGACGTGAGCCAGATGAAAGAGGCGCTCCAGTGGCAGCCCCGTCTTTCATTGCGCGAAGGATTGCAGAAAACCATTTCCTGGTACACGGAACACAAGGCCGAAGCCGACCTGAGGGAATAAACCGCTCCGGCTGAATCGTATTTTCTAGAAGGCGGGCGCCCGGTCGGCTTAAGTAGAACGCATCTAGCATATGCTTCACCAGCAACGCGAACTCAGAATGTTTACGGCCCGGGCCGTCGACGCGTGTCTTCTTGGGTTCGCCTTCTTTCTCGCGCACACAATCCGCACCTGGTTGAGCACCTGGCACTCGCTGGACTTTCCGGAGATCAAGCCCTTTGAGGCATTCGCCCCGCTCTTCATCTTCGCCACGATCGCGGGGCCCTTCATCCTCGATTCGCGCCGGATTTACAGCACCTCCTTCCTGCAGCACCGCAAGTTTCTCGTTCACCTCGTCCAGGCGCTTTTCATGATCGTGATGATGATGACCTTTCTCATCTATTTGTTCCGCCTCGGCGACCTGGCGCGCGGCGTGGTCCTGCTCTTCGCGTTTTTCTCCCTCGTGTTCGTCAGCCTGCGCCACATCATGTGGCACCGGATTTTCGATTTTTTCTTTCAGGGCGAAACAGCTCCCGCCAGCGTGTTGCTCGTATGCGAGGCCGAATCGGTGGAACAATTCCGCAAACGGATTGAAACCCAGCATGAAATCCGGATGAACGTGCTGGGCGCGATCACCGATCTCGACAACCTGGAGCAGGACGTGGCCGAATGGCTGCACAACGCGCCCGTGACGAGCGTCATCTTCGCTCTGCCGCACACCGCGTTTTCGGAGATCCAAAAAGCGATCAATGTTTGCGAAATGGAAGGCGTCGAGGCGTGGATCCTTGCCGATTACATCAAGTCGCGCCTCTCGCGTCCCGTCTTCGAAAATTTCCAATCGCTTCCCGTCCTGGTCTTCGCCTCGCGCGAAGTGGCGGGCTGGCAGATCGTCGCCAAACGCGCCCTCGACATCATTGTCTCCATTTGCGGGCTTCTCATCCTCTCGCCCCTCATGCTTCTCATTGGAATCCTCATTCGAAAACAATCCCCGGGACCCGCGCTTTTCATCCAGCCCCGCAGCGGCCGCCATGGCCGCGTTTTTCGCATGTATAAATTCCGCACGATGGTTTCAAACGCAGCAATGCAACAGGCCGAGTTGGAAATGCAGAATGAAATGAAAGGGCCCGTGTTTAAACTCAAACAGGACCCGCGCGTGACAAAGTTCGGCGCGTTCCTCCGGCGCACCAGCCTCGATGAATTGCCGCAGCTCTGGAACGTGCTGGCCGGCGACATGAGCCTCGTGGGACCGCGCCCGCTTCCCATGTACGAAACGGAGCGCATCTTCGACTGGGCGCATCGCCGCCGACTGAGCGTGAAGCCCGGCCTCACCTGCTTCTGGCAGATCGAGGGACGCAACCAGATCCATAATTTCGACGATTGGGTTCGCCTTGACCTCAAATATGTGGATCATTGGAGCTTTTGGATGGACCTCAATATTTTGCTCCGCACCATTCCTGTGGTATTAACAGGATCGGGAGCTCGATAAACATTTATGACTGATTTTTCTGAAAAAGGGCCGGTGACTCTGGTGACCGGCGGCGCCGGATTCCTGGGATCGCATCTTTGCGACCGCCTCCTCTCCGAGGGGCACAACGTCGTGGCGCTCGACAATCTCATCACCGGGAATACGGACAACATCGCGCATCTCTCGGGCAACCCGCGTTTTCGTTTCATCAAACAGGACGTCACCGAATATCTTTTTTACCCCGGCAAGATCGACTACATCTTTCACTTCGCCTCGCCGGCCAGCCCCATCGATTATCTCGAGCTGCCCATTCAGACGCTGAAGGTGGGATCGCTCGGCACACACAAGGCGCTCGGCCTCGCCCGTGAGAAAAATGCGCGCTTCGTGCTCGCGTCCACGTCCGAAGTCTACGGCGATCCGCTCGTGCATCCCCAGACCGAGGATTATTGGGGCAACGTCAATCCGATCGGGCCACGCGGCGTCTATGACGAAGCCAAGCGCTTCGCCGAAGCGATCACGTTCGCCTATCATCGCTCCCACGGGGTCGATACGAAGATCGTGCGCATCTTCAACACCTATGGTCCCCGGATGCGCCTGCGCGACGGCCGCGTCGTCCCCGCCTTCATCGGACAGGCGCTCAAAGGCGAGCCCTTCAGCGTTTTCGGCGACGGCTCCCAGACGCGCAGCTTTTGCTATTGCACGGATCTGATCGACGGCATTTTTCGCCTCGCCACTTCCAAGGAGCATGGCCCCATCAACATCGGCAATCCGACCGAGCTGACGGTGAAACAATTTGCCGAGGCCATTCGCGACATCGTGGGCAGCAAAAGCACCATTGATTACAAACCTCTGCCTGTCGATGACCCCAAGCAGCGCCGTCCCGACATCACGCGCGCCCGCACGCTTCTCGGCTGGGAGCCCAAAGTGGCCCTCAAGGAAGGGCTCGAAAAAACCATCGACTATTTTCGCGCCAGAATTGGTTCGACAACCAGTCGCTAGGAATTATCTTTGGCTTTCGAATGAAACGCCGGCTTCCTCTGCTTCTGTTCGCCATCGTCCTGATGTCGAACCTCATCCTCGGCCTCCAGATCGGCTCCACCTTCGGAGCCAATGAAGACAAGGAGAAGGACAAGGAAAAGGAACGCGACTCGGCGTACAAAAACATCGAGCTCCTCACGAGCGTGATGGAAATCATCCGCAAGGATTACGTCGACGGCGAAAAGCTCAGTTACCAGGATCTCACCTACGGCGCTCTCAAAGGCATGCTCAATGGGCTCGATCCGCACAGTCAGTTCATGGAGCCCGCGAGCTACGATGAAATCAACCAGGAGACCCGCGGCCAGTTCGGCGGCATCGGCGTGGTGATCGGCATGAAGGACGGCGTCATCACCGTCATTTCGCCCATGGAAGACACGCCCGGCTTCAAGGCCGGACTTCTTCCCGGCGACAAAATCATCCGCATCGAAGGCAAATCCACGGAGAAATTAAGCCTTTCCGATGCAGTGAAGCAGCTTCGCGGCGCGCCCGACACGAAGGTCAATCTCACCGTGCTCCGGCCCAAATCCCGCGAAGTGAAGGACATCAGCGTGCAACGCGCCATCATCAAGGTGGAAAGCGTCAAGGACACGCGGCTTCTCGACGACAAGATTGGCTACATCCGCATCACACAATTTAACGAGCCCACCTCGGACGAGTTCGAAAAGGCGCTCCTGAAACTTGAAAAGGAAGGCATGACAGCGCTCGTGCTCGACCTGCGCAACAATCCCGGCGGCCTTCTGGAGTCCGCCGTCGACGTCGCCGGAAAATTCCTGCCGAAGGGCGATCTCGTCGTCTCGACGGAAGGACGCAATCCCGCGCAGAAAAATCTTTATCGCGTCCGCACCGGTCCCACGCATCCGCACTATCCGCTCGCCGTTTTGATCAACGAAGGCAGCGCCAGCGGATCGGAAATTGTCGCAGGCGCCCTGCAGGACACGAAGCGCGCCGTCATCGTCGGCGAAACCAGCTTCGGCAAGGGATCGGTCCAGAGTGTGCTGCCGTTGCGCGACGGCTCCGCCATCCGGCTCACCACCGCGAAATATTACACGCCCAGCCACAAGGTCATCCACGAGCATGGCGTCACGCCCGATATTGTCGTCCCCATGAGCGAGGAGGATTGGAGCCACATCCTGATTCAGCGCAGCCAGTCCACCCTCGATTCGGTCGACGACAAGGACAGCAAGAACAACGACGCGGACAAGGACGACAAGAAGGAGGTCCGCGACGTGCAGTTCGACCGCGCGGCCGACCTGCTCAAGGGCATCACCATTTTCCTGCAACGCAAGAACGCCGGGGCTCCCGCTCCTTCGACCAAGACCTAGGTTTGGTATGTCTGACGCTTGCGTGCTGGGGATTGAAACCTCCTGCGATGAAACTTCCGCCGCCATCGTGCGCGGATCTGAAACGCTTTCGAACGTCGTCTCTTCCCAGGTCGACCTGCACGCCGTCTACGGCGGCGTCGTTCCCGAAATCGCCTCGCGACAACATTTGAAACTGATCGACGCCGTGATCCGGCAGGCGTGCGATCAGGCGCGCGTCCAGGCTTCCGATCTCGACGCCATCGCCGTCACGCGAGGTCCCGGCCTTCCCAGCGCGCTTCTGGTCGGGGTGGCCGCGGCGCGCGGACTCGCGGCACGATGGAAAAAGCCGCTTCTTCCCATCCATCACATGGAAGCGCATCTTTATTCGCCCTCGCTCGATTCACAGCCTTTTGTCGCGCTCGTCGTCTCGGGCGGACATACGATGCTCGTCCGGGTCCGGGAATTTGGGCGTCACGAAGTTTTGGGTCAGACGGTGGACGACGCCGCGGGCGAAGCATTCGACAAGGCGGCGCAGCTGCTCGGCCTCGGCTATCCCGGCGGACCGCGCATCGAGGCGCAGGCCCGCAAGGGCAACGCGAAGGCTCACGCATTTCCACGTCCGATGCTGGACTCCGGAGATTGGAAATTCAGTTTCAGCGGCCTCAAGACCGCATTGCGCCGCGCGGTTTCCGCCGCGGGACCGCTGAACGAAAAAGCGGTCGCGGATCTTTGCGCGAGCTTTCAAACCGCGGTCACCGACGTGCTCATCGAAAAAACAATCCGGGCCGCAAAACATTTCGGGGTCCGCCGCATCGCGATCTCGGGAGGCGTGGCATGCAATGGATTTCTCCGCTCGGAATTCGAGCGGCGTTGCAGACAGGAGCATTTGGAATGGACTTTTGCCGAGCGCCAGCTTTGCACCGACAATGCCGCGATGATCGCGCTGCTCGCGGCAAGAAAGCTTCAGAGCGGAATGCGTCCGGAAAGTTCCTGGGACATCGAACCCGACTGGGCTCTGCCCGCAAACTAAGTCTTGGAAGGGACGGGGTCGGAGTCCTGCTGCGGCCCGTCGCTGGCAGCGAGACGTTTTTCGACCGTGGCAATGACCGCCTCCAGGTCGCCGTATTCAATCGGCTTGCGCAACACCTGGATCTGTTCGGGGAGCTGCGGCAATTCGTAGGGCGTGCCCGTGATGATGACGAAGTTCACCTTCACGCGATCATGGATCATGTCCACCACCTTGCTGCCGCTCATGCGGGGCATCTCAATGTCGAGCAACACGAGATCGAAACCATGGTCGGGATCCGCCAGGACACTGAGGGCGTTTCGTCCGTTCGTGAGAATGCTGATTTCGTGCCGTCCGAGGCTGTTGACCATTTCGTAAAAGAAATCCCGAACCTCTTTATTGTCTTCGACGATCAGAATATTCATAGGGTCGATCGCAGGGGCCTCTTCACAAGACCTTACGTCATCATATTCCGCCAATCAAGTGGCGAACAGGCTGCTGAAAGTGGCGTTGCGGCGAATTTGGGTCATCGTTTTCCAGCAGTCTGCAAGGTGGACGACTTGGATTCGCCAAGCACGCCCTGCATCTTTTCACTCAACTGGGAAATGCGAAAGGGTTTTCGAATAAAACCGGAGAGTCCGTCGCCAAACGTCTGCGACGCTTCGACCTCGGTATAGCCCGACATGATCAGGATGCGCGCATTGGGACGGAGCTGGCGGATTTTTTGGTGCACTTCGTCGCCGCTCATGAGCGGCATCGTCATGTCCAGGAGCACACACATGATTTCGCCTTCATGTTCTTTAAAAAGCCTGAGGCCCTCCATGCCATCCTTCGCCGAGAGCACCTTGAAACCGAGCTCCTCGACCATTTGCGAAACCACGTTGCGAATGCCTTCTTCATCATCGATGACAAGGACGCTTCCCTCGCCGTGCCAGTCGAGCCTCGATGGACGTCCGAATGTTTGAATTCTCTCGCTCGAGGTGACGACCGGAAGGAGCACGCGAAAGGTGGAACCTTTTCCACGCTGTGTGAAGACTTCGATGTGCCCCTTGTGAGAGCGAAGGATGCCATAGACGGCGGAAAGACCGAGTCCTCGTCCCGTCGATTTGGTTGAGAAAAAAGGTTCGAAGATCTTTCTCCGGGTCATGTCATCCATCCCGCAGCCATTGTCGGAAACAGCGATGTAAACATAGGATCCCGCCGGAAGAGGGATCGGAGAAATTCCCTGGCCCACCCCGCCCTGATCCATGCGCAACGAGCCCGTGGAGAGCGCAATCACTCCCGGAGAGGAACCAATCGCCTCACAGGCATTCATCGTCAGATTCATCACGATCTGGCGGAGCTGGCTGGCGTCCGCCTCGACGAGCGGAAGATCGCGCCCAAGCTGATAACTGAACACCACGTTCTGCGGAACCGAGCGCTGCAGAAAAAGCGCCATTTCCTCCAGGATTTGGGTCACGTTCAGGGCCTGGACGATAAAGCGCCCCTTGCCGGAATAGGCGAGGAGCTGGCGGCAGAGATCGGCGGCGCGCGTGCTCGCCTCCTCGATGGATTTCAAACATTGCTCCACACCGGGGCTCACACGGTCCTTCAATCGCGCCAGTTCCGCGCGGCCGAGAATCACCGTGAGCAAATTGTTGAAATCGTGCGCAATGCCTCCCGCCAGCATGCCCAGGCTCTCCAGTTTCTGACTCTCCAGCTGCTGCTCGCGCACCTTCGAAAGCTGGTATTGAAGATGATGACGCTCGATCGCGTGACAAACCGCGTGGGCAAGCAGCTCCGAATTCACCTGATTCTTGGAAAGATAATCCTGCGCCCCTTTTTGAATCGCCTCCCACGCCACCCGCTCGTCCTGCAGACCCGTGAGAACGATTAATGGAATTTGCGGAAATGCCTTGCTGAGCGTTTCCACGCCTTCAAGTCCCCGCGCATCCGGCAGTCCAAGATCGAGGATCACCAGATCCACTTCCGCCCGCCCCAGATAAGAGGTGGCGGCGCTCAGGCGCTCGACATGGGTCAGATGGAAACCCTGCTGACGATTGTCCCGAAGAGCGATTTCGATCAAACGCGCATCGGCAATTTCATCCTCCACGAGAAGGATCCGAAGGATTTGTTTGCGAAGGTCGAGAAAGGAGGGATCCATGGGAAGGATGGCTGCTCATGGCAAGTCAGGAAAATATAACACGCTTTCCTGAATATCCGCACCGGAGCGGACCCCCGGGGATTCCCTTACCAATGCTGTAAAACCCTGATAGACAGCCTGCTAGGGCGCTTACTCGACATTGCAGCCCCTCTCGGGCATAGTGACCGACTATGGCCGACCCCAAACTCGTCCAGCGCATTCTGGACTCCTACCGTCAATTCGGCGGGATCAATCATCTGGATGGCGTGAACCTCCCTTCACGCGAGACGATGGCGGAAATCATCCGCGATCTGCTCCGTCTCGTCTTTCCCGGTTATTATGATCGGGCCGCGCTGCATTCCGATCAGGCCTCCTTTTTTGTTTCACAGATGTTGATTTCGATCGCTGAACGGCTTCGCCCCGAAGTTCAGAAAAGCCTCGATTTTCACTCGCTCCAGCCCGGCGACAAAAACCCCACTCACATCGCGCAAAAAGCGAAGGACCTCACGGACGCCTTCCTGCAGCATCTTCCCGAAATCCGCCGCCAGCTCGCGCTCGACGTGGAAGCCGCGTTCAATGGCGACCCCGCAGCCATCAGCCATGAGGAAATCATCCTCGCCTACCCCGGCCTCGAAGCCATCGCCGTCCAGCGCATGGCCCACCTGCTCTATCTCGAAGGACTCGCCCTCATTCCGCGCATGATGACCGAGTGGGCCCATGCCCGCACCGGAATCGACATTCATCCCGGAGCCAAAATCGGATCACACTTTTTCATCGATCACGGCACCGGCGTCGTGATCGGCGAAACCACCGTCATCGGCTCGCACGTAAAAATCTATCAGGGCGTTTCCCTCGGCGCGAAAAGCTTCCAGAAGGACAGCCAGGGCCGTGTTGTCAAAGGCACCAAGCGCCATCCGAACGTCGAGGATCATGTGACCATTTACGCCAACGCCACCATCCTCGGCGGCGACACCACGCTCGGCACCGGCTCCACGGTCGCCGCAAGCGTCTTCCTCACCCACTCCGTCCCTCCCGATTCCCTCGTCTTTTACGAAGAGGAGGAGCTCAAAGTCGTTTCGAAGAAAAAGCGCTCCGAAGACCCGCTGCATCTTTCCGACTTCGAGATCTGAAGGATCGTCTCCAAGGAGTTGTCCATGCGGACGCATTACCTCGATCACAACGCCACCACCCCGCTGAAACGCGAGGCATTCGAAGTCATGATGCCCTTTCTCAAGGACGACTTTGGCAATGCCTCGAGCGTGCACGCGTGGGGACGCCGTGCCCGCGCCGCGATCGACGACGCCCGCGAGGAAATCGCCGCCTGCATCGGCGCCAAAGCGAAGGAACTCGTCTTCACCTCCGGCGGAACGGAATCCAACAATCTCGCGCTCTTCGGCGCAGCCCGCTCCCAGCGCGCGCGCGGCCGGCGCATCGTCACCTGCGCCACGGAACATCACGCCGTGCTTCATCCGTGCAAAGCCCTCGAAGCCGAGGGATTCGAAATCATCACACTCCCTGTCGACGCCCAGGGCCACATCAACCTCGATCAGCTTCGCACCGCGATCTCGGATGGCACGATTCTCGTCTCGCTCATGTCCGCCAATAATGAGACAGGCACGCGCCATCCCATCGAAACCATCGGTCGGATGTGCCGCGAGCGAAGCGTGCTCTTTCATTGCGACGCGGTCCAAAGCTTCGGAAAGGAACCGATTTCCGTCGAGGCGTGGAATTGCGATCTCCTTTCGCTCGCCGCGCATAAATTTTACGGACCGAAAGGCGCGGGCATTCTCTACGTTCGTTCCAGCGTGCGCCTCCAACCGCTTCAACTGGGCGGCTTTCACGAAAACGAACGGCGCGCGGGCACGGAAAATGTCGCGTCCATCGCCGGCGCCGGATGCGCCGCGTCACTCTCCCAGGCGAAGACCGCTTCAGAAAATCAACGGCTCTTCGAACTCACGGAAATGCTTTGGAAGGAACTCTCTTCCCTGGACGGAATTCGTCGCAACGGCGACCCGGTTCGCCGTCTTGGCAACACGCTCAACGTCAGCTTTGAGGAATGCGACGGTGAAAGTTTGCTCATGGCCATGGATCTCGCCGGACTTGCCGTTTCGAGCGGTTCCGCCTGCATGGTGGGATCGATCCAGCCGTCCCACGTGCTTCAGGCGATGGATCTTCCAGAGAAACTCATTCGCGCCACCGTGCGTTTTTCGCTCGGCGCGTCGAATGAGAAAAAAGACATTCCCGAAATCGCCGCGACGACGCGAAATGTCGTGGGAAAATTGAGAAAGAGGAGCAAGTCACAAGTCGCAGGTAATAAGTAAAAATTCGGAGAGATCCTTCGCTTCGCTCAGGATGACAGCTCCGTTAATTCCTAGTGTGTCATTCTGAGCGCAGCGAAGAATCTCTCTGCTGATCGCAGGGTCCGGTTTGACGACAAAAGCCGTAATAGATGATGCATCCCGCTTACGACTTGCGACTTATTACTTCCGACTATTCCTCACACGTACTTCTTCGTGAACTTGACCTTGTTTTCCACCGAAGGCGTCGACGGTTGAACGGTTTGCGGCGCCGCTGGAGCGGAAGACTGCGGACGCGATGCGGAAGGTGCGGCGTGGGAGGCCGGAGCGGGAGCGGGTTCATCGGCGAATTCCTCCGCTTCCGAAGCTTCCACCGCCTCCGTCGCCTTCCGTGCTTTTTCAAAATCGCCGGACTTGCTCGCCACTTCGGCAAAAGCGGATTGAAGCTGGAAAAGCGTGCCGCTCAGCATGCGGTCTTCTTCCGCGCTCAAGTTACCCTTCGTCTTCTTCTGCAGCACCGACATCATCTCGATCATCATCTCGGCGCTGTTCAGGTCAGGCGGACGCTGGCGTCCCTGGCGATCAGGCACGCCGCCAAGCATCATCACCGCATTTTGAGTGAGGATCTCGATCAGTTGCGCGAAAAGTACGGTTTGTTTGCGGGCGTCGTCCATATCGCGACAATATAACACGCCCCCTCACGAAGAAAATGAAAACATTCAGGCACGCCATTCAGCGTGCCAACCAGGCCATGTAATGCTGCAACCAGATGTTGCCGCCAAAAATCCAAAACAAAGCCGCCACCGCCAGATAGGGTCCATAGGGAATCTGCAGGCCCCACTGCTTTCTTCCCACGATGAGCATCAGCAATCCGATGCAGGACCCAAGCAGCGAGGAAACGAGAATCACAAAAAAGACCGCTTTCGCGCCAAGGAACGCGCCGATCGCGGAAAGAAATTTCACATCGCCAAATCCCATGGCCTCGCGCGGGATGCGCATCGATTTGGTCACCGCCATCAATTCCCCCACTTCCGTCAAGGGAATGCTCTCCTCGTTGATCCACACCGCCTTGGAATTGATTCGCACCAGGGCCGTATCCCAGCTCCGCTCACCCAGACGCACGCCCGTGGCGTCGAAAGAAAGCTCATCCTTCTCGCGGTAAAAAAGTTCCTCCCAGGATTCGGTCTCGTCCCCAATCCGAAATTCCTTCGACGTGACAAAAACCTCCTTGGGTTGAGGCAGTTCGATCCGTTTCACGCCGAAAATGATTTTGCCCATTTCCACCACCGCCCAGAGCACGAACCAGCCGATGAAAGCGCCGACGGCGCTCCAAAGGGCTCCCCGCGAGTGCATCTTCTCGCCCTGCAACGCGGGCAAAATTCCACTCAGCAAAATGCCCGTGAAAATGCCGCCATAGGTGATTTCATCGGGAATGATCAAATGCTCGAAATCAATGAAGGTCGCGGCGATCAGGCCGGATGCAAACACACTGTAAACAAACGCCTGAGCGGGTTCGAAGCGTTTCCAAATCCAGACAAAGAGCAGCGCCGTGAACAATTCCACCAGCCAGTAACGGATGGAAAAACGCGCGCCACAATCCCGGCATTTGCCGCCAAGAAGCAGATAACTCACCAGCGGAATGTTGTCGAACCAGCGGATCGTGTGTCCGCAGGAATAACAGCGCGAACGCGGCGTGACAATCGAATCGCCCCGGGGCATCCGGTGGACGCAGACATTGAGAAAACTTCCCACCACCGCGCCCAGCGTGAACGTCAGCGTCGTCCAGAACCATCCCGGCACAGCCTGCCTGACGGTCACCCAATCCGCATGACTCATCGCGCTCACTTTCCGTACACCTCTCGCTTCAACGCCCGGCG
>Ga0207095_10010_pt1 | contig 60906 bp, 43 predicted proteins | sample Alteio_BWMinHeat_88_FD_153529 | JGI IMG/M metagenome (GOLD analysis project Ga0207095, IMG submission 153529) | Enriched cells from forest soil in Barre Woods Harvard Forest LTER site, Petersham, Massachusetts, United States -... | ecosystem: Environmental > Terrestrial > Soil > Temperate forest >... | reverse complement strand
TGATTGGCGCCGATGGTCATATTGACGACGGAGATTTCGTCCTCGACCTGGCGCACGCAGACGCTCAGCTCTTTGCCATGTGCGGCGAACCATTCAAGGACGTGGGTCGCCGGGCTCATCGGATAGGCGCAGTAGAACTTGCAGCCCGCGAAGGCCGCACCCATAGCCAGCAATTCGTTTCCGGTCATCATCGCCCATTTCTGGTCACTTTTGACCAAGGATTTGGGGAACGGCTTGAAGTTCTTGTCGGCGTATTCATAGCCGGCGCGGGCGGCGTCGACGTTGGTCTTTACCACCTGCGGCTTCTTGGCGAACGTGGACGCGAGGACCGTCTCCAGCCCGGAGAATTCCAAGCCCATCAGGCGCAACACGGCTCCAACGGCCACGGTGTTCTGCATGATCGGCAGCTCTTTGTAGGCGGGGGTCAGCTCCGGAACCGGTAGCGGGCAAAGCTGCACGCCTTTGGGGGCGTCGTAGGCGGGCTTGATCTTGGCGCTGTTGTAAAGTGCCGCGCCGCCGCTCACCAGTTCCTGCAAGTGGCGGTCGAAGGTGTCTTGGTTGAGGGCGATCATCGCGCCGACCTGGTCGCCGTGGTGGAGAGGCTTCTTCGCCGAGATGCGCATGCGCAGCCAGGAGTGGCCGCCGCGAATGACGGATTGGTAGCTGTTGTACGCATAGACTCCCTGGCCTTGCCGCGCCACGGAAAGGGCCAGGGTATTGCCCGCAGAGGCCACACCGTCACCCGCCGCCCCTCCGATTCCGACAATCACTTCCGGCTGATCCATAGAACGTTCTCCACGTGGCTGAGGAAATCAAACTCGATGCATCTCGCTACGACCCGGCGCGCATGCGCGCAGAGGCGACACGTCCCCGCGCTCCCGCAAATCCCGATGAACACAGCGCTTCAGTCCACTCGCGGCATGGACCCGCGAGCCACGCCCTTCTCCGCCGAAAGCAAAAGCGAATTTGGCGGCGCTATTGTATGGCGAGACTGAGGTTGTGTGCAATCGAGAATTACGGAGCCGGCTGAAGATTCACCGCAAACGTGTCCGGCCTACTGTGAACCAGGCGGCCCTTTTTCCTTCCATTACGATCTCAATTTCGCCGGATCATACGTCAAATGCTTGATATGCCGGCGGTTCCACGTAAAGGTGACATGCAGCTGCCCATCCTGGGCCTGGATGATCGCCGGATAGGAGAACTCGCCCGACTCGTCCTCCAGCGTTGCGACTTTTTTCCAGTTCTTCCCGTCGTCATCCGACCAGGCCAGATGGAGCGGTGTGCGGTCGCGCTTGGTGGGGTTGTAGGCCAGAAACAGATCGCGCTTATCGGTCTGGACGAGATCGATGCCGCTGTTCGGATTGGGCAGTTCCATCGTTTTGGCGTCCGACCACGTTTCGCCGCCGTCCTTCGACTCGGCCCGGCAGATGAAGCCGAGCCCGCGCGACCGGCACAGCATTGCGATTTTCTTGTCGCTCGTCTCGAACAGCGTCGGTTGAATGATGCCGTATGGATGCTCCGGAACGGTGATGGGTCCAAAGCGCCGCCAGGTCTTTCCGTCGTCGCTGGAGCGCTCAATCCAGCAGGCCCACGCCTTGTAGCTTTCGACCGACGTGCCGGCCAGGATCGTGCCGTCGCCGCGCTGAACCGGCTTGTTTTTGATCGGCCCCAGGAGACCGGCGGGTAATGGTTCCCGCTTTTCCCACGTCTTGCCATTGTCGGCCGAGCGGCGGACAAAGCCGGTCCAGCTCATGGGATTCTGGCCGGCCTTGTAGAAGAGAAACAGGGTTTTGCTCTTGCTGCGAAAAAGTACGGGATTCCAGCATGGCGCGCCGGTTTCCTCGGCCGCAACCTCGGGGGCCGACCACTCCTTGCCGTCGAAGCGGGCCTGCCAGATCTTCACATCCGACGCTCCCTCGCTCTTGCCGCCGAACCACGCTGCCAGGAACTTCCCGGTTTCCGGCTCGACGATCGTGGAAGCGTGACAGGAGGCGAACGGCGCTTTTTTGAAGATGAACATGGGAAGGCTCCACGTATGGGGAGGACCAATTCAGCTCGTGTGCCGGCGCATTGATTCTCCCCACTTCGCGGGCGGAGCCAAACAAAAAACGCGCCGAATTCGCGGAACTATCGGACTTGTTACAGAGCCGTTACTTGCTCAAAGACCCGCGTGGGTGGATAATGGCGGCTCACCTGGAAGCACTCCTTTCTTATTCACCTCCGGGAGAGCATCATGAGGTCGACGGTTCGCGTTCTCTTGGCGTGCGCCGGGTTGCCCGCTTTCGCGCACGCTGCCGACGCCGACAACTTGGCAGGTAAGGTGCAGACTGTGCTCAAGGCGCATTGTTCGCGCTGTCACACCCCGGACGGCAAAGCCAAGGGCGGCTTCGATTTCGTTCTCGACCGAACCAAGCTTGTAGCGCGCGGCAAGATCGTCGCGGGCCAACCGGACGAGTCCGAAATCTACCAGCGCGTGCGCGATGATGCGATGCCGCCGAAGGGCGTCCAGCCCCGGATAGGCGGCGATGACCGCGCCTTGCTCAAGCAGTGGATCGAAGCCGGCGCGCCGACCGCCTCCGCATCGGCGCATACTTTTGTCAGCGAGGACGCCGCAGCGCGGTTGATCCTCGGCGATTTGCAGGCACTGGAGGCGGCGGAGCGACGTTTCGCACGCTATTTCACGCTGTTCAACCTCAGCAATGCCGCGGTCGAGGCCGACACGCTGCAAACCACGCGGCACGCGCTGGCGAAGCTGCTCAACAGCCTTTCCTGGCATCCGCGCATCGCACGCCCCGTCGCTGTTGACGCGGAGCAGACGGTCTATCGCATCGACCTGCGCGCGTATAGATGGAACGCACGAACCTGGGAACGCCTCGCGCCGGTCTATCCCTACCGGATCGCGGTTGAGCCCAGTGTGAGCAAGGCGCTGACCGCCGCCACAGGCGCCGAGTTGCCGTACGTCCGCGCCGACTGGTTTATCGCCAGCGCGTCGCGCCCGCCGCTTTATCATGATTTCTTGCAACTGCCCGAACGCGACAAGGCGATCGAACGGCAAGTTGGCGTCGATGTGGCGGACGACCTCCGCGAAAACAACGTCGCCCGCGCCGGCTTCAATGGCTCAGGCGTTTCCAAGAATAATCGCGTGATCGAACGGCACGATGCCAATCACGGCGCCTATTGGCGCACCTATGATTTTTCGGAAAACACCGACCGGCAAAACATCTTCGAGCATCCGCTAGGTCCAACGCCGGGCCAAAACGGATTTCTTCACGCCGGCGGCGAGATCATCTTTCATCTGCCTAACGGACTTCAGGCGTATCTCCTCGTGGACGCGGACGGCCGCCGCCTGGACAAGGCCTCCAGCGAAATCGTTAGCGATCCGAAACGGCCCGACCGCCAAGTGGAAAACGGCATCTCGTGCATGACCTGTCACGTTCGCGGCCTTTTGCCCAAGTCCGATCAAGTCCGCGCCCACGTCGCCAAGAATTCGTCGGCATTTTCAAAGGAGGACGTGCAAAGGATCCGCGCTCTCTATCCACCTGACGCGAAGCTCCGCGCCCTCATTAAAGACGACACGGACCGATTCGTGCAGGCGCTGACCAAGGCCGGCGTTCCCGCGGATGAACCGGAACCGGTCAGCGCCGTGACGCAGCGCTATGAAGGGACGCTCGATCTGGTCTCCGCCGCCGCCGAATTCGGATTACCGGCGGAAGAGTTCTCCCTCCGTCTGCGCAAGTCTGCCGCGCTGGCGCGTTCCCTTGGACCGCTCCTCGTCAAGGGAGGAACCGTGCAGCGCTCGGCGTTTCAGGGCGTTTTCGAGGATGCGGTGACAACGCTGCGGCCCAAACAATCGGAGAAAACAGACACCGTCGCGCAACCATTCACGGGTCACACCGAGACCGTGCTCTCGATCGCATTCGCACCGGACGGCGCTAAGGCCGTCTCCGCCGGTCAGGATAAGACCGTGCGTCTTTGGAACGTCGCCGACGGCAAGGAACTCCGTTGCTTGGAAGGCCACAGCGATGTCGTGACCTGTGTCGCGTTCACGCCGGAAGGCAATTTACTATCCGGCGGCCGTGACCGCACGGTGCGTCTTTGGGACTCCGCGACTGGGAAGGAACTGGGTAAGTTCACCGGCCACACTGACACGGTTCGGTGCGTGGTGTGTTCACCGGACGGTAAGCGCGTCCTAACGGGTAGTCTGGACGGTACGCTGCGGTTGTGGGACATTCAGACGTTCAAAGAAGTGTACAAGCTTCCGCGCCAAGACGGCGGCGTCTATTGCGTGGCCTTCGCGCCGGACGGCAAGCGCTTCGCCTCCGGCGGCCACGACGGCGGCATTCGATTGTGGGACGCCGAGAAAGGCAAAGAGCTGAAGCGCTTGAAAGGCCATACGCGCGAGGTTTACACGCTCGTCTTTTCTCACGACAGCGCGCGTCTCCTATCCGGCGGCAATGACCGCACCGCGCGTTTATGGGACGCGGTTGAGGCCAAGGAATTGCGCTGCTTTGACGCTCACGACAGCGCCGTCCTCGCCGCCGTGTTCGCCGGCGAGGATGACCTAGTTTCGGGGGCCAGTCACTATCAGGGAACGGATCCCTCCCTTCATGTTTGGTCCGGCGCCAGCGGCAAGGAACGCCGCGCGTTTCGCGCCGGCGACGGCGAGCAAGTCTCCTGCCTCGCATTTACGCACGACGGCAAATTGGCCTTGTCCGCCGGCGCGGAACATCGTTTGCGGTTGTGGCGTTTGGACAAGTAACAGTGCGTCAGCCCCGCAAGGGGCGAAAAAGGTCAACGCGGCATTTAGACCCATTTACTGGAGTGATTCATGAACAAGCGTCTCTGGATCGTCGCCGGCGTCGTCGCCGGTCTCCTTGTCGGCACGATGTTCGTGTCGCGGTTCGCCCTCACTCAGGCCGCCGACCCCGGCGCGCCGGCCGATCAGCCCAAGGCCGCCGCCAGCAAGGTCACGGCCGTTACTGTTTATCAAAACAACGCCCTGGTGACACGCGAAGTCGAGATTCCCGAGGGGGCGGGGACCATCGAAGTCGTTGTTACTCCCTTGCCACCTCAGACGATCAACAGCTCTCTCTACTCCGAGGGATCCGAGGACATTCGCGTCCTCAGCACCCGCTTCCGCACTCGCCCGATGAAGGAAGACACCCGCGAGGAAGTCCGCAAAGCCGAGGCCGAATTACACAAACTCGCCCTCGACGCGCAGAAATTGCAGTCCGACTCGAAGACCATTACTGAAAACATGGCACTGCTCGGCAAGCTGGAGAACTTCACGGCGGCCACCACCCAACACGCCACCGAGAAGGGCAACCTGAACAGCGACTCCGCCATCGCGCTGTCCGATCACGTCATGAAGAAACGGTCCGAAATGGCCAAGGATCTGGTTGATATCCAGCAGAAATTGCAGACCAACACGGAGCAATCGGAGTTCGTTAAACGGCAGCTCACGGAGTTGGCGGCCGGAACGAACAAGACCGAGCGCGACGCGGTCATCGTCGTGGATAAGAAGAACGCCGCCGCGGGCAAGGTACGCCTCAATTACCTCGTCGATTCAGCGACCTGGCGGCCGCAGTACAAGCTCCGTGCCGGCAAGGACAAGGATCCCGTCCGCGTCGAGTACCTCGCCGCCATCGCCCAGCTGACCGGCGAGGACTGGAAGGACGTCAACCTAACGCTATCCACCGCTCAGCCCATGTTCAACGCCGCCCCGCCGGAATTGCGTTCACTTTCCATCGGGCTGATGCCGCGCGGCAACAACCCGTTGGCTACGGTCGGCGTTCCCAACATACCGGGCCGGGTCGGCGGTCAGGTCGGCGGCGGTCCTCAGGCGCCGGGAACACCTGTTGGCGGCAACGCCCTCAATACCGCCAAGGACTATAAGGAAGAAGCGAAAAACTTGCGCAGCCAGGCTCAAGGAGAATTCAACAAGCAAGATAAGGATAAAGGGGAGAAGCTCGTCAACGAGGCGGCAGTCGTCGACCAATGCTTCGACTTGCTTACGGCCAAGGACGATGGTTTTGTCTTCAAGAGCAAGCCGTCCGCCGGCCCCCGCGAAGGTCAAAGCGTGACCTATCATCTTCCGTCCAAGCTCACGGTTCCGTCGCGAAACGACGAACAGGTCATCGAAGTCACGCGCCTCGACATGAACCCCGATTACTTTTACAAGGCGGTGCCGGTCCTCACGCCCCACGTCTTCCGTCTGGCCAACCTAACCAACAAGAGCGAGCACGTGCTGTTGCCGGGCGAGGCAACCATGTACCTCGGCTCGGACTTTGTCGGCCGTCAGAATCTGCCGCTCGTGGCCATCGGCGAACAGTTCACCGCCGGCTTCGGCGTTGATCCGCAATTGCAGGTGCAGCGGACCATGGTGGACAAATCGCGAACTATGAAGGGCGGCAATCAGGTGCTCACGTACGAGTACAACATCCTGGCCAGCAGCTACAAAGCCGACGCGGTCAGTCTGCAAATCTGGGATCGCCTGCCGACGGCCGAGACCGAGACGATGGGCGTCACGCTCATCAAGGCTGATCCGGAAGTAAGCAATGACCCGGTTTACGCGCGCGAGGAGAAAACGCACAACCTGTTGCGTTGGGACCTGAAGCTTGATTCCGGCATGAACGGCGAGAAAGCGAAGGTTATCAAGTACGAGTTCAAGCTTGAACTGGATAAGCAGATGATGTTGGGGAGCTTTACGGTGAGGTAAGCATCATCCCCAGCTCCGTCGGCGGGGCGCCATGCCCACGGCTTCGCGCCAAGCCGTGGGCACGGCGCCGTTTGGAATGACAGATCCAACATTACGCCGCCGCCTTTTCTTCCTCTTGAAAAGGAGAACATCAGGCACAGACCACCGCGTTCCTGGCCGAAACGCGGTTATCACCGATTGCTGACGGCGGTCGGGGCTCAGGGGCGTTTCTTCCTGGGGTGCCGATATCACCGTTTGCAAACGGCGGCTGAGTGTCGTTCATTAACTTCCATAGTCGCTCAAGGTCGCTCAGAGTCGCTGATTGACCGAAATTGTCGCGGCTCGGTGGCAGCTGGAGTCTGGTTCGGAGGCACGCCCAGGACAGATCTGCTGCCGCGCGCTCGGTTGGGGTTTCCACGGCCCGACGACACTTACTTCTCCGCCAACGGCAGCTCCAAGCACGCCATCTGTTTGTGATTTCGGAAATACAGCTCGTTGCCGGCGAGCGCCGGCGTGTTCCAAGTCTTGCCCTTGAGGACCTCTATCCGGGCCAATTCGTCGAACTTGTCCGGCTTGGCCGCGACCAGAGCCAGTTCCCCTTTCTTCTCTTCGGTGACCACGAAAACGTTGCCAGCAAGCAACAGTTGCCCGGCCCCGTATTCGGCGCCTTCCCAGCGCGTATTTCCCGTTTCAGCATCGAGGCACAGCAACTTGCCGTAGCTCATGCCATAAATGGATCCATTCAACGCAATGGGGTTGGAGAACTTCATGACAACCTTGCGGTTCATCCAGACTTGGTCCACCTTGAAACCGTTGCCCGAGCGCTGAACATGCAGCAACGCGCAGCCTATCGGTTCCGACGCGATAAACACCCGGTCCCCGCCGATGACCACGGGCTGAATGATGTTCATGCCCATGTACGTGGTCCACGGATGCCGCCACAGTTCCTTGCCGCTCTTCGGATCGAAGCCCGCCAAGCCGCCGGTATCGAAGAGGAGGATTTGCTCGACGCCCGCCACTGTCGCCAACTGCGGCGAACTGTAACCGGCTGCATACTCGCCCGATTGCCAAACCGGCTTCCCGGTGGCGCGGTCATAGGCAACCAAGGCCTTGCTCACGTTGTCGGTTGGGTCAATGCCAGGATTGACAATCACCAAGTTGCCCACGACCAGCGGAGATCCGCTCATGGCCCATTCGATATTCTTCGCGCCGTTATCCTCCAGGATGTTGACCGACCACCGCTTCTTGCCGTTCCTGCCGTCAAGGCAGACAAAATGACCATTGGCGCCGACCGAAAAGACGTCACCGCCGTCGATGGTCGGCGTCGCCCGCGGGCCGTCGCCTCCCATCGGTTCGCTTCTGCGAAAGCGGTCTTCGTACTTGTATTCCCAAAGCTCGTTCCCCGTCTTGCGATCGTAGCAAACCACGGCCTCGTCCCCGCGTCGCTGTTCAAGCGTCACGGCCACGTCGCCGGCCACCGCGAATCCGGAATACCCGCCGCCGCAAGGGTGCATCCAGCGCGTTTTCGGCGGGTGGGCACTCCAGTTCGTATCCAGATTCCGCAACATGACCACGCCATCGGCGTTAAAGCCACGGTAGCGCGGAAAGTCCTTGACCGGGTCGATGCTCAAGTCCACGTTTAGAGAGTCATCCTTCTTAGGTCGCTGTGTAAGGAATTTTTCGAGTTCATCCTCCTCGTTCGGTTCCCATCGGAAGGTAATCGAGATCGGCTGCATCTCTCCCGAGAATTCCACCTTCCTGACGCAAGCCAGGTAAGCGCCGACGAGAAGCGCCAAGAATAGCAGCCCGGCAACGCGCGTATACCACCGAAACCCGGAAAACGCCACGAACCAGACGAGCAACAAAATCAGACTTATCGGCACCGCCATGAATGCGACACTTAGGACGTTCATGAGGGTTTCCCCCTCAACTCCGAGCTTCGAGGCGACGGGCGCAATCAGGAACACGGCGACTATGACGAGCAAAAGAAACGCCGGAAAGATGAACCGCCAAAGCCGGCGCGGTTTGCGTGCCGCCACTTGGGCGCTGGTGAGTTGTTGAGACATTATTACTCTCCTGGATGTGAAAACCCGTTCCGGTCCACCGTCGTCAGTTTGGCGTTGGAGTCCCGGCTTCAGCCGGCTAAAGCCGGGACTCCAACGCTAAAGACATGCGTTTATGCGAGAATCTCACGGATCGGTTCACCGCCGTGCGCGATGGGCACCGGCTTCCCGGAATGATCGGGGACCGTCATCTCGGGGTCGATGCCGAGGCATTCATAGATCGTCGCGCACACGTCGGCGGTGCTGACCGGCCGATCCTTGACGTACGCCGCGTGGCTGTCGGACGCGCCGCAGATCGCGCCGCCTTTGATTCCGGCGCCGGCCATCGCGATGGAGTAGCAGAACGTCCAGTGATCGCGGCCGGCGTTGCCGTTGACCTTCGGCGTCCGTCCCATTTCGCTCAGGACCACTACCAGTGTTTCGTCGAGCAACCCCCGATTATTGAGATCTTCCAGCAGCGCGGAGTAGGCGAGGTCGAAATAGGGCAGGTTGTAATCCCTCAGAACGGCGAAGTTGCGCGTGTGCGTGTCCCAGCCGTCGTACTGGAGGCTGAATCGGTCCCAGTAGATGTCCCAGGTCGCGGTTACGAACTGAACGCCCGCCTCGACGAGCCGCCGGCCGATCAGCACGCTGTTGCCGAACAATGTGCGGCCGTAACGGTCGATGAGGCGCGTTTCCTCGCGGTCGAGGTCGAACGCGGCCTTCACTTTGGGGGAGGTCAGCACGTCAAATGCCTTCTGCTGCACACGGTCGAAGTGGTCGAGCTGGCTTTCGGCGATGCGATGCTGCTCGTCAAACTGCTGGAGCAAACTGCGGCGGCTGTTCAAGCGATCGATCGTGATGCCTTCGCCCAGTTTGCTGTCTGGGAGGCGTGGCAGTCCCCGGCAGACTTGGGGATGGCCCGGCGTTTCCTTGGGCGCGTCCTTGTCCAGGTAAGGCGTGCATTCCGTGAAAAGCGGGTCGTAACGATGGCCGAGGAATCCAGCATACGGGCCGGCCCGACGGATCGCCTGTCCCCATCCGAGATAACACGGCAAATAGACATAGGCCGGCAAATCAGCTTGCTTCCTTCTGAGGTATTCGCAAACCGATCCCATGCTTGGCGGGTAGGTGTCCTTGGTGGTGGTGTTGTCGGGCACCACGACCTCGTATCCTGTGAAGCTCGGCAGCGTGTTGTGGCAGCCGGCCTTGTGATTCACCGACCGTACGATGGCCGTGCGATGCATCCACTTCGCCATGCGCGGCAGGTGCTCGCAAATTTGCACTCCCGGGGCGCTCGTGGCGATGGGTTTGAACTCGCCGCGCACCTCAACCGGTGCGGCGGGTTTCATGTCGAACATGTCCTGTGTCGGCGCGCCGCCCAGCAGGTAGAGGAGGATAACGCTCTTGGCCTTGCGCGGTCGATCGGGATCAATCGCTCTTCGGCGTTCCTCGGCACGCAAAAGGGTGGGGAGATTTAGCCCGCCCAGCATCGCGAGCGCGCCCGCTTGCAGGGTCTCACGGCGGGTGAGCCCGTCACAGCAACGCCGCGGACTGCCGAGCATGGTGAGCATGGCCGGTTCCTTTCGCGCGGGCATCATGAGCCCCAATTCCTTCACCGAGCATAATGATCTGTCGCCGAAGCGTCAAAACAATATGCGGCTTACCGTTTCACGCTTGCTTCAGTCAGCACAACGGGGAGTTGTTTGTGCCCGCGCGTCGAATGGAATCCGATTGCCAACCCCACGCAGAAGACGTAAGGTTAGTGTTGTACTATGCCCCTGCCCGAATCCCACCCGATCGCCCCTCCATAACCGCAGGTAGGAACGACACGGCTTCCCCCTTGGAAGCCATCGCGCGCCCCACGAGATGCGGAACTTTTGGATGGGAAAGGGGTTACCTCATCGAGTAGGATGAGAGTATTCCCACTCACCGCCTTCCGTTCGGGTTCATGTGTCCTGATGAATCGAGCCAGGAGTTTTCTTGATGCGTCGCGGATGGCCGCTTCTTTTGCTGCCGCTTCTGCTGGTAACCTGGCGTGAAGCCGCGCTGCCGTCGCGCGCCGCCGATCCCAAACCGGTAGCCGCGGCCGACTCCGACAAGAAACCCGATTTCGCTAAGCAGATCGTCCCGCTCTTGTCGAAATACTGCACCGAATGCCACAGCGGCGACAAGCCCAAGGGGAAACTCGCGCTCGATAAGTACAAGGACGAACCATCCGCCCTCAAGAACGGCAAGCTCTGGGATAAGGTCGCTCAGCGCCTCACCGCCTGCACGATGCCGCCCAAGACAAAGCCTCAACCCTCTCCCGAAGAAAAGACCGTCGTGCTGGACTGGGTTGAGAAAACGGTCAATCAGGCGGGATGCGTCGCCGAGAAAGATCCCGGCCGCGTGACCATGCGGCGGCTCAACCGCGGCGAGTACGACAATACCATTCGCGACCTCCTCGGCGTCGAGAGCGATTTCTCGGCCAACTTCCCGTCCGACGACGTCGGTTACGGCTTCGACAACATTGGCGATGTCCTGTCCATGCCGCCCATCCTCATGGAGAAGTATTTGAGCGCCGCCGACAAGATCGTCGGCAAGACGTTAGAAACGCCGGAAGCGAAAAAGCGCCTGTTCATCGTCAAGCACGACGACAAGAACAAAACCGAATCCACCCGCAAGATTCTCGACAGCCTCGCGTCGCGTGCCTATCGCCGTCCCGCAACCGAGGATGAGATTAGGCGTCTCGCGAAACTCGTCGATCTCGCCGAGAAAAACGGCGATAACTACGAAGCGAGCATCGGCCTGGCGCTAAAGGCCGTGCTTGTTTCCCCGAATTTCCTCTTCCGCGTCGAGATCGACCGCGAGTCGAAAGGCCCCAAGGGCGCCAATCCGGTCAACGATTTCGAGCTGGCGTCGCGCCTCTCCTACTTCCTCTGGAGCAGCATGCCCGACGACGAGCTGTTTGACCTCGCTCGCAAGGGCACGCTGCGAAAAGACGGCAACCTCGAAGCCCAGGCCAAACGCCTGCTCAAGGACGCGAAGTCCCGGGCGCTTGTGGAAAACTTCGGCGGCCAGTGGCTGCAACTCCGCCGCCTGAAGACGATGACGCCCGACAAGAAGCTGTTCACGGAATTCAGCCCGGAACTTCGTAATGACATGCTGAAGGAGACGGAGCTTTTCTTCGATGCGATCCTGCGCGAGGACCGCAGCGTTCTCGAATTCCTCGACGCCGATTACACGTTCCTGAACGAACGGCTGGCCAAGTTTTACGACATCGACGGCGTCCAAGGCCCCGAGTTCCGCAGGATCAAGCTCACCGGCGACCAGCGCGGCGGCGTGCTGACGATGGCCAGCATTTTGACGATCACCTCGAACCCAACGCGCACGTCGCCCGTCAAGCGCGGCAAGTGGATTCTCGAAAACCTTCTCAACGCGCCGCCGCCTCCTCCCCCGCCCGATGCCGGCGAACTGAGCGAGAAAAAGTCGGTCGTCGAGTCGGCCTCGCTCCGCCAGCGCATGGAGGAGCACCGCAAGAACCCCAACTGCGCGGTCTGCCACGAGCGCATGGACCCGATCGGCTTCGCCTTCGAGAACTACGACGCCATCGGCAAGTGGCGCGCGAAAGACGGCAAGTTCGACATCGACCCCGCCGGCGTTCTTCCCGACGGCAAATCGTTCAAGAACCCGCGCGAACTCAAGACGATCCTCAAGGGACGCGAGCGGGAATTCTGCCGCTGCCTGTCCGACCGGATGTTGACCTACGCGCTGGGCCGTGGTCTCGAGTTTTATGACAAGTGTGCCGTCGATCGGATTGCCGATAACATGAAGAAGAATGACTATCGTTTCTCCAGTTTGGTGATTAGCATTGTAAACAGCGAGCCGTTCCAGATGCGGCGTGGCGCGGGGGCGGCGAAGAAGGATCCGTGAAGTCAAAATACATTCGGGGCGAACGCGAGGCGGTCATGGAGTCTGCAACGATGGGCAAAGTGCTGGTCACTGCCCTTCTGGAAAACCTCGATGATCTGTTTGAGGTCGAAAAGGGGCAACGCGCTTCCGACCAGGTACGGCGCGTCGAAGTGACCGATGCTCTTGTGGATATGGGCGCTACCGGGCTGCTCGTGCCGCTGCGCTTGGTACAGCAACTGGGATTGCGGAAGTGGAAATCACGGCACGCGCAAACCATCGCCGGGCCCATCGCCATCGCGATGTATCAGACCGTGCGTTTGACGATCCAAGGTCGTGAATGTCACTGTGACGTAGGCGCCATCCCCGACAAGTTTCCAGTAATCATCGGACAGGTTCCGCTCGAGTCGCTTGATTGGATTGTGGACCCAAGAGGTCAAAAACTGATCGGCAATCCGGAACACGGCGGCGAACATATGATGGACGTGCTGTGATAGGACAGCCGCAGACTTTGCTATGGGGGCAAACATGCTAATGGGTGACCGAATCACACGGCGGACGCTGTTAAAGGGACTCGGTACCGCCATCGCGTTGCCGTGGCTCGAAGGCATGCTCCCGCCGATCTTTTCCGCCGAGGCGTCGGCTGCCGCCAAGGCCGCCGCGCCCAAGCGCATGGCGTTCTTTTACGTCCCCAATGGCGTGAATATGGAACACTGGACGCCCACTGCCGACGGCGTCGACTTCAAGCTGCCTTCCATTTTGGACCCGCTCGAGCCCTTCCAGAAGAAACTCAACGTCATCACCGGTTTGGCCGCCGACAAGGCGCGACCGCACGGCGACGGCCCCGGCGACCACGCCCGCGCGATGTCCGCCTTCCTTACTGGCGCCCAGCCGCGCAAAACCGCCGGCGCGGACATCAAGGTCGGCATTTCCGCCGATCAAATCGCCGCGTTGAAGGTCGGCAAGAATACGCCCTTCTCATCGTTGGAACTGGGCTGCGAAAAGGGTCAACAAGCGGGGAATTGCGATTCCGGCTATAGTTGCGCCTATTCGTCCAATATCTCCTGGCGCGGCGAATCAACCCCCATGGCCAAGGAGGTGGACCCTCGCCAGGTGTTCGAACGCCTGTACGGCGGCGAGTTCAAGGACGAAACACCCGCAGCCCGCGCCAAGCGCGAACTCTACAACAAGAGCATTCTCGACCTCGTCGGCGAGGACGCCAAGCAGCTTTCCGGCAAGCTGGGCGCGACCGACAAACGCAAGCTCGACGAGTACCTCGATTGCATTCGCCAGATCGAGCTGCGCATCACCCGCGCCGAACAAGCCGCCAAGGTCGAGGCGCCGGCCACCGCCGCCAAGCCGGCGGGCATTCCGAAAGAGTATCCCGAACACGCCAAGCTCATGCTCGACATGCTCGTCCTCGCGTTCCAGACCGACATGACGCGCATCAGCACGTTCGTTTTCGCCAACGACGGCAGCAACCGCCCCTACAAATTCGTCGACGTGCCTGAAGGCCACCATGACCTGTCGCATCACCAGGGGAACAAGGAAAAGCTAGAGAAGATTCGCACGATCAACCGTTTCCACATGGAGCAATTCGCCTACTTCCTCGGCAAGCTGAACGACATCAAGGAAGGTTCCGGGACGTTGCTCGACCAGTGCATGCTCCTCTACGGCAGCGGCATCGGCGACGGCAACAAGCACAACCATGACGACTTACCCATCGTCCTCGCCGGCTCGGGCGGCGGCACGATCAAAACCGGCCGCCATATCCGCTACAAGAAGGAAATCCCCCTCGCCAACCTCTACGTCTCCATGCTCGAACGCATGGACGTGCCCGTCGAAACGTTCGGCGACAGCAATGGGAAACTGTCGGACCTGATCTAGATTCCATGCGAAACGGGCGGTGGAGGCGCAATCCCTTTTTTTGATGGACCGCGGTTTGCCAGCGGTTAATGTCCGTCTATGTTCGTAGATCGTCCGCCCATTGATTACTTCTTGTTTTTGAAGGGGGATTTCCATGAAGGCGCTGCGTCTCGTCCTATCGGGCTGTTTGATTCTCGGGATGGCGTCGGTGTCGGCTGCGAGCGACAAGCCCAAGCCGCCGGCCAAGGATGAGAAAAAGGACACCAAGGAGTTCAAGGAAAAAATCGTAGGCACGTGGGAAGTGGTGGAAGACCCCTCCTACGAAAAGGGTACGCTGATCACGTTCACCAAAGACGGCAAGTACGTCTTCAAACCAAAGAGCGTGAAAAAAGGGGTTGAAGGGACATACAAGCTCGACGGCGACAAATTCACCTTCACGGTCACCAAGATCACCTCGCCTCCATTGACCATCGACAAAATCACTGACGACGAAATGATCCTGAATTCAAGACTCGAGGGTGGTATGTCGAAATGGAAGAGAAAATGACTCGGCGAGCGCAGCAATCCTTTCGGCCCTCGGCCTTCCAACCGGGCTGAGGGCCCGTTCCGTCGAGCGCATGGCATTACGCCGCTATGTTCGATCCCTATCGCAAAGGAACCTCGGATGAAGACCTTTCATATGTCTCTTGCATACGGAATATTCCCAGGACTTACGTTCGCGGCGCTCGCGGTGGACAACAAGGACCCCAAGAAAGACGACAAGAAGGTCAAGGTGGACGCCGCCAAACTCATCGGCACTTGGGAGATCACGTACAGCGACGCGGCCTTGCCCAAGGGGTCCACGATCGAGTTCACCAAGGACGGCAAATCGATCTGCAACTACACGGTGAACGACAAGCCCTTCACGATTGAGATGGATTACACCGTGGACGAAAACATCATCAAGTTCACCAAGAAGAAACCGAAGATGGAGGAGACCTGGACGGTCTCCAAGTTCGCCGCCAAGGAATTCGAGACCGGCACCTCGGGCGGCGGGACGATGAAGTGGAGCAAGAAGAAGTAGTTCGTTTAGCGTCTCCCTCGCCCTCAACCACGTCCCCCTCTCGCGCCTTCTCCATCATCTCATCCGTGCTCGCCGGATCGATCGCCCGGCAGCTTTCCGTCAACTGATTCGCCAACTCGCGCATGTCCGCCTGCCACACTTCCGGCGTCGTCTCCGCGGGACAGACCTGGGCGAACTCCCCGCACAGGAGGATCAAGCGCAGCAAATGACGGAAAACGATTCCCTCTTGCTTGGTCAGATCGCGGACCTTGACGTAGAGGTTGAAGTTGTTTCCGTGACGGAAGAGTTCACCGGCAGCCCACACCGATTGCGTATGCACGTCGCCCACGTCGGGGTACTTCGCGTCAAACAGCAGCCGCAGCTTCTCCGCGAGTGTCGGCGGCCGGTCTTCCTCGCGCTCCCAGCCGTCGTCCTCCTCCTCGTCTTGCGATTCCTGAACCGGCGCAGCGATCAGCCCACGTTGAACGAGGTCGGGATCAAGCCGCGCCGCCAGCGCTCCCGGCGGCATCTCGTCGGGCCGCGGCACACGCACGTACTTCAGCACCGGCTTCGGCACTTCCAGCATGCTCTCCAACGCTTGCAGCCGTTCGTTCCGGTCGGCGATGCCGAGATGTTCTAACAAAAACACCGCGTACAAAGGATGCACGCTGCGGAAGACCAGCATTTGATCGAGCTTCGGCGTCGGATGGGCCAGCACGGCCCGGTACTCCTTCACGGCCGCGTCCACCGGCTCTCCCTCGACCGGTGGGGGCGGCGGCGGCGGATCAAGCGTCACAAATCCCCCGCCGGCTAACGTCTTCAATGCGAATTCCAGCGCCTTTTCACCGGCGACAATGCGCGGTTCGTCCATCAATCGCTTACCGATGAACGTCCGAATTCGCGACACATCCGGCGAAACCTTCAGCAAGTACGCCAGCAAGCGCCAGGGCAGCGGCCCCTTGCTGTACAGCTTTCCCGGCGGCGCGGTCTTCAGCCGCTCGAACTGTCCCTCGTTCCAATATTGCACCGTCTCGCGCCGGCTCGGTTTCTTCTTCTTGAGTTGCTTTTTCGCTTTCAGTAGGCCTGGGTCCTTCGTGTTTTCCGGTATCTGGTCGTACTTCTCCTTCCAGCGCAGGATCTTGACATCGTCCTCGTGAGCGAGCGCATATACAAATCCCTGATCGTCGAACTGCGGCCGGCCCGCGCGGCCAAAAATCTGATGGGCCGTGCTGGCGTCAATCGGTTTCTCCTTCCCCCGCGGCCCCTTTACCAGCGAGGTCATCAGCACCGACCGGGCCGGGAGATTGATTCCCGACGCCAACGTCTCGGTGCAAACACACACCGCCAGCAATTTTCGCTCGAACAAATCCTCGACCGTGCGGCGATATTTCGGCAACATCCCCGCGTGATGCACGCCGACCCCGCGCCGCAACATCTGCCGCAGTTTCGGACCCACTCCCTGCGTCCAGTCGAGCTTATCCACCTCGTCATTGAGCCGGCCGCGAATACCGGAGGCGGAGAGCAGATCGAGACCCTTGAGCATCTCCGCGACGCTCCAACACTCGTCGCGGTTGAAGCAGAAGACCAACGTCGGCGTCCTGCGCGTCTTGTCGTCCCCTAGCGCCATCTCCACGAGTTGCTCGCCCAGCAACTGATCGGGCACCCAGCGATATGTCAGCGGCACCTTCCGCTCGCGTCCCTCGACCAGCTCGACCTTTCGCGCATGACTGCGTTCCAGCCAATTAATAAACTCCGCGGCATTTCCCACCGTTGCCGACAGCAGCAAAAGACGAATGTGCGCCGGCAGTATTCCAAGCGACAGCTCCCACACGATCCCGCGTCCCGGGTCGGCAAAGCTGTGAAACTCGTCCATGACCACGGCGGAGACGTTGTGGAAGTCAAACGCCTCGGGGTGCAGCAACCGATTGAGCAGAATCTCCGCGACCACGACCAGCACCCGCGCGTGGAGATTGACGTGCCGATGCCCGGTCACGAGTCCCACATCATCCGCCTTAAAGCCCCAGCGCACCGCGGACGCCTGCATCTCGTAGAATTTCTGTTCCGTCAGAGCGATGAGCGGCGTGGTGTAATAGGCAACTGTACCGGTATGGAGCGCCTCGAAGAGGGCGGCTTGAGCTATCAACGTCTTTCCGGTCCCGGTCGGAGCGCACACCAACACGCCCTGCTCCGCGGTGAACCACGTCAACAGCGCTTCCTCTTGCACCGGATACGGCGTATACGGCAACTGGCCGATGTAGCGATCCGCCAGGTCCGCGCGGCTGGGGCCGGCCAGCGACGTCTCGGGTTGGGTCGGCAAGCGCGAACCTCCGCAGTGAGATGGGACGGATCATGATACCGGATGAAGCAACCCTGCAACAGGCCGTCGAAACGATCGCCTCGGCGGACGCCCTCCTCATCGCCGCCGGCGCCGGCATGGGCGTCGATTCGGGGCTGCCCGACTTCCGCAGCGACAAGGGGTTCTGGAAATCCTACCCACCTTATGAAAAACTCGGCCTCAATTTCGTCACGCTGGCTCAGCCGCGTTGGTTCAAGACTGATCCGACGCTGGCCTGGGGATTCTATGGTCACCGGATGAATCTCTACCGCGCAACCCAACCGCACGAGGGATTTGCCATCCTGTTAAGGTGGGTCGCGCGCATGCGCCAGGGAGCGTTTGTCTACACGTCCAACGTGGACGCCCATTTTCAGCGCGCCGGCTTCGATCCCGACCGCATCCTCGAAGTTCATGGCTCACTCGATTGGATCCAATGCATGAATGACTGCGGCGTCGGTGTTTTCCCCTCCGCTTTGGTCCGGGTCGCCGTTGACAAGGAGACCATGCGTGCCCGCGCGCCGCTTCCGGCATGTCCCGTCTGCGGGTCCCTGGCCCGGCCCAACGTCCTTTTCTTCAACGACGCCGAATGGGACATCCGGCGTTCGTACGACCAGGAGGTGCGATTCAATTCATGGCTTCAAGGACTGGCGGGCGCGCGCCTGGCCATTGTCGAATGCGGAGCGGGGACGGCCGTCCCGACCGTGCGGTATCTGTGCGAACACGTCGTCCGCAACCTGACCCATGCGACCCTGATCCGGATCAACCTCCGTGAACCCGGCGTCCCTCCGGGGCAGCTTGCCCTTCCAGTGGGCGCTCTGGATGCACTGCGCGCCATCGACGAACGCTTGTCGAAAAACAGCCGACTGTGTCCTGAAGCCAAATCTCCTATCGCATAAATCTTCACTTTCTTTTACAACAGCGTTCGTTTTCGCCGTAACAGCCCCCCTTCGTTCGGTGCCTTCAGGACGGACGGCGCGCACCACGGGGAATAAACCCGCCTTTCCAGGCTCTTGTTGGCGCGAGAGCGACGCCGGGGGACTTCGGCAAGCGGGGCGACGTGCTCGCGCGTCTCTCTTATTGCCGGCAAGGAGACGCGGCCATGGAAATCCTGGTATGGCTGCTGATGGCTCTTGTCCTCATCCCCGTCTGCCACGGCATTTGGGTGGGCCTCGCCAAGCTCTTCCGCGCGTTAAGCGGCGAATTCGGCGATCCGAACGACCACGCCTTCGGCCGGCTCTATGGTCAAGCGTGCCGTTTCTGCGGCGAATCGATGCGCCCTTTTGAAGACCGTTGCCCACGCTGCGGCCTGGCGCGCGCGGCTGCCCGCGACGCGTCCGACTTGAGGGCGACCTCCCGCCACCTTCGCGAATTCCTCGATGAAGGGCTGCTCGACCAGAAGCGATTTCAACTCCTCCGCAATCGCATTGAAGCGCGTCACCGAACGCTTACCGGTCAACCACTTGAGGCCGCGCCACCCGCAACCCCGGCGCGGGCGGCGGTCGGTTTCCCGCAACCTTTCTCTTCGGCTCCCAAGCGCCGTCGTCCGGAAACCGAGGAACTCCTCGAGGTTCTGCCGGTCCTGGCAACGCCCGCTCCCGCTGGCGCGGTTCAGAAGACGCCGCCGCCACGAGATGCCGTGCGTCCCGTGACACCCAGGGAACCTCCCGTGCCGCGCCGCACGCTGGCCGAGTGGCTCTCGGCGTTCATGGAGGAACGCAACATTCTCTGGGGCGAACTAATCGGCGGTTTGCTAATGGTGGGCTGCTCGATCGCCCTTGTCATCAGCCTCTGGCAAACGCTTGAAAAGATCGAGTACTTCCCCTTCCTGGTCGTGGCGGCGATGACCGCGGCCTTGTTCGGGATGGGGCATTACACGCTTCACCGCTGGAAACTGCCCTCTACCAGCCGCGGACTGTTGGTGATTGCCACACTGCTGGTACCACTCAACTTCACTGTGTTGGCTGGGCTTTCTCTGGGCAGCGACGGAGGTTTTCCCGAGATTGCTGCCAAGATCGTGGCCGTCGCGGTACTTGCCTGGCTCGTTTACCGTGCGGGCCGGGTGCTGCTCCCGGTCGAGGACGCCGACGCTTTGCCGCGCCGACGATGGTCTAGCCTGCTCTTGCCGCTGGCCGTTGTCGCGACGCCGATCAGCCAGCTCTCCGTTGTCCGCTTCATGACCGCGCAAGTGGTAGGTCCATGGTTCGTCGCGTTGGCGGCATGGCCGGTGACTTTCCACGCGCTGGGCGTCGGCGGCTACCTCGCGAGCCAAGCGCGCCGGCGCCGGTCGGAAAACTGCGGCGCGATGCTCGGTTTTCTCGGCCTGGCCGCGTTCGCACTGGCACTTTCACTCGGTTTCATCGGTTTTTGGACCGTGCTCAAGGGTGCGTGTCCAAGGCAGGAGGTCCTGGAACACCTGGCCGTTCCTCTGGCGCTGGCCGCGACACCCACGTTGCTATCGGGCCTATTCGTCCGTCATCGCACACGAGGCGCGGAAAAAGGATCGAAGGAATCCCGCCTTCTGCTGGCGGGCACCGGCGTCGCGCTTGCCGGCATGTTGGTCATGCTTGCCTCGCTCTTCCTTGCCTGGCCGAATCCGGTTGTGCTGCTCCTCGTGTGCTTGCTTGATTTCGCGGTCTTTACTGCTGCCGCGTTTTTGTTCCGATTGCCGGTCGGACATGCCCCCGCCCTGGTGTGCCTGATCGTGGGTTACCTGACGGCGTATCACCTCGGCGCGGGACATCTTGCCGATGTATCGCGCGAAGACTGGCCGACGAAGCTCGCAAGCCTCGCGATTGAAGGACCAAACGCCAACGTGCTCGCAGTCCTTTTCGCGCTGGTTGTGGCGGCCGCGGAGGGTATGCGCTGGAAGCGCCGCGTCGCGGACGGCCTTGTTTACGGTGTTGGCGGGTGCGTCATCGCACTCGTCAGCCTCCTCATCGCGCCTGAGGCCGGATTCCTCGAACCTGATACTGCCCCAGCCCAATTCCTCGAGTCCGCTGCCGGGCGGGCTTCGATTGTCTTCGGTTTCTTCGCGGTCAGCGCCTGGGCCGTGGGCTGGCGCTGGACCTGGAAATGGCTCGATCATGTCGGAGTGACGTTGATCCTCGGCGCGGTCCTGTGGGCGCTGCAAGGGCGCCGGCCCGGCGAATACCCCTTGTGGGGATTCGTCCTCGCGGCCGCGGCGTTGTCTTTTAGCGTTCTCGTCCGCAAATGGTGGCCCGAAGCGGCGGCAGCGTCGGGACTGGCTTTGATCGCCTTGGTGGCGCCACCGATCCGCGAGGCTTCGGGCTGGCACACGGTCAGCGTGTTGAGCCTCAGCGCCACGGCGTTCGTGCAAGCAGCACGAGCGCGGCGGGCGTCGCTAACCTGGCTTGGCTCCGGCCTGCTCCTCATGAGCATTGCCCATGCTCTGTTGGTGCGATTCGCGAACCTGGAACTGGCCGTTCCGCTCTTGCTGACCCTGTTGATTCAGGCGAGCATTATCCAAACGGCCGGTTTTTACATCCGATTGCGCCGACCTCAAGACGTCGAGACGTTTGCTGTGCCTCTTGGGCAATCGGTCCTCTTCCCCCTGCTGCTGGCAATTCCCGTTCTGCTCGTTGGGATAGAGCAGCAAGAGCTTGGCGTTCGAGCACTCTACGCGATCTGGCTGGCCGGCCTGTGGCTTGCGCACGCGTTGATCGAGCGCCGGCCGCGATTCTTCCCCGTCTTTCAGGCCATGCTCACCTTCGCGGTCCTGTTTGGCGTCGCGGAATGGTTGGCACGGCAGCGCTGGGTGGCGGACGACTACCCCCTTGGCTTGTTCGACCCGCGCAGCTTGCAAGCCTTCGGCATCGCTCTTACCGGCCTGACTTTGCTTTGGGGAGTGACCCGCCTGATACTCCAGGCACGACCCTCGGCGAGGATGCTCCTGGATGCAGTGACTCCATCCATCGATCGCCTCGTTCTTGGTGGCTTGGTCATTGGGCAGACGGCCCTCACGGTCTGGGGCCTCGTGCCTGGCTTGGCATTGGAGATGGCGCCCAAGCAGGCGGAACTCTCCCTGTCGGCGTGGTTGGCTTTGGCGGATCCGGTGCCGGGCGTCGGCGGCTGGCTCCTGTGGATCGGTCTTACACTCACTGCTTCAATCTGGCTTTGGGAAGCACGCACCACCGTCCGCCTCACGGCCGTCGTCCTTGGTTTGTTGTCACTCGCGCTCACCGCCCCGGTGCTTGTCGCTTGCCGTTTCGGCGACGAGGCGGCCGCGACCTCGGCGTTGCGGTGGGGATTGGCTGGCTGTTTCGTTGCGGTGTCTTTACCATTTTGGCTCCGGACATCGTTCGGACGCCAAGCCGCTCGGTACGGCGTGCTTTCGGGGACCGCACGTACCGCTCAACTGGTTCGCGGAGGCTTGCTTGCCTTCGCCGCCTTGCCCGTTGTCGCTCTCAGCGTATGGATGGCCGTCCTCGTCTTCACGGGACTCACTCCGGGCGGACCAGGTGATAGTTCCTTCTTCATCCGCGCCGGGGATTTTACGTCACACCTATTGCCGCTCGGCGTTGTCCTGGTCGGGTTGACCGGACATGCCCTGCGTGAATGGTCGGAGGAAGACGCCTTCGCAGGCGGAATCGTCGCCCTTCTGATCGTCATGGGCGGGTACGCTCTCAGCGTCATCCAAGCCGGCGAATCCTTGGTCTGGAATGATTGGGCAATCCTCCTTCAGGCCGGTACGATCGCCGCCGCTCTGTGGGCACTGGGTTGGATGGAAGTTGTCTCGCGCGTGCCGCGCGGGTTCTTCGGAGCGACTCGACGGCATACGTCGCCCCTTCCCTCCGGTAGTCTCATGCGCTTGCAAGGCCTGCTGCCGGTCCTCGGCAATCTGATCCTTGTCCTTCTGGGCTTGCCGCGCTTGCTAATCGCTCCCGCTAATCGGCACGTCGTCGATCTTCTGGATCCTCTCGGCAATGTCGGCGGCTGGCTGGCGTTCACCGTCGCATTGCTCGTGGTCCTCGTCTACGCGCGCCGATTTCGGACGGCATGGGAACCGCACGTGTGGGGCGGAGCAATGCTCGGTCTTGGCATCTTCGCGGCATGTGTTTCAGCCCGCTGGGACCACGAAAACTGGTTGGCATACCACACCTTGATGATCGCCTGGACGCTCGCGGCCTGGGGCATCGGCTTGTTGGGACGATGGAGCGGCCACGCCGCAAAACGATGGGAAAGTCAGATCACACTTTGGGTGCGCCTCCTCGGCGGCCTTGTCGTCGCGCTTGCGCTCCGGACGGCGTGGCAGGACCCGGCGCGACCGTATTTCTCCAGCACCGCCATTCTTGCCGTCGCCTTGCTGGCCGGCGTTCTGGCCTCGCGCCGGCGACAGATATTCGATGTGATCCTCACGGCCGTGCTGCTCGACCTGGCCGCCGTGCTCGCCTGGATCCCTCTCGGACCAGCCACGACGATGAGTTTCCTTTGTGTCAACGTTCTCTGCGCCGCCCTGGCATCCATTGCCTGGACCGTCGTGGAGCGCATTCGGGTTGCCACGCGCCCCTCCAGTGAATCAATCACCACGGGTGCGCTTGCTCTCGATTTCAGCCGACCGTTCCGACATGGTGCGGCACTAGGCAGCGCCGTTGCACTGGCCGCGATCGCTCTCATCGGCTTCTTCTCCATGGCCGCGCCGGACTCGATCCCTATGAACGATGCGCTGGGCTGGTGTACCTGGTCCGCCGTGGTCCTTGCGGTCGGCCTCTGTCTGTGGGACGCGGGCGCACGTTTTCCGCTCCCAGTGCTCTACGGTTTGGGTCTGACAGCAATTGTAATCGTCCTGCAGGCCGGGGGCGGATCGCTCTCCCTCCTGGCACGTGTCTCGATGCTTCTGCTCGCAGGATACGTACTGCTCACCACCATGGTCGCCTGCGTCGCGCGCGAATCCTGGCTGCAATCGCTGCGTCTTCCCTGGCCCCTCGCTCCATCACAAGGCTGGTTCCTCCCGGCGCAGGGTGGTGTCGGCGCTCTCGTTTTCGCCTTGAGCCTCGGCGTGACGCTGGTGCTGGATGGCATGAGCGAGCGCTTCACGGGACCGCTTGCGGTCGGCCTGCTGATCCTCGCCGGAGTGTTGCTCGCCGATTTCGCGGTCGATTCACGTCGGCGATCGCTTCGAGTTGCAACTCTGCTGCTCGGCGTCCTGATGCTCACCGAAATTGGCTGGGCGTTCTTCGATCCCGCGGTGAACGCGATCGTTTTGCATCGAAGTGTATTCGTGCTCATTGCGCTCGCGGTCGGAACAGTCGTCTGCGGATTTGGGTTGCCTCGATTGCTGCCGGGAAGCATCTGGAGCGCGGAAGGTCGGAGGCTCGCACCTAATCTGGGCCTCGCAGCGTCAGCCGTAGTCCCGCTCGTGCTACTTCTCGAAGGACTCGCCTTTGAAGTCGCCACCAAGCACACACCCCTGAACTGGATCGAAATCCTCATTGTGCTTGCCGCGCTCGCCGGGCTGGCAACCGCCGGCATCGCTTTTGCCGTCGTCCCTTGGGCCGACCCGTTCCAGCTTACGGAGCGGCGCCGACCCTATTACGTCTATGCCAGCGAGTTGATGCTCGTTTTCTTCATCTTGCACCTGCGGCTAAACGCGCCGGATCTGTTCAAGCACTTCAGCGGGAAATACTGGACGTTCTTCGTGATGGCCGTCGCGTTCATCGGAGTTGGGCTGAGCGAGTTTTTCCAGCGAAGGAAGCTTCACGTGCTTGCCAGTCCTCTGCAACGAACCGGCATTTTCCTACCGCTCTTGCCGCTGATCGGTTTCTGGGTGAGACAACCGGCGGAAGCCTTGCACGATCGATTCATCGCCATTTTGCCGGGAGCAGCGCCTCTTCTCGATTCGCTCAAGAACATGGAACAGCGGTTGGATTTCTATGCACTGCTGTGGTTCCTGTTCGGCGCGCTCTACGCCTGGCTGGCGATCAGCCGGCGCTCGTATTGGTATGCGCTAGGCGCATCGCTGGCTGCCAATGCGGGCCTCTGGGTGTTGCTCGGTGAGCACAACGTTTCTCCGCTTGCTCACCCGCAAGTTTGGCTCATCCCGCTGGCGTTGATTGTTCTGATCAGCGAAGTAATCAACCGGCCTCATTTGAGCCGGGAATTGAGTACGGGGTTGCGGTATCTTGGCCTGGGGCTGCTCTACGTCTCCTCGACCGCGGACTTCTTCATTGCTGGATTAGGCGACGTGCACCTGGCGTTCGTCTTGGCGCTATTGTCGGTCCTCGGCGTCCTGGCCGGAATCCTCTTCCGCATTAGGTCCTACCTCTACCTGGGCGTCGCGTTTCTCGTGCTGGATATCTTCAGCATGATCTGGCACGCCGCGGTCGATCTCTCCCAAGCGTGGGTCTGGTGGGCAAGCGGCATCGTTCTCGGCGCAGCCATTCTCGCGCTCTTCGCCTTCTTCGAAAAACGCCGCCAGCACGTTTTGCATTTGGTCGAGGATTTCCGCACCTGGCGCTGACATTTAACCGCGGCTCGCAGAACCGCGCGGTTCTGCGAACCGCGGCTAAACGCTCACTAACCAATCTCCTCATTGCACCCCGCTTCCGCGAACGCTATCTTGCTCGCTATCGCCGCTCCGCGGATTCAAACCGGGGGATTGCACCTATGAAGAAGAGCATCATGCGGGCCACTCTGCCCGATGGCAGCAGCATACCCTTGACCAAGCTCCTGGAACCGCTCAAGAAAGCCGGGTTCGAGGGAATCCAGCTCGGTGTCCACGGCGTCGGCGAGCTCACCCTCCGCACCGCCGACGCGGACGCGACCAAGCTTGCCAAAGCCTGCCGCGACGAAGGCATCGAACCCCACTCGATCTACGGCGGCATCCGCTTCTTCCGAGAGGACGCCGAAGATCGCAAACGCGGCTTGGACGAAGCCAAAAAGACACTCGACCTTGCCTCCGCGATCGGCGTCAATGCGGTTCTCATCCACCCCGGCCAGCTCAGCACGTCGATCCCGTACGACGATGGCTGGAAGTTATCAATCGACAACCTGAAGGCTCTCAAGGAAAAAGCCGAATCAACCCACCTCCGCCTCGGCCTGGAGAATGTCTGGAACAAATTCCTCATGAGCCCGTTGGAATTCAAGCGCCTGATCGAAGAAGTGAATAGCCCGGCCGTCGGCATCTGGTTCGACATCGGCAACGTGGTCGTCTTCGGCTACCCTGAGCAGTGGCTTCGCATCCTCGGCGGCAAGTCGATTGTCGGCATCCACATCAAGGATTTCAAACGCGCCCACAACGACGCCTTCGGCACATACGACCACTTTGCACCTCTGTTTCACGGCAGCGTGAACTGGCCGGAAGTCATGAAGGAACTGGCGAGGATCGGCTTCGACGACTATTTGGTTAGCGAGGACCCTCTGGGTCATCAGCCGTTGCCTGATGCGCTGCGGGAGCTGTCGGGGCAGTTGGATGTGATGATTCGGATGGCGAAGCAGTAGGTTCGCTGCTTGGCCGCGACGCGGAGTCCTCGGAGCGGAGCGCGGGGCAAGCCAGCGGTACGAGGCGTTCGCTTGCATCCACTCGAATCCACGCGAGTGCGCCGATCAGGTAGACGAAGCCGTTGACGAGGAACACGGTATTCCATCCATAGCGAAGGTTGAATTCCGGAGCGAGCAGCAGCCCTAGCGATGCCCCAACGCCCCCCGCGGCGTTCATGCAGCCCGCGACCGTGCCCGCGTATCGCTCTCCGATATCGGCCGAGACCGTCCAGATACACGGGATCGCGGGATCCTGAAACGCGCACGCCAAACAGATGGCGGCGATGACCAGGTAGTAGTTGCCCAACGTTGGGACGCAGAGTGTGATGAGTCCCGCCATGCCGAATCCAACAATGCCAGGAAGGCTGCGCCCCCAGCGTTTGCTGCCCGTCCGGCGGACGAGCGTGTCCGACAGCCAACCGCCCAGCAAACACGTCACGCCACCGACCAGCAATGGGGAACCGCTGAGCCAGCGTGAGTCCTTGAATTCCACGTGGAACGCTTCTTTCACGTATGGTGCAAGGTAGAAGACGTTGAAATACCAGCTGAAACTGGCACAACTACTCGCCACGTAAAGTGCCCACAGATTCCGCGACAAGAGAAGCCGCTTCCAAGGAACGTTCTTGTGCCCCGTCTCGTCGTGGATCGAACCTGGTTCCGAATCGGAACGGATCAAGTCGATTTCCGCGGGATTCACTCCCCGCATTTCTTCCGGCCGGTCACGGAACCAGTAATAGAAACCGAAGGCCCACACCACCCCCAGCCCGCCAAGGACCCAGAACGCTTGCCGCCAGCCCCCGGCCACGTCACTGAGTTCCGTGATGACGATGGGCGAGATGGCCCCGCCGAACCGGCTGCTCATCCAGATAAAGCTCTGGGCGCCGGCGCGATGACGAAACGGGAACCAACGCGCCAGAACACGGCCCACATTCGGGTAGGCGCCCGCCTCCCCCAGTCCGAACACAAAGCGTACGCCGACCATCGTCGCCAGGAACATCCACGGCGTCGGGCTCGTGGCGAACCAACGGGTGATGCCCTCCACCGAGCCGGTCAACGCCGTGAATAGCGACCAGCAGACCACGATGCGAAACAGCACCGCGCGCGGCCCCCACATGTCGCCCAGCCAGCCGCCGGGAATCTCGAACACCGCATATCCGAGGATGAACGCCCAGAAGACGTAGCTCATTCGCTGCGTAGCGCGAGCGTCGGCAAGTTGGTTACGCACTTCGGCGTCGTCTTGTTTGTTTAAGCTTTGTAGCTTTTGTTCATCCGCTTCAGTGAGTTTGGTGAAATTCAGATCGCGGGAGATTTCCTCCTTCATCTGAGAAATGCAAATGCGATCGAAGTAGGTCAGAAACGCCAGCGAGCAGAGTACGCCGAGGACGACGTAGCGCACACGTGTCGGCGGCTTTTCTGTTGACGAGGAATTCATGCGAGCGCTCGCACCCATGAAAGCCCACCCGGTGGCAACGGGTGAGTGGAGGGTTGGAGTTTAACCCGTCCGTAGTGACGACGCCAGCAACCGCTTGCCGCTGGTGAGCCGCGCGCCTTCGGGCTATAATCCGACGCTAATGACCACCACGACCCAGAATGACCCCGACCGCCTGCGCCGTTCTGTCAACCGGCAACGGTTGCTCGGCACGGCCCAACGCCTCATCGCCGTGCACAGCCCCACCGGAGCGGCCGGCGCGGCGTGCGATTGTCTTGCGCAAATCCTCACCGAGGACGGCTTCAAAGTGGAGCGGGTCGCCGCCGGTCACCCCGCCGCTCCCGCCGTTGTAGTGCGTTTTGCATCCGGCAAACCAGGCCGCACGCTGCAATTCAACGGCCATCTCGACACGGTGCATCTTCCTTTCGTCCCGCCACGAATCGTAGGTGATCGTCTGACCGGCAGCGGCGCTTCGGACATGAAAGGCGGGACCGCCGCCGCCGTGGAAGCGTTGCGCGTGCTGCGTGACACCGGCGCCTTGTCCTGCGGCAGCATCCTGCTCACCGCCCACGATATGCACGAAGCCCCGTGGGGCTTCGGCCAACAACTCGACCGCATGATTCAGGACGGCATCGTCGGCGATGCCGTGTTGCTGCCCGAACCGCTCTCTGACCGCCTACCCATCGCCGGCCGCGGCGCGGCAACGTGGAAGGTGACCATCCGCCGCGACGGCCCGCCCGTCCACGAGGTCATGCGCCCTTCCGACCAGCCAAACGTCATTGCCGCCGGCGCGGAATTGGTCCAGCGCTTGGGTCAACTCAGTCAACGCCTTTCTCAGCCGGTCGATCCCGTCGCCGGCGCGGCCAGCGTCTTCATCGGCCAGATTCACAGCGGTGAAATCTACAACCAGTATCCGCAGGAGTGCTGGCTGGAGGGAACCCGCCGTTGGCTGCCCGGAACCAAGCGCCAGGACGTCGAAGCTGAATTCCGCGAACTCCTCACCGAACTGGAGTGGGCCACGAATACGGCCATCACCGCCGAATTTCGCTTCATCCGCGACGCCTTCGCCCTGGACCCGAAGGACGAGTTCGTGGAAGTGTTTCAGCAGGCGTACACTGCGACCTCCGGCCAACCCCTCCCGCTCGGCCCCAAGCCGTTCGTGGACGACGGCAATAGCTTCTACGCGCTCGCCGGCGTCCCCGCCATCACACACGGGCCGAGGGCGGGCGGGCAACATACGGTGAACGAATGGGCGGATATTGACGACCTGGTGCGGATCGCGGAGTTGTATGCGAGAATAGCGCTGGCGTATTGCCGCACGAACGCGGAGGTGGTGGCATGATCGCGGTGCAGATGAAAATGGGGCCCCGAATTGCGGATCTTCGCGCCATGGATTTGCCGTATACTCTTCGTCTTTACGGTGTTACCGACGCAATGTTTGACGAGCTTGTCGACGAAGATACTCGCGCGGAACTGATCGACGGAGTCATGATTGTGCATTCCCCAGCGTCCATGAAGCACGACAACCTTTCAGGGTTTTTACGGGTTCTTATGCGTGGTTTGTCGGAGGTGAAGGAAGCCGGCATTGTGCTGGGCCCTAAATCATTGATTCGATTGGCGCGGGGCCGTCGGGTGGGGCCTGATTTGTATTTTCTAGAGAAAAAGCGCGTCGCCCGAAAACTGCCCCGTGAATGGAAAGGCACGCCGGATTTGTTGATGGAGGTTTTGTCGCCCTCGAACCGGAGAGAGGGCATTGAGGAAAAACTGCCCGCTTGCCGCGCCGCCGGAGTCAGGGAGATCCGGTTGATCGATCCCGACGAACGCGAAATCCTCGTCGAGACTCGGCGCGGAAAGAGTTACTCGACGAGTCGCGTGAGCGCCGGCAGAATTGATTCCATCGTTCTTAAGGGTTTCTGGCTCGACGCATCCTGGCTTTGGGCGGAACCGCTGCCGAGCGTGATGGTGTGCCTGCGGAAAATACTGGGATAATCGCGATTGAGCCGGGAGCCGCAACCCATGCCGACAACGACCGTGCCCGACCTGATCTCCGACGCCCAAACCACCGAGGAGCAATTCCTTCGCCACATCTTCGTCCGCGATCAAATGGCCGAGTGGTCGAAGCAGCCGTTGATCATGGCGAAGGCTGACGGCGTTCACTACTGGGACGTTCACGGCAAGCGCTATCTCGACGCCGTCTCCGGCATCTACGTTGTCTCGGTCGGTCACAACAACCGCCGCGTGATCGACGCGATTCACCGGCAACTCGATACGCTTTGTTTCTCACCGCCAATGCACGGCACCAATCCCGTCGCCGTGCAACTCGCGAACCTCCTCGCCGAACTCGCCCCTGGAGACTTGTCCGCCGTCAAGTTCCAATGCGGCGGCTCCGAAGTCACCGAGGCTGCGATCAAGCTGGCCCGGCAGTATCACAAGCTCACCGGCTCACCTGGGAAGTACAAGATCATCAGTCGTTATCTCTCATGGCACGGCTCGACGCTTGGTTCTCTTTCCGCGTCCGGCCTCAAGTCGCGGAAAACCGTCAACGAGCCGCTCGCTCCGGGCTTTCTGCATGTCTTTCCACCGACCTGCTACCGATGCCCCTTCGGCAAGGAATACCCGTCGTGTGAGATCACGTGCGCCACGCTAATTGGCGACATGATCGACATGGAAGACCCCGACACGGTAGCGGCGATCATGGTCGAACCCATCGGCCACACCGGCGGCATCATTGACCCGCCGCCGGAATATCTGCCGATCCTGCGCGACATCTGCAACCGGCACAATATCCTCCTGATCTTCGACGAAATCATCACCGGCGCGGGCCGCACCGGTCGTCTCTTTGCCGCCGAGACATTCGGCGTCGTGCCTGATGTGCTTTGCACGGCCAAAGGACTAAGCGGCGGATACGCGCCGCTCTCGGCCATGATCTGCCGCAAACCTTTGGCTGATGCCTTCTGGGGTCCCATCTCCGAGAACCCCGGATTCGTCGAAGGCCATACATTTGAAGGCAACCCGATTTCCTGCGCCGCGGGCCTGGCCGTTCTTCAGGAGATTCTCGACCGCGACCTGTGTGGCAATGCCCGCAAACAGGGCGAGATTCTTCGCGCCGCCTTCCAGCGCCTGGCGGACAAATATGGCGTCATCGGCGATATCCGCGGCAAAGGCCTGCTCCAAGGCATCGAGTTTGTCCGCGAACGGAAGACGAAGGAGCGTTTTCCCGCCAACCCCGGCTTTGGCGTGCGCGTCGGACGCCGGGCATTAGAGAACGGCTTACTCTGCCGCTTTGACCCACACTGGCTCGCATTCGGCCCGCCGCTAATTTCGACGACAGAGCAGATCGAGGAGATGGTTGCGATTCTGGACCGGAGTCTCGGCAAAGTGCTCGCGGAAAATGACGAGCAGGACCTCGTCGGCAACGGTATTGTTTCCCGAGACTAGCTGACAGCTTACAGCTATCAGCTATTAGCTCTTGAGAAATGAAAAATCATGCGGATCACCCGAATCGAAACCATTCCCGTCCGCGTCCCGCTCAAACCGGGCCTGACCACGCGCACCGCTCACGGCCCGCACTCGGTTTCGCAATACGTCATCCTCCGTGTTCACACCGACGCCGATCATGTCGGCTTGGGCGAAGCTACAGTCTCCGCCATTTGGAGCGGTGAAACGTCGCACGGCACCGTCGCCGCCATCGAGCAGTGGATCGCCCCCGCACTCATCGGCAAGGACCCGCGCGAAATCAATGCTCTGCGCATGCGGATGGACGAGGCGATCAAGTTCAACCCGTTCACCAAGGCCGCCGTGGAGATGGCGCTCTGGGATCTCGCCGGCAAAGCAGCGGGCGTTCCCGTCTACCAACTCTTCGGCGGCAAGGTGCGGTCGAAGATCCCAATCAAGATGATGATCGGCGCTTTTGACCCGCCGCAAGCCGTGGAATTAGCGAAACGTTTCCTCAACTGGGGAGTGCGATGTCTGAAAGTAAAGGTTGGCATCGATCCAACCAGCGACCTGGCTCGGGCGCGAGCCGTGCGTGAAGTCGCGGGACCGGCGGTCCCCATGACCGTGGATGCCAACTGCGGCTGGAACGCGGCGACGGCACGGCGAATGGTTCGCGAATTGGAAGAATTCGGTTTGCTGTTCGTCGAGCAGCCGATCCCGAGCGGCGATCCGGAGCTGTTGGCCGACGTCCGGCAAGCCAGCGATCTTCCAATCATGGCCGATGAGAGCGTTTGGACGCTTACCGACGCCTGGGCCGTCATCCAGGCGCGGGCGGCGGACATTATTAGCGTCTATCCGGGCAAGAATGGCGGCATCGCCAATTCCCTGGAAGTCGTCCATGCCGCCAAGGCCGCCGGTCTCCTTTGCCACATGGGCAGCAACCTCGAACTCGGCATCGGCAGCGCCGCCATGCTGCACCTTGCCGCCGCCGTTCCCGAGATTGCCAGCGAACTCTATCCCGCGGATATCATCGGACCGAACTACCATGCAACGGATCTGCTCAAAGCCTCGCTGACACTCGGCCCGGAGTTCGCCATCGTTCCGGATGGGGCCGGGTTGGGCGTTGAACTGGACGATGAGAAGCTCGAACGCTGGCGTGACCGAGATGAATAGGCAGCCAAAGACTTCGATAAGGCTCGAAAGGCTTTGAAAAGCGTCGATCTGCCCGTGTCTCACGGAGTTGGTGAGACATGGGATTTTTTGGTATCTAACTGGAATCTTAGCAATAAGTTGCGAACAAAACCGTGCGTGTGTACTCGCGTGAGACACGAGACGGTGATGTGTATGTGCTGGAGTGCCGGGGAGAGAGGATAATGGCGCTACAAATCGGCGTCGCCCGCACCCGCTTGACTCCACCGTGGGGCGTCGAGTTGGCGGGCCTCGGCTACTACCTCAAGCGCACTTGGCAGCGCATCCGCGACGACCTCGCCGCAACCGCGCTAGTCATTGACGATGGCGAGCGTTTGATCGCCTTGATCGCCGTCGATTTGATGTACTCCGACCGCGATTTCGTTCAGACCGTCCGCACTTTGGTTTCCGTCCATACTAACCTGTACCCCGAAGCCATTTGCGTTGCTTGCTCGCATAGCCACAACACGCCCACCGTCGCCATAATCCGCGGTGCGGGAGAGATCGATCCCGAATATCAATCCTGGGCCGCGCGCCAGGCGGCGACGGCAGCGATCCTGGCCTGGAAACAGCGACAGCCCGCCACTTTGCGCGTGGGCCATGCGGATATCGCTGGTTGGACCTTTAACCGCACCCGCGAGAACGGACCCGTCGATCCGCGCATCGGCGTCTGGCGGGCGGACGACGCTCAGGGCCGTCCGCTCGCTGCGGTTGTCAACTTCCAAGCCCATCCGACGGTGATGATGCATCTCGGTCTTACCGACGTGAGCCGCGATTGGCCCGGCCAGGTCACCGATCTCCTCGAAGAAGCGTACCCGGGCTTGACCGCGCTCTACCTCCAAGGCGCGTGCGGCGACATCAACTTCAATCACTCCTTCGAACATCCCACCCACTGCCATGAACCCGGCCGCGCCATCGCGGCCAAGGCGCTGGAGGCGTTCGCCTCCAGTCGCACGGTCGATGCCCCGCGCATCGGTCATGCCAGCCGCGCTGTCTCGCTGCCGACGCGCCGCTGGACGCGCGCGGAAATCCAGCGCGACCGAGAGGAAGCCGAATACCGCCTAAGCACCGGCGACACCACCGGCTGGCGCGACGGCCTCGCCCGCGTCATCGTCAACTACCCCGACAAGCTGCCCGAACGCTACGGCGGCGACCTCGACAAGACCGTTCAAGCCATCGCGCGCTTCGGCAAGGAATGGACCGATCAAATACTGCTCGACGTTGACACCCGCCCGGAGACCCTCACCGCCGAAGGCCAAGCCCTTCGCGTCGGCGACGCCTGGCTGTCTGCGAACCCGTCGGAATTCTTCACGAGTCTGGCACTCGACCTTCGTCGCCAGTGGGGAAGAGATGAGTTGATGGTCGTCGGCTACGCGAACGATTCGATCGGCTATCTGCCGGACGCGTACGACGTGGAGCGCCGTTCCTATGCCGCGTATCAATCGCCGAAGTTCAAGAACCAATTCCCGTTCGTGGCGGAGTCGGGAGAGGCGATGGTGAATGGATTGCTGGCTGCCCTGGAGGAATCAACCGTGTCTTAAACCGCCTTTTGCCGTATCTCGCCGTGGCCATCTCGGCGTCATTTCTCCACCGGAAACACCTCCTCCAACGGCACCTCCCATTGCCCAAGCCCGACGCTGACCACGGCCACGTTCCGCTTGTAATCGACGCGCACCAACCGCCCCGGTTTGTCGAACCGGGCCACGCGCACAGGGTCATTCGGCTGCAATTTGGCGCGGACCTCCTTCAACACAGCGGCTTCGTCCGCCTCGCGCTCGAGCTGACCGAGCTTTTGCTGATATTCCTCCCGCTGACGTTCCGCCTCGTGCTGCGACAGCAAGGCCGCGTCGCGCGCCTGCTCTGCATCCTGCCGCAGTCGTTGCAATTGCGCCAGTTCCGGCGTGCGTTTCTGTCGCCGGCGCAGGTAATGGCGTGCGCGTTTGAGTAAGTCGCGCGGCAATTTCAGCCGACGGGCGATCTTGAGCGCATTGCTCATGCCGAACTGACCCACCTGAAGCCGATAGGTCGGCCGCAGCGTTTCCACATCGAACTCGACGGCGGCGTTCTCGGCGTTGTCGTTGTTGAAGGCGTAGGTCTTCAGGTCGCCCAGGTGCGTCGTCACCATTGCACGACAGCCGCGTTGGTCGAGGCCATCGAGAATGGCACGGCCCAGGGCCGCTCCCTCGGTTGGATCCGTGCCGGCCCCCAACTCGTCGAGCAGCACCAGGCTTTTATCATCGGCCGTCATAAGAATCGATGCGATACGCGACATGTGCGAACTAAACGTGCTCAGGGACTGTTCCAGACTTTGCTCGTCGCCGATGTCGACCAGAATGTGCTGGAACACGGGAACAGCGCTTCCCTCGCCGGCCGGCAGGTGCATCCCGGATTGGGCCATCAAACAGAGTAATCCCGTCGTCTTGAGCGTCACCGTCTTGCCCCCCGTGTTGGGGCCGGTGATGACGAGCAGGTTATACGGTTGGCCGAGGCGGACGTCGATCGGGACGACTTGGCGAGGTTGTTGGGTTGTGGGGTGGTGAGGTGGCGAGGTAGTGTCGGAGCCGGGAGTTTCCACGACGTGGTCGGCGCGCGATTCCTTCGGTTCACCACCTCGCCACTCCACCACCTCACCACCACGTGGCTCCGTGCGGAACAGATGCTCCAAAAGCGGGTGCCGCGCCTGCCGCAGCCACAAGCGCCCCTCCGCGTTGATCTCCGGCGCGAACATCGCGTTGTCCCGGCTATAGCGGGCCTTGGCAGTTACAAGGTCGAGCTGGGCCATGATTTCGATGGCGAAGGAAAGAGGGCGAGCCACCTTGCCGACATCACCGCTCAGGCGGCGAAGGATGCGGCGGATTTCGCGATCTTCCTCTCCCTTGAGAACCGCCCGCTCCGCGCTCATGTGGGCGATGCCCGCCGGCTCGATGAACACTGTTTCGCCCGTGCTGCTCGTGCGATGGACCACGCCCTGAAGCTTGTGGCGATGATTGGCGGCGACGGGAAGGACATAATGATCGCCGTTCACCGTCGCACTGGGATAGCGCAGGATCTTGCGCAGTTCCGGGTCGCGGAGGAGACGCTTGATCTGGTTCTGCACCTTATCTTCCAGCTCGGCCAATTGCTGGCGGATGCGGGCCAGTTCCGTGCTAGCCATGTCAAGCAGGTGGCCGCGCGAATCGATGCAGCCGGTTATCGCCTTGGCGACGACGCCCATGTCCTCGATCGGCGTCAGCAAGTCGATGAGCCGCTGAAATCGGGCGTCAAGGCTCATGCGATAGCGATACATCGCCCCGGTGCAGGAAAGTGTGTCCGCGACCTGAAGCAGTTCCTCGGCGCTAAGCATGGAGCCAATCGCGGCCCGCCGGCCAAGCAACCGAACATCGTGCAGTCCACCGAAGGGCGGCGCTTGACCAAGGCCGAGGGAGTCCACCATTTCCGAAACGAGGGCCAAGTCGGCGCGAATCTTCTCCGCGTCCGTGCTCGGCTCGATCTGCCGGGCGAGTTCCTTGCCGAGCGAACTGGCGGCGAATCCGGCGAGCAAATCGCGGACCTTGTTGAATTCGAGGAGTTCCAGAGTGTGTTGATCCATCGCGACCAAGGCGTTCATTTTGACGAAGACAGCCGAGCCAGGCGGCTGGTTCACCACTGGAGCTATTTTACAAAGTACTATCATAGCCGCGACGCGCAGTCTTCAGAGCATTACGCAGCGGTGCTACGACAACCACAATTCGTCCCCTACCCCCTTGCCCTTCCAATCGCCCCGCCTTAGAGTGGGCGGCGTCGCCGTTCCGTCTATCCGGAGAATTCCAATGCGTTGCCGCCTCCTTCCGCTGCTCGTTCTGGTTGGCTGCCTGGCTTCCGTCGCTCGCGCCGCCGATGAATTGCCCAAGATGAAGTTCAACGACGTGAAGGAGGTCGCTCCCGGCGTATTCTTCCGCTATTCCGCAATCAGCGCTACCGACAAGGACGTGGTCTTCGGCGGTAGCAACAACATTTGGGTGCTCTTCGAGGATTACGTCGTCGTCATCGACGCCAACTTTCCCAAGGAGGCCGCCGACGTCATCGCCGCCGTCAAGAAGACGACCGACAGGCCGATTCGCTATGTTTTCGACACGCACCACCACGGCGATCACGCTTATGGCAACGCGGTTTTCGCCAAGGAAGGGGCCAGCGTCGTTTCCCAGGCGAACTGCGCGAAGCTTCTCCGCCTCAACGGTCCCAAGGAATTCGCCGACGCGGGCAAAGGGCCGATGGGCCGCAAGGACGTGGCCGATAGCTCACTCAAAGTGCCAAACGTCATCTTCGACGACAAGCTCGTCCTCGACGACGGCACGCAGCGCGTCGAGTTCCTGTTTATGGGCCACGCCCACACCGCCGGCGACGGAGTTGCCTACCTGCCCAAGCACATGATTCTTTGCACCGGCGACGCCTGCGTGAACGGGGCGTTCAACTTCATGGGCCATTCCGATTCCGCCTCGTGGATCCGCGCCCTGGAAAAAATGCAGCAACTTGACGTGAAAATGATCTGCCCCGGCCACGGCCCGCTTGCCGGCAAGGATCTGCTCGAAAAGCAGAAGCACTACTTCGTCGAACTCCGTGAGCAAGTGGCCAAGGGCATCTCGGCCGACAAGAGCGTCGAGGACGTGATCAAAGCCGTCGATATGCCTTGGTACAAGGAGTGGACCGGCACGACCCCGGCCGGCGACAACGTGAAACACGTCTACGCCGAGTTGACCGGCCGCATTACCCCCTGGGACCTCGTCGAGGACTTTGGAATTTACGAAGGCCCGTCACCGACCAAAGACACGCCGGGCTGGAAAGCGCCGAAGCGGATCGTCGTTCCCAATCTCATGCCGGCGCGCCTGGCGGAACTGAAGCGCGTCGCGCCGGAGATTGAATTTATCTCGGCGAAGACTGCCGAGGATGCCGCCAAAATCTGCGCGGACGCCGACGCCATCATCGGTTACAGCTCCGCCGATATCGTGAAAAACGGCAAGAACCTCCGCTGGATTCAGATCGGCCACGCGGGCGTCGACAAGGACTTGTCGAAGGAACTGGTCGCCAGCCCAATTGTGGTGACCAATCTCCAGCGCCTTAACGGCCCGAACGTCGCCGACCAGGCGTTCGCACTCCTGCTCTGCCTGACGCGCGACCTCCGCGAGGTGGTCGGGCAGCAATCAATCGACTTTGCGTGGAAAAAACCGAAGACTACCGAGCAGGAACTGCACGGTAAGACCATGCTCGTTGTCGGCCTTGGGGGCATCGGCACCCAGATTGCCCGACGGGCCGACGCCTTCGGAATGCGCGTCCGGGCCATTGATCCGAAGGACATGGAAAAACCGTCGTTCGTCTTCAGCCTCGACAAACCGGCCAAGCTGATGGGCTTGATTCCGCAGGCCGACGTTGTTGTTCTCGCCTGCCCGTTGACCAAGGAGACGTATCAGATCATGGGCGACGAACAGATCGCGGCAATGAAGAAGACGGGGTACCTCATCAACGTCGGCCGCGGCGGGCTGGTAAAAACCACTTCGTTAGTCTATGCCCTGGAAAAGAAGAATATCGCCGGCGCTGGCCTCGATGTCAGCGACCCCGAGCCGCTGCCAGAAGGCCATGTCCTCTTCAGGCTTCAGAACGCTGTGATCAGCCCGCACATCGGCGGCCAATCCCCCGAGTCGGCGGATCGCGCGTGGCGGCTTTTCCGGGAGAACATTCGCAGGTTCGCGGCCGGCGAGCCGTTGCTGTGCGTGGTGGATAAGGCAAAGGGGTATTGACGGATCGAAACCGGATGAAGGACTTGAGGGAAGAATCCAAAAGGACGGGCGTCACCTTTGCCCGGTTCCAGGGTTAATGTGAAGAGCGTCTCGCAAACTCATTTTTTTTTAATGTGCTCGCAATCGGCCGCGCCCTGGCTGTTGTTGAACGGCCGCACGTGAGCCGAACGGGAGGTGGGAAATGAAGGTCCCGGCAATCATTGCAGCCGCGGTAATTAGCTTTGCCCTGGGCGCCGGCGTCAGTGTTGGAGCAATGCTCGTAGCCTTCCCTGACATCTACAAGCCCAAGCCCGAAGGCGACGGTGGAACACCCGACCCCCGATTAGGTCCACAGATGATGATGCCACAGGGCGGCGGGCCTGGCAGACCGGGCGGCGGGCCCGGAGGACCGGGTGGCGGGCCTGGCGGACCCGGCGGTAGGCCCGCCGGCCCGAACTCAAAGAGCCAGTTGGCCACCCTCGTCAACAAACTCGAAGTTCTCACTCAAAAGCCGCTGATCATTCAGTTGGACGACGATAAACAAAAGAAACTCGCGGAGCAGCTTCAAGGCCTGGAAGCGAAGGAAGAACTGTCCGAGGAGGAGGCGAAGAATCGGCTGGAGGCGATTCTGGCCATCGTCAAGGATGACCGTGAAACCCTGGAAGCCGCCGGCTACCGGTGGCCCGGCGAGCGGCCGGCAGGCGGCCCGGGTGGTGGACGTCCCGCCGACGTTCCGAATCCCTTCAAGGAAGGCGACAACAACAAGCATTTGAAGGCTCTTCAAGAACTGCTCGCGAAAGGAAAGGCCGGTTGACCTTTCGAGGATGCCGCCTCCGGCGTCGCGCGCATCTCGATCAGCCATCCAGAAGGCACCCGAGCCCGAACCGCAGGCTTGGAGGGTAACGTGATCCCTCGCTTGCGTTTCGGGCTTTCGTCGTTGGCGATGTAATTGAATTAGGCAACTTCGGAACTAAATCGACCTGAATGATGCGCTCAATTGAATTTAGGAATGAAGCGGGGCAGGAATCAACCCTCGCCTTCCCTTCCACCGCCGTCGCTATAACAACCACATGTCCCCTTCCCCCGACGTACTGATCCTCGGCGGCGGCGTCATCGGCTTGACCGCCGCCTATTTCCTAGCGCGCGATAGCGTGAAGGTGGAAGTTGTCGACAGAGGCGACTTCGGGCGCGAGGCGTCGTGGGCCGGGGCGGGCATCATTCCGCCGGGGAATCCAGAGCGTGTGTCGCTCCCTCATGAGCAACTCCGCGCCCGCGGCTCGGCCATGTACCCGAGCCTCTCCGCCGAACTACTCGACGCGACGGGCATCGACAACGGCTATCACGTTTGCGGCGGCGTGGAATGGCTCGGGGAGGACGAAATCGCCGTCGTCCGAGCCTGGCGTAACGAGGGCATTCGGTTCGAGGCGATGAATCCAATCGAGTTGGTCGCCTTGGAGCCTTCTCTCGCGGCGAACCTGGGATGCGCGTATTCCCTGCCCCATATGGCCCAGGTCCGTAATCCACGCCACCTACGCGCGCTACTCGCGTGGTGTGAGTCCCGCGTGATGCTGCGGTCGCATTGCTCCGTTCACGGATTCTTTCGCCACGGTCAACGCATACTAGCGGCGGAAAGCGACGCCGGCCGGCTCTCCGCGGCGCGATTCCTCGTGGCGACCGGTGCGTGGACCGGAAACCTCCTGGCGTCGGTCGGCTGCCGGCTCAACGTTCAACCTGTGCGCGGACAAATTGCCCTTCTGAACACCGGCGATCCGCTCCTTCGTCGCATCCTGCTGCAAGGCAAGCGTTATGTCGTGCCACGTCCCGACGGCCGGGTGCTGGTCGGGTCGACCGAGGAAGATGCCGGGTTTGACAAGCGCACCACGGCAAAGGCCATAGAGGACCTCCTCTCCTTTGCACGATCCATGGTGCCAAGGTTGGCCGTAGCGAACGTTGAACGGTGCTGGGCGGGATTGAGGCCGGGAACTCCCGACGGGCTTCCCTACTTGGGCCTTCTCCCCGGTTGTGACAACCTCTATGTCGCCGCGGGGCATTTCCGCGCGGGCATTCAGCTTGCGCCGATTACGGGGCTGGTGATGAAGGAACTGCTTTTGGGGCAAACGACGACCATGCCGCTGGAAGCGTTTCGTCCGGACCGTCCGCCCGCTTCGCCCGGTCAATCCGCGTTCCGATCCTGAACGCCTATCGTTAAGATGAACGAACCTCAAACCCACCCGTTGCAGCGGGTCGGTTCTGCGCAACCTTCTCTACTCCGGCCGCCGATGGATGCTTCCGCCGCACGCACGCTGACAAGCCAGATCGCCGATGACCTCGGTTGGCTCGAAGAGCACTGTCGTCAAAATCCCGACCAGGCGGCGCAGGCGGGGCAACTGCGCTTGGCGGCGGCGCTCGTGCGCGATTGCATCGGGCCGTTCCTTGATGACCAGCCGACGACGCCGCTGCACGTCGTCGTCGTGGGCGGCGCGGGGGCAGGTAAGAGCACCGTGGCCAACCTCCTTAGCGGCGCAACTGCCGCCGAGACCAATCCGCAGGCCGGCTTCACGCGCCATCCCATCGCCTATACCAGCGACAACGGCACGCTGAGCTGGACCGGCCACCTTGGTTTCCTGGGCCCGCTCCAGCGCTTGCCGCAGCCCGGACCCGCCAACCTCGACGCCGACGTTTACCAGGTGCGACACGTTCCGCCCGACGAAACGAGCCTTCACCTGCTCAAGGATTACGTCATTTGGGACTGCCCCGACATGACGACCTGGGCCGCCGGGGGTTACGTCTCCCGTCTGCTCGAGATTTCAGGCTTGGCCGACGTCGTCGTCTACGTCGCCTCCGACGAACGCTACAACGACGAAATGCCGACGCAGTTCCTCAAGCTGTTGCTGGAATCCGGTAAACCCGTCGTCGTGTGCTTGGTGAAGATGAAGGAAGGCGACGCTCCGGCGCTGGTGAACCACTTTCAGCGTGAAGTGCTGAGCCGACTCCCGTTGCCCGTGGTCGCCTGTTTAACGATTCCGTTTCTATCACCGCCGGAGTTGGCCGACCCCGCGCGGAGGGCGCCGCGTTATCGCATTCCGCTACTGAATCAAGTGGCGGTGATTGGCCGGCCGGCCAAAGCCGCGCGCTTTCGGACCATTCAAGGCGCGACCAATTACTTGGCGACCCACCATGATAACTTGCTCGGCTCGGCCCGTAGCGACGTGGCGGCCCTGCAAACCTGGCGGGCCGTGGTCGAGGCCGGCAAGCTTGAATTCGACGCCCGTTACCAACGCGAGTACCTTTATGGCGAAAAGCTTGCCCGCTTCGACGACGCTCTTGTCCGGCTCATCGACCTGCTTGACCTGCCGGGCGTCGGCAAGTTCGTGAGCGGCACGCTCTGGGTGATGCGTTGGCCATACCAAACCGTAAAGAACCTGGCGATCAAGGCGCTGAAGCGTCCGGACACGATTGCCATGCCGGAATTGCCCGTGCTCGAGCAATCGCTCGCGGGCTGGCTGGATCTGTTGCGCAAAGAAGCCGCTCGCCGGGGCGGCAGCCATCCGCTCTGGGCCCACATCGAACGCGGGTTCGCTTCCGGATTGGCCGATCAGGCTCGCGACCAGTTTCAACAAGGTTTTCGTGGTTTTCAATTGGGTCAGGCCGACGAGGTCGAGCGGACGGCGCGCGCTATTTACGAAGAACTGGAGAAAAGCCCGGTGGCGCTCAACACGTTGCGCGGCGGTAAATTCGCCCTCGACGTCGCGGCCATCACGGCAACATTGGTTGCGGGCCCTTTGCTATGGTGGCAGCATGCATTGCTAATCCCGCTGGCGGCGTCGATCTCGCATCAACTAGTCGAATTGCTCGGCAGAGGATATGTCGAAGGGCAGCGCGAACTCGCGCGCCAACGCCAACAGGCGTTGATGATGCAACATCTCTCCGCGCCACTGGCCGAATGGCTGATCCATTGGCCGGCAACCGGCGGCTCGGCGTATGAACGACTCCAGCTAACACTGCGCCGCCTTCCCGTGGCGATCCAACAACTCCACGCCGCCGTCTCGCAGCGGCTGGCGTCGGCGAAATAATGGCCCTGGATTGCTAGAATGAGGAGAGTTCAATGGTTAGCCGCGGGCCTCCGGCGAACGCGAGTCTGCGCTCGCCGGAGGCTCCCGGCTTGTCAAAGGTTTAGACGATGACCAGTCCCGCCGTCACCGCTGAGCCGCTGTTGCGAACCTTGGCGCCTGCATTGCGCCAATTGCAACACAGCCTGCGCGCTTGGCTCGACGGCCCGCATCGCTTTCCCCTTTCGACAATAACGCGCGCCAACCTTGAAGGGCTGGACAACGACCTGCGCCGCCAGGCCGAAGCCCTCGACGTGGAACGGCCGTTGCTCATCATCGTCCTGATGGGCGGCACCGGCGTCGGCAAATCGACCCTGCTCAACGCGCTCGCCGGTGGTGCGATCGCTCAGGCGTCGTTCGCACGGCCGACAACTCGCGATCCCGTGGTCTATTATCACCAGTCCGTCCGCACCGACCGGCTCGACCCCGCCCTGCGCCATTGCCGCCTCGCGCCTCATGACCGTCCGGCGCTCGAGCACAAAATCATCGTCGACACCCCCGACCTCGACAGCAATGACCTCGCCAATCGCGAGAAGCTGCAAGCCATCTTGCCAGTGGCCGACGTGGTGCTCTACGTCGGTTCGCAGGAGAAATACCACGACAAGCTCGGCTGGGAACTCTTTCTGGAACAGCGCCGCCGCCGTGCCTTTGCGTTCGTTCTCAACAAGTGGGACCGCTGCCTGCACGACGGCGCCGACGGCCTGCGACCCGATGAGGACCTCCTTCGCGACCTCAAAGGCGAAGGCTTTGAACAACCGCTCCTTTTCCGCACCTGCGCCCAGGCATGGGTCGATCGTCTGAATGGAAACGTGGGAAATTGGGAGAACGAGAGAGTGAAGGAGGAGGATCATTCAGTCGCCACGGCGCCCGCAGTCTCCCGCATTTCCACTTTGCCCGACGGAGAACAGTTTGCCGACCTGGTGCAATGGCTCGAACAGGGCCTGACGCGCTTGGAAATCGAGGCCATCAAGGCGCGCGGTGTCAGCCAGTTGTTGACGCAACTCCAAAACGCGCTCGGCTCGGCGTGTCCGCCGGACCTCGCCGACGAAGCGGAGCGGACGTGCAAGCGCTGGGACCGCCTTTTGGCCGAGGAAGCGGAGGTTGATGCGGACGTCTTACTCAACACGCTCGACCCTTACCGGCGCGAGATCGAGCACCATTTCACGGTGGAGGGCCAGCGGCGCTTTCGCGGCTTGATGTCGGGTTACTTGAACCTGTTTACCCGCGCGAAGTACGCCGGCAACGCCTTGCGCGACCGCATCCCGTTCTTGCCGCGCGCCAAGGACGCGCTGACGGCGCCCGCCGCCTGGGACCTGGGCACATTCACCCGCGCCTGCTCCGACGTTGCCGCCAACCGGCAACTCGACGCGCGCGGCAAGGCCCTCTCCAATCGTTTGCTCGTTGAAGCCGACGGCGAAGGATTCCCGCTGAATCTCCTCGCCGACCCGGTTGAGGCGACGGCGAAACTTGACTGGCGGCAACGCTACTCACAATCGCTCATCGATGTTCTTCAGGAAGTCGAGCGCCAGTGGGCCAGTCCGACGGGCGCTCGTCGGTGGGTGCAATCGACGCTCGTCTTCGCCGCCGACTGGTTGCCGATCATTGCATTGCTGGCGGCGCTCTTGCATCTGCTCTGGCAGTTCTTCGACCCGCTCAACAAAGGGCTCCCCAAACCGGAGCCGTTCGACATTGCTCTTCCGTTCATCATCGTTCTCGTCGTTCTGGTCATCCTGCAACTTCTCATCGCGTTGCTGTTGCCATTACGTTGGCCCAAGATTCGGGGTGAATTTAAGCGAAAACTCGAGCGCCGGCTCCAAGGCGAATTGCAATCTTCTTACGTCCCCATTCCCGGCGACGTGGCCCAGGCGCTGGCGATGGAACGCCGTCGGGTCGAGGCGCTGCTCGCAGAGACGCGCGAGGTTGCCGTCTGGCTCGATCAACGCGAGGAGGCGGCGAACGTCGGCGGGCTCTATGGAAAGTAAGGATTCGGACTAACCCACATGGCCGACGGAAAGTGGATCAGCGAACTGACGGCCGAAACGCCGTTGGTCGACGCGGCGCGGCGGGTTCTGATGGTGCGCCTGGAGGTCGTATGCCATTACTTTCCGCTGGCCGTTCGCGACGCCGAAAAGGATGTGGAATATATCCACCAACTTCGCGTCGGAACCCGCCGGGCTGGCGCGGCCTTGAGAATCTTCAGGAGTTGCTTGCCAGACAAGGTGCACAACAAGGCGCGCAAGCGCTTGAAAGAGCTTCGCCGGGCGGCAGGAGAGGCCCGCGATTGGGACGTCTTTCTCATCGCCCTGTCTGAGCGGGGAAGCCAAGCGGCCGCGCGGCAACGACCCGGCATCGATTTCCTAATGGGCTATGCGGCGGCACAGCGCAAGGCGGCGCAAACGCATTTGGAGGAGACCGGACCGGATTATCCAATCGTACTGGAGCGCTTGTTTGCGGACACCGTTGGGGCGGTGGACGCGCCCGGCCATGGGTCCCACGGTAGGACCTTGGCGGATCTGGCCCGGCCCATGCTGAGCGGATTGCTCAGGGAACTGGACGACGCCGCCAGGCAGGACTTGGGGGACTACCATCACCTGCATCGCGTACGCATCGCCGGCAAGCGCCTGCGCTATGCCATGGAATTATTCGCCGACTGCTTCGCTTCCGCGTTTCGCGAAGAGATTTATCCTGCTGTCGAGGCGATGCAGGAAATCCTCGGCAACGCCAACGACAGCCATGTCGCCTCCCAACTCCTGACGACGTTGCGGGAATCGCTACGGACGGCGCGGCCGGACGACTGGAAGCGATTCCGGCCCGGTGTCGAGGGGTTGCTGCGCTTCCATCAACAGCGCGTGCCCCGTGAACGGAAGAAATTCCTAACGTGGTGGAAGCGCTGGCAAGCGTCGGGAACCGAACAAACACTGGCGGCGCTCGTGAAGGGGAGCGACAAAGCGCTCGTTTGACCGCACGTAACGCAGCAGTGATCCGTGCGCGAGTGATACCGCCGATTCGACTGTCTCATCGCCCGGCCTCATCGGATGCGATGAGCATTCTCACACCAGGTTGGTACTCGTGTCTCACCCATGTGCATACGCACGCCCTCGCCTCTAAACCCTTGCCATGACAGGATGTGTTTTCGAAAAACCGCCGTGTCTCCCAAGGAAGCGTTTTTTTGCAGGAGCGCAGCCACCAGCTGGGGCATAAGCTGATTTGCTGACAAGAGTTAATACTACAGCGCAGGGTTTAGTGTGCGCCGATTTTTCCAAAGTAGGCGGTTTCTGTGCAAGGTGTGCATTCTGTGCAAGGTGTGCATTCTGTGCAAGTTTTGCGTTTCTGTGCAACGAGTGGGGTGCGTGCTTTGCACAGCATTTGCACAGCAACGCGGAGGTGGGGGAGAGAAAGACCGGAAAGAAAGTCGTTGCACGTTCCGTGAAACGACCAGGTTCCGCTGTAGGAAGGTATTGGGAAACCACAACTTCTGGCGAGGCGCAGTGTGTGCTGTACGAATGCAACGATCGACGTTGCCTTGGGGCGGGGAAGGGTAGCTTGCCCAGCTTAATACCCGGCGCTGTAGAGCTAACTACTTTCTTGACTTCGGGCTCCCAAGGAAGCGCCTGATTCCGCTTCCTGGCACTTGTCTCGCGGCCGGGCCGCGTGTGAAGCTCACGACGCGGTGAGACACGGAACGCCAGAGTGCGCCGGCGCTCCCCAATCCTTTTGGAGTCCTTTCGGGTCCTATTGCCGTCAATAAGAGACAGTCGAATTATCTCCGCGGGGTGAGTTGTTGTCCCAGCGCATCCATCAGCCCTTCAAGTACCAGCACGAGTTGTACGCGGCGGTCGATTTGCTGGTCGCCTTCCAGACAGCGTTCCAGCAGTTCCAGCCATTGTTCCGGCCCGAGTCGGCCGGCCAAATCACGCAATGTCGGCAACTCGCTCGGCTCGACACTTGGCGGCGAGCCACCCAGGCTAAGGTGGAGCGCGTCGCTGAAAAAAGCCACAAGCAGGCGCAACACCAAGGACGCCCGCCGCCGCTGCAAGCCCGATTCCTTGCCCGCCTCCTCCACAAACTCCATCCATTTCCGCGACAAGGCCACGCTGTCGGGCTGCGGCTGACCGAGACCCTTCAGAAAATCCCGGCGAAACGCCCACAATTCCGGCGCCGCCAGCGCCAATGCCTGTCCGGGACTGCCTCCTCCCAGGCGCACAAGTTGGCTTAGCAGCGCGGAATCCCGGATGCCTTTCTCTTTCAGGATCGCCAGCATCAGATCGGCCGGCAAGGGAGCGAATTGCACCACCTGACAGCGGGAGAGAATCGTGGGCAATTGCCGCTCCCTGCTGGCGCCGATGAGGATCAGAACCGATCGCGGCGGCGGCTCCTCCAGCGTCTTCAGAAAGCAGTTGGCCGATTCCTCGTTGAAGTCATCGGCATCGTCAAGGACGGCAACCTTGCCTTTCCCGCGCGCCGACTTGAGCGAGAAACTCCGGCACAGGTCCCGCACCGTGTCGATCGGCAGTTCCAGGGCGTCCTCCGGTCGCCCGGCGAGGAACAGGTCCGGATGGTTGTTCGCGCGGACCAACGCGCAGGCCGCGCAATGATTGCACGCTTCCAGGCGTCCTTCCGGCGAGTCCTCACAAAGAAGTGCCTGTGCCAACTCTAAGGCGAATTGGCGTTTGCCGATGCCTGACGGACCGGTGAACAAGTAGGCGTGCGCCAGCCGGCCGCGTTGGACGACGCGGTGGAAGGCTTTCGCCAAAGCGTCATGACCCTTGACCTGCTGCCAAGACACGGCTGACCTCGTTGCGAATGAGTTGATGAACGGCATCCACAGGCTGGTCGGCGTCGATGACGCGAATGGTGTCGGGATGGCGCTGCGCTTCGGTGAGGAAACCCTCGCGCACACGCTGGTGATAGTTGTCCGCCCGGCTCTCCACGTGATCGGCGGGCCTGCCGCGGCGCGCGGCCGCTTTTTCGATCGGCAGGTCTAGAACCAGCGTGAGGTCCGGCAGCAATCCGCCTGTCGCTTGGCGTCCAATGTTCCACAGCTGTTCCGGGTCGAGCCCGCCAGCGTGGCCCTGATAAACCACATTGGCCAGGAGATATCGGTCGGCGACGACGATGCGCCCGGCCTCCAGGGCCGGGCGGATGACATCGGCCGCAAGCTGCGAGCGGCTGGCCATGAACAGCAACATCTCGCAAGGTACCGTCATCTCATGCCGCCGGCCGAGAAGCAAATCACGCAGTAGGTTTCCGATAGGCGTGCCGCCAGGGTCCGCACATTCCGTCACGGCGTGACCAAGACCGCGCAACCATTGCGCTAACAGCCGGCATTGGGTCGATTTGCCGGTGCCGTCGAGGCCGTCCAAAGATAGGAAGGGGGAGCGCGACATGCGTCAGCGTACATCCAAAAATGGCATACAGCGCGAGCTTGCTAGAGGTTCCTGATCGCGCTCAGGGCACATTCAGCTCTTCCACTTCCACCAATCCCAACACCTGCCCCGTTTGCAGCGGGTCATTCGGCAACTGCAATCTCTCGGCCAGACGGCCCGTTGCCGGAGCCGCCACATCAAACGTGGCGCTGCCGGCGCGGACTTCCACCAGGCGATCGCCTTCGTAAACCATGTCGCCGGGGTCGGCGAACCAGACGCTCAGCACCACCGGCGCGGCGCCGAGCTCAGGCAACCGGACTTCCGCTTGCATGATGGTTCACCATTTCATCGGCGTGATAACTGGATCGAACAAAGGGCCCGCTGGCCACCTGGGCGAAGCCCAGCGACCGGGCCAGAACCGCCAGCGCGTCGAATTCCGCGGGCGGGACGTAGCGGACAACCGGAATGTGCTTGAGCGTCGGAGCGAGGTACTGGCCCAGCGTCAGAGTATCGCATCGCACCGCCCGCAAATCGGCCAACACATCAAGAAGTTCCTCGGTTGTCTCGCCGAGGCCCAGCATCAGGCCGCTCTTGGTGACAGTTTCGGGCGTTTGCCTTTTGACATGGGCCAACAAATCAAGGCTGCGCTGATACTCCGCTCGGCCGCGCACCTTCTTGTAAAGCCGCGGCACCGTCTCCATGTTGTGGTTGTAGACCTCCGGGCGGGCTTCCAGCACGCGATCGATAGCCTTTACGTCGCCGAGGAAGTCCGGCGTCAGCACCTCGACCACAGCGCCGGTTCGTTCGCGCACGGCAAGGATGCTGCGATGGAAATGATCGGCCCCGCCGTCCGCCAGGTCGTCGCGCGTTACCGACGTGATGACGACGTGCTTCAATCCGAGTCGCAGGGCGGCCTCCGCCACGCGTGCCGGTTCGTCCTCCTCCAAGTTTTCGGGAGCGCCCCTGGGCACCGAGCAAAAACCGCACGGCCTGGTGCAAACGTTGCCCAGAATCATGAACGTGGCCGTTCGCCGCGAATAGCACTCCGGCCGATTGGGGCAACGGGCGTTCTCGCACACGGTTTCCAGGCGCAGTTCCCTCAGCAACCCTTCGGTGAAGAAGTTTCCGTTGCCGCGCGGGAGCTCCCGTTTCAGCCACGCGGGCAATCGTCGCGCGGGCGTTGGGGTCTCCAGGGTGGTCAACGGGAGCATGCGAGTTTCCTCGTGACGTTGTTCAACCGCGAACCTCTTGCGGGTCCAGGATCCCACCGGCCATCTTAGCAATCACGAAGCACGCGACCAAGCAGACCAGCGCCACCGGGCGTCAATACGAAGCAACCCCTTGCTTTTCCAAGCGGAATGCGGTCAGCTATGGCAGGATGCAACATTCGTTTCTCGATGTAATGAACAAGGAGTCTCACCGTGAAACATGCTCTTTTGCTCTCCCTAGCTGTCGCTCTTGGCGCAACCTTTTCCGTCCGCGCCGCCGACAAGAACCCCGTCGTGATCGTGGACACCTCCATGGGGACCATTAAAATCGAGCTCTATCAAGAAAAGGCCCCCATCACCGTCAAGAACTTTCTCGCCTACGCCGACGACAAGTTCTACGACGGCACCATCTTCCACCGGGTCATAGGCAAACCGAACTCCAAGGAAGACTTCATGATCCAGGGCGGTGGATTCGAGCCCGGCATGAAGGAAAAGAAAACCAAGGACGCGATCAAGAATGAGGCGTCCAACGGCCTGGTGAACGAGCGCGGCACCGTCGCCATGGCGCGCACGGACCAACCGGACACCGCCACGGCCCAGTTCTTCATAAACGTCAAAGACAACAAATTCCTCGACAAGACCGAGAGGTCGGCCGGTTACTGCGTCTTCGGCCGCGTCATCGAGGGCATGGACGTTGTGGACAAGATCAAGGCTGTCAAGGTCGAGGACAAAGGCTCGTTCGAGAAAGTGCCGGTTGAGGACGTGGTCATCAAGTCGATCAAGCGCGCGGAGAAATGACCGGCGGCGCGGAGCGATAGGTTCGCATGCCCACCCGCTGCCACGGGTGGGCTTCGATTCCCCTTTTCAAGGACTCATAAATGGCTGAATCCTCCGTCGTCATGCAGACTTCGCTGGGGACCATCAAGATCGAGCTGTACGCTGACAAGGCGCCGATCACGGTCCAGAATTTCCTCGATTACGTCGCGGACAAGTTCTTCGACAACACCATCTTTCATCGCGTCATTCCCGGCTTCATGATCCAGTGCGGCGGATTCGAACCGGGCATGAAGCAGAAAAAGACGAAAGCCGCCATCAAGAACGAATCGTCCAACGGCCTCGCCAATAAGCGCGGCACCCTGGCAATGGCTCGGACGAACGATCCCCACAGCGCCACGGCCCAGTTCTTTATCAACGCCAAGGACAATGCGTTTCTCGACAAGGCCAAAGCGCAGGACGGCGTCGGTTATTGCGTATTCGGCAAGGTGACCGAGGGCATGGATGTGCTCGACAAGATTGAGAAGGTGAAGACCGCCACCCGGGGCGGGCACGGCGACGTGCCCGTGACCGACGTCGTCATTCAGTCGATTCGGACCGAGGCGTGACGCTTAGGGGATACGGTAATGCGAGCAGTATGGGTAGCGTTCGGCCTGGTTGGAATGCTCAGCCTCGTCGCCGGCGTAGCCGGGCAACAACCCGCGCCGCCGACGATCGCGCCCGCGACCGCCCGGCTGGACCAGACGCTGGGCGGCCTCGACGGCCCCGGGTTCGCCTTGGTCCATCGGGAGGACGGCGACCTTGTGTTCGCCGCTTGCGAGCGCGGAACCATCCAATACTGGGCCAAGGATGTCTGGATGGGTGTGCGCACGGGCGAGAAAACGCCTCATGTCCTCAAGGGCCACGAGGGACCGGTCATCGCACTCGCGCGGGCTGCGGGAACGACATTGGCATCCGCCGGCGCGGACGGCAAGGTTCTCATCTGGGACGTGGCCGAGTTCAAGGTGAAGCAAACCATCTCGCCCGGCGGAATTATTCGCACGCTGGCGTTCTCACCCGAAGGTTCACTGCTCGCCGGCGCGGGCGACGAATCAGTCGTTTACCTTTGGGAGTCGGCGACCGGGAAGCAAAAGGCGAAGCTCGAAGGCCATACCGACTGGGTATGGAGCCTTGCCTTCACGCCCGACGGCAAACAGTTGGCGTCCGGCGGTTCCGACGGGACGGTCCTCTTTTGGGACGTGCCCAACTCGAAGAAACAGCTGAGCTTTTCCTCCAGTCCGCCGCCTCCGCCGAATACGTCCCCCCCGACGACCGTGAACACCGTCGTTTCGCTCGCGTACAGCCCCGATGCCAAGCTCATTGCGCTCGGCGGCAGCGACGCGCAAATCCACCTCGTGAATCCCGCCGACGGCAAAATCGCCCGTTCCATTCCCGGCCATACGAGTTCCGTCACCGGTCTCGCCTTTCATCCCGGCGGCAAAGTGCTGGCTTCCTGCTCGAAAGATCGCACAGTGCGTTTGTGGGACCCCGCCGGCGGCCAGGCCCTGAAAACGCTTGAAGGCCACACCGCCTGGGTACAGGGCATCACCTTTTTAGCTCAGGGCAATCGCCTGGCGTCGGTCAGCGCCGATCAAACGGTGCGTGTCTGGGATTTGACCGCCCCACCGCCGAAATGAATGATGGCAGGATCGTTGGGCGGGTTCGATTCACTCTACCGGCTCAATCTCCGCCGACATCGACCCTTTGCACCGCGGAATGCCCGGATCGGGCCCGAAGGCATGGATTTGATCGCGCTTTAACTCCGCGTGTTCCTTTGTCGTGGTGGCGACGATGACCCGCCCCTGCGTATGCACCGTGTGCGCCATTTGGAATCCCTTCTCCGGCGCGTAGCCGAACAGCTGCCGCAACATTGCGATGACATATTCAAAACTGTGATCATCGTCATTGAGAAGAATGACATTGTACGGCGGCTGTTTCTTGACCTTTTCCTTCCGCTTTTCCTTCAAGCGCCGCGAGGTGTCCGGAATGGTAGTCGTGTCGGTCATGCTTCGATGCCCCAGGGAAACCCTTTGCCTGTGTCCGGCGCGCAAGCAAGAGTGCCCTTACTTGCGCGCCCGGTCTCGAAAGCACAATTCCTTGTTCAGGTGCACTCAGGTCCTCCCGAAGCACACCAGCGTAATGTCATCGTGTTGGCTTCGGCCGGCGGAGTGTTGCTTGAGCGCTTTCACAATTCTGGCTCCGGCGGCTTGCGGTCGGATCATGCCTCCTTCGTTCATCGCGGTCAGAATTCCCGAAACGCGGAAGGCCCGGTCGCGGACGTTAAAGGAATCCAGCACGCCGTCGCTGAACATCAAGAGCGAATCGCCTTGACCCAGTTGGATCTGGCTGGCCAAGTATTCCTTGTGTTCGAGAATGCCGAGCGGCTCACCCACCACGTCGGTCGACATAGCTTCGGAGAGCGTTTTGTCGGACGCACGATGAAGGCGAGGCAACGGATGCCCCGCGTTGATCAGCGTGACCGTATGTGTTTCCTGGTCCAGTACTGCGGCCACCAAGGTTACGAACCGGTCCATCTGGCTGGTATGTTGGTACATCAAGCTGTTGAGCTTTATGATCGCCTGCGCGGGGTCCTTTTCGGTGAGCAAGCAGAATCGCGCGTCCGACGACAATTTTGCCATTAACAATGCGGCCGGGACTCCCTTGCCGGCCACATCGCCCACCAACATGGCAAGCCGCTGTGGTCCGAGGCGGACAAAGTCGTAGTAGTCGCCGCCTACTTCCAGGGCAGGTTCGTAATGTGCGAAGAATTCGTAGCCTTCCACCTCGGGCAGGCGGCTTGGCAGGAAACTCAACTGCACTTGATGGGCCAATTCGAGGTCGCGGCGAAATCGCTCGCGCACCACCGTCCCCTCGTGCAGCTTGGCGTTCTCCATCGCGATGGACGCCTGGTTGGCCACGCCCTGGAGCAGCTTGAGATCGTCCTGCGTGAACCTCTTGTTGCGGTCCTGCGTGTCGAGCTGGATGACGCCGAACGTCTTGCCATCGCCGCTCGACAATGGGGCGCACAAGACCGAGCGGATGCGGAAGTCGACCACGCTCTGGCTGAGGGGAACGCCGCCCGACGCGTCGTCACTGAGAAATGCGTCTCCGGTGTCGAGGCACCTCCTCACGATGGTCTTGCTAAACCGGGCCGTGCTTTCGTCTTGCGGTCGGCGGGTCTTGATTACTTTGGGGATGAGCTTTTGAACGAGTTTGCTGATTTTCTCACTCCCGCGACCGACGCCTTCTTCCGCGAGAATAATGAAGCAACGGTCCGCCTGTTTGAAAAGCAAAAAAAGACTGTCAACGATTTGCGGCAGCAGGCGGTCCAGTTCGAGGGTCTTGCTCAGGTTACGGCTTATTTCGAGGATGGCCTTGAGTTTCTCGGCCGGCTGCATCTCCAGTTGAAGGTTCGTGCCGTGCGACAGCGTGGCTTCAACCGTGGTCGAGCCGCCCGATTCTTCCTCGTCTTCATCCGCCGAAGGAATCAGTTCGCGGGGCAGCGGCGGCAGCGGCGAATCATCCTGGAACGTGGCCAGGAAGTCGCAGATCCGAATCTTGTCGTTGTGCCGGAGGAGCACGCGTGTCTCCACCGCCTCGTTATTTACGTAGGTGTGATTGCGGCTTTTCAGATCCTCGATGTAATACCGGCCGCCGACGCGCTCGATCCTGGCGTGTTCACGGCTGACGGCGTTCATCGGGATTACAATGTTGCACTTGGGCGGGTCGCGGCCGATGATGTTGGTCTCATCCAACGTCACCTTCTCGCCCTGATTGGGTCCTTTAAGGACGTGGAGCGAAGCCATCATCGCTTAACCTCGGGCAATACACCACCCCGCGCCGTCGCACGCGGCGAAAAGATGCACTCATCAATCAGCGAGTCACCTGCGATTCTAACGCCGAGAGTAGTTGCGTGCAAGGAAGACGCGCTTTCGCGTTGACCCAACCCCCAAATTCCACCTATAGTTGATGAGGCGATTTCCTCCCTGGCCGACAAGGAGATGGTTCTGTGGCGCGGAAACCCAAACGGAAAGAAAAGCAGGTCATCGGCTTGTTGGGGGTGGGCCTGGACAATCAGGACGGCCATAAACGGTTCACGCAAAGCGAGAGCATGGTTCTGGTGGGTGGCTCGGCGGAAACGCATGAGCGCATGCAAGATACGGCCATCCGGTTCGAAGAGGGCTTGAAACGCCGCGGCAAACGCCTTCAGGACGCGACCGTGGAAGAGACCGTCGACCTGTTGCACAAGGCTCATGAAAGCTGATCTTGTCGAATGCGCCCGGGCTGCGGGAAGCGCCGAATGCACCGTCCGTTGCTCCGCCTGAAACTCTTTTCCCAGCAGGCGGGTAATTCCTTTTGATCCGCTGACTTTGGTGAGACGTGCCTGCCGAAGATGCCGCGTTAGTCCGTCGCTGTCTCCGCGGTGAGACAGAGGCGATTCGGGCCTTGGTGGAGCGCTTTCAGGCCGAAGTCTACGGCCTCTGTGTGCGGCTGTTGCGCCACCGGCAAGACGCGGAAGATGTGGCCCAGGAAGTCTTCCTGCGCGTTTTCCGCAGTATGCGCCGTTGGGACAAACAGCGACCCTTGCGGCCCTGGGTCATGGGCATCACGGTCAACCGCTGCCGCACCTGGCTCAGTCAGCGCTCCCGCCGGCCCGAACTTGTGGATTATTTGCAGGACACGGCCCCCAGCCGGGCCGAGGACGACTCGACGGAACTGGTCGCCGAAATCCACGCCGCCCTCGCCGAGCTTCGTCCCGACTACCGGGCTGTATTCGTGATGTTCCATGAACACGGACAGCCTTATGAGGACATCGCCGCGGCGCTCGACCGGCCGGTTGGCACCGTCAAGACGTGGTTGCATCGGGCGCGGGCGGAACTCTTGCAGCGCTTGAGCCAGCGGGGCATGGTTGCGCCGGAAGGCGATTCGCCAGCGAGTTCAACCCCGGAACGTTGAAGCAGCCTTCCGAAGTCTTCGAAGACCTCGGAAGTTTGGGAGTAGTTGAAGGGAACTAAAGTCATGACGTGCGTGGAATGTCAAGAACGATTGCAACGCTCGCTGGATGGCCGGCCCGAGGAAGGCGCGTCCGTCGCCGGCCACGTCGCCGAATGTCCCAAATGCGGCGAGATGCACAGGGCGGCCAACCGCTTGCGGGAAGGGCTGCTGCACTTCGACGTTCCTCAGGCGCCGCGCGACTTCGCCGACCGCGTCGTCACGCGCGTCCTCCTCGATCGCCAAGCCCGTCGCTCTCGCCGCCAGCGCTGGCTCGTCGTCACAGCGCTGGCGGCAAGTTTACTCCTCGCCGTTTCCGCCGGGCATTACTGGTTCGACAAGCGAGGCGCAAATCCCACGTTCGTCGACCCTGCCCCTTTGGCTGACGGCGGAAACAAGGCGCCCGAGGAACCAACTCCGGCGCCGTCGCCGCGCGAAAGCGTGGCCGAAGCGGGCCTGGCCGTCGCTTCATTGTCGCGCAAGGCCAGGGACGAGACGGTCGAACAAACGATGCTCCTTTGGCCGGTCGCCTCGACACCGCTGTCGTTCGAGGGCCTCGACCTCCAAACTCCGCTGGATCCGCCCTCGCAATCTTTGCGCGAAGCCGGTCAGAACGTTTCGTCGGGGCTGGAACCTGTTGCCAATTCCGCGCGCCGGGCGATGAATCTGTTTTGGCGTGATTTGCCCCCAATGGAACCAACCAAGAAACAAGGCTCCTAATTCGTGCCGCAAGCCACCCGGATCGTCGGGTGGGCGGATCTGCCGAGACTCATCCTATGCCTCTCCTCGCTCGATCTCTTCCGCGAGTCATTCTGACCTTGGCCCTCGGGTTGACGGCCTTCCTGTCGCCGCTCCACGCCGCGTCGCCGCGCGAGGAATTGCTGCGCTACGTCCCCGACGACGTGGCCTTTTGCCTCGTCATTCAGGATTTGCGCGACCATGACAAGGCCCTCGAAGAGTCGCCGTTCATGAAGGAATTGGCGAAGTCTCCGGTTGTTCAGGCGCTCCTCCAATCCGACGACCTGAAGAACCTTCTCAAAGTCGATGAATTCATGCGCGACAACCTCGGCGTCGATTCGGTCAAGCTGCGCGACGAGATCTTCGGCGACGCTCTCGTATTCGCGTATCGCCCTGGTCCCCCCGGCAAACCGGAGGCCGAGCAAGGGCTGTTCCTGATCAGGGCGCGCGATCCCAAACTGCTGGCCGAACTCCTCGACCGCCTTAACGAGCTCCAACGAAAATCCGGCGACCTTCTTGAACTAAAGGAATTGAAGCATCACGACGTCGCCTATTTTCGCCGCACCGAACGCAAGCATGAACAGGGTAAGGAAGATCGCAAGGAGTCCAACTTCTACCTGCTCAAAGGCCCCGTGCTCATGTTCACGTCGCAGGAAGCTATTCTCCACGACGCCGTCGATCATCAGCGCGATTCCGCCGCCGCTAAGGAATCGGCCGCCGCCAAACAATTTCGCCTCGCCCATGCCGACAAACCCCTCGCCGCTCTGTGGATTAACCCGCGTGCCTTCGACGCCGACATGCAGCGCAAAGCCGAAGAGGCAAAGGGCGGCGACGCGCCAGTCCTGAAAAACTTGCTCGTATACTGGAAGGCCGTTGATAGCGTCGTCCTGTCCTTCGACTTGCAGAAGGACGTCACGCTAAGCGCATCCATTCGCGCGCGTGTCGACCAGCTGCCGCCCGCCGCCCGGAGATTCCTCTCCGGGGCCGCCAAGCCCTCCGACCTTTGGGAACGGTTCCCACCCGACGCCATGCTGGCCACGGCCGGCCGCTTCGATCTGCCCGCGCTTGTCGAAATCGTCCAGGCCTTTCTGCCGCCGGAATTGAATAAGGCCATGAAAGACGCCATGGATCGCGGCTTCGGCGCCGCACTCGGTCGTGACTTACTCACGGACGTGCTGCCCTGCGTCGGTCCCGATTGGGGCCTATGCATGGTCGCCCCGCCCAGCGACGACAAGGCGTGGTTCCCGCAGATCGTCTATGCCCTTCGCGTTCAGCCCGGTGACAAGAAGCCTCCCGTTGATCAGACCGCTCTCGATGCCGTGAACTTTTACGCCGGCGTCGCCGTGCTCGCCCATAACTCGGCGAAGGACGCCAAGCCGCTCAGCCTCAAATCCGACAAACAAGATAAGGTCGAGGTGAAATACCTCACCGGTGGCGACCTGCCCGCCGGATTGGAGCCGGCGTTCACCCTGAACAACGGCTATCTGGTCCTCGGCAGTTCCCCCGACGCGATCCGCCGCTTCCACGCTGTTTCCCCATCCAAGCTCGACTCCGAGGACGTACCGCTGCTGCGGGTGTCGTTCAAGGAAGTTCGCCGCTACCTCAAGGAACGCCGGGAACCCGTGGTCGCCGCCGTCGCCGAAAAGCACCAGATCGACAAGAAGGAAGCGTCCAAGAAAATCGACGGCCTCCTCACTGTGCTGCAACTGGTCGACCGCCTGGAGCTAAACCAGCACGCCGAAGCAGGTCAAGTTACTTTCACCCTCCGCGTTCAAACCGCGCTGCCGTTGAAGTAGAACAGGTGCTGCGTTTTGCCGCGACGCGAAAGCTTCGGAGCGGAGCGCGGGCGTAACAGCCCCTTGCCAACACCTCGCCAATCTGCTACCAAATCCTTTTCCCGCACGTATTCAGAGTTCCGGAGTTCGCGATGTACGCAGTCTTTGAAGACGGATCACGACAATACCGAGTCGGCGAGGGCGAGAAGGTGCGCGTCGATTACCGCGACGCGGAGCCCGGCTCGCAACTCGAATTCAAACGCGTCCTCCTCTACCAGAGCGCCGACGAGACGCGCATCGGCCAGCCGATCATCGAGGGCATGCGCATCATCACCGAGGTGGTCGAACACCCCTCGGAAAAGCTCTACATCCAGCACTTCCGCCGCCGTAAGAACTACCGGCGTTTGCGCGGCCATCGTCAGCACCACACGCTCGTCCGCGTTCGCAACATCCTTTTGCCCGGCATGGAGCCGCCCGCTCCGACCCCTCCACCGGCCGAAACATCCGCGCCCGCCCCGTCCCCCGGGACGGCGCCGGAGACGCCGAAAACGTGAACGAGGCAAGGCAGGTAATCTAGGATTGCAGGCAACTCACCCGCCAAACCCACCAGGCGGATTCTCTGTTTTCCCCCTCGTTGGCCCGCCTTGATCGGTTTCCCCCAATCGGTGTATAACCGCCTTGCCTTCGCCTGGAAAAAGCGCACTTTCGCCGTCTTCCCGCGATAGGCAAGGAGGCCTGACCCATGCGAAGTCCGATGGCTTGGTTGGCCGGCTTTTTGGTGGTGGCTGTTGTCGCAATCACCACATGGTCACTCACGCGCGGCCAAGCGCCGGCCGGCGGCCCCACGCCTCCGCGCACGCCAGCGTCGGCCACTCCCGAGCCGTCGTCCACTCCCAAAGCGCCGACTGCGAGCCCCAAGTTGTCGGGTCCCGCCGACTCCGCCACGCTCGATTCGTCGCCGGATCCCACCACGACTCCCGACAAGATTTCGACTCCCCGCGACTCCGCTGCCGTCAACACCCTCCAAGATCAAATTCAACTCATAGCGCACCGCGGCGCGGACTGGCTCTACCGCATGAACGGCATCGATGGACGATTCTCGCCGGGTCAACTTCCGGCCCTCAACGCCGAGATGGACGCCGACCATTTCCTGCGCCAGGCCGGCGCGGCGCTCGCCCTCGCCCGTGCCGCGCGCATGACCGGCGACCAGAACTACGCCGATCGCGCCACCCATTCGATTCTCGTTCTCTTCGGTGAAACCGTCGTCGATCCGAAAGATAAAACGGTGCGCTTCACGGCTCTCCCGTCGGCCGTCGTCAACCGCGTGGCCGCAGCAGGTTTGTTGGCCCAGGCCGTTCATGAATTGCCGGCGCCGAAATCGGACCTGCTCGATTCCGCCGAGCAGCTCTGCAACTACATTCGAAAACAACAGCGCGCCGATGGGTCTCTGTGTCTCTCCGATTCCGTCGAAGAATCGAAGAAAGCCGAGGAAGGCGACGACGCCAGTCCCTATCCCGGATTCGCCTTGGCCGGCCTCATGCGCACCCAGCAGCGCCGCCCCGCCGCCTGGAAGACCGATTTCGTCCGCAAGGCCCTGGGCTATTACGCGCCTATTCTCAAGACGCGCAAGGACCCTGCCGTCGTTTCTGCCCACGTCGCCGCTTATTCCGATGCCTTTTTGCTGACCAAGGAAAAGCCGTTCGCCGACTGCGTCTACGCGCTGAACGACTGGATCTGCGAGATGCAATACGACCATCTCGATCCCCGGCATCCCGACTGGTGGGGCGGGTTCATGTGCTGGCAGGACGGCAAGTCCGTCGCAACGGCGCCGACCGTTGAGGGTGCGGTCCTTGCCGAAGCCCTGGTCGAAGGGTGCCGCGTCGCGCGCCAGGTCGAAGATTCGAACCGCTTGGAACGCTATCGCACCGCCTTGGAACTCCATTTACAGTTCCTTGCGCGACTCCAGTACACCCAAGCCAACACGCGCCACTTCGCCGACTGGTATCGTCCCAAGCTGGTGGGCGGCTTCCACGTCTCGACCGTGGACGGCGACCTTCGCCTCGGCGACACCCGCCACGCCGTCAGCGCCATGACGCAGTACGTCTTGACCGTCGCCAGATGATTAGAGCGCGGTGCGCTCCGCGCATCACACTCCACGATTGCCGGTAGCCGAACCACGCGTTCGTCTGTATACTCCTGACTATCCGTTTCCGGCGGCGCGGCCCGCTCCAAAGTGATCGTTGCCCTTTTCCCGCGGACCCCGACTTCCCGCCTCGGCAGTCCGCTGAAGTGATGCTTGCAATGATCGATGAACGTCCCCCCCTGCCGCGCCCGCGTTGCCGTAGCCTGACCGGCGTGCGCATCCTCGGGACCGGCAGCTACGTTCCCGACGCGGTCATCACCAATGAGCACCTCCACGCTCGCCTTGGTCACGATTCCAATTGGATCGTGAAACGCACCGGCATCCTCGAACGCCGTCACGCCTTGCCGCACCAAGCCACGAGCGATCTCTGTTACGAAGCCGCGCGGCGTTGCATCGACAATTCCGGCGTCAATCCCAAGGACATCGATCTACTCGTTCTGGCGACGTTCACGCCCGACATGGCGTTTCCTTCGACCGCTTGCCTCGTCCAAGATCGGCTCAAAGTGAATTGCCCGGCCATCGAAGTCGAGGCCGCCTGTGCCGGCTTCATGTATGCCCTGGTCACCGCCGCGGCATATATCGTCTCTGGCGCCAGCGATGTGGCCTTGGTGATCGGCGGCGACTGTAACTCGCGCGTGGTGAACCCCGATGACCTCAAGACCTACCCCCTCTTCGGCGACGGCGCGGGCGCCGTTCTGCTCGCGCGCGGCCGGCCCGACCAGGGGCTAATCAGCTATAGCCTGGGCGCCGACGGCGGCGGCGGCGACATGCTGAGCCGCCCCGCCACCGGCAGCCGGCTCCCGGCGACTCCTGAAGTGCTTGCGAAGAACCTTCACTTCATGCACATGGACGGCCGCGCTGTTTTCCGCTGGGCCGTCGCCATTCTTTGCGACACCATTCAAGACGTCCTCGCCCACAGCCACCTTCAGCCGAACGACATCGACCTGTACATTCCCCACCAGGCCAATATTCGCATCATCAACGCCGCCATCGACGTCCTCCACATCCCCCGCAGCAAGGTCTTCAACAACCTCGACCGCTACGGCAACACCTCCGCCGGCTCCGTCCCGCTCGCCCTTGATGAGGCCGTTGCCGAGGGCCGCGTCCAACCCGGCAACCTCATCGTCCTCAGCGGGTTTGGCGCGGGGCTCGCTTGGGGAACCGCCGTGCTGCGCTGGTAAGCTCCATTTCGGGCGAACATCCATTCGGCTTGGCGTGTCTCCCACTACTGTTGTCGCCGTTGGCGCGGTACCATCACGCCCATGTACGAAACCTTCGACCACACCGCCGACCTCGGACTCCGCGTCCGCGCCCCGAACCTGAATACCCTGTTCGCCGAAGCCGCCCAGGCCCTATTCGCCGCTATCGTCGATGATCTGGCTACGGTGAAACCTGTTCAGGAAGTGAGAGTTGAATTAACCGATACGGACCGCGAATACTTGCTATTCGACTGGCTCAAGGAATTGCTCTACCGCTTCGACGTAGAGCATCTTCTCTTCAGCCGCTTCACGGTGGACGTGACGCCTAAAGGCCTCACCGGCTCCGCCTGGGGCGAACCGCTCGACCGCGCCCGCCACGCCCTCGCCCACGA
>Ga0207095_10009_pt1 | contig 61193 bp, 36 predicted proteins | sample Alteio_BWMinHeat_88_FD_153529 | JGI IMG/M metagenome (GOLD analysis project Ga0207095, IMG submission 153529) | Enriched cells from forest soil in Barre Woods Harvard Forest LTER site, Petersham, Massachusetts, United States -... | ecosystem: Environmental > Terrestrial > Soil > Temperate forest >... | reverse complement strand
CAGTCGCGAACGCGAGGTGGCGGTGATCTCGGGCGGCATCAAGGCGTTGGCGAAGGATCTCGATGTGCCGGTGATCGTGCTGAGCCAGCTCAACCGCCAGATGGAGCGCGACGAGCGAAAGCCGAAACTTTCGGATTTGCGCGAGTCGGGTTCGATCGAGCAGGACGCGGACATTGTGTGTTTGATGGCGCGCAAGGACGCATACGACGAGGAAAGCGGTGACCCAAAGAAGGCGATTGAGGCGCAATTGATCATCGCGAAGAACCGAAATGGCCCCGTGGGCGAAATAAATTTGACTTTCTTTCCCGAATATACTCGATTTGAAGATTCAACTGCTGCGTACGACACGTGAGTAAACTGCTTATGACCAATGTTTTAGGAAATCGCTTCAAAAACGCGATGCTGCTCGCTGCCGTGTGCTGTTTCACCTCCTGGGCGGTCGCTCAGGATGAATCTCCCCAGGCGGATTCGCCCTATGTGGAGAAGTCGAAGGACACGAAAAGCGAGGAAGGCAAGAAGCTGGTGACGACGCCCGAGGAGGAAGCGAAACCGAAGGAATATGGCGAAATCGTGAAGGAGATTGAGGTCCGTTTTTCCGGCGCAAAGACGACGAACGACAGCGTGATCATGGCGAACCTGCGCACGAAAGTCGGCGAGCCTTTTACGCAGACCCAGTCGGAGGATGATGTCCGATCCCTTTATGCGACGGGCCTTTTTTCCAATGTGCGCATTTTTCAGGAACCTGCGAACGATGGAGTGAAAGTGGTCGTGCTCGTCCAGGGCAAGTCGAAGTTGAAGGACATTGTTTTCGAGGGGAACACGAAATATTCCGCCGACCGCCTGAAGAAGGAATTGAAATACTCGCAGGGCGACAAGGAATTGAAGCTGACGCCGGGTGAAGTGCTGGCGGAACGCCAGGTCGCGGAAGCGTCGAACGCGCTCGTCGAATTTTACCAGAAGGCCGGCTATTACGCGGTGAAAGTGGCGTTTGAAATTTCGCCCGACGAACTCACGGGCCAGAGCATCGTGAAGTTCATCATCACGGAAGGCCCGCGCGTCGTCATCGACAAGGTGGACTTTGAGGGCAACAAGGCGCTGACGACCAAAAATCTGCGCCGCAAGATCGAGACGCGCAATCATAACTGGATTTCCTGGCTGACGAAGAAGGGCTTCCTCAAGCAGACCGTGGTGGAGGAGGACAAGCAGCGCATCGTCGATTATTACCGCTCCGAGGGGTACATCGATGCCGACGTCAAGGACGTGAAGTTTGATTATCCGGACAAAAGCCGCGTGATCGTCACGTTCTTCGTCTTCGAGGGACAGCAATATAAGGTGGGCAAGTTCGACGTCGAGGGCAACCAGCTCTTCACCACCGCCGAAATCGAGAAGAAGCTGAAAATGAAGGCAGGCGGTCTTTTCACGCCCGGTGGCCTGACGGATGATATCAAGGCGATCAAGGATCTTTACGGCGCCCGTGGCTACATCGACGCGACGGTCAAGCCGACCCGCATTCCGAACGTGAAGACGGGAACGATGGATGTGTCGCTTGAAATTCGCGAAGGCGATCTGGCCTACATCGATCTGATTGAATTGCGCGGCAATGAAAAGACGAAGGACAAGGTCATCCGCCGCGAGCTCGCGGTCGCGCCCGGCGAAATTTACAACACGGTGAAGGTGGATGCGTCCAAGCAGCGTCTGGAAAATCTCGGTTACTTTTCGCACGTGACCGTCACGCCGGAAGACACGGACGTCCCGAACCGCAAAAACATGGTCGTCTCGGTGGAAGAACAGCGCACGGGTTCGATCAGTTTCGGCGCGGGATTCAGCTCGGTGGATTCCATCCTCGGCTTCGTTGAAGTCACGCAGGGCAATTTCGACATTGAGAAGCCTCCTTATTTTACGGGAGCCGGCCAGAAGGCGCGCATTCGCGCGCAGTTCGGCGCGCGCCGCCAGGATTATATCGCGTCATTCACGGAACCCTGGTTCATGAACATCCGCCTGGCGGTCGGATTTGATATTTTCTACAACGACGCCAGCTATCTCAGCGCCATCTATAATCAGCGTCAATATGGCTTCGACGTGCGCGCGGGCAAGGCGCTTGGCGAGTTCAACAAGGCTGAAATCATGTACAAGCTCGAGGAGATCGAGCTCTATAATTTTACGGATGGCGCGGATCCCATCATCCTGATGGAAAAGGGATCGCGTCTGAAAAGTTCCGTCAACGCCAGCCTGACCCGCGACACGCGTGATTCCTTCACGCTGCCGACGAAGGGTTACAAGGCGGAGTTGTGGGGGGAAGTGGCTGGCGGTCCCGCGCTCGGCGGCGAGACAGACATCTACAAACTCGGATTCAACGGACAACTTTATTTCCTGATGCCGTGGTGGGAGAAGAACATTCTTTCCTTCAACGGCGGCACGGCTGTCGTGGAGCAGTGGGCCGATGGCACGCGAGTTCCCATCTTCGATCGACTCTTCCTCGGCGGACCGAGTACCGTGCGTGGGTTTCGCTTTCGTGACGTGGGTCCGAAGGACCCGAGCGGGGGCGAGCCGGTCGGCGGCAAGACGATGGCATTTTTGCAGACGGAATATTCCATTCCTGTCATCGAACGCGTGCGTTTTGCCACCTTCATCGATGGCGGCCAGGTGTGGGACAATGCGTATGATTGGGGCGCCACGAGTCCCAACATCGGCGCCGGCATTGGATTGCGCCTGAACCTTCCCATCGGTCCCATCAACCTCGATTACGGCTGGCCGTTGCGCCACGATTCCTTCACGGGAGACAGCGGCCAATTCAGCTTCAATGTGGGCACCAAGTTTTGATCATTTCGCCTCGCATCCCGGCTGTACAATTTCAGATTTAACCTTTAGCTATAGAAATTATGAAACTCGTTCGTCTTCTTACCATCGTCGTCGTGGCTGCGTTTTTCAGCTCCACCGCTTCCGCGCAACAAATGAAACTCGCCTCGGTCGACATGGCCAAGGTCTTCGCGGACTATTATAAGACGAAAAAGGCGGAGTCCGAGCTGAAGGATCGCGCCGACAATTATCAAAAAGATCTGCGCCAGCAGGTCGCCGACCTGCAAAAAATGGAAGAGGATGGCAAGAAGCTGCAGGATGAATCCGACAATCCCGCTTTCACGGATGAGAAAAAGGCCGAAAAGAAGAAAATGCTCGAGACGAAGAAGACTGAATACCGTCTGGCCCGCCAGAATTTTGAGGAGATGAAGCAGAACCGCGAGCGCGAGCTTTTCGAACAGCGCAACCGCGTCCGCAGCACCATCGTCGATGAGATCATCAAGATCGTTCAGGAGAAGGCCAAGAAGGAAGGTTACACCATGGTCGTCGACAAGACGGGCCTGACGCAGAGCGGCGTGCCGCCCTTCATCTATCTGCAGGAAACGCTCGATATCACGGGCGATGTTTTGAAGACCCTCAATGGGGGCGCCCCTGCCGCTGCGGCGGCTCCTGCGGCCAAGGATGCCACCCCGGCTCCCGCTGCTGCCGCGAAAGATTCGAAGAAGTAAAACCCAACCCGTCTTGCAAAAGACATCTGCCGAACTTGCAGCGCTCGTTCAAGGCAGGCTGGAGGGCGATTCTGGCCTGGTGGTGACGGGTTTTGCAGGTCTGAAAGAGGCACAGTCCGGGCAGATCAGTTTTCTTGAAAATCCCCGCTACTTGGGACTTCTCACTTCGACGCACGCTTCCGTGGTCCTTGTCGGAGAGGATGTGACGGCGCCGAAGGGCCTCACCATCATCCGCGTGAAACATCCCAGCGCGGCCTTCAGCCGCGTGGTGGAATCCGATCTTCCGGCTGCTCCCTCCTTTGAAAAGGGAATCCATCCGAAAGCCCAGGTCTCACCTTCCGCCAAAATCGATCCGACCGCGTCCATCCAGCCCTTTGCGGTGATTGAAGCGGGCGCAACCGTCGGCGCCAAGAGCGTGATTGGCGCGGGAAGTTACGTCGGCCATGGAGCAAGCGTGGGGAGCGATTGTTTGATTTATCCCAATGTGGTCGTTCGCGAGCGCTGCATCGTTGGCAGTCGCGTTATTCTTCACAGCGGCGCGGTGATCGGCTCCGATGGTTTTGGATATGAATTTGCGGATGGGCATTACGTGAAAATCGCGCAGCTGGGAATTGTGGAGCTCGAGGATGACGTGGAAGTGGGTGCCAACGCGACGATTGACCGTGGCCGTTTCGGCCGCACATGGATCAAGCGCGGCGTGAAAATCGACAACCTGGTGCAGATCGCCCACAACGTGGTGGTGGACGAGCACACCGCGATCGCGGCGCAGGCGGGCATTTCCGGGAGCACCACGCTTGGAAAATATGTGCGCGTGGCGGGGCAGGTGGGCACGGTGGGGCACATCACGATCGGCGACGGCGCGATCTTGGGCGCGCAAAGTGGCATCAATCACGATGTGGCGAAGGGCGAATTCATGTTCGGCTATCCCGCGCAGCCGCATAAGGAAGCGATGAAAATGCACGCGAATGTCCGCCGCCTTCCGTACCTGCTCGATCGCATCCGCAAGCTTGAAGAGGAAGTCAAAGCGTTAAAACGTGAGAGCGTTTGAGCGTGACACGTTGTTTACGCTCCTACCCTTTAACGCTTGGACGTGCTTCAGGATTTGACACTCCCGCCGCGTCACGATAGCCTTTTCTTGTGAAATATTTCACAAAGTGAGCGTGACATGACTTCCTACGCTTATTCCTATTTGTTTGTCTGCGTGTTGATGCTGGCGGCGCTGGGTTTTGCCGCGGCGCCTTTGATTATTTCCGCCTGGGTGCGTCCGCGCAAATCCTCGCCCATCAAAAATTCCACCTTCGAGTGCGGTCTGGCCTCGAAAGGCGACGCGTGGGTGCAGTTCAAGGTGCAATATTACATCTACGCGCTGATTTTTGTGATTTTTGACCTGGAAACCATTTTTCTCATTCCCTGGGCCGTTGCCTTCAATCATCTCGGTCTTTTCGCGTTTGCGGAAATGATCGTGTTCATCGTGGTTTTGACGGCGGGGCTGGCATGGGCATGGGGCAAAGGCGTTCTCGAGTGGAAATGATTTATGGCTGTTGACGAAGGTTTAAAAAGCGAGCTGCAGAAGGCGGGTGTGTTCCTCACGACCGTGGAGGGCGTGTACAATTGGGGACGTCGCTCCTCGATCTGGCCGCTGCAGTTTGGCCTTGCGTGCTGCGCGATTGAAATGATCGCCACGGCCTGCTCGCGCTTCGACCTCGCGCGCTTCGGCGCGGAAGTGTTTCGTCCCTCGCCGCGCCAGGCGGACCTTATGATTGTCGCAGGCACCGTGACCAAGAAAATGGCGCCGCAGGTCGTGCGTCTTTACAACCAGATGCCCGAGCCGAAATATGTGATTGCGATGGGCGCGTGTGCGATTTCCGGCGGACCGTTCAAGCAGGGTTACAATGTTTTGAAGGGCATCGACCGTTTCATTCCCGTGGACGTGCATATTCCCGGCTGTCCTCCCCGGCCCGAAGCGTTGTTGAACGCATTGATGTTTTTGCAGCGCCAGATCGATCAGCAGCATCTCACCGGCAGCGGCAAAGTGCGCTGGTACGACGATACCGAGCCCTCGGAATTTCCCATTCCCCAGTATGGCGCGAAGGATCTCGTGCCACCCTTCAATCGTTCGGTGTGGCATCCCGAAAAAATCCAGAGAGGCGCGGCGTGAACACGGCGATCATCACCCAGAATGTTCCCAAGGTGGTGTGGGAGGAGCTTTCCCAGTCGTTCGTCGTGCCGACTTCCGATTTGATCGAAGTGGTTCATCTTTTGAAGGACCATGCGGAATTTGAGATGGATTACGTCTCCAATGTTGCCGGCGTCGACTGGCTGGCGCGCAAGGAGAAGGTGAAAAACGCGGATGGCACCGAGACGGAAGTGGAAAAGCCGGGTTACCTCGAGGTGGTTTATCATTTTTATTCGATGAAGCGGAAGCACGGCCCCGTGGCGTTGCGCTGCCGCACGAACCGCGAAAATCCGATCGTCCCGAGCATCACCCCCGTTTTCCGCGGAGCGGAATTTCAGGAGCGCGAAATTTACGATTTGTACGGCATTCAGTTCAGCGGCCATCCCGACCTGCGCCGCATCCTGATGTGGGACGAGTTCAAGGATTTTCCGATGCGGAAGGACTACAAGGAGCCGGACGATTACGAATGGGAACCCACGCCGCATGATGAGGTGCTGGAAAAAGCCCAGACTCACTACGCCAAACCCAATCCATGAGCCCGCTTTTTTCAGAGAGTGTTGAGCCCGCCGCTGCCGAGCAGCCGCTTTACGGCCCGCGCAGCTATCAGGTGATGAGCGGCAACGACCTCGGCTCTCAATTGCTCGAAATCTCGATGGGACCGCAGCATCCGAGTACGCACGGCGTGTTTCGCATGGATGTGGTGCTCGATGGCGAGGAAGTGGTGAAGTTGAAGCCCGTCTTCGGCTATCTGCACCGCAATCACGAGCAAATCGCCGAGAAGGCGTCCTATCTTGGCTCGATGCCCTACACGGACCGGCTCGATTATTTTTGTTCCATGACGAACAACTGGGCGTACGCCCACGCCGTGGAAAAACTGGCGGGCATCGAAGTGCCCGAACGCGCGCAATATATTCGCATTCTCATGGCGGAGCTGACGCGGCTCGTGAACCACACCTGCCTCATTGGCTTCATGGTGAACGATCTCGGCGCGCTGGGAACGCCGCTCATTTATGCGTTCCGCGAGCGCGAAAAGATCCTCGATATCTTCGAGGCGATCGCCGGCTCCCGCATGATGTGCAACTACATGCGCTTCGGCGGCGTGCGCGTCGATCTGACACCCGCCATGCTGAAAAGCATCACGGAGGTTGTCGATCGCTATCCTTATTTCCTCGATGAATTCGAGACGCTGCTGACCGCCAACGAAATTTTGATGACGCGCTGCCAGGGCGTCGGCGTTCTCTCGAAGGAGCTTGCGATCAACTCGGGTATCACCGGTCCGATGCTGCGCGCGAGCGGCGTCGATTACGATATCCGCAAGGTGGACAAATATGGGATTTACGACCGTTTCGATTTCCGTGTGCCGCTCGGTGATCATGGCGACGTTTACGATCGCTACATGGTGCGCGTGCTCGAGATGCGCGAGAGCGTCAAAATCCTGAAGCAAGCTCTGAAACAATTCCCGCAGGGCGGCGACTTCATCAATCCCAACGTGAAGCTGCGCAATTTCCGTCCCAAGGCGGGCGAAGCGTACGGCCGCATCGAATCGCCCAAGGGCGAGCTTGGATTTTATCTTGTGAGCACGGGCGGGACGATGCCTTATCGCTATCACGTGCGCGCGCCGAGTTTCATCAATTTGACGATCCTCGAGGACATGTGCATTGGCCAGAAGGTGGCGGATGTAATCGTGATCCTGGGAGCGGTGGACATTGTGCTCGGCGAAGTGGACCGGTGACGAAAAAGAATTTAGAATGGAGAAGTTAGAAGATAGAATGATTTTGAAAAACGCGGCATGTTGGATTGAGAAAATTCTATCTCCTATCTTCTAGATTCTACCTCCTATTTATATGCTTGGTTCCGCATTACTGCAGGGAATGACTGTGACGGCGAAGAACTTCGTGGGGAGTTACTTCGACAAGGATCGCATGACCACGATCCAATATCCCGAGGAGCGCAAGGAGCCTGAGCAGAATTTTCGCAATTTTCCGTTTCTGGTTTTTGACAAGAGCGCCGACCATCTGCGCTGCGTTGCCTGCAAGATTTGCGAGGTCGAGTGTCCGCCGCAATGCATCTACATCGAGGTGATGCGCGATGACGCGGGAAAGATCGTCAAGCAGCCCAAGGTGTTCGACATCGATTACACGGTTTGCATGGGTTGCCAGATCTGCGTGGAAGCGTGTCCGTTCGACGCGATCAAGATGGACCACGAATATGAATTCGCGCATGAGAATCGTTTCTCGGGCCTTTTGATGAGGAAGACGGAGCTGGCGAAATCGAACGAATATTTTCACTCCATCAAGCCGATCGAAGCCACCGAGGTGGACACTCGTCTGGCGGAGGAAGCCGCGAAGAAAAAGAAACCCGCGCCCGCCGCCAAACCGGCGGCTGCCGCTGCGCCCGCCGCGCCAAAACCCGCGCCCACAGCTTCTATGATCAATGTTCCTGATGATGCGCCGTTTTCACCCGAACAACGCGCCTGGCTCCAGAAATTTCTCTCCCAGGTCGCCGTGGCTTCGCCCGGAAAACCTGCGACTGCAACCGCAGCGCCCGCTGCCGGCGCCGCCGAAGCTGCTCCCGCGGCGGAAGCAGCCGGAGAAGAAGAGAATCCCGATTTGACGAATGACGTTCCCTGGCACGATCCGGAAAAGGACATCAATTCGCGCATGTCGATGGTGCAGGCCAAGCCGCTGGCGGTGAAACTTTATGCGGCGATGGGCCAGACGGATTGCACCGCGTGCGGCTATGATTGCAAAGGTTACGCCATGGCGTTGGCGGCGGGTCAGGAGAAGGATCCCAATTTGTGCGTGCCCGGCGCGGACGAAACGGCCCACAAGGTCCATGAGTTGCTCGACGCAGCAGGCGTGAAACACAGCTAGAGAAAGGATAAAGGTTGAGGGATGAAGGATGAAAGTCCTGATCTGAAAAAACGTACGAAAACGTACGCTCTCGAAATCATCGATCTTTATTCGAGTCTGCCCAGGACCACAGTTGTTCAAGTCATAGGAAAACAGTTTCTTCGTTCCGGAACATCGGTCGGTGCGAATTTTGCCGAAGCACATCGGGCTCGATCGAACGCCGAATTTGTTTTCAAAGTCGGCGAGTCTCTTAAAGAGTTGGAGGAAACTCGATATTGGCTCGATCTGTTAAACGAAGCTTCTGTGGTTTTGCCGAAACCATTGAACAATCTTATGGACGAAACCAACCAATTAACCGCGATTTTGACGTCCGTTTCCAAGAAGGTGCAAGCACGCCTCTGACTTCATCCTTCATCCCTCAACCTTCATCCTTTCTTCAGTGGTGCACCCGGCAGGGTTCGAACCTGCAACCCTCGGTTCCGAAGACCGATGCTCTATCCAGTTGAGCTACGAGTGCGTGGGGTTCTTCATGATAAGGGACGCATCTGGAGCGGCAAGACTTTTGGAAAACAGGGTTTGGAGTATTAGCTGGAAAAGGCCGGAGCTCGAATTCGGATCGACACGAAGCAAGGCCGGCGCTTAAAGGTTGGGTTTACTTCAATTTGCATTTCCAACCCTTGCGCGCGCAGATTATGAAACCCGCCCCGCTCTTTTCCATTTTTCTGGCCAGTTTCACGCTTCTTCAGGCCGCGCCCGTTTTCGAATTGAACGACCCGGGCACGGAGGAGGTGGTGGATTATGAAAAGTATGGCGAATTCCAAAATGTCGGGACGTATCAGTTCAAATACGTGATCAAGGATCGGGTGGGTCTGGCGAAGGCGTCGGGTGAGGGCGTCGATCCCAATAATTCGGCGAGCCGTGATTCCAGGGTATTGAAGCTTCGTCTTGCCAATCGCCTGAAGGACGATCAGTGGGCGCATGTGAATTCGGGTGATCCCGAGGCGGATTTTTTTGCGTGGGCCGCATCCAATTCCGTGGATCCTGCCACGCGTCTTTTCTTCGTGGGCAAAGCGCTGGAAAAAGGGGGGCTGTACACGCAGGCGATGAAGGCGTGGCGCGCGGCAATGATTTTGTATCCCACCGCGTATGCGTGGGAGGCGCACAAGATGTTTACATGGCTCGTTGCGCCGGCTGCGTGGGGTTCGATCGTCAACATCCCGCGCAATCATCCGGACGCGGGCTGGAAGCTTGTGGACGCGCTGGTGGTGGGACATCAAAACCTGAAGGGCGATCTCACGCGCAACGAGGTGAACGTCGTGCCCGGACATTTCGTTCGCTACACGAAGGAGGATCGCGACAAAAGCATCGTTCCACTCGACCGGCTCAAAGTGGTGCAGCGGCGCGGAGGCAAGGTGGCTTGCGTGAAATATGATAACGGCCAGTGGGGGCTCGAAGTGGAGGGAAAACCGTTCTTTGTCGAGGGCATGGGTTATTTTCCGACCAAGGTGGGATGCAGTCCTCCGTGGAACTGGATGCAGGCGGATGAAAACAATAATGGAACGAACGACGTGGCGTATGAAACGTGGGTCGATAAAAACGGAAACGGCATTCAGGATCCGGATGAACCCAGGGTGGGTGATTTTCAGCTCATGAAGGAGATGGGGACCAACGCCATCCGCATCATGGTGGAGCGTTTGGACGGCTTTAATCTGCCGCTTTTGCGCGACATGCAAAAGACTTATGGGATTTATGGGATCCTGAACGACCCCTTCGGGGCGTATACGATTCATTCCGGCGCCAGCTGGAAGGAGGGGACGGATTATTCCGATCCCGAGCAGCGAAAAAACATGCTCGATGTGGTCCGTAAAATGGTGGAGCTCTGCAAGGACGAGCCGTGGCTGTTGATGTACATGCTGGGGAATGAGAACAACATGGCGGGCGGCTACACGGGCGTGAACGCGACGCGGACCAATGCGGGTTCGCATCCGGAGGATTACGCCACGCTCCTCAACGAGGCGGCGGCGCTCATCCACAAGCTCGACCCCAACCATCCCGTCGGCGTCGGGAACATGGGAACGGGCATGATCGATACGTACGCCAAACTTGCGCCGGAGCTCGATTTTGTCGGCATCAATGAATATTCCGGAGCCGAGGGGCTTGGCGGGATCTGGGAGGCGTCACGTCAGCTTTTCGACCGGCCTGTTTTGATTGGTGAGTTTGGATGCGACGCCTATTGGACGGGCAAGGGACCCGATGAAGATGCGCAGGCGATGTATCATCAGGGCAACTGGGAGGACATCCTTTACAATCGCGCGGGGAATCCGGGATCGGGTGTTTCGATCGGTGGCATCGTCTTTGAGTGGCTCGACGAATGGTGGAAGGAAACCTCCAAGCCAGGCCAGGAAAGCATTCACAACACAGAAGCCTCTTTTTCCGCGGCGTATCCGGATGGCGCGAGCAATGAAGAATGGTTCGGCATCATGGGGCAGGGAAAGGGGAAGAACAGTCCCTTCCTGAGAGAGGCGCGAAAAACCTATTTCATGTACAAGAAGCTGCACGAAGCCGAGGCGACGACGGCAAAATAGAACGCTGACAGCTCACGCGGCGGCGACGCCGTGGCAATTCTTGTATTTCTTTCCGCTGCCGCAAGGGCAGGGATCGTTGCGGCCGACCTTGGGCAGATCCCGTTTGATGGGCGTCGCCTTTTTCAAAGCCTGATCCACTTCGTTCGTGGCATTTTCGGATGGAGGAGCGCCTGCGGGAGCGCTCGAGGCGAAACCGGATGGAGCTTCCGCATGGATCAGTTGCTGGGGTAGCGACGACAAAAATTTCTCGAAGGCTTCGAGGCTGCTGGCGCTGCGGAAAAGATTGGAGACGATCTCCTGGTTGATGCTGTCCATCAGCTCCTGGAACATCTTGAACGCCTCGCTCTTGTATTCGATCAGCGGATCCTTTTGTCCGTAGGCGCGCAGGCTGATGCCGGTGCGAAGGCCGTCCATCGCATAGAGATGTTCCTGCCAGAGGCGGTCGATGGCATTCAGCACAATCGCTTTTTCGATGTGCTTGAAGGCTGCGGGATCCTCGGTTTTTTCCTTTTGGGAATAAAGTTCATGGACACGCTTCAGGATGAAATCGGCCGCCGCGTCCGCATTTGTGAACTTCTTCTCCGCTTCCTCGCGCTTGATCGAGATGGGAAAGGCAATGTTAAGCCAGTGGACGAATCCATCGATGTCCCATTGGTCCGAGGTTTTATTCGTGGGGACGTAAAATTCAGCCTTGGCGCGGACGACTTCCTCGAGCACGTCCTGGATGCGCTCGTGAACACCCTCGCCGTGGAGCGCTTCATTGCGCAAGCCATAGATGATCTCACGCTGCTTGTTCATCACGTCGTCGTATTCGAGCGTGTGTTTGCGCTGCTGGTAATGATGCTGCTCGACGCGTTTCTGCGCGGATTCGACGGAACGGTTGAGCCACGGATGCTCCAGTTCCTGGCCTTCGGTGAAGCCGAGCTTTTCCATCCATTGGCCGATGCGGCCGGATGCAAAGAGGCGCATCAAATCATCCTCGAGGGAAATAAAGAATCGTGAAGCCCCGGGATCGCCCTGACGCGCGCAGCGTCCGCGGAGCTGACGGTCGATGCGGCGGGACTCGTGGCGTTCCGTGCCGATCACGTGCAGGCCTCCGATATCGGCCACGCCCTGACCCAGTTTGATGTCGGTGCCACGGCCCGCCATGTTCGTGGCGATGGTGACGGCGCTGCGCTGGCCGGCCCGTGTGACGATCTCGGCTTCCTGTTGGTGATATTTCGCGTTGAGGACGGAATGAATGACGCCCGCGCGCTTCAACATGCGGCTGAGCAATTCGGAAGTTTCGACGGAAATCGTGCCGACGAGGACGGGCTGTCCCTTCCCGTGTTTTTCCTGGATGTCGCGGACAATGCGATTGAATTTCTCGCGGCGCGTTTTGTAGATCACGTCGTTGTGGTCGAGCCGCGCCACATTGCGGTTGGTCGGGATGACGTTGACCTGGAGTTTGTAAATGTCGTGGAACTCGTTGGCCTCGGTTTCGGCGGTGCCGGTCATGCCCGCGAGTTTTTTATAGAGGCGGAAATAGTTTTGGATCGTGATCGTCGCCAGCGTTTGCGTTTCGCGTTCGATCTCGACGCCTTCCTTGGCTTCGACAGCCTGGTGAAGTCCGTCGCTCCAGCGGCGGCCCGGCATGAGGCGGCCAGTGAATTCATCGACGATCATCACCTTGCCTTCCTGCACGACGTATTCGACGTCCTTCTCATAGAGGCAATAGGCGCGCAGAAGCTGGGAAATATTGTGGAGGATCTCTCCCTTTTCCTCGGAGTTTTCCTGGACCTTCTGGCGCTGCTCCGCCTTTTGCTCGATGGAGAGGCCCTCGTTCGTGTCGATTTCGTGGTACGCGCTGATGAGGTCGGGCAGGACGAAGGCGTGGGGATCGTCGGGGCGAAGGAAGACGCGTCCTTTTTCGGAAAGCTCGATCTCGTGGCCTTTTTCGTCGATGGCGAAATAAAGCTCCTCTTTGAGATGATGCATCTCGATGCGCTTCGTGTCGGCGAGGATGTCGAGTTCGGTCTTATCGATGAGCTGGCGGGTGATCGGATCCTCGATGATGCGCGCGAGCTGCTTGTGCTTCGGCTGGCCGAGCTTCACCTGATAGAGCATGCGTCCGGCGCGTCCGAGGTCGCCCTGGCCGTCGATGATCTTCCGGGCGTCCTGGATCAGCGTGTTGCAAAGCAGGTTTTGTTTGCGCACGAGTTCCTCGACCATCGGTTTCCATCGGTCGTATTGATGCTGTCCCGCGACGGGAGAGGGGCCGGAGATGATGAGCGGCGTGCGCGCCTCGTCGATCAGAATGGAATCGACTTCGTCGATGATGGCGAAGAAATGGCCGCGTTGCACCTGGTCTTCGAGGCGCGTGGCCATGCCGTTGTCGCGCAGATAATCGAAGCCGAACTCGCTGTTCGTGCCGTAGGTGATGTCGCACTGATATTGCTGACGCCGGATCGTGGGATTTTGATCGTGCTGGATGCAGCCGACGGTGAGGCCGAGAAATTTATAGATCGTGCCCATCCACTCGGAATCGCGCCGGGCGAGGTAGTCGTTGACGGTGACGAGCGCGACGTTTTCGCCGCTGAGCGCGTTGAGATAAAGCGGCATCGTGGCGACGAGTGTCTTGCCTTCGCCGGTGGCCATTTCGGCGATGCGGCCTTTGTGGAGGACCATGCCGCCGATGAGCTGGACATCGAACGGAACCATGTCCCATCCCAGTTCGTGGCCGACGACCATCACGGTTTTTCCGACGTGGCGACGGCACGCGTTTTTCACGACCGCAAATGCTTCCGGGAGAAGGTCGTCGAGCGTTTCGCCTTTTTTCAGGCGCTCGCGAAATTCCGGAGTCTTGGCCTGAAGCTGTTCGTCCGTAAGTTTCTGATAGGAAACTTCGATTTCGTTGATCTTCTGCACCAGCGGCAACAAGCGTTTGATGTCGCGCTGGTTCTTCGAACCAACCATCTTTTTGACGATCCAGGAAAGCATGGGAATGGGAGCCTTTAACTCTAGAGGAAATCCGGTGCGAGACAAGTTTGAACGTTCCAATAGACGGCTCAGTCTCGCATCCCAATCAACTTTGGATTGATTTTAGGGAGAAATCGGGCAATCTGATCGTTCCCTTTTACGAGTTTTTATGACTGCATCCACGCAAACCAAGACCCTGAAACTGGCGCTTCCCAAAGGCAGCCTGCAGGAATCGACTTTTGAGATGATGGCGCGCGCCGGCTGGCAGGTGAAGGTGGGCAGCCGTTCCTACGTTCCCACCGTGGATGATCCGGAGATCGAGGCGCGCCTCATCCGCGCGCAGGAAATCAGCCGTTATGTCGAGCATGGCGCGATTGATGCCGGTCTTACGGGGTACGATTGGATTTTTGAAAATGATTCCGACGTCGTCGAGGTTTCGAACCTCGTTTACGCGAAGCAGGGGTTGCGTCCCGTGCGCTGGGTGCTTGCCGTGCCCAACAATTCGCCCATCAAGACGGTGAAAGACCTCGAGGGGAAACGCATCGCCACGGAAGCCGTGAACCTGACGAAAAAGTTTTTAAAGAAGAGCGGCGTCCGCGCCGAGGTGGAATTTTCATGGGGAGCGACCGAAGTGAAGGCGCCCGAGCTGGTGGATGCGATTTGCGAGCTGACGGAAACGGGTTCTTCGCTGCGCGCGAACAATCTGCGCATTCTCGAAACGGTGCTCGAATCCACGACGCGGCTCATCGCGAACAAAAAGGCGTGGCAGGACAAATGGAAGCGCAAGAAAATCGAGACGATCGCCATGCTGCTCAAGGGCGCGCTCGCCGCGGAAGAGAAGGTGGGACTCAAGATGAACGCGCCCGAGGCAAAGCTGCAGGAGATTTTGACCGCCCTTCCCGCATTGCGCGACCCGACGATTTCACGGTTGAGCAAGGGAGGCTGGGTGGCGCTCGAAACGGTGGTGGACGAAAAAGTGGTTCGCGAGATCGTCCCCGCCTTGCGGGCCGCCGGCGCCGAGGGAATCATCGAATATCCGCTTAATAAGGTGATTTACTGAGAGAATGCCTTCCGAAGCTTGACCTCTCCACCAAGACCCTTTAGGTTTATTTTACTTCCATGGGATCCCTCAAGAAACGTCGCAAAGCCAAGATCAACAAGCATAAGCGCCGCAAGCGCATGCGTGCGGATCGTCACAAAAAGTAGAGTAGTTTGGGTGAAACGGTTTCCGTTCACATTTGCCAGCGGGTTGACACTCCTGGCCGCTCTTGCAGTGTCGAGTCTTACGACTGCCGACGCTGCTGCGCCCAAATCTACCCTTTCGTCGACTGAACATTCCGAAGGATTCGGCTCCACGCCGGCTTCCTCTTCCTCTGAATCGCATCCCCTGCACGTTCCCGTCCATGTGGAGGATCGGGATGAATGGAAGCTCTCGGAACCCGCGCCCACGCTGCTCGATCCCGAGCAGCAGAGGTTTGCCGACGCGCTGGCGCATTATGTCGCCGGATTGATCCACCGTTCGCGCGACGAAAAGGATGCGGCGATGGATGATCTGGAAAAAGTGGTGACGCTCGATCCCACGCGCTCGGAATTGCGCGAGGCGCTCGCCCAGGAATATTTCCGCAACAATGATTTCAAGAAAGCCGCCTCCATGCTGGAGACGGCGGTGAAGCAGGACCCGAGGTCCGTCACCTATTGGACGCTGCTCGCATTCGCCTATCGCTCGGACAAACAATGGGAAGCTGCGCGTCATGCGGCCGAAAAGGCGATCCATCTGGCGCCGGGCGAGTTTCTTGCCTACGAGGTGCTTTATGATGTCACGCTGGAGGCGCAGGATCCGTCGGGCGCGTATCAAGTGCTTCGTCACGCCGCGCAGCAAAAAAGCGACGATCCCCATTTCTGGCTGCGGCTTGGGGATTTGACGGCGGCTCTCGTGGCGAAGGAGCCCAAGCTGCAGATTTCGAAGGAGGAAGTGCTGGGTTATTATGAGAAGGCGATCGCCCTTCAGCCCAATGACCCGATCATTCTCGCGCGGGTGGGGGATTATTACGCCACGGCGCAAAACATTCCGAAAGCCATCGAGCTTTATCAAAAAGCGGTCGATCTTCAGCCGAACACGGAGAACATCCGCATCAAGCTTGCGTTTGCGTATGTGGGGCAGGGGGATCGCCCGAAGGCCATCGAGCTGCTGGAAAAAATCGTCCAGGCAGAACCCTTTCGTTTTCAGATTTTCACCATCATCGGCGAGCTTTTGGAGGATGAAAAGGCGTGGGACCGCGCGATCGCGAATTACCGCCTGTCGCTGAGCGCCAATCCCAGCCAGCTCATGCCGCATCTTAAAATCATCCTGCTGGACCTTAAGAACAAGCATCCCGAGGACGCGCTGAAGGAGCTCGACGCCGCGCAGGAAAAATTTCCGAACACCCCCCAGATCAGTTATTTCTACGGCCTCGTTTACGATGAGATGAAGGATTATGCCAGCGCCGTGCGCTTCTTTGAGGACGCGGTGAAGATCGCGAGCGTTTCGAATCCGGACCTTCTGGACAGCGTCTTTTATTTTTATTACGGATCGGCGCTCGAGAGAAACGGCCAGTTCGACAAATCGGTGGCGCAGTTCCAAAAGGCGCTCGAGCTGAATCCCGACTACGCCGACGCGTACAACTATCTTGGGTTCATGTACGCCGATCGCAATGTGAAGCTCGAGGAGGCGCAACATTTGATCGAGCAGGCGCTCGCCTACGAGCCGGAGAACGGCGCCTTCGTCGACAGCCTCGGATGGGTTTATTATCGCGAGGGCAAACTCGACCAGTCGCTCACCCAGCTTTTGCGCGCGGCCAAGTTGATCGGGACGGATTCCACGGTCTATGAACATGTGGGGGACGTCTACAACAAGATGGGCAACGCCGCCGAGGCGTCGCACTATTATCAGAAAGCGGCTGATCTTGATCCGAAAAATTCCGGTTTGACCAACAAACTGAAGCAATTGAAGAGCGCTCTTTCGTCGACTTCGGCGCCCGCCGCGCCGCTCCCCGCGCCGGAAAAAAGTTCGAATGCCTCTGCACCCTGACTTGCGCGGAACGGGCCGCTGCATCGTGGCCATTCCCGCGCATAATGAGGAACATTCCATCGGCTCCCTGGTCGCACAATGTCGGATGTCGACCGACGAAGTCTGGGTAGTGGACGATGGTTCGACCGACGCCACCGCGGAAAATGCGACAAAATCCGGCGCGCGCGTTTTGCGGCACGAGACGAACCTGGGGAAGGGGCGGGCCATCCGCACGGCGCTCGATGCGTTTTTGCGCGAAGAGTCGGAATACCTCCTTTTTCTGGATGGCGACGGACAGCACGATCCAGCGGTGATTCCCTCCTTCATCAAACTCGCCCGGAGTTCCGGCGCGGGAATTATATTGGGAAACCGGCTTTATGCGCCCGGAAACATGCCGCCCATCCGGCAATGGACCAATTATTTCATGTCCTGGTTGATCAGCGAAATGGCGGGACAGGAAATTGCGGATTCCCAGTGCGGTTACCGTCTTCTCTCCCGCAACTTCGTGCGGCAATTCAAGCCCACGACCGACCATTTTGAGCTCGAAAGTGAAATGCTGATCCAGGCGGGACGTTTCGGGAGCGAGATTCTGTCCGTTCCCATTCCCGTGATCTATCGCGGCTCCTCCAGTCATATCAAGCCGCTTCGCGACACCCTTCGTTTTGCGCGCATGGCGTGGCGCTATCTTGGCGTCAAAGACGCAGGAAAACAGCGGTAACGACCACCCTTATAGAGAATATCTTTGAGGGCTTGCCAGGTCACGCAGACCGCTGTTAACTTTCTAAACCGCTTATGCCTCTGAAAGAAACATCCCCCTTGCTGTCGTTTGAAAAAGAAGGCGGATTTGATCTTTGGCAGGAACACATGCACGCGATGAAGTCGTGGGATGATCTGTCGCTGGTGCGATGGCTCAATCAGACGCTGGGACAATTGTATGAGCGCGGCTGGCGCGCATCGCATCCGCTCGTGGTGGCGTACCGTCTGGGCTCGACGGTGGCGCATCAGCGCGATCTTTGGAATCGCCGCACGTTTTCCTTCAACGATAACTATGCGCCCGCCAATTGCTGCGGCGCGCCGGCGATCCCGTTTGTGACGTTCGAAGTCTCCACCCATGGAATTTATTGCTCCTGCTGCGGCGAGGTGCTGGTGCCGCTCGATGAATTGCCCGGCAACATGTCCCTCAGCTTCAAGGATTGGGGCCGCGCCTACGACGCGATTCATCAGGTGGCGCACTGGACGGACGCCGAGCGCAAGCATTGCGGTGATTACAACAAGGCGCTGGATCAGGCATGCGAAAAGGCGGTGCCCCTCCTGGCGCGATTGGGCTACGAACTCGTGCCGCCGCTTCTCGCCCGTTTTCCCACGCTTTTCTGGGAGGATTCGGACAACTGTCTGGATGTCATCCCCGAGGACATCCGTCCGCCTTCCTGAAGTGTCCCGGCGTCCTTTTTTTGAAGAAAATCGGTCTTAAAAAGATCATTTTCCCATTTCATTTTCCGGGTCCATTTCCTATTCTTAGGAATCCCCCATCATGGCTGACAAAGACAACACATCCGAAGGTCCTCCCCAAAATCAGTCGGTCTACGATTCGGGCAAAAACATCGATAAAATCAACGTCGCCGAGGAGATCAAGGGTTCCTTTCTCGACTATTCGATGTCGGTCATCATCTCCCGCGCGCTGCCCGATGTGCGCGACGGATTGAAGCCTTCCCAGCGCCGCATCCTTTACGCGATGCACGAGCTTTCGCTTTACCCGGGCCGCAAGCACATGAAGTGCGCGAAGATCTGCGGCGACACTTCGGGCAATTATCATCCTCACGGCGAAGCCGTGATTTATCCGACGCTCGTCCACATGGGACAGCCCTGGGCGATGCGCGAGACGCTGATCGATCCGCAGGGAAATTTCGGATCGGTCGAGGGCGATCCTCCCGCCGCCATGCGTTACACCGAGGCGCGCATGACCCACCTCGGCGGAATGCTGATGGCGGACATGGACCAGGATACGGTCGATTTTGTTCCGAACTATGACGATCGTCTCACCGAGCCCGTCGTTTTCCCCGCGGCTTTTCCCAATCTGCTCGTCAATGGCGGCACGGGCATTGCCGTCGGCATGGCGACGAACATTCCTCCGCACAATCTGGGCGAGGTGATCGACGGGATTTGCGCGCAGATCGATGATTCGAACATCACGATCGCGAAATTGATGAAGTTTGTGAAGGGGCCCGATTTCCCCACGGGTTGCATGGTGTGCGGCGTCGATCCCATCAAACAATATTTCGAAAGCGGCCGTGGCAGCCTGAAGGTGCGCGGCAAGGTGGGCCTCGAGCAGCTCAAGGGCGGACGCGAACAGCTCGTGATCACCGAGATTCCGTACAACGTCAATCGCGCGACCCTCGTCGAAAAAATCGCCGATCTCGTGAATACGAAGACGATCACAGACATCACCGCGATCCGCGACGAGTCCGATGAAAACACGCGCGTCGTGGTCGAGCTCAAGCGCGATGCGATCGCCAAGGTGGTGATCAACAATCTTTTCAAATACACACAGCTCGAGAGTTCGTTTGCGGTGAACATGCTGGCGATCGATCATGGCCGGCCGAAGACGCTTTCCCTCAAGGCGCTGATCCAGGCCTACATCGACCATCGCCGCGAGGTGATCCTGCGTCGTACGCGCCATCAGTTGTTCAAGGCGGAGGAGCGCGCCGAAGTGCTCGAAGGATATCTGCTGGCGCTGGCGAACCTCGATGATTTCATCCGCATCATCCGCGAATCGTCCAACCGCGACGAGGCCCGCATCAAATTGCTCGCCTTCGAATTTTCAAAAAAGCAGATCGAAAAGCTCGGCGTTTTGATCCGCAGCCCGGCGCGCCTGGTGAACGACCGCTATTTCTTCAGCGAGAAACAGGCGGACGCGATCCTTGAGCTGCGGCTTTATCAGTTGACCGGCCTCGAGCGCGACAAGGTGCAGAAGGAATATGGCGACCTGCTGGAACGCATCAAGGACCTGCGCGACATCCTGGCCAAGGAATCGCGCGTCCACATGATCATCAAGGAGGAACTGCAGGCAGTGAAGAGCAAGTACGCCACGCCGCGCAAAACGGACCTGGTGCCGGACGAAGGCGAAATCGCGATCGAGGATTTGATCGCGAACGAGGGCGTGATCATCACGCTCACGCATTCCGGCCTCATCAAGCGTACGAATGTCAGTTCCTACCGTTCGCAGAAACGCGGCGGCAAGGGCGTGATCGGGATGATGACGCGCGAGGGCGAGGCGGAGAAGGACTCGGATTTCATTGAGCATCTTTTCACGGCTTCCACGCACGATTATCTGATGTTTTTCACAAATACGGGCCGTTCCTATGTGGAGCGCGTGCATGAAATTCCAGACATGGGCCGCGCGTCGAAGGGCCGCAGCATCGCGAACATTCTCGAGTTGAAGCCGGAGGAAAAAATCGCGGCACTCATCCGCATCGTTTCCCGCCAGGGCGCGGACGAGCAGGATGAGACGTGGTCGGACAAGGATTTTCTGCTGATGGCGACGCGCAACGGCACGATCAAGAAGACGCCGCTCAGCGAGTTCGCCAACATCCGCAAGGGCGGCATCATCGGCATCAACATCGACCAGGGCGACCTGCTCATCGACGTGAAGCTGACGCATGGCAATGACGAGGTGGTCCTCATCACGCGCGAAGGCATGAGCATTCGTTTTCACGAGGAGGAAGCCCGTCCGATGGGACGCGCGACGTATGGCGTTCGTGGCATCACCCTCGACAAGAGCGACGTCGTGGTGGCGCTCGCGGTGGTGGATCCGAAGGCGACGTTGCTTGTGACGGGTGAGAATGCGATCGGCAAGCGCACGGCGTTCGACGAATATCGGAAGCAATCCCGTGGCGGCAAGGGCATCATCACCATGAAGACGACCGACAAGACGGGTAAATTGGTGGGCGCGTTGACGGTGACGGAGACGGATGAATTGATGTTGATCACAACCAAGGGCCAGATGGTGCGCACGGCGGTGAAGGCCATTCGCGAAGCGGGCCGCAACACGCAGGGTGTGAAGTTGATCAATCTGGATTCCGGCGACCGTCTGCAGGCGATCGCGCCGGTCGTGAGCGAGCAGCAGGAAGAGTCCACTGCTGAGAGCGCGTAGAGCGTGAAAGCGTCGAAGCGTCTGGAGCGTTTTCAGACCCGGTTATTTCTTCACGTTCCAACGCTCCACGCTTTGACGGCGCGAAGCGTATGATCAAGAATCTCATTCTCGACTGGTCGGGCACGGTCGTCGATGACCTGGACGCCGTTTTTCGCGCGACGAACCACGTGTTGCGTCATCACGGCGCCGATGAAATCACGCTCGAGTTTTTTCGTCGGAAGTTTTGTCTTCCCTGGATTAATTTTTACAAGGAATGCCTGCCGCACATTCCGCGCGAGGGGCTCGACAAGGTTTTTTGGGAGGTGATGCTTCCCGAGCAGGAGACGATCGCGCTTCTGCCGCACGCGCTCGATTTTTTGAAATTCGCGGCATCGCATCACATGCCGGTTTTTGTCTGCAGCACCGTTGATCCGAAAAGTTTCTGGGGTCAGGCGGAGAGGCTGGGCGTCACGCCTTTTTTGAAAAAGGCGTATGTCGGTGTCGAGGACAAGCGGGAGGTGATTCATCAAATCCTGAAGGAGAACCAGCTCGACGCGGTGGAGACGATGTTTGTGGGCGACATGCTTCACGACGTGGAGACGGCGAAGCATGGGGGCGTGCATGCGTGCGGCGTGCTGACGGGATTTGATCCGGAGGAGAAGTTGCGCGCCGCGAAGCCCGATTATTTGTTGCGCGACCTGCGTGAATTGCAGCTCATTCTGGAATCCCAATTCTGCACGCTCGATGGGCAGCCGGTAGCGACGGTGGGGGCGTTGATTTTGAACGACCGGGAGGAATGTCTGATGGTCCAGACCCGGAAATGGGGTGACAAATGGGGGATTCCAGGGGGCAAAATCCGAAGGGGCGAAACCGCGTTGGAAGCCCTTCGGCGGGAGATCCTTGAGGAGACCAATCTGGAGCTTCAGGACATCCGGTTTGTGATGGTCCAGGACTGCGTGGATTCGACCGAATTCTACCGAAAAGCGCACTTCGTTCTTCTCAATTATATCGCGCGAACGGACAAAAATGAGGTTATATTGAATGAGGAGGCTCAGAACTTCCGCTGGATCAGTCTAATCGATGCCTTGACATTAAATCTGAACCTCCCTACGCAAACCCTTCTGAATCAAATACTTAAAAGGTAATTTCAGAGTAATTTCGGTGTGGCCCCTGCCGATGTAGTATACATGCGTGCAGCCGCAACGACGGTAGGGGGTCATTCCGGCAAGCTTTCACATATGAAAACTCCACTGACCGTGTTGTTCACCCTCGTGATCCTTGGCTTCGCGCTTCGCGTGTCCGCCGGGGATCTGGAATCCAAACCCATGACCCAGGGGGAGCTCGCCAAGCGAGTGGCCTTTTTGAGTGGGTTGGCTGACGGCATTCCTGCGCCCGTGACGGGCGAGGCGGCTGCCAGCGCGCTGGCCAATCAGGGCTGGTCGCCTCTGAGTGGATGGCATGTCGGAACGCTCGCGACGAAGGAAGACTTTTATGTCGTGATGGCGAAATATCTCGGATTGAAGCCGAAGGACCCGACGAATCCGCAAAGTTATTATGACGCGTTGACGGCCGCGGGCTTCACCTTTGGCGGTTCCAAGGACTCGCCGACGGGTCTCGTCAGCCAGGATCGCACGATCAGCAGGCTGGTTCTTGAAGTGAATGGCGACGCGGAATTTCGCGAAACGGCGGAAGGAGAATGGGCGGCGCTTTCAAAACTGCAGCTTGTGAAGGAAGGCATGTCCTTCCGAACCGGCGCGACGGGTTTTATCGACGTGGTGTACGCGAAGGGTGCGGCGCAGCGCATTTATGAAAACTCGGAAGTCGTCGTTGAAAAACTGAAGGACGAGGTGATCGAGGGCGCTTCGATGCACACCATCGTCGTCTACATCAGCAAGGGCTCCGCCGTCAGCCTGGTGGATCCGATGAACAAGGCCTCGCAATTTGTGATGCGCGATCCATTCGGCACGTTCGAAGTTGATAAAGCTGCGGGATGCCAGTTCACGTCCCAGGTGACCGATGATCAGTCGGTGACGTTGAACAAATGGGACCGTCAATGGCTCCGTGGTTACACGGAACTTGTGGAAGTGCAGCCCCGCCAGTGCGTTTATGTCGTGACGGTCGGCGGCGCGACCTACACATGTCCCGGCAATGTGCGTCACGTGGGTTCAGGCGAGAGTATTTTGTTGTCGTGGCACCCCGGCGCCGATCGCATTGACGCGCGCCTTGGAGTTGCGTCGACCTTTCCAAGTCTAACGAAACTTGCACAGCCCAGCGTGACATCCGTTGGCACTGGGGACCGTTTTCTCACCTCTGGAGAAGTAACCGCCCTGGTGGGTGGCCTGGGAGGCGGATCGGTCAATCCCGGCGACCAGCCCGTGACGCCGGTGCAATAAATGATTGAAAACGTGCTTCTCCAAATTCCCTAAATCTCGCAGAAATGGAAATTTTAAGGAGAGCACGGTCCTGGGATTTCTGTTCGTCTGCTTTTGCGTTTCCAGCGCTCAGGCGATCTACGATCCGGAACTGATCTTAAAAAAGGGGAAGCGCTGGTCGGTCGCGGTTGCGGCCACGACGGGGTACGACGACAATATCAACACGTCGGCCCTCACTCCCCAGGGCAGCCTCTTCTCGGTCCTGGGTGTCGACGGGGTTTATGCGTATCCGAGCGACAACACCTATTTGAGCGTGCGCGGTGGCACTCACGCCACCTGGTACTTCCAGCGTCAGGGAAACGGAATGGACCAGGATGACGCCGTGGACATAAACTTCACCCACACCTTCAGTCCGCGCCTCAACTTCGACATGCACGATCATCTCCGCTTCGGCCAGCAGCCGGAGATCTCGAGTGACAATGTGATCGTCCGCCGCCAGGGCGACTACGTGAATAATGGCGTCGATCTTGGGCTTTCCTATCAATTGCAGCGCCAATGGTACGTCGACTTTTCGTTGTACCACGATATCTGGTCCTACGCCGACCTTCAGATCGCGAGCGTCCTCAGCCGTCAGGCCTATGGCGGCGGCCCCTCGGTGCGCTATCGCATGTCGGATCGCACGACCTTCAGCGCCAATTACCGCCTTACTGAAGTCGCCTACGAATTGAGCCCCCGCAGCGCGCTCGACCATGTTGTCACGGCGGGATTCAGCCACGATTTGAGACCCCGGTGGAATGTCAATGCGGAAGGCGGTTTGGAAATTCGTCAGCCGGACCTCGCCACCTCGAGCTCGACGGCTTCCTCAAGCTCGACCACCGCCTCCGGTGCCGCATCCAGCGACATGCTCGTCGCTCCTTTTTTCACGCTGAGCTCTTCGTATAAAATCACGGAGCAGACGATTCTCACGGGCGGATTGCGTTATTCCTTTCAAGATACCGATTTGAGCACGTATTATGTATCGCGAAGCACAAGTGGTTATGGCATATTTGACTGGCGGATTTATAAAAACCTCACTTCTGTGAGTTCTCTCGACTTGATCCACACCGAACTGACCGATCCGATCGTCGCAGGCACTCCCGAGACGCAGGAAGACACCTTCGTCATCGCGGAAAAAGTAACGTGGCGTCTCGCGGAAAATCTGGATCTCTCGCTGAAATACAGCTACACCGAGCTTGCCTCCTCCGTCGCCCTTCGTGGTTATAATCGAACCATCTTCTCTTTTGGCGCGACATATTTGTTTTAGCATGCATCCTACTTCCATCCCATCCCCATCCACTGGAAATGACTTCAGCTGAGGAAACTTCCGTCCATTTTCTAGATTACTGGCGCATCATCAAGGTGCACCGGTTTTTCTGTCTGCTTGTCTTTCTTTTGATCGTGACGGCCACGACCATTTGGAGTCTCACCGCGCCCAAGCAATATGATTCCACGGTGGCGCTCAAATTGGAAAGCGACCGCCCCGCAGTCTCCGTTTACGGACGCGACACGGGCACCCTCGACATGATCTCATTCGGCAACGAATACGAGGTGATCCAGTCGAAGGTCGTGCTTTATCCCGTCATTGATGAGCTCAAATTGCAGCAGCGCTGGGGGACGAAGGCGGGTTCGTCCGACATTTCCAAGGAGGTCATTTTCGAAATTCTGAAGGGCAGCCTTCACACGCGCATCAAGCACGGCACGACCGTCATCGAAATCCGCTGCCGCAGCGAGGACAAGGCTGAGGCGGCCGAAATCGCCAACGCCGTGGCCCGCGCCTATGAGAAATACCGTCTCGATCAGAAATATAACGAAACCAACAAGGGCCTGGAAAAGATCCAGCAGGAATTTGACTCGCAATCCGCCGAGGTGCAGAAGGCGCGCGATCGCGTGGAGGAACTTCGCAAGGAGTTGAACATCACCGACACCGGCGGTCTTTCACAGGGAGGGAACGGGGGAAGGGAGGAGCAGGAACAGATTCGTCGCAAGGAGCAGGAGCTTCTGGACGCGCAAATCACGATGAAAACGCAGCAGCTCCGATTGGACAGCCTCTCCAAATTGTCCCTCCCGGAGCTGAAAAACGCCGTCAACTTCCTCCAGCCTGAGGGAAACATTCCCATTCTCATCAATCAGGTGCTGGAAAGCGAACGCAGGCTTCAGGAACTGAAGTCCTCTGCGCTCGGTCCGAACCATCCCGATTACAAGCAGGCGCAGGCGACCTATGACACGCTGAAGACGCAGCTCGACGGCCAGCTCCAGGGCATCATGGCTGCCCTGAAGATCGCCGTCGACGAGCAGGAACAGCGCGTGAAAATTTTGGCGGAGGACCTTCAGAAGCTGAAGGAGAACGAGCGCTCCAGCCATTCCCTGAAATACATCCCGTTTATCGAGGCGATGCGCAACCTCGAGTCGCAGCAGACGGTGTACGACAGCATTTACGCGCGCATGAAGCAGGAAAAAATCGAGCAGGGCCTTCCCCGCAGCCCGGTGCACGTGATTGAAAATGCCGAGCCGGCCAATATTCCCTCGGCTCCCAACGTCCCGTTCAACATCGCCATGAGCGTGGTGATTGGCGCGATCCTGGGCGTCGCGATGGCCTTCCTGCTCGAGTACCTCGACACCAGCATCCACAAGGTGGACGACATCGAAAAGCATCTCAAGATCCCCGTGCTCGCCATTGTTCCCCGCGATGTGAGACCGCTTACGCAGCTCGCGGATACCACGCCCTACGCTGAATTTTACCGCGTGCTTCGCGCCAACATCGAATTCTCGCGCAAGGACACGCGCGCCAATGCGATCACCTTCTGCAGCGGCGGCGCCGGCGAGGGAAAATCGACCACACTCGTCAACACCGCCTTCATTTACGCCCAGCACGGACAGCGCGTGCTCATCGTCGACTCCGACATCCGCCGTCCGTCGCTCCATAAAATTCTCGGCGTGGAGAACACGGTGGGCCTGACGGATATCATCCTGCGCGGCGTTCCCATCGAGGAGGCCATCCGCACCGGCGTCTCGCCGAACATCGATTTCATTTCAAGCGGCAAGATGCACGCGGACGCGCTGGGCATTCTGGCCGTGGGCAGCATGCGTGAATTGATCGGAACGCTGAAGGAAAGCTACGACATGGTCTTTTTCGATTCGCCTCCCGTTCTGGGCATCAGCGACGCCAGCATTCTCGCGCGTGAAGTGGACCTCGCCATCCTTGTCATCCAGTTCCGCCGTTTTCCGCGCCAGGTCGTGCTGCGCGCGCAGGCCGCCCTCGAAAAGGCGGGCGTGCGGCTCATCGGCGCCGTTTTGAATCAGGTGAAGCCCGAGGACGAGGATTATTACAATTATAATTACGACTATTATAAACCCGAAAGCCCCAAGGAACACCGGCACACCCATGGAGAGCATGAAAACGTCGATTCGGCCGAGACTTTCTAGCTTCCCTTGAACAATCCGGAAAATTTTATGAAATATTTAAAAAACGCTTCGTGGATCGCATTGATGCTCATCCTGACGGGGTGCGCGCATGGTCCGCGCGCCACCACCACTTACACGCGTCCGGCCGAGGGGCAGCCCAGCGAAGCCGCCATCATGCATGGTGACACGCTCACCGTGCGCATCACCGGCGTGAACACGGAAATCAACGAAAATCAGGTCGTCAACGAATTCGGCACGATCACGCTCCCCTACATCAAGGAAGTGAAGGCGGAGGGGTTCACGCCCGGCGTGCTCGCCCAGACCATCGAGAAGGCGTATCTCGAGGGCGGCTATTTCACCAAGCTGAGCGTGAGCATCACTCCCGGACAGCGCGATCTCTATATTCGCGGTGAGGTCCGGCTTCCCGGACGCCTTCCGTGGAGCCCGGGTTTGACGGTGGTGCAGGCCGTGTCGCTGGCGGGTGGATTTACGGATTATGCGAATCGTCAGAGCGTGGAAGTGCGCCGCAAGGACGGCATGATCGTGGTGAATTTCAAGGATGCGGAGCTCGATCCCACGAAGGACATTCCCGTCTTTCCTCGCGACGACATCAACGTGGGCCGCACGTTATTTTAAAGAGGCATGGCTTCGCGCGTCATTGGTGGTTTCGCGGTCTTTTTGATTGCCGCGGCTCTTTGCGCCGCGGCGGTGCTTTTTGGCGGCGTGCACGTGGTTTATGCGACCTTTCTTTATGGCGTGGCCGTGCTGCTGGCCGTGCTGGCGGCGATTTCGCTCTGCCTGGAATCCAAACGAAAATGGGGCTCCTGGGTCGATCTGGCGCCTCTCCTCATTTTAGGCCTGGTCGGCTTTGGCTATTTTCGTTCCACGAATGAATTTCACAGCCGTCAGGAGTGGCTGAACATTCTCACGTGCGCCGCGTTCTACATGGGCGCGAGGCTGCTGCTGCATCGCACATGGCACCTTCAAACGCTGACGTTCGTGCTGATTTTTCTCGCCGTGCTTCTGTCCGGTTACGCCGTTTACCAGCACTATTCCGGCAAGGCCTTCGTGCTTTGGAAACCGCAATATCCGAGCTATTACGGACGCGCCAGTGCGACGTTCGTCTGCCCCAACCATTATGCGGGTCTCATGGCGATGATGATTCCGATGACGTTGAGCCTTTTTTTGTGGGCGGACCGTTCCGCGCCCTACAGGCTTTTTCTGCTTTATGCGATCATCGCCATGTCATCGGGCCTCTTCCTTTCGTTTTCGCGCGGAGGCTTGATTGCCATGGTCGTTGGCGTGTGTGTCGCGATGATCATTGGCAGCCATCGAAAAACCCTGGCCGTTTCGGTTTGCGTCATCCTTCTGGGTATCGGCCTGGGGACCGGAGCCTTTTTGCTCTACACGTATCACCCCACGCAATGGCACCGTTTTTCCGAGGCGACGCAGCACGGCGACGCATGCCGTTTTCTCATCTGGCCGGCGGCGCTGGAGATCTTTCGCGACCATCCGATTTTCGGGGTGGGACCTTTGCTCTTTGACGAATGGCACTCCCATTATCGCGGCACACTGTTAAATCGCGCGACCTATGTGCACAACGATTATCTTCAGCTTCTGGCTGATTACGGACTGATCGGGGCCGTGGTGATGGGTTTTGTTCTGATTCAGTTTTGGGGATCGATGATTTCCGCGGCCTCCCGGTTTCGCTGTTTCACCTCCGTCCCGAGCTACCTGATGAATCGTATGGTGGGAAGGCGAGCCTTTCAAAGGGCGTTTTTCGTCGGGATCATGGGCGCGATGTGCGCCATGCTCGCGCATGTCGTCGTCGACTTCGATTTTCACATCCTCGCCAATGCGATGGTTTTTTCCGTGTTCGCGGGACTGGTGGTTTCGCTCGGCGTGTCGCATGAACAGCTTGAAAAACAGGAGCCCATTCCGGCGGTGTTGCGCTACGTGATGGCGACGGCGCTGCTTCTTTTCGCCGTGGCGCAGCTTCCGCTCATGCTGCGCAACAGGGCGGGTGAGGAATGGCGCGTCCGCGCCTCCGAGGAGGAAAAGAAATTGGAGTGGAAGGAGGCGGACGAGGATTATCAGAAAGCTGTGGAAAAAGACCCGAAAAATTCGCGGGCCTGGTCCGAATACACGCTCTTTCTTTACAAGCGGGTTTTGTTGAACGTGATCCAGCGCGCGGCGCTCACGGAACGTTTTCTTTCCGTCTGCAACACCGCGCTGCAGTTGAATCCACTCGATCAGATGCTGCGCATTCGCAGGGGAGAGGTGCTCGACCTGGCTGGCAAATTTGACGATGCCGAAAAGGACTTCATGGAGGCCATTCAGTTCGATCCGAACAATCCCTATTATCTTCATCGCGTCGGGCTTCATTTCCAGAAACGTGGCGATCCGGAAAAGGCGACGGAATATTTCAAGCGCGCCTTCAAACTCAATCACGACATCGTGTCGGAGAAAAATCTGCGCGAACTGCATCCGATGTGATGCGCTCCCGGCGTCTTCGCGCCCTGGCGGTGCGATCTGGTTTTCAAACGTCTTGCGTTTGACAAAATTCGCCGGATGCGTCTGGATGAGGGAATGTCCACCGGCATTTCCCTGCGGCGCACGCCGCTTTACGATCAACACGTGGCGCTCGGCGCGCGCATGGTGGAATTCGGCGGCTGGGAGATGCCCGTCCAATATTCTTCCATCCTCAAGGAGCACGAGGCCGTTCGCACGGCGGCGGGCCTTTTCGATATCTCCCACATGGGCGAGCTTCGCGTGCGCGGAAAGGACGCCGCCGCGTTTCTCAACCGGGTCCTCACCAACCAGATCGGCAAGGTCGGCGTGGGACAAAGCCAATATTCGTTGCTTTTGAATGAAAAGGGCGGGGTGGTGGACGATCTCTTCATTTACGCCGTCGCGCCTTCCGAATTTCTGCTCGTGGTCAACGCTTCCTACATCGAAGAGGACTTCCGGCTGCTTCAATCGCTTCTGGCCGGCGAAGCGGAGCTGATCAATGAAAGCGACGCGACCGCCGCGCTGGCGCTGCAGGGGCCGCGAAGCCCCGCGATTCTCGATGCCTGGATTTCCGGAGCATCCGCGCAGCTCGGCCATCATGCCATTCGTTTCTTCAAAAGTCCGCAAGGCCCTGTATGGATCGCGCGAACGGGATACACCGGCGAGGATGGATTTGAAATTTTGTGCGATGCCATTTCTGCGTCGGCAATTTGGAAAAAACTTCTGGAGATTGGCGCGTCGCACGGCCTGTTGCCGTGCGGTCTTGGCGCGCGCGACACATTGCGCATGGAAGTTTGCTATCCGCTCAACGGCCATGAGCTGGGCCCTGAAATTTCGCCGCTCGAAGCGGGACTTTCCATCTTCATTGACCTCGAAAAACCGGAGTTTCGTGGCCGGGATGCGCTCTTGAAGCAGAAACAGGCGGGCGTTCCGCGCAAAGTGGTCGCGTTGAAAACGGAACCGGGCGGTCCGCCTCCACGCGCGGGCTACGCCATCCATCGCAACGGAAAAAAGGTGGGCGTCCTGACAAGCGGCGGCCTGAGTCCTTCGTTGCAGACGGGCATCGGGCTCGGTTTGATTGAAACGGCGGAAGCGGTGATTGGAAACTCCGTTGACATTGAAATTCGCGGCAAATACGTTTCAGCGACGATCGTCAAAAAACCGATTTATCGAAAATCCCCATGAATCTTCCCCAGGAATTGAAATACGCAACGAGTCACGAATGGGTCCGCCTGGATGGCGACATTGCCACCGTGGGCATCACGGACCATGCGCAGAAGGAATTGACAGACGTTGTGTTCGTGGAAGTCCCTAAAAAAGGACAGAAGGTGAGCGCGGGCAAAGAATGCGCCGTGGTGGAGTCCGTGAAGGCCGCCTCGGATATTTACGCGCCAGTGAGCGGCGAGGTGATTGATGCCAATCCGAAGGTGGGGGCTCAACCCTCCCTCGTGAACACGGATCCCTACGGCGAAGGCTGGTTTTTCAAGATGCGCATTTCCGATCCCGCGGAACTCGCACAACTCCTCTCCGCCGAAGCTTATCGCGGCGCGGTGGGGCAATAGGGCCGGATTGCCATGGAAACGCTCTTGTCTGAGAGGCGCGCAAAGGATTTGATGGGTTCTGCCATGAAATCCGCGCCGTCTTCAACTCCGCCTCCGTCGAGCTCTTTTGCGCGGCGGCACATCGGCATTGGACCGGAGGAAATTTCCGAAATGTTGCGTGTGTTGAAGTGCGATTCCATCGAAAGCCTGATTTCGCAGACCGTCCCCGCCGACATTCGTTTTTCGCGAGCTCTCGATCTTCCGCCGCCTCAGGACGAGCATCAGACGTTAAAAACCCTCAAGGCGATGCTTTCACGGAATCAGATTTTCCGTTCCTGCATTGGAATGGGCTACAGCGATTGCCTCACGCCGCCCGTCATTCAGCGGAACATCCTGGAAAATCCGGGCTGGTACACCGCTTACACGCCTTATCAGGCGGAAATTGCGCAGGGCCGGCTCGAGGTGCTTCTCAATTTTCAAACGATGATTTCCGATCTCACCGGAATGGAAATCTCCAACGCCTCGCTTCTCGATGAAGCGACGGCTGCCGCGGAAGCCATGACGATGTGCCACGCCGTGCGCGGAAAAGGGAATACGATCCTCGTCTCGTCCGGATGCCATCCGCAAACGATCGACGTGGTGAAAACCCGCGCCGAACCTCTTGGAATTCAAGTGATCGTCGGTGAGGCCCGCGCTTTCAAGCCGGATGAATCGGTTTTTGCGATGCTCCTTCAATATCCCGAGTCCGACGGACGTCTGGAAGATCAGGCTGCGCTCGTGGAAAAGGCGCGTCAGCATGAAACACTCGTGATCGTGGCCGCGGACTTGCTCGCGCTCACGCTGCTCCGTCCGCCAGGGGAATGGGGCGCCGACGTCGTCGTCGGCAACAGCCAGCGTTTCGGCGTGCCGCTCGGATTTGGCGGGCCGCATGCCGCGTATTTCGCCACGCGTGACGCCTTCAAGCGTTCCATGCCGGGACGTCTCGTCGGCGTTTCGAAGGATTCGCAGGGCAAACCCGCATTGCGTCTTTCGCTCCAGACGCGAGAGCAACATATCCGACGCGAAAAAGCCACGAGCAACATCTGCACCGCGCAGGTGCTTCTTGCGGTGATGGCGTCGATGTACGCCGTGTATCACGGACCGGAAGGTTTGCGGGCGATCGCGGAGCGCGTTCATCGCCTGACGCGCGCGCTGGCCGCGGGCCTGAAGAAGCTCGACCTGACGGTGGTGCATGAAAATTATTTCGACACCTTGCGCATCGATCTCGGAAAACGCCGCAGCAGCGACATCGCTCGCGCCGCCGCCGCGAAAAAAATCAATTTGCGCGTTTATGATGAGCAAAACGTCGGCGTTTCGCTCGATGAAACAACGCAGGAGGAGGATGTTTCCATTTTGTTAAGTTTGTTCGGCGATGTGAAACCGGAATCCAAAACGGATTCGGGTAGTGCGATTCCTTCCGCCTTGCAGCGGAAAAGCTCCTATCTGACGCATCCCGTTTTCAACACGCATCACACGGAAACGGAGATGCTTCGATACATCCGCCGGCTCGAGGGACGCGACTTGTCGCTGACGACGTCGATGATTCCGCTGGGCTCATGCACGATGAAGTTGAATGCCACATCGGAAATGATTCCCGTCACCTGGCCGGAGACGGGGAACATTCATCCGTTCGCACCTCGCGAGCAGATCGCGGGTTATCTTGAGCTTTTCGAGCAACTGGAGAAGTGGCTGGCGGAGATCACGGGTTTCAATCGCGTTTCGTTGCAGCCCAATGCCGGCTCGCAGGGCGAATACGCGGGGTTGCTGGTGATCCGCAAATATCACGCGAGCCGCGGTGAGCCGCATCGGAAAATCTGTCTGATTCCGCAATCCGCGCATGGGACCAATCCCGCGAGCGCCGTGATGGCGGGTTTCGAAGTGGTGCCCGTCGCATGTCGCGAAGGCGACATCGATCTCGATGATTTGCGCGCCAAGGCGAAGCAGCACGAACGCGATCTCGCGGCGTTGATGGTCACGTATCCTTCGACGCACGGCGTGTTTGACGCGACGATCCGCGAAGTTTGTCAGATCGTGCATGGCGCGGGCGGCCAGGTTTACATGGATGGCGCGAACATGAACGCGCAGGTGGGATTGTGCCGTCCCGCCGACATCGGCGCGGACGTGTGTCATTTGAATTTGCATAAGACGTTTTGCATTCCGCATGGCGGCGGCGGTCCCGGCATGGGACCGATCGGCGTCGCGTCGCATCTGGCGACGTTCCTGCCGAACCATCCCGTGGTTGAGATGGGTGGGGAAAAGGGTGTGGGAGCGATTTCCGAAGCGCCGTGGGGCAGCGCGAGCATTTTGACGATTCCGTGGGTTTACATCGCGTTGATGGGAGCGTCGGGCCTTACGCAGGCGACGCAGGCGGCGATTTTAAACGCCAATTACATCGCGCGGCGTCTGGAGTCGTATTACCCGGTGCTATTTAAGGGGAAGAAGGGATTTGTGGCGCACGAGTGCATTCTGGATTTGCGCGGCTGCAAGGCGCGCGCGGGCATTGAAGTGGAGGACGTGGCGAAGCGTCTGATGGATTATGGATTTCATGCGCCGACGATTTCATGGCCGGTACCGGGCACGATGATGGTGGAACCGACGGAGAGCGAATCGAAGGAAGAGTTGGATCGGTTTTGCGATGCGATGATTGCGATTCACAAGGAGATTGAAACGGTGGCGGAAGGAAAGTGGGACCGTCAAAACAATCCGCTCAAGAATGCGCCGCATACCGCCCAGAAAGTGGCGGGCGACAAGTGGGAGCATCCTTATTCACGCGAGACGGCGGCGTTTCCGGCGCCCTGGACGCGTGAGCATAAATTCTGGCCGGCTGTGGGGCGCATCGACAACGTGCACGGCGATCGTCATCTGATTTGTTCCTGTCCGCCGATGGATGCATATTAGAGGTGATACTTTGTCCATAGGGGAAATACCGATACCCCATCGGGGTGCTTCGGCAAGTTTTTACAAATCTGGACTTGCTCCCTCTTCAGGGTCTTCCCTAGCTTGCCCGATGGCTCATGCGACTACGCTCCAAGGCAGTAGGACTGTTTGCGTTCTTCATTATCGCGCTGGCTATATTCTGTTGGGCCGTTGATTTTGATTCCGATGGTCTGCCGGATTCCTGGCAATCGACGTACGGCTTTGCGACGAACGGCTATGATTCCACCAACATCGTCGGCTGGTGGCAGATGGATGATACTTCGAGCACGAATGCCAAGGATCGTTCAGTAAACGCTGTACACGGGGCGTTCAGCAATTTTACGGCCTTTCCCTTCGTCACGGGCATTTTTAGCAACGCGCTTTCATTCCAGACCAATTCCTTCGTCAATTTTCCGACCAACGGCGGGGCGTTGAACGTCACGAACAGTTTCACGATCTCCGCGTGGTTTTTAGGTTCGAATTCCAATAAGACGACCACGATTGCGCGTTGGGTGGACGTTGTAGGAAGTTCGTGGGAGGTGAGTGTTTATACCAACGGCACTTCGCAGATGATCTTCAGGGACACCAATCAGGTCGCACAGACGGTCCGGGGCACGAGCGGGACCCTCAATGCGTATGACAATCAATGGCATCAACTCACGGGTGTCTACTCATGGAGCGACTCACTGGCAACTCTTTATGTGGATGGAACTTCGGAGGCCGCGCTCACCGTGACCAACTGGCATCCGCAGGCCGTCGCCTCTTTTAAAATGGGCGGGGCCACCAATGCGGCGTTCACGCTCGACGAGGCCCGCCTTTACAAATCACCTCTTCCTCTGGTCGGCGTGTTGCAGCTTCCGGCTACCTATTCCGATCCGGACGGGGATGGTTTTTCCAATCTTCAGGAATATCTGGCCGGAACGAATCCCTTGAATCCGGACACGGACGATGACGGAATTCCAGATGGGAGCGATCCACATCCATTAGTGAATGATGCGATGACCATCACGAATGGGCTGAAATGGTGGCTCAAAGCTTCTTTTGGGGTTACGACGAATGGGGCGGGGTATGTGAGTCAATGGTCTGATTTGTCGGGCACGAATAATGCCGTGCAGGCTGTGAGCACCAACCAGCCTCTTTGGATTGCCACGGCACTGAATGGAAAACCCGTGGTTATGTTCGATGGAACGAATGATTACCTCCAGGCAAGCGCGCCCACTTGGGGCAGTAATGACTATTCGTGTTTTTTGGTCTGGAAGAAAAATGCCGACGCCACTGGTGGGCATGAAATCTTCAATCGCGCAACGGGATTGGATTCCGGAGGCAATCTCATTCGTCTTTTCAGTTATAACGGAATCGACTCATTCCGGGCGCAACACCCCAACTCAGATGCGGACGCGATCAGCACCGCTCAATTCCCGAATACCAATTCTTTTTCGTGTCTGAGCGTGGTGCGCCAGGATAAAACGGCCAAAGGAACCAAGATTTTCCTCGACGGTTTGCTTGATGCGGAAAGCAGTGACATGGTTGTCACGAATGCTGTTGGCTCGACAGGCTATCAATATTTTTTGGGCGGTTGGGGCGAGGATCGCTCAAGCATGTCCCTTGCTGAAATCCTGGTTTATGATCGCGCGCTTTCCAACAGTGATCGGCAAAATGTGGAAAGTTATCTGCGTGGCAGGTATGGATTTGCAGCTCCTTCGCTTAGTGATCCAGTCATGACTCCTTATGGTGGGACCTTTCTCGCCCCGGTGACGGTGATGCTTACGAACGGAATGCCGGGAGCGGAAATCCGTTACACGACGAATGGAGTAACGCCCATCTCATCTTCTTCGCTGTACACGACCTCTCTTACTTTTTCAGCCACCACCACGCTCAAGGCCAAAACATTTTTGACGGGCTATACGACAAGTCCCGGAATTCAGGCTACCTTCAACATTGAGGCGCCGGGCTTTGCCATGCCGAGCACCAACAGCTTGAAATATTGGCTTACGGCCGACCTCGGCGTGGTGACGAACGCGTCCGGAAATGTTTCCCAATGGGAGGATCAGACCGGCCTGGGCAATCACGCGTTCCAATCCGTCTCGACCAACCAGCCCCTGTTCCAGGCGTCCGCGATCAACGGGAAGCCAGTCATCTCTTTCAATGGGACCAGCAGTTATCTTTTTGGGAATTCGCCGGAATGGGCTTCCAACGATTTCTCGTACTTCATCGTGTGGAAGAAGAACGGCGATTCGACGGACTCTCATCCCATTTTTTCGCGGGTGATCTCGCTGACGGAGGGTGGATATGGCTGGATACTTTACAGCTACAACAACGATTCCGCCGTCTTCAACGCGCTGGGCGATTCCGACGCAAGCGTGGAAAGCGAGACGACCTTTGGAAATAACGACAACTATCGCATTTTGAGCGTCCTTCGGCAGGACAAGGTGGCCGAGGGGACCAAGATGTATGTGAACGATGTGTTGGATGCCGTCAGCAGTTCGGACGTGGTCACAAACGTGGTCGACTCAACGGGCTATCAGTTTTTCATCGGTGGCTTTTACGTGGATCGGGCGAATATTTCGATCGCCGAGATCGTTGCCTACGATCAATTTCTTTCGACGTCCAACCGCCAGGCTGTTGATCGTTACCTGGCCCAAAAATACGCCATCTTTATCGATTCGGATGGGGACGGCATGGACGACAATTGGGAAATCGCGCATTTCGGCAATCTGGATCAAACGGCCGATGGAGATTACGATGGGGATGGTTTCACCAATCTTCAGGAGTTTCAGAACGGAACCAATCCCACGGTCAAGGATCAGCCGGCACCTGGTTTTTCGCCTGCGCCCGGCAATTATTTAAGTTCGCTCTTTCTCAGCATCACCACGTCCGTGTCCGGCGCTTCCATCCGTTACACACAGGATGGAAGCACGCCGAATGGCTCTTCAACGCTTTACACTTCGCCCATCACAATCACCAACAGCATGACCGTGAAAGCCAAGACTTTCAAAGCCAGCTATACCGATAGCCCTGGCATCGCGGGTGTCTATACCGTGACGGTTTATGGCGGAGAATACATTCTCGATGACAACACGATCGCGCTTTATCATTTCAACGGCAATTACAACGATGCCACAACCAATCATCTGGATCTCACGCCGTCGGGTGGCATTCAGCGCACAAATTCCAATTTGGCCTGGATGGCCAGTCCGACCGGGCAGGTTCTTCGCGCGCACAATCTTGAAGATAATGTCAGTGTGGCGATTCCCGACAATTTGATCATGCCGGGTGACGCGACGAGCCCCATTTCGATCGAGGCATGGATCTTTCCCCGAAGTTATAAAGCCTATAGTATTTCCAATGCTCCCCTGGTGAGTCTGAGCCAGTCGGACTGGGATGACCTTTTTAAACTACAGGATCCTACGTGGCCTGATCTTCCGGGTGATCCCCCGGGGCCCGCAATTCTCGTGGGCACGAACACCCTTGTGTCGGCATCGAATTGGGTGGCGAATGTTTCCACGAACACGTGGCATTTGTTTCGGCTCACCTTTGATGGGACACAAGCCTCCTGTTACATTGACACCAATTTGTTGGGACAAGCTGCCGTTCTGTGTAATCCGTCTCGAACGAACGACTGGACGTTTATGGTTGGAAACATGGATGGGGATTTTGATGAGGTGCGCATCAGCCGGGGAGTCCGTCCGGGGGCCGGAAATCTCGACACAGATGGAGACGGACTGCCAGACGCATGGGAATATCTCTATTTTGGAAATTTGAGCCAGACGGCTGCTGGAGACTATGACGGGGACGGAATTTCCAATATTGATGAATATCACAATGGGACCGATCCGACCGATTTCTACAACGGCTCTTTGCCAACGCTCTCAATCCTCAGTGGCAATAATCAGTCTGGAACGACCAATTCATTTTTGCCCGCGCGATTGATCGTTCAGGTCGCGACCAACGGCGTTTCGCTTACAAATGCGCCTCTGACGTTCGTAGTGACTCAGGGAACGGCCCAGCTTTCCAGTTCGACCAACGCCGGTTACAGCCTGTCTTCTTCGCTCAGTGTGCGAAGTTCGACAAATGGCCAGGCATCCGCATTCTTGATGCTTCCGTCGGTATTGGGAACCAATGTCGTCACCGTTTCGGCGGTGAGTGGCACGAATTCCACTCAAGTAAGTTTCAGTGAGGCATCGTTTGGCGTGGGGCACATTTTCGCCGGCTTTTTCACAAGTTACGGTGTCCTTGATGGCGTTCTCTGGAGCTGGGGCTCCAACAATCAAGGCCAGCTGGGTCATGGGGATGTCAGTGATCGATGGACGCCTTTTGTGGTAACTGGCATCAGCAATGTGGTTACAGTGGCAGCAGGACAGGAACACACGGTAGCCATGGATGCCAGTGGCAAGCTTTGGGCTTGGGGCAGAAATGATAACGGAGAAGTTGGCGATGGCACAAACACTCAAAGAAAGTTTCCTGTTGCCGTGACGAACCTCACAGGAGTGCTGTCCTTTAGCTGCGGCAATCTCTTCACGCTCGCCGTTAAAACGAATGGAACCGTATGGGCATGGGGATACAATGCTCATGGGCAGCTCGGAGACGGTGGCTCGGGTGACAATCCTGTTCCCACTCAAATCCCCAATTTCACAAACGTGGTTGCCGTGGCCGGTGGCATGGACAACTACAGTCTTGCACTCAAAAGTGACGGAACAGTCTGGGGCTGGGGAGATAATGATAATGGTCAGCTCGGTACGGGAGGTGGCACTGTATTCACGCCTGTGCAGGTTTCGGGACTCTCCAACATTGTGGCCATTGCTGCTGGACAAGACCACGCTCTCGCACTTGGCACGAACGGTGTCATTTGGTCTTGGGGTCTGAATTCCTCGGGACAGCTTGGAATCGGCAACACGAGCAGTCACTCGACGCCCGTTCAAATCACGGGCTTTAGCAATGTGGTTTCGATCGCCGCTCAGGCGAATAACAGCTTTGCCGTCAAGAACGATGGTTCGATGTGGCTTTGGGGTGGGGGTTCCTACGGACAATTTGGAGATGGAGCCACGACCAATCGTCTCGCGCCGCAGTTATTGAGCGCCATTTCAAATGTGGTCGCGTTCTGCCCGGGTAACTCCAGCATGGCCCTTAAAACTGACGGAACTGTCTGGACCTCTGGCTATGCTGCCGACGGAGAGCTTGGAAATGGCTACAATACCAATCAGGCTCTGTTCGCTCAGGCGCTCTATGTGGCCTTGGCTCCCAAGGTTTCCAGGCCCGCTTTTTCACCGGATGGCGGCGAATTCTTGACGGATCAATCCGTCATTGTGAGCTGCGCGACGGCGGGCGTGGACCTCCATTTCACGACCAATGGCGCTGAACCTTCCGTAAGTGATCCTACGGTTTCCAATGGATCAAGCGTTTCACTGTCGGGGACGCGTCTATTGCGGGTAAAAGGATTTAAGGCGGGGCTTCTCTCCAGCGATTCCAAGTCAGCATGGTTTCACACGAACAACAGTGGACTGCTCTATGAAGGACTTTATTCCAGCTACATTCTTACGACCAACGGTGTCGTCTGGGCATGGGGGTCGAACGATTACGGCCAGCTGGGAACGGGTGACGCCGTGGATCGGTGGATTCCACTCGCCGCTGCCGGTGCGACCAATGTCGTTGCGGTGAGCGCAGGACAGCAACATACGGTTGCCTTGAAAAGTGATGGGACTCTCATTGCGTGGGGCCGAAACGACGAGGGAGAAGTGGGCGATGGAACGGGAGTTCAAAGATTCTCGGCCGTTGCGGTGACGAATCTCAGTGGTGTTAAAACATTCAGTTGCGGCAATCTCTTTACTATGGCCGTTAAAACAAATGGAACCGTATGGTCGTGGGGTTATGACACTCAGGGTCAACTTGGGGATAATGGAGGTTCCAACCAAGGAGCACCGATTCTCGTCTCAGGACTCACCAATATCGTCGCCGTGGCTGGCGGTGTGGACAATTACGGTTTGGCCCTCAAGTCCGATGGCACGGTCTGGAGTTGGGGTGCTGATGGACAGGGACAGGGTGGCTCCTCTCAGCCAGACGGCTTAGTGACGCCGCGTCTCATCAGCGCTCTTTACGATATCGTCGCTATTGCTGCGGGTCAGGACCATGGCTTGGCGCTCAAGGCAGATGGTACGATCATGGCATGGGGCCGGAATGCGGAAGGCCAGCTCGGACTGGGCAATACCACCGCCCATATAATCCCGGTTGCCGTGCCTGGCGTGAGCAACGTGGTGGCCATTTCAGCACGAGGAAATAATTCCTCGATTCGCAAATCGGATGGGACGGCTTGGTCGTGGGGCGCGAACAGTTACGGTCAGCTCGGTGATGGCACAACCACCCAGCGCAATTCACCGCAACAATTCACGTCGGTCACCAACGTCACGGAATATGTCGTTGGTTATCACTCGTTGATTCAACGCGGTTATCGGGGCGTTCCGGTTTACTACGCGTCGGGATACAATCTCAATGGCCAGATTGGCGATATGTCGACGACCAACCGCCTCTCGCCTGTCCTTGTTCGGTGGGAGGTGGATTCCGATGGTGATGGACTCCCGGATTATGCCGAACTGATCTACTCAACGGATCCCCTTAACCCCGACTCCAATGGAGATGGATTGCTGGATGGCGCCTCCGTGACGACCGGCATTGACCCGAACAGCAATGATGTTGACGGCGATGGATTGAGCAATGCCTATGAAATTTCGATTGGCACCAATCCTTTCTCTGCGGATACCGATGGCGACGGTGTGCCGGACGGCAGCGATGCTTTCCCTCTGGATCCAACCCGGTCTTCTCTGCCTTCACCGAATCCCAGCGACCATACGCCTCCTACCATCACCCTTCGTAAACCCGCAGGCGCAACTTTATTGCCGTAATCTTCTCATGAAACCGCCCCTTGCTTCCAACCAACGAAGAGGTGTGCTTCTGGTGTTGCAGCCGGAAACCTTAAGCTCTTCGCGCCGCTTCAGCCGGCCTGTACCGGTCTTGATGAGAATGACGGCATCTTTCCTCGTGGTGGTTCTTCTACTCACATCAATTCCTATTGGAAGTTTTGCAATCGAGCCGCATCTTTCAGCTTCAGAGGCGCTTCTCGTTTCAGATGGAGTTTTAACCGCTTCGTTGGGAGATGGGGCGCCCAACCGTACAGTGCCTGTTGTTTCACCGCCGGCGCTGACTCCGCGATTTAGCGATCCGCCGACGGATCAGGAAATGTTTCAGGCGCGTGTTTTCGAGGAGCCGCTGGTTCCCACTGCAACTTCCGATTCCATTCCCTCACATGTTGAGGAAAATCGTTCTCTCGCTGCGGCATTGCGTAACTACGCCGCGCGCAGAGGCAACGAAGAGATTTCATTCATTCAGCGGTTTGTGGATGCGCATCCACAATCCCGCTGGACGCCTTCGCTCCTTCTGAATCTCGGGTTCGTCTACAATCGAACGGGCTATTGGTCGAACGCACTGGATTGTTTTGAGAAAGCCTGGAAAGCGACGGAAAATATCTCCGAGCCAGGCATAAAGATATTGTCAAATCGCGCGTTGGCCGAACTCGTCAGCCTCAATGCTCGCTTTGGAAGAATGGAGCAGCTCGAGCCGTTGATCGCGGAGATCGACGGTCGGAAATTTTCAGGACCAGCAACCGAAAAGGTCGCCGGCGCGCGCGAACTTGCTTCGCTGATGAAGAGCCAGCCTTCCCATACAATGCGCTGCGGCCCTTACGCGCTGGCCCGAATGCTGGCCGCGCAGGGCAAACTTACGGATGAAAAGTTCAAACTCATCCATCAATACCAGACGAGCCCACAAGGCGTTTCGTTGGACCAAATACGAACCTTGGCGAGTCAGCTCGGTGTCACTCTTCAAATGGCAAAGCGGACTCCGGGATCCAGAGTGCTTGTGCCGGCCATTGTGCATTGGAAATTGGGCCATTATGGAGTGATCCAAAAGGAGGAGAATGGCTTTTATCAGCTGGAAGATCCTGGAGCGCAGGAAAGATTTTGGATTTCTTCGGCGGCTTTGGATGCAGAGGGATCAGGTTATTTTTTGACTGATTCCAGGCAGCTTCCGGCAGGCTGGAATAGCGTTGACGTCGCGGAAGGCCAGAATATCTGGGGCAGGGGTAGCACGACGAACAAGAACGATGATGACAATAAATGTGATGACCAGAAGAACGGAGGAAAGGCAGGAGGCGGAGGAGGATGTTGTGGCGGAAGCGGGGGTTCAGGCATCATGGGGTATCGCGGGAGTTTCACATCTGCTTACGGAAGCACGTCCCCTTACGGCGGAGAAAGTGAAGGTATGGCGACCTATGATTTTCACACCATGCTCGTTAGTCTTCATCTCACGGATAGCCCGGTAGGTTATACTCCGCCACTTGGTCCAAGTGTCCGATTCAATGTGAATTACAGTCAGCGCGAAGCCAATCAGCCGAGCACTTTTACGTTTAGCAATTTGGGTCCAAAGTGGACGTTTAATTGGATTTCATGGGTCGTAGATGACCCTCTCAACGCGGTGGCAGACGTCAAGATCTTTACCCAAAGCGGCGGCGCCCATACGTTTACCGGTTTCAACACGAACAGTCAGAGTTTTGCGCCCCAATTTCAGACGCATGGAACGCTATTTCGCACTTCCACCAACAGTTATGAACTGCGCGCATCAGACGGCAGTAAACAGATTTTTAGTCAGCCCGATGGGGGCGTCAGTTTTCCACGCCGAGTGATGCTGACTCGAGAAATCGATTTGCAGGGAAAGTCTATCAGCTACACTTACGATTCGCAGCTTCGTGTCGTTTCGGTCCAGGACGCGATTGGCCAGGTCACGACCCTTTCCTACGATCATCCGACGGATAATCTCAAGATTACCAAAGTTACTGATCCTTTTGGCAGGTACGCCACGTTCGATTATGATGGTGACGGACGCCTCATAAAAATCACCGACGTCGTTGGCCTGACGTCGGAGTTCACGTATGATGGATCAAGCGACTTTATCAACTCTCTCATCACAGGTTACGGGACAACCACCTTTGAATATGGGGAAGATGGAGCGACTCGATGGCTGGAGGCGACGGACCCACTTGGGGAAAAGGAGCGGCTTGAGTTTCGTGAAAACGCGCCAGGAGTTCCTGTATCGGTTTCGGCGCCAAGCGGCTTTTCCAATGGAAACATGGAGTACCGAAATTCGTTCTATTGGGACAAAAAAGCGTTAAAGGAAGCCGCGGGCGACTATACAAAAGCGATCAATTACCATTGGCTGCACGACACCATCGCTTTGTCGACCGTATCAGGTATCTTGGAAAGCGAAAAGAAACCGCTTGAGAACCGGATCTTTTATCTTTATCCCGGCCAATCTTCCTCAATCTATCTTGGGACCAATGGATCTCCTTCCCAAGTGGGGCGTCTTCTGGACGATGGATCGAGTCAGCTTTTTCAATACGAATATAATGATCTGGGTCAAAGGACGAAGATGATTGACCCCGTGGGAAGAACGACGCTTTTTAATTATAGCACCAATTTAATCGACTTGACGGAGGTGAGGCAAGTGGTTGTGGCCACGAACGAGCTGCTTGCAAGCTACGCATACAATGCACAGCATCTGCCGTTGACCGTCGTCGATGCCGCAGGACAGACGAACACATTCACTTACACGACCAATTCCCAGCTTCAGACGATTACCAATCCTAAAGGAGAGGTGACCACGCTGAACTACAATGCGAGTGGCTACCTCACGAATGTGGTGGGCGCGGTGGCAGGCGCTGTCACCAGCTTTGGGTACGATGGAAAGGGGAGGGTTCACACCACCACGGATTCGGAGGGATACGTCCTCACCACCGATTATGACGACTTGGATCGTGTAACCCAGGTTACTTATCCCGATGGCACCACGGAACAAAATACCTATAGCAAGCTGGATGTCGTCAAACACAAGGACCGTCTGAATCGCTTGACCCAACAAATTTACAATGCGCGTCGTCAAATGACCGCAAGCATGGACGCGGCGGGGCGGATGACCCAATTTGGATGGTGCAGCTGCGGACAGCTCGAAAATATCACGGATCCCGCCGGCAACGTCACAACCTGGTTTCGTGACATTCAAGGACGAGTGACTGACAAACTCTACGCAGACGGCACGGCGCTCCATTACTTATATGAAAGCGCAACGAGTCGCTTGAAGTCTGCCCAGGACGCGAAAAATCAATTTGCTCAATACCGGTATGAAGTTGACAATGATTTGCTGCAGGTGAGCTATTCCAATGCGGTCGTTAGCACGCCTTCCGTTTCATTCACCTACGATACCAACTACAACCGTGTGGTGACCATGGTTGATGGAATTGGCACCAATGCGTACAGCTATTATTCGGTCAATGGTTCTCCCGGATCGGGCAGGCTGCAATCAATCGATGGGCCTTGGTCGAATGATACGGTGACGTACGCGTACGATAAGCTGGGGCGTGTCACGTCTCGGATCATCAACAATTCGACCAATACCATGGCGTACGATACGCTCGGACGCGTTACGGGTGTTACCAATGCATTGGGCGGATTTGTTTATGCTTACACGAATCAGACCACGCGCTTGGCTTCAATTTCTTATCCCAACGGCCAAGCCACCACATTCGATTATTTTTCGAATACGGGAGATCAGCGCTTAAAAACGATTTTGAATAAAAATTCGGGTGGCTCAACCGTTTCAAAGTTCGATTATGAATATGATGCGGATGGAGAAATTTCTAAATGGACGCAGCAAGCGGATTCGGCGACGGCCCAAGCGTATGAATTGAAATACGACAATGTGAACCAGTTGCTGGACGCGACCCTGAAAAACACGCTGACTTCGGCCATTGTGAAGCAATATGCCTATGGCTATGACAAAGCCGGAAATCGCACGTCGGAACAAGTCGATCTGAGCGTGACGAAATCGATCCATAATAAGGTGAATCAGATCACTTCCCAGTCAGGAACAAGCGGGCCTTTGAGTGTGGAAGGCGATCTGAGCGAGCCCGCTACCGTGAGTGTGAATGGAACTTCTGCCACCGTTTCCAGCAACAACACGTTTAGGGCTACGATCAATGCTACGACGGGGAGCAACACCTTGTCCGTCATCGCCATAGACTATTCAGGCAATACCAATACGAGCACGAATCGATATTCAGTCGTTGTTTCCGCTGGCAGTACGAACCTGATTTATTACGATTTAAACGGCAACTGCACGAATCAGGTGAGCGGCAGTGTGAGCACGCAGTACGCCTGGGATGCCAGGAATCAGTTGGTGAATATCAGTACCAATGGCGTTCAAATTAGTGCGTTTAGCTATGACGGGATGGGAAGAAGAGTCAAGATCGTCGATGGTCCAACGACGAATGCGTTCGTGTGGTGTGGAACAGAAATTTGCGAACAACGTGATGCGACGGGAGGAACGGTTAACAAACGTTATTTTGGCCAAGGCTTTCAGTTAACTTCTACGAATTACTTCTATACTCGAGATCATCTCGGTTCGATCCGAGAAGTGATTGGTAGTAGCGGAACAAATGTCGTTGCTCGATATGACTACGATCCGTATGGCCGTCGTACTTTAGTTTCGGGAAGCGATATAGCCGACTTTGGATTTACGGGGCATTTCGTCCATAAGCCGAGCGGACTGCATCTGGCGATGTATCGGGCTTATGATGCCAATTTAGGAAGATGGTTGAGTAGGGATCCGATTGAAGAAAGGGGTGGGTTGAATCTGTATGGGTATGTTAGTAATAGTCCAATCAATTTCATAGATCCTGATGGAAATTCAATTGGTTTCGCTATTTATGCAATTGGTATTGGTGCTTTGATCTACAAAGCGGCACAATTTGGAATTGGTATTAGTTCTCTTAACAATGCTGCTGATGCGATACAGGCTTATCGAGATGCTGTAAAAAGAATGCATGATCGTTATGGTGACTGTCTTCCTGATAGCATCAGCGATGCGCTTGACCAGTGGAAAAAAGATTTAGTTCAGCAATTTGGCTCTTCGGTTGCTCCGTTTTTGCAGAATACTCCTGGGACAACAATGACCGGTCCCGCCGCCAATCCAGGACCTGTTAATCAACCTCCCGTCGGACCAACTATGCCGTTTCCTAGCCCTCAAATTCCCGCTCCACCTTGGTATGGAAGACCTGCTCATCCTTAATTATGATTAATTATCGATTAATTTATTTTGCATTGTTATTGACTGTTTTAAGCGCCATTTTTTATGGTCTTGAATCTTCTTATGCTGCTTATGTCACTCATAAGATGATAATATCTCTTGAATTAAAAGACAAAGACGCACTTAATTTTGAAATGGCATTTAATAAGCATATTACTAACGCAATTTTCGCTTTTATAGTTATTGTTTGTCAGTCTGTAATTTTCTTCGGTTTCCGCCATCTCAGAAAACGTAAATAAAGTGTAAACGGACAACCATAGGCATGGCAGGCGCCACCCATTAAAACTAGGTACTCGTGCAGCTTCTCGGTTATTTACGGTCTAGCGGTGCGAGATCAGCTTTTGCCTATCCTCCTTCGCCAAGGCTTCGGCGGACAAGTCATTCCGAACGCGTCAATTGCCTTACGGCTATGCATTGTGTCTATGCGAAATAAGATTGCCGCTGACGTGGCTGGCATTCCCGGGCCATCTGCCGTCGCTAAAGCTATGGCGGGACAAGCCCACATCCGATGTTCGTCCTTGCCAACCTCGGAGTTGCGACTCCTTCAAAGCAAGTAAGGCGCGCGACTGCATTGGCTCTAAGTCCGTATTCAACATCTTATCGTTCTGATTGCAAACATTGTTTCCAAAGCGGAGCTGGCTTGGCTTGATCCTGCGTCGTCCAGTTTCCCAACTGACCGAAGAAATTGTGGCCGCAAAGAAAGAGTGCGGAATCGCTCTTGAGAAAAAGCGTGTGATAACCGCCCGCGACGATGGTTTGGAGATCTGAAACCGTGATTTCACGGGGCGATGCGAAAGCGATTCGGTGCGGCGCGCCAAGCTGTCCCATGTTGTTGTCTCCCCAGCCATATAGTTTTCTGTCAGCGCTTCGAGCGAAGGAATAGGTGTAGCCACAGCCGATCCATTTGATTTTCGAAAGATTCGGGATTTTTTGCGGTACGGAGGTGGATGTTTGAGTTCCATTTCCAAGCTGGCCGAATTCGTTATCACCCCAGCTCCAGACAGTTCCATCTTCTCCGAGCGCGAGATAATGATCTAAACCTGCTGCAATCATGAGGATGTGGGAAAGACCGGCAACTTGCGAAGGCTTTGACGCGCCTCCGATGCTCCAGACCTGTCCATCTTTGGTTAAAGCGAGGTTTTGACTGCCGCCTGCTGTTACGGAAATGACTGGCGGCAATCCGTTGATAGGAGCGGGTGTGGACTGTTTCGAGCCCCAACCCCAGACGGCGCCGTCCTGTGTGATGACCAGAGAGTGCTTTTGTCCCGCGGAAATCGCGGTTGCGTGCGTTATGCCTGGAACCGGAACAAATAAGGAGTGGCTGTTGGTCGTTCCATCGCCGAGCTGCCCTTCGTCGTTTCGGCCGCAAGACCAGACGGTCCCTGAGCTCGTGAGGGCGAGAGTGAAATCTTCGCCTGCGGACAGAGCGATGATGGACGGCATTTCCGTGGGGAGTTTGGCTTTAAACGGGACATCGCGTTCGACCGTTGTGCCATCGCCGAGCTGGCTGTGCGAATTGCAGCCCCAGACCCAGAGCGTGCCATTGGTGGCGAGGGCGAGGGAATGGTAGCCGCCGGCTGCAATGATGGGCTTGTCAGCAGATAGGGCGGAGGATGCGAAAAGAAGAATAAAAATGAGCCACAGATGAAACACAGATGAAACACGGATATTGGAAGTCGGCACACCGACTTCCAAATCATTCATGCAATGAAGGCTTTCCGGAGATTTCGTGATCAAGATACGCGAGCCTGTGTGCAGGCTCGCGCTTATCTGTGCCAATCTGTGTTTCATCTGTGGCTAAAATCATTCCGCTGACATTTTCTCAAACCACTCGATGAATTGATCGTAGCTTTGAGCTCCATAGCGGCGTTCTACCATTTTGCCGTCCACGAACATCTCATTTGTGGGAAACATCGGAACCCCGAAATCCGCCAAGTCTTTGGGACGAATATCCACTTGAGGCAGGGTTAGGTTACGGTCGTGAATCACACGGTCTCGATCTGATTTGAAGGAACTCGGCTCACACGCCCCCACGATTTCGGCGTCGAGTCCTTTTTGACGCAGATATTGGCGAACGCGTTCCAGTGTGGGAAGTTCCTGACGGCAATGCACACACCAGCCAGCCCAGAAGTTGACCAACACCACATGATGATTGGGTGGTGAACCCGTCTGATAGAGTTGCTTCAGATTGAGTTGCTTTTCGACGACTGCGGCGGTGCGCGGCTGAGGGAGAGGCTGTGCTGGGTTTTTGAGGAAGTTGGACGCCATCATGAAGCCGCGGTAATCCTCCGAGTCGTAACGGAAGGAGAGCCGTCCATCATGCGTCCAGCTGGGATAGTAGGAGGAACCGGGGAGATTGGTGACGGGGATCATTTTCTTGTCCTGCAGATCGACGACGATGATTTCATAGCCTTTGGATTCACCACCATTTTTGAAGCGATGGAAGGCGATGTAACGGCTGTCCCAGGAGAAGTCAGCTTTGCCGCCCTGAATGTGGGTTTCCAGAAGGATATTACCGGTTTCGAGCGCGCGAACAACAAGGGCATTGTTGAAGAAAGAGGCGACGTACTTACCATCCCGGGACATCATGGGCTGTTTGCCTTGTCCGATGATGGGACATTCGGGAACAGTTCGATAGGGACGCAAAGCCTGATCGCCTTCGAGGAAAAAGAATCGATTGAGCTGCGTGCAAATCACGTCCTTGTTTCTGAGTTTGGCCCAGGTGAAGTAATTGCCGAGAGAGGCAGGGGCAATGTTACGCGTTACCTGTCCGGTGTCGCGATGCCAGATGCAAATGGAACCCGTTTCACGTTCCACGAGGCTCAGGTAGATGACGCGATTGCTGTCTGGGCTCCAGAAGGAATCCATTCCGGGTTCGGAGTAGAGGATCTTTTTTGATTTGAGATCAATGAAGTTGACGGTCGTCTTGATGTCGCCGCCCACGTGGCGTTCCGAGGCGTATGAGAGGAAATTGCCGTTAGGTGATATACGCGAGTAAGCGAAGACGCCTTCTTCCGGTTGGAGAGGAAGGATCTTTTCGTAGGTCGTGTGGCAGTCGAAGGAGGCGGCAAGGCAATGGGAGGTGATCCAAAGATAAAAGCTAAGACGTGGCAGAAGATATCTCGCGAAGCCGCGAAAACGCGAAACGAACAGCAGAGCCCGTCCTATAGGGGTGCGCATGGTTTTAGGATGAAGGATGAGGGATGAAAGTCGAAAGATAAAAGACGAGGCAGGGTCTTGCGCGAAGACGCGAAGCATGGACGCGTACGTGTCCTGAAAAAATTTATTTCTTTTCGGAGATGAGCCGAAAGGTTTTGATCTCCCACGGTTTCAACGAAAGCTTCTGACTTGATGCGGTGACAGCCGGGGAAAGGGGACGCTCAATGAAATCTGTTTCGGTCCATTGTTTCAGGGGGAGGGACGTCGAGGCCTGAGTTTCGAGGGGAGCACCATTTGCGTCAAACATGCGGAGAATCACATCATCCGGCGCGTCTTCCGCCATCTTAAACGCCGTGATCACCGCGGATTCTTTCTCCACCGAAAGAAAGCTGCGTTCCGCCGGCAGGATGCCGTCGTGCGCGCCCGTTTCGATGGCAATGGGAGCGCGATCAAATTCCATGCCGCGTCGTGACATTCCGGTGTCACTCCATTTTTTTTCGGAGATTTGAAGCGCGAAGCGGGAGGTTTGCTTGCCCAGGTCGGGACCGGGATCAGGACTGTATGGGCTGCGCACGATCGTGACGCGCAGCACATTGTCCGCGGCGCTGTATCCTCCCTTGTAATCATTCAGAAGACAGGCGCTGCCCGACGCGCCAGCGAGGCCCATTCCATAGGAGGCGGCATAATCGGTGTCATTTTTTGGACGCGCCACCTCGCCGAACGGAATCAGATAGATGGCTTCGGAGTCGGCTTGTGCGAGAGGAAATTCAAGGCGGAGCATCGGAGCGTCCTTCTTCAAACTGCCCGTTTCCTTCCAGTCGATGTTCATCGTGAAGTCGATCCGGCTCAGGTCGCGATAAAACACAATATCTTTTTGAATCGTCGATTGGTTGTAACGGTACGACGCGCGGAAGACGATGCGAACGGGCCCTTCCTCCAGGCATTCCACTTTTTCGGCGTGATCCAGCAGAGTGCTTTTTTCGATGTCGCCGATGAGCCATGCGGACATCGGGTGTGGGGGTTCGAGATCAATGCGGCAGCGCGCGGCTTCCGATTTGAGCGCGATCCATTCGCGGCCACTTTTCAAATGTCGGATGCTGATGAGATTTCCAGTCTTCGGCGAAACCTCGATGCGGAGGAATTGGTTTTCAGCGGAAAAGGGGCCGGTGCGTTTGAGAGGCGAGGCGGATTTTTCGGAACCGGATTCCAGCCATCCGGTGCGGTAGCCGAGTCCGGGAAGATCGGGAAGGACAGCAACGCCTTCGGAGGATTTTCCGCTGGCGAGATCGGGTTGAACGGGAAAGGCATGACCCGAGCTGTCGACCCAGTTCCATGATTTCGAAGGGTCGGGAAGCGTGAATGTGACAGGATGGGTGGATTTCCATGCGAGGGAATTGAAAACCACGCGTGGCTGTCCGGAGCGCGCCGTGGTGGAAATGTGATCGGCGAGATCCTTCAGGGTTTGTAGCAAATCGCCCCGCACGGAATCGCGAACGGAGGTGAGAATCTGTTTTGCGTAGTCGGCGGATTCACGGATCGTGGTTCCTGAGATTGTGTCGTGATGATGCGCCCAGAGGACGGTTTTCCAGGCGGATTCGAAGCGGTGCGCGTTCGGTCCGATGCCGAGCAGCTGCGAAATCGCGGCAAAACTTTCATCGGTGACGAGGAGTCTTTCGCATTCGCGATTAAGGCTCTTGATGTCCGCATGGAGGGAATAGGTGCCGTTGAGCGGATGGCCCAGGTCATTTTTCACAATGGGGAGCGCTTTTAAAGTCCTGGTGGCGGCGATCCGGTCCATGAATTGATGGAGCGTGGAGAATTGGACTTTTGGATAGACAGGGATTTTATCGAGTGCGCCCGCGTTTTGGATTTCGTCGCGACTGGGGCCGCCACCGTGATTGCCGACACCGTAAACCACCAGGGCATCCTTAAAGCCATAGGCGCGCTGGTCCTTCGTGAAACTGTAATCGAGCGGGTCGAACCTCAGATTGTCCATGTAGTGATGGATGTTGAGCGCCAGCACGCGACTTCCGTCCGGCCCTTCCCACCAGAATGCCATGGGACCTTTCATGCGGCGGGAGACATAGTAGGAGATCCCGCTCTTTTTGAGCATTTGCGGGAAGGTGGCGATGTGTCCGAAAATATCGGGTTCAAAATCGACTCTGGTTTCAACGCCGAACTTTTCGCGGTTATAGCGATTTGAGAAGAGAAAGTGGCGCGCGTGCGATTCCTCGGAAATCTGGTTGGCGTCCGCTTCGCACCAGCGAGAGCCGATCATTTCCCATCGTCCATCGCGGACCCTCTGCTGGATTTTTGCGAAGAGCTCGGGGTCTTCTTTTTCCAGCGCCTCAAAGAGCGCGGGACTGGTGTAGCTGAAATGAAAATCCGGGAACTCGTCCATGAAGGCGAGGACCTGAGCGAAATCCTTTTTCGCGCATCTCAGGGTTTCCGCCCAGGACCACATCCAGATGAAATCGAGATGCGCGTAGCTGACCGCGTGCAGCGTGTATTGCTTGGCGGAAGGCTGAAGCGGCGAAAGAAGGGCCATTGCCTTCTGAAAGTTCGCGTCGAATTCCTTTGTTTTGAATTGATCGAGCAATGTTTCATCGAGAAAGGGCATGGCTTTCTCGGCGAGTTGTGGAAAGGAGGAGGGGGACTTGGATGTTTTGTATTCCTCTTCGAGGAAGGAGAGTCCTTGATACGTCGCACTCAGGAGCCATCGCGCAACGCCGGCCTGATAGAGTTTCGAGAACATTTCTCCCGTCCGCTCCGCTTGATGTGTCAATTTTTCCGGAAATGGAATGACGAAGGGGAAGTGAAATCCATTATAGGCGAGCAAATTAAAGCAGACGATGGGTTCATTTTGATAAAACTGGCAACGCACCTTGCCTTGATTGGTGATCCTCAGATTATCCAGAGCCAGCTGATAAGGGCCGGCCTTTTTCCCAGCGATATGATAGATCCAGCTTTCCACTTCGTGTCCCGCGGCGGCGCCAATGGGCATGGTGATGTGCTGCCATTGACCCCTGGCTTTCTCGATCTGGCTCATCGTGGATTTCGTTGAGGGATCTTCCTGGCTGGGGAACTTGATGTGAGCCCCGCCTTGAAAAGTCAGGTAGAGTCCGCCATCCACCGCAGGGATGTTGGGGGAAAGAAGAAGATCGTATTCGAGGACGTCTTTGGGATCGATCACCAGGGGATGATGAATGTGATAATCCCAATCGCCGACCGCCACGTCGCAAAACATGCCGTCGCCATCCTTCTGATTTTCGACGCTGATGAAGATCGCGAGGTTGGGATCGGATGGGGCCACTTGCGCAAGGGCGCAGGTCATTCCGAGAAGGAGGAAAATCCAAAAGCGCATCATATGTCTGCCAAAAGTAAGAGTCATATTTGATTCGCAAGAGTATTTGAACTCTGAAGTCTATAGCCGGTTTATGAATGAGTGTTCAATGCGGATGACTCGCGACGAATCCATCAATGGACTTTAACCCAGCGGTTTTCTTTCCAGATGAATTGCGGATGATCCGCGGAATAATATCGTGAAAAAATAAGCTCCACGAGCGTGTACACTTTTTCCGGTTGATCGTCGCGTCTTGGCCAGTCCCTGAGTGGGTTCGAAGATTCCGAGGGGGGGAACGTAAAAGCAAAATCCCGGATCCGCATGATGTGCGGCTACGAGACTCGAGGTTTGAGAAAGCATTTCCCGGAGGGGCCGGTCCATTTGGGCGCGCTTTTGATTCAACTCACGAAGTTGAAAAGCATTCCAGACAATCCAAAGCGCGATGATTCCATAAATTGCGTTTTGGATGGGATATCGAATGCATTTTCGACGGGTTTTCATTTCCGTCAACCAGCAGCCGGCAAAGAGAACGAGAAGGAGCCAGACAAAATAGGCGCAATTGAGGTTGCGAAAAATGTATCCCAGGCTTCGAGGCATAAACCGGCCGAAATCAAGCAAGGCCACATAGGCCCCCAACAGAAGGATGATTAAAATCCGCCATTTTTTCCATGGGGACGATTGAGGAGAGGCGCGGATCTGACGGAAAATCCAATATGGAATGACGACCGCAACGGCGGCGAACACCAGGGGGAACAGGGGACGCAACACGATGGCGGAAGGAATAAACTTCGTTCCTTCCAGAGGACTCGACGTCCATTCTGACGGAACGGAAAAAATCCCCATGCAGATCCACCACGCGAGGCTCTTTAAATAATTGATGCCAAATTCGATCCACGAAAAATGGAATGAGACTTCATTCTGGGGCGAGAACGCGTGGCGATGATAATCGTAGAAACTGAGAATCGCATATAACAGCACCGGCACTAAAAGGAGGAATGCGGTGGAACGTGGAAGCGCAGCCGGTTTTTTCGCGAGGGGAGCGTGGATGGAAGGATGGGTGAGCCAGAGAAAGGCCGCAAAGATGATGGCCCAAAGACATCCGAGTTCGTGCGTCAAACAGGCGGCGAACAGGAGGAAAGCCACCAGCAACAAGCTTGTCCCTCGGGTCTGACCGGACTCCACGTGATCGAACAACCCGAAGAAGGATCCCAGAAAGAAAAGCAGGAAGATTAAATAACCGTGGAGATGGTGCCATGTGACGAGTTCAATGCCTGCGGTTAAAACCGCGAGACATGCCGACAGCGCGAATGCCGCCCGGCGCAATTGAAATTTCCGTAAAATGCAAAAGACGGTCCAGACGACGCCGAGATGCAGGAGAATGCCCACGAGTTGCCAGGCTTCGAAATGATATCCCCAAAGCCAATACTCAAAGCCCAGGATCCAGTAAATAACGGGCCTGTAGAGTAGAAAATCGCCCGGAGAAAAATGTCGGGTGCGGGTGAAGGAGGAGGATCCCAGTGTCAATTTCATGAGGCTGTCTTCCCCGTGGATATCCGCCAGATAGGCGATTTGATCACTCCTCGCGACATGCGAGAGGGAGGGGCCATACGCAAACCACACCAGCGCTGCTAAAACTCCGAATGCGATGAGTCGAAATCTTAGTTCAGTTGTGAGCATGAAAATCGAACTCGAAAAGGAATGGGAGCCATAGTCTGGAGAAAGAACCTTTTCTGGATCAAGGGGAAACGGGTTGCAGAATTTCTCAAAACATCCTTGGCATAGCGCACAGTTCCGATTTACGAATATGGATCAATTTAATTATTGGAGTTCCCTCCTAGGGCGGAATGGCTTTAACTTGCAAAATAGCCCGACAATTCCATGAAGTCTTTGCGTCTATTCATTGGCGGCTTTATTTTGATTTTTCTCGTGTTTGCAGCGATCTGGCTATTTCGATTTGGGATCCAACCGGTTAGACAAATAGTTGAGTCGTCTGCTGTGTCACAACAAGGGCAATCTCCTGAGCCATCTAATTTAACAAGTTCCAATTCTGTATCACCGCCATCCATTCTCGAAAACACACGAGTAAAAGCATTTCAAGCGGCACGAGATGAAGAAAATTCTAAATCCATGGATTTTTATGGAAAAATTATCGACCAACATGGTGATCCAGTAACAGAAGCAGAGGTTAAAGCAGGAATTGGTTTATATGTAAGTTTTGAGAGAAGCGGCGGATACTGGAACTTCACAAAAAGTGATTCGGAAGGAAAGTTTAGCTTTGTTGGAGTCCGGGGAGCAGGAATGGGACTATTTTTCAAAAAAGAAGGATTCGTTTATGACCGAAATGCTAGCCGGCCCAATGATTATGTTCCCGACCCGCTTCATCCTATGGTTTTCACCATGTGGAAGTTCAAAGGGCCAGAACAGATGGTGAAGTCGGAATTTAGTTCTGCTCTTCCGGTGGATGGAACAATGATGAATTTTGATTTTATGACCGCACGAAAAGTGGAAGGAAAAGGGACCCTTGTGATTCGAGTCACACGCACGCCTATGGATATTGTTGGAAATAAACCCTACGAGTGGACGGCAACCCTGCAAATTCCAGGAGGAGGGTTCATTGAAACTCAGGATATTTATCCCTACGAAGCACCAGCGGAAGGATACCAGTCTACGTTAACATTCAATAGAAGTGTGAGCCCTTTTAATACTGAGGGACGAGGATTTACAAAGTTATTTTATTTCAAAATGCAAGAAGGATACTATGGACGCATGTTGCTCGACCTTGCTGCAAGCGTTGAAACACCACCCCAAGGTGGAGTTCGTATACAAGCTTATATTAATCCCTTTGGTTCTCGTAACCTTGAAGTGAATCCTAATAAAGTGGTTCGAGGTGCAAGGATTAATCAGATTGGCTTAAAAAGAGCGCTGTCGGAATAAATGAATGACCGCGAACTCAGAAGTGTAAACGGACAATCAGTAGCATGACTTACGACACCTACTACCAATGCAGCTTCTTAACTATTTATGGCCTGCACGAAGGAAGGTCGACTTTCGTTTATCATCCGAACGCATCAACGCTGAGGCCACCCACATCCCACGCTATTCTTGCTCAACCCCGAAGTCCATAGTGGTTTCTTTCACCGAGAACTTCTCGCGAAAAACAAGTTAGATACACGACTGTATCAGCTCTGTTTCTGATTCGTTGGTTAGTCAGTGACGACCGACGGTTTACAAAACCGTTGTTCAATAACTGCCGAAGTAAGGGATCCCCGGACGCCCGCTCAAGGTACCCCTGAATTGCCAAACAGTTGGCAGCCGGTAGAGTGTTGTATGACTGCACCCACCGAAGATCCGCCCAGCATCCGACGATTCATTGAGTTTCTGAAGAAGCCGGATGAAATCACCTCCGTTGCGGTGATCGGACTTTTTCTTTTTGCTTCGTTTTTCGTTCTTTATGTGGCGCGGACATTTTTCATTCCGATCGTCATCGCGATGCTCTTTTCCTTTTTGCTCAAGCCTCTCGTCCGGATCCTGAGACGCATTGGAATTCCCGAGGCGGTGAGCGCCGCCTTGATCCTGATCTTCCTCATCGGTGGCACCGGCTGGATCGGTTACGGACTGCGCGAGCCGGCGTCCCAATGGCTCGCCAAGGCGCCCGAAAGCCTGAATCGTCTCGAATCTCACGTGCGTAACTGGCGCAAGCCCATGGAGCGCATGAACAAGGCCGCGGAACAAGTGGCGAAGATGGCGGCGCCCAATAGCGGACAGTCCGCGCCGACCGTGGAAGTGCGCAAGGAACCTTTCATGAACGGACTTTTCGAGAACGTCCAGAACCTTCTCGCCTCCGCGGCGGTGATGTTCGTGCTGCTCTATTTTCTTCTCGCGTCCGGCGATCTTTTTCTCCGCAAAATGATCAAAATGCTTTCGCACGCGGAGAACAAGCAGCGCGCCATCACGATCGTGCGCGAAGTTGAGGAGAGCATTTCGATGTATCTCTCCACCGTCACCTTGATCAACATTGGCCTGGGCACATGCGTGGGAACCGCGCTCTATTTCATCGGAATGCCCAACCCTGTGCTCTGGGGCGTGATGGCGGGTCTGCTTACCTATATTCCCTATTTCGGAGCCATGACGGGCATCGTCATCGTGACACTCGCGGCGAGCGTGGCGTTCGATGATTTCTGGAAGATCATGCTTCCGCCGCTGGCATATTTCATCTGCAGCGCGATGGAAGGAAATTTTGTGACGCCCTATATTGTGGGACGTCGTCTGACGCTCAATCCGGTGGTGATCATCCTCTGGCTGGTCTTCTGGGGCTGGATGTGGGGTATCGTGGGGGCGATGCTGGCCGTGCCGCTGCTCGTGACGTTCAAAATCTTCTGCGACCACGTGGATCCGCTGGCGCCGGTTGGAGAACTGCTGGCGGAGTAGGAAGAAAAGGATGAAGGATAAGGGAGAAGGGATGAAAGACAGAAACCTCCCCTAACCCCTCCTTGGCAGGAGGGGGAAAGAAAGACGGAAGATCTCTGCAATTTCATCCCTTATCCCTCAACCTTCATCCTTCCAACTTGCGAGGGGGTCTGGAGTCTGCTTGAATGAATGTTTCCCCTCATGAGCCTCAGCAATGAAGAAATCCGCCGCTATTCCCGGCATTTGATCCTTCCCGAGGTCGGCATGGACGGCCAGGAGAAGCTCAAAGCCTCCCGCGTCCTGCTGATCGGATCGGGCGGCCTGGGTTCGCCCCTGGCTTATTATCTCGCGGCTGCGGGCGTGGGAACGCTCGGCATGGTGGATTTCGACGTCGTTGATTTCAGCAATCTGCAGCGTCAGATCCTGCATTTCACGAAGGACGTGGGACGTCCCAAAATCGTTTCCGCGCAGGAGAAGGTGGAGCAGATCAATCCCGAAGTGACGTTCATTCCCTACGAAACGCATTTCACGGCGGAGAACGCGATCGAGATCGCGCAGGATTACGATTTGCTGATCGACGGCACGGACAATTTTCCGACGCGTTATCTGGTGAACGACGTCTGCGTGCTGCTCAAGAAGCCGAATGTTTATGGAAGCATTTTCCGTTTCGAAGGACGTGTTTCTGTTTTCGATGCGCAGAAAGGGCCGTGCTATCGATGTCACTTTCCCGAACCGCCGCCGCCGGGAATGGTGCCGAGCTGCGCCGAGGGTGGTGTGCTGGGCGTGCTGCCGGGCGTCATCGGTTTATTGCAGGGCGTGGAAGCGTTGAAGCTGCTCTTGGGCAAAGGCAAGCCGTTGATTGGGAAAATGATTCTTTATGATGCGCTGGAGGCGCGCTTTCGCGAGGTGAAGGTGCCGAAGGACCCGGACTGTCCGATCTGCGGAAAGAATCCGACGATCACGAAGCTCATCGACTATCAGCAATTTTGCGGGATCGAAAACCCGGATTCGGACGAACTCGCGGTGGGAGCTCCCTTGAGAAAAATGACGAAGGACGAAATCACAGCGGAGGATTTGAAGGAACAGATCGCGAAAAATCCCATGACGATGGTGCTCGATGTGCGCAATCCGAGCGAATACGCGATTTGTCGCATTGAGGGCTCCAAGTTCATTCCGCTGACGGAGCTGGCGGAACGGTACGACGAACTCGTGAAGGAAAAGCCGATCGTCGTTTATTGTCATCACGGCGTGCGGTCGTTGCGCGCGGCGCAATTGCTGCGAAAGAACGGTTTTGCGGACGTGAAGAGCCTCTTTGGCGGCATCAACGCCTGGAGCGAGAAGGTCGATCCCAACATTCCGCGTTACTGAAGAAGAGGATGAAGGTTGAGGGATGAAAGTCAGAAAAGCGGAAGATCTCGTGCAGAGACGCAGGTGCAGAGGGATTAACCACAGAGGTCACAGAGACACGGAGCAGAAGAGACTTAGCTCCTTTTCTGTTCTGAATTTCTGTTTCGCGCCTTCGCGTGAGACTCTCTGCAGTTTGCTCAGGGCTGCTGAGAAACCTGAAGGGCCGAGGAGCCCGAGACGGTCCAGTTCGAAAAAGTTTCGATGATGGCGTCAGACACGGCGTCGGCATAATCGCGGAAAATACTGCGGTAATGACCGCCCGCGATATTGCGGTATCCATCATAATCCCCAGCTGCGAGGCGTTCCGCGGTCCAGGGATTGTTCATATAAAAGGGTTCGAGGATGACGCTGGGGCCGGGATATTCGCGGGTGGCGGCGAGGTTGCGCGCGTAAAGGTAGGGGTTCTTGTTGACGCGGCATTGATATTTTTCCTGGCCGTATTTCACGGGAGGCAGATTGGCGACGTGCAGCATCTTTTGCGTGATGGCGTTGCCGGCGGATTCCTCGATTTCAAGCGGCTGCTCCAGCAGTTTGGAAAACATGAAGAAGCGGGTCATGTCATTCTGGACTTCATCCGGGCCGTAGCAGCCGTTGATGAAGACGGCATGGCGGTTGTCTTTCACAATCTCGCCGGAGCCGCTTTTTTCGGTGGCGTTGAAGTGGTTGCAAATCGTGAAGTCGGGAAGGAAATCGCGCCGGATGTTTTCCGCGCGCTGCGCGATTTCGGCGCGGCGATAAAAGTAGAGTTCCGCGCGCCAGTTGATCAGTCGGTTGAAATATTCCTTTCGCTTCGCGGCTGTTTCGGCGTCGACGTGATTTTCCGCGTAGACGAAATCGCGCGCTTCATCGATGTAATCCTTGGGGCGAGTGGAGGTGACGGGCTCCGGCGAATTATGTGTCATGTAGATCTGGGCTCCCGCAGTTTCGAGCCGCGTCTTGATCAATCGGGCTACTTCGAGATTTTTGTCGCCTTCGCGAATGACGGGATTGTTGCCCCATTTGACGGAACGCTCCTCCATGCTGGCCCACTTGCCGCCGATGTGGCCGGGGTCGAGGACGATGCGCACATGCTGCAGCGGCAGGCTTGCGGAATTGTGAAGTTCCTTTAATTGGTCCACGGTTTTGAACGTGCGATGGATGTGGGAGGGATGTCCGCCAGGCGAAAGGAAGCGGAGGGTGAATTCGAGTTGGGTCTTCTCCTTGTCGCCGAAAAATTCGGCGTAATCATCCGTCACGTTCATGAACGCGTAGACGGCCTTGCTGGGGTTGTAGATTTTTTCCAGAAGCCGGCAGAATTCCTTGCGCGTGATACTTTCCTGATAACCGTTCAGAAGCGTCCAGTCGGGCCCTGGTCCCGGCGTGGGCGAGAGCTGTGCCCTTGCGGAAAAGCAAAAAAGCAGGCAGACGGCCCCGAAGAAAAATAAACGGCGCAAATTCACGCAATAAAGTAGCTCAATTTAGTCAAGAAGCCATGGGGAAGCCATTTCTTTTGTGCATTTTTTGCGTGAGTTTCCGGGGCAAGTGGTTCAGATGGAGGGAAATGAAGGTCATTGCAGTGGCGAACCAAAAAGGTGGGGTGGGCAAGACGACCACCAGCATCAACCTTGCGGCATGTCTGGCGGAGCGGGGCAAGACGGTGCTGGTCGTGGATGTCGATCCCCAGGCCAACGCCACCAGCGGGCTGGGAATGCCCAAAACGCCGGGTGGGAGCGTTTGCGGGGCGCTGCTGGGAAACGAGTCGATCCTGGACCGCGTGGTGCAGACGGGATATGACAATCTCTTTCTGCTTCCCTCGGAAAACGATCTGGCCTTGGCCGAAATTCAGGTGGCGCGATTCGACGATTATCTGATGCGGTTGCGCCATGCGATTCAGCCGTTGAGGGAATCGTCGTCGTTCGATTATGTCTTTCTGGATTGTCCGCCATCCATTGGTGTTTTGATGATGAACGCGCTGGCGGCGGCGGACCGGGTGTTTTTGCCGGTGCAATGCGAATATTACGCGCTCGAAGGCGTGAGCGTCATCACGAGCCTCATCGAGCAAATCCGCCAGTCTCTGGGGGAAACGGGCACGCTTTCGATCGAGGGCGTGGTGATGACCATGTTCGACGCCCGCACCAATCTTTCCGAGCAGGTGGTGGCCGAAGTGCGCAAACATTTCGGCGATCTGATTTATGACACCTGCATCCCGCGGACGGTGCGTCTCGGGGAGGCGCCAAGCCATGGGAAACCGATCACGATTTACGATCCGGTGGGCGTGGGGGCGAGGGCATACCGCCAGCTTGCGAGCGAATTTTTAAGACGTCAGGGCGGCCAGGAAGCGGCGAGTCCCGCACCGTCGGCTTCCGATTTCACTCACATGTAGTGAGGAGATTTCTCAGCGAGCCGTCTTTTCGAGTTTTTCCAACGCGGGCTTGAGCATGTCGAGTTGCGAGGGCGCCATGCGATCGATGAAGAGGACGCCATTGAGATGGTCGAGTTCGTGCTGCACGGCGCGCGCGAGCAATCCGGTGGCGGTGAATTTCAGCAGGGTTCCGTCGAGGCGGGTGGCGGTGACGTGGATTGAACTGGAGCGAAGAATGTCGCCGGTAAGCTCCGGAAAACTGA
>Ga0207095_10008_pt1 | contig 61712 bp, 63 predicted proteins | sample Alteio_BWMinHeat_88_FD_153529 | JGI IMG/M metagenome (GOLD analysis project Ga0207095, IMG submission 153529) | Enriched cells from forest soil in Barre Woods Harvard Forest LTER site, Petersham, Massachusetts, United States -... | ecosystem: Environmental > Terrestrial > Soil > Temperate forest >... | reverse complement strand
AGAAAAGCCTTAAGTGCATCCCACAAGCCCGCCAGCTTGTCTTGAAATTTCCTCGAGAACAATCCGCGAATCAAACTGAGTGCAAGTTTCTCTTGCTTCTTGGTTCGGGGAAACCAGAATGGATCTTTCGCGAAAAGAAAACGGTTCCACCCAAAATGACGCACGGAAACCATCGAGTACAACCCCCATTCACCCCGCTGCTTTCCCGTTCCGCTTTCCTTAACCCCTCCCCATGGAGCATGAGGATTGGCGGCAGGGGTCAAGTTGTCATTGATGTAAACGCTCCCGGCATGCAACTGTTCTGCCACTTTTTTGGCTCTTTCCAGATTCCTTGACCAAACGCTTGCGGTCAGGCCATAAGAACTTGCGTTGGCTAGGCGAATCGCCTCTTCTTCATCTTTCACAATCTGGATTGGAATCACCGGTCCAAAGGTCTCTTCTTTCAGAAGAGCGACATTCTCCGGAACATCAAAAAGAATTGTGGGTGGGTAGAAATTGCCGGGAGAATCAACCCGTTTCCCTCCCACGAGGAGAATGGCACCCCGTTCAATCGCTTCTTGGACTTGGGTTTGTATTTTAAGCAATTGCTCCTGGCTTTGAATGGGACTAATCTCTTTTCCCAACTGAAGCTTGGCTGTTTCCTCTACAACACCTTGAACAAATTTCTCCGCGATCGGTTCAGCCACATAAATTCGCTCCACACTCATGCAAATTTGTCCCGCATGACAAAACCCGCCATACAAAGCTCCATGAACCGTTCGTGGCATCGGAGCATCTTCAAGAACAATCATCGGATCTTTGCCACCAAGCTCCAAACTGAACGGGATAAATCTTTCGGCACATTCCATGGCAATTTTTCGCCCTACTTCTACGCTCCCTGTAAATACGATTTTGTCGATGCCCGCTTCAACCAAGGCGCTTCCTGTGGTCGAATCACCCGGAATGACTTGGAAAACACCGGGTGGAAATTCCGCTTCCTCTATGATTTCCTCTAGCTTCAAGATGCACAGGGGAGTGAGGTGTGAAGGCTTTGTAACCACGGTATTCCCAGCAGCAAGGGCGGCAGCGGCTGACGTGAGTGTAATGTACACCGGGAAATTCCAAGGGGTGATGATCCCAACCACTCCAAGGGGATCGAAGGTCACCACATTTTCATGGCTGAAGAGAAAACCAGATGAAATCTTCCGAGGAGCCAACAGCCTTTCGCTGTTTCGACAAACATAATCAATCCAAAAGAGCGAGGGGAGAATCTCTCCGGTTAAAGCATCCACAAGCGATTTCCCGGTTTCTTGCATGATGAGTTCAGAAAAGGATTCGGCTTTTTCAGACAAGAGGTGACATAGATTTCTTAAATGGTGAAGTCGTTCCCGAATGGGTTTATTTCCCCATTCTTTTTGTGCTTCCCGAGCAAGAGCTACCTTTTTGTAAACCTCTTCTCGAGAAACAATTTGAGTTTTTCCAATTTCTGTTCCGTTTCTGGGATTAATGGAGCTTAACATTTAAACCGGTTCACTTAGCTGATTCAAACACAGCTTCGATGATACGCCCCTGGTCTCCAAGATGAAGATCGCTTAAATATTTCTCCGCTTCTTGACGATTCTTAAACATCTTCAAGGAGAGCCAGGCCCCACCTCCAGCCTCAATTTCAGCATGTTTCTGAACCAGGAACTGACTTGCGGGAATCTCGTGCTTTTCGTCCATAGCTTAGGCTATTCGACGCTTTCCCCCCTTCTCTTTCGTCAATTTGTTCTTTTAAGAGGGGACTTCTTTCAAGAAGCCAAAAATGGATCCCAAAGCCTATGGAACCCCAAGACGCTTCAACGGTGATTCTCCTTCGGCAAGGAAAGGAATTGCTCGAAGTCTTCCTTCTTCGAAAATCGCGGAGTCTTGAATTCGCTGCTGGGGCCTATGTATTCCCTGGAGGAAAAGTTGACGAGGAAGATCAAAATCCGCGATGGTTTTCCTTATTCTCACACCTCACGCGTGAAGCCATGGAAGAGAGAATGACCGATATTCTTCCGAAATCACCCCTTGGTTTCCATGTGGCAGCACTCCGAGAATTGCTCGAAGAATCAGGGCTCCTTCTCTCGGAGAGGCCTTGCCCTCCTGACGTGATCCAAGAGATTCGAACCCAATTGCATGAAGGTAAATGTTTTCTTCCCTTGATCGAATCGTTTCAATTGAAGCTCTCTCCCGAAAAACTGACCTATTACGCCCATTGGCTTACTCCAACACTTTTTCCCGTTCGATACAACACTTGTTTTTTTATGAGTGAGCTTCCGGAAGGGTTCAACCTCACACCCGACCTGCACGAAACTTCGGAAGGTCTATGGATGAGTCCACAAATTGCTCTCAAGAAAAATGAAGAAGGGGCTCTTCCCCTAATGCCCCCCACCGTGATCACCCTTGCCGAACTGTCGCATTTTGATTCAGTAAAGAAGGCCATTCAATGGGGAGATAAGCGGCAAAAGATTCTACGCCAACCTTGGGTGGACGAGAATGGGGTATTGCAGATCCCCCCTTCCTAGCGTCCTGTGCCAACTGCTCCAGACATCTGTTCTGACCTTTCGCGAATGGATTTCCGACCGTGGAGGACCCATTTCTAACGTCGGGAACCGGAATATATCGCGTATGCGCTGGTCGACGTTAGAAGTGGGAGTACCGCGGTCGGAAGGGTACCATGAGCGAAAGGTATGAACGATTGTATGGAAACCTCGCGGGACAGGACGCTAGGAAGAACGCCGCAGCGTGAGGGTTAAGTCTTCGGTCGCGGCTTCCGCGGGAAGCTCAATGTTCCACGAAGGGAATTTCTCGAGAATATGTCTTTTCAGCCCTTCTCGCCCGTCAGGTTCTCCGTGCACCAGAAAAACTTTCCCAGGAGGCTTGGTGAACCCAGCCAGCCAGCGGAGAATTTCGGTGAAATCTCCATGAGCGGAAAATGTATCCGACTGCATGATGGTGGCTTTCACTGGAATGTCTTGATGAAAAATCTTCACTGATTTTGCCCCTTCGAGGAGCTGTCTTCCGCGAGTCCCTTCTGCTTGATAACCAACAAAGAGCAAGATGGTGTTTGGGTCGGGTAAACGGTGAACCAGGTGGTGCATGATTCTTCCACCTGTGGCCATTCCATTGGCCGAGATAATAATGATTGGGCCTTTTGCTTCATTCAATGCCTTTGAAGCCTCCACCGTTCTCACGTAGTTCAAGGATGGGAATTGAAATGGGGAATTCCCTTCTTTTTCCATTTTTTCCAAATCGAGATCGTGTTCGTCATGATGGGTCGCATAGATGTGCGTTACGTCAATGGCCATTGGGCTATCAATGTACACAGGAATCGGCGGAATTTTGTTTTGTTGAAGCAGCACACGGATCGTGTAAAGAATTTCTTGAGTTCTTCCAATGGTGAATGCAGGCATTAGAAGGCACCCTTTCCGCTTTAGACATTCTTGGATTGGTGGGAGCAAAGCATCTTCTCGCGAGATCGTCGAATGGCTTCGATCCCCATACGTTGATTCAAGCAAAAGATAATCAGACTCCGTGACGGGTGTCGGATCATTTAATATCGGAGAACCATACCGTCCCATGTCTCCCGTGAATAAAATGGTCTCCTCGGTTCCATTTTCTTTAACCGTTATTCGAATAAAGGCCGATCCCAAAATGTGTCCTGCTTGAAGAAATTCTACCGTAAGGTTTCCTCGCTCGAACTTTTCGCCAAAACGAATTTGCTTAATCAAATGAAGCGCTTCAGAAGCATCCTGCACCGTATAAAGGGGCTCGGCATCTGGGCAACACCCATTCCCTTGTTTGTGAAAAGAAGCTTCCTCTTCTTGAAGATGTGCTGAGTCAAGGAGAACAATGTTCATCAATTCGGCGGTGGAAGAAGTGGCATAAATCGGTCCGCGATAGCCGAGCTGAACAAGCTTGGGAAGATAACCGGTGTGATCAAGATGGGCGTGGGTAATAAAGATCGCATCAATTTCATTGGGTTGAATCGGGAACGGCTTCCAGTTCTTATCTTTAAGCGCTGGAAGGCCTTGGTACAAACCACAATCAATTAAGACTTTTTGATTCCCTGTGGTTAAGAGATACTTCGATCCGGTCACCGTTCCGGTGGCACCTAAGAATTGAAGTTCAGGCATAGCTACTCATCGCCTGCAGGCAAAAATCAATCCTATTTCTCATTTGCCAGATGCCGGAACCCCGGCATTTTGATTATGGAAACCCTTGCTTATAAGGAGCATTTTCTCAAGGTTCTCCGGTCCGAGCATGGCAGCAAAGGCAGAAAGGGTAACGGTCGAAACAACACGTGAAATGATCTCTTGATCGTGAATTCCCGCAGTTTCCAGGCGATCCTGAATTCCCCTTCGATCATCATCGCCTATGCTAAAGAATGAAGCCATGCGGTTGAGGGCATCCAATCTTCGCTCCTCCGCATCGGGTGGGGATTTAATGCATTGATCCACCATATCAACAAGGAATCTCGTCATCGATATGCCTCTGTTCTTCTGAAGTCCTTCAAAAAAGCCGAGTAGGGGAAGCTGCGTGGGGGCGGTCGTGGGACTTATTGGCATGATGCACTGCTCCTTTCCCTCGAATGATCTTTGATGTTTCTAAACGGGTTAAAACTTCGTGGGTTTGCAAGTGAAACCTGCCAAGCGATAGGGCTTCATTAAACCCTGAAGGATCCATTTGTCAAGAGTGGGAATCGAATAGAGGAGAAGACCGATGAAATGGCTTTCAGAACTTACCGACAAGCTCACCAAAACTCGGGACACTTTTTTTGGAAAGGTCACCGATCTTTTCCGACGAGGTGACATTACCGAAGAACTTTGGGAAGAGCTTGAAGAGCTTTTGATTGAAGCCGATGTCGGGGTTCCCGCAACCACCCAACTCCTTTCAAAACTTCGCCAAGCCGTAGAAGCGAATCACCTCAAAGACTCGTGGAAGCTCTTTGATTTGTTTAAGGCCGAAATCATTACGTTGCTTGGAAAAGAGTTAAGTCCAATCCGCTTTGCCTCTGCGGGGCCAACCGTGATTCTCATCGTGGGTGTCAACGGAAGTGGTAAGACCACGAGCCTTGGAAAACTGTCAGCTTATTTCAAAAGCCAAGGGAAAAAAGTCTTTCTTGGGGCTGCTGATACCTTCCGAGCTGCAGCCATCGATCAGCTGCAAGTTTGGGCAGAACGAGCGGGAGTTGAGATTATCAGTCACAAAGAAGGAGCGGATCCCTCAGCCGTAGCCTATGACACGGTGAAAGCCGGAAACGCCCGCCATGCCGATGTGATTCTCATCGATACGGCGGGAAGACTTCAGACCAAAACCAACTTGATGGAAGAGCTAAAAAAAATGCGACGGGTCATTCAAAAAGAAATCGTGGAAGCTCCACATGAAACCCTATTGGTCTTAGATGCCACTACTGGACAAAATGCGTTAAGTCAAGCCAAGATCTTCAAAGAAGCAGTGGCCATCTCTGGAATCATCCTCACGAAGTTGGATGGTTCAGCTCGAGGGGGGGCTGTCTTGGCCATCTGTCAGGAACTCCAAGTTCCCATCAAGTTTATTGGGGTTGGGGAGTCGATGAACGATCTCCAGCCCTTTGACCCTCCTGCGTTTGCAGAAGCTCTCCTTCGCGGAAATGAAAAAACTTCCGGCCCCTTATGATTGTGGTTGCTTGCGAAATTGACCTAAGGCTGACGAGTCAACCGCAATCCCTCAAGGAGAAGCGGATGGTCATTCGATCGTTGAAAGATCGAATTCTCCATCGCTTTCCAGTTTCGATTGCGGAGGTAGGAAATCAGGACGTCTGGCAGCGGTGCACTTTAGGGGTTGCTTGTGTCAGTGCCGCTACACGCGAAGCAGAATCAGTGATTCAAAAAATCATTCACTTCATTGAAAGGGCACCCGATCTCGAAGTGATTCAATGTGATGTTGAAATTCATTAGAAGGAATCGATGGCCATGAAACTCCTTCTGGTTGATGGGCATTCATTAGCGTATCGGGCTTTCTATGCCATGCCTTCTCTTTCCAACTCCAAGGGTCAATCCACCCAGGCAGTTCTTGCCATGGCAAACATGATCTTTAAGATCTTAAAAGAAGAAAAGCCAACGCACCTGATGGTCTTTTTTGACCGAGAAACCCCGAAATTCAGGCTCGAAGCCTATCCGGAGTACAAAGCGAATCGCCAAAAGCCCCCTGATGATTTTCTGAGCCAACTCCCTCTCATGAAAGAACTTTTCAGCGCCATGGATGTCCCAGTGATTGAAGAGCCCGGATACGAAGCGGATGACTGGATTGCCACCGTGACGAAACAAGCACAAGAAACAGCTGGAGAAATTGCCATTCTTTCTGGCGATCTCGATTTGCTCCAGCTTGTTAACGAAAAAACGGTGGTGTTGGCCAGCAGACGGGGAATCAGCCAATTAACCCGGTACACGTTGGATGAAATCAAGAAACGCTTTTCGCTTCATCCTTCACAGCTTGTTGACTTAAAAGCCTTGGTTGGCGATCCAAGCGATAACATCGTAGGAGTTACGGGCCTTGGAGAAAAAAGCGCTACGAAGCTCCTTCAAGAATGGGGAAGCCTCGAAAACGCTGTCAACCATCTTTCTGAACTCCCGCCGAAGATCCGCGAGACACTCGGCACTTCTGCCGAGAAGATCGCTCTTAACCGAAATCTGGTCACCTTAAGGCAAGACGCCCCCTTGGGGTTTAACCCTGAAACCGCTCAACTCAATCCCTTCAATCGGGAAAAACTTCGTCACTTTCTTGAAGAGATGGAGTTCAGTGGCCTTATTGAACGCCTTGGTCTCTCAGAATCGGTTACCCTCACAACCCCTGAGTTTACGCTTGTTGACTCGGAAAATCTACTCGATGAAATGAATGGACAATTGAAGCAATCAAGTCAAGCAGGTTTGCTCCTTTGGCCAGCCCCTTCTCCTTTCCTGAATGAACACTTTCTCGGTATCGAATTGCCTGATGAGAGAAGGTTCATCATTCCCCCATCTCATTTCAAGAAAGCGCTTCACCAACTTGTATCCCATGATTCGTTGAAAGAAGCCATGGTCTATGATTGGAAATCATTTTTACTGGCATTTCGCGCTGAAAAACTCCCAACCCCGAAATGGCTTGTTCACGATGTTCTGATCACGGGTTGGCTTTGCAACAGCCTGCGAACAAGCCCATCCCTCGTGGATTTGGCAAGAGAAAATCTAGCGATTCCGCTCCCGGATCAACCGAAAGGTTCACCATCACCTGCGGTTCTTGCAAGCTGGACTTCTGTGCTTCTTAAGCTTGGAACCACGCTTAAGGTTAAGCTTCAAGCTCTGCAGCTTGAAAGTGTTTACGAAAAGATTGAACTGCCACTGATCTCTGTTCTGGCGCAAATGGAATGGAGCGGAATTGCCATCGATTTGGTGTACTTAAAACAACTGTCCGAAGAGCTAAAAACCGATTTGGCAAAGCTTGAACAACAAATTTATGAACAAGCTGGAACGGTTTTTAACATCAATTCTTCAAAACAGCTTGCCGAAATCTTGTATCAAAAACTGCTCCTTCCTAAGGGGAGAAAAGGGAAGACTGGCTATTCCACCGATGTGGAAGAACTCGAACGCTTGGCTGAGCATTCGCCTGTTGCTTTGGCGCTACTTCAATACCGAGAACTCTCTAAACTTCAAAACACGTATCTGGATACTTTCCCTAAGATGGTAAGTGCACAGACCAAGAGACTACACACCACCTATATCCAAACGGGAACAGCCACCGGAAGGCTTTCTTCCAAAGATCCAAACCTTCAAAACATTCCGATCCGTACGTCTTATGGAAAGAAAATTCGAAAAGCTTTCCGTGCCGAAAAATCTGATTGGAAAATCTTAAGTGCGGATTACTCTCAGATCGAACTTCGCCTGCTTGCTCATGTTTCAAAGGATCCCGTTCTTTGCGAAGCCTTTCTCAATCAGGAAGACATCCACGCCAGAACCGCTGGAGAAGTCTTTGGAGTTTCCAAAGAAAACATCACTTCCGAAATGAGGCGAATGGCCAAGGTGGTCAATTTCGGAATTATTTATGGGATGACCGAACATGGGTTGGCACAAAGCCTGAAAATGAAGAGGGAAGAAGCACGGGAGTACATAAGAAAATACTTCGAACGTTTTCCTCAGGTGGAGGTTTATCTTCAACAATCCGTTCTCGAAGCTCGAAACAGCGGGACCACGCGAACCTTGTTTGGGCGAATTCGGTTAATGCCGGAGTTGCAAAGTGGAAACAGCTTCATGCGCCAACAAGCTGAACGCATTGCGGTGAACGCGCCTCTTCAGGGAACTGCCGCAGATTTGATCAAAATTGCCATGACTCGCATCCAAGAAAAGATCGAGCAGCAAAAATTGGCTGCCACCATGGTCCTTCAGGTCCATGATGAACTCGTGTTCGAGGTCTTAGAATCGGATGCGAAACAACTGGCATCAATGGTTAAAGAAGAAATGGAGAATGTCCATCCGCTCGACATTCCCTTGGTTGTTGATTTGGCCATGGGAGAAGATTGGGCCGATGGGGCACCCCTCTTGCTCCCACAGCGAATCGGCGGAACCTCAACATGAAATCGCGAGTCATCGGATTAACCGGCGGAATTGCTGCAGGCAAGTCAGAAGCAGCACACGTCCTCGAAAGTTTGGGGGCAGAGGTGATCGATGCCGATCAGATCTCTCGGCAAGTAGCCAACCTTCCCGAAATTCAGGACAAACTCAAAACCAATTGGCCAGAAACCTTCATTACCGGAGTGCTGGATCGAAAACAATTAGGACACATCATCTTTAACTCAAGTGAAGAGCGAGAGAAGCTGAACAAGATTCTTCATCCCGTGATCATCAAAGAAGTGCTCCAAGCCATAAAAGACAGTGCCAAAGAAGTTTGCATTGTGGTGGCGCCCCTCCTCATCGAAGCCGGATTGCATCAGATGGTGGACGAGGTTTGGTTGATCCATGCTCCAGTTGATATCCAGACAAGACGATTGATGGAAAGAGAAGGGATTTCAAAAGAAGAAGCCTTAAGGATGATTAGGAGTCAACTCCCAGCAGAAGAGAAGTTGGCACATGCCGATCGGGTCTTCGAGAATACGGGGTCACCCGAAGAGCTAAAGGAAGAATTAGAAAAAGAATGGGAATTATTGCGGACCAGAATTTAGGCAACCCCCTCTCGCGCACATGAAAAACTCGCTTGTTATCGATGATCATTGCTTTGCTTGTGGTAAAAACAATCCCCTTGGCTTGAAGCTTCACATTCGCCAGGTTGCCACGGAAATGGACAAAAAACTCGTGCAAAAGGCGGTCTGCTCTTTTACCCTTAAGAAAGAATATCAAGGTTACGGAGGGATCATCCACGGGGGGATTTTAGCCACTATCTTGGACGAACTCATGATCTACTCTCTTTATTATCACGAGATTCCAACGGTTACGGCGAAGATGGAAATCAAGTTCAGGGCAAAGATTATTGCGGGCGAATCAATGGAAGCCTCCGCTTGGATGGTTCACGATCGAGGCAAAATGGTGGAAGCGACTGGAGAAATCCGTAATGCCAAAGGAAAAGTCGTCGTTACTGCACAAGGCTTACTTGCAAAAGTCAAGGAAGTGGTCCGAAAGTGAATTCCCAAGAAAATGCGATCAAGGGTGAGGAGAACTAGTGGCAAAGAAGCCGATACGCTTGGAGAGCGCAGCCCCTCCGAGCGATCAAGAGTCAAAGAAGAAAAAGGAATACAAGACTGTTGCTCTCAATCGAAAGGCCAAGTTTGAGTATTTCCTTGAAGAATTTTTTGAAGCGGGTTTATCCTTGGTTGGTTCAGAAGTCAAAAGCCTTCGTGCCGGGAACGCCTCCATCCAAGATGCTTTTGCAAGACCTGAAGGGGATGAACTTTGGCTACATGGAATGCACATCAATCCTTGGGACACCGGTTCACATTTTCAGCCTGAGGCAAAAAGAAAACGCCGACTGCTGCTTCACGTCGCCGAAATACGCCGCCTCATTGGAAAGGTGAACGAACGCGGTTATTCGCTCATTCCCACGCGCGTTTACTTCAAAGGCCGTTGGGCTAAAGTAGAAATTGCCTTAGCTAAAGGGAAAAAGCTCTTTGACAAGAGGCAATCCATCCGCGAAAAAGAAGCACAGCGTGAAGTGGACCGAGCATTCCGGGGCAAAGAGTATTAGTCCCAGGACTGCTTGGTGGTCAGTGGCTGCGCTACTTAGAGTTCATCCACAACTTGACCGGCAAATTGAAGGGCTGCTTTCATTTCAGGCAAACCGGTAATTTTCCTGGCTTTGCTGGCCAAAAACGCTCCAGTTACTTGGAGAGGGGGAACTCTATAATCATCACGCAGGCAGGGGATCATGCGAGAAAATATCGCAGTGGAGGGAAACCGCAATCCTAATTTATACGCCCTTAAAGAAACTCTGTTTATTCCTAGCTTCTCAATTAAAGCTTCCTCATGATCTTGTGTGATTGAAATCCTCATCAGAACCTCTCCAAAAGGGTTGTTAGTAATCGCTGCCGTGAGTCTTGTATTGCTAATAAGTCGCATGGCACGATTAAGCCCCTCAGGTTCTTCTGAGTATTTTTTTTGAATTTCAGTCACGATGAAAGCAGTCGTGGCTTCCTCTACCGCATCCCATAATCGAGCAGCCTCCAGCCGTTTTCTTAGGAGAAAAAAATTATCAGGATTTGGCATCCTAACACCAGTACGATAGGAGGAAACCACGGCTCTCGATACGTTTAAAATTCGACCCAAACGAGAAAAATTAATTTTATCCACTCGCTTCTCGTTGAATGTTCTTACGAAGTTGGTAAGAAAATAAGCCCATCGCGTTTGACCTACTTTAACTTTCGGTTTGCCAGTTAAAATCTCTATGGCTCCCCTTTTTAGGGCAACCGGTTCTGTATTGTAACGTTTTACAATTTCATTTGCATTACGCAAGGCCAGACTTTCCATAGGAGAAACCCCACAATGAAGATGAATAAACTCAGCCAAAGGAGATGACCGAAAAGTATTGTAAGGGGGAAAATGGGCCTCTGCTTTGTAATGTAAAATCGATACGGGATCGACCTTGGTCCGATCGGCTAGTTCTTTATTATTTAGATTGCATTCTTTCTGGGCGTTCTCAATCAGTTCTCCAAAAGAGTCAAGTCTTATTCCCATTCCCGGGATCGCCAAATTGGCGGCTACGCCAAATGCATCTTTTAGTGAAAATTCAGCGAAAGGAGCAAAGTAGCCCTCGTTTTTTGCTTGCTGAGCAAGATAAACTCCAACCGCTTGTTCTGGCGCAACATGAAGTTCATGAGCTGCCTGCTCAAACTCTTCAGCTTTAGGTGGCCTTCCACGCGTGGGAAGGTCTTGTACCCACGAAACCAATGGGAGAATAGGACTGATTGATTGGGTGTTCATCGGGCATACCTCCAAAAACCTATCTTAACTGATCGTGAAACTTCGCGTCAAGTCAGAAATGTTACCATTTTGTTAACCCTTGGGAAAGGGGGTCTTACCCAGCAAAAGCCCAGATCATCCAAGCCCATCCGGCAAGGAACATCACGCCACCCAGTGGAGTGATGGCTCCGAGGATACGGATTTGGGTTAAAGCTAAGAGATAAAGGCTCCCCGAAAAAAGAACCGTCCCCCCTGCAAAAAACCATCCGGCAAGGATGAGCCTTGAACTTGGCCATTGGGTGAGCGCAAGAGCCACGCCAATCAAAGCAAGCGCATGATACATTTCATACCGTGCACCGGTTTCGAAAACAGCCAGGTATTCTTGTGAAACCTTCTCCCTGAGAAAATGAGCTCCGAAAGCACCAGCAGCAACCGAAACAAATGCAGAACAGGCGCCGAGAATCAAGAAAACCTTTTGCATCCTAACTCCTTACCTTTTCGCTCCGCGTAAACAAGCTTTCCAACGCATCAAGATTCATCAAGTCCCAGGAGTCATCTTCATTTTTGGGGGTCTCAAGAACCATGGGCAATTTGGAAAACCGCGGATCATTTAACAGACACCGGAACGCTTCAAGTCCGATGAACCCCTTGCCGATATGTTCATGCCGATCCACATGACACGCTAGATCTTTCTTTGAATCATTCAAGTGGAATGCCTTAATCCATTCTAACCCAACGATCCGGTCAAACTCCTGAAACGATGCGTCATAAGTTTCCCGAGTTCGGATATCGTAGCCCGCAGCAAACATGTGACAAGTGTCAATGCAGATTCCAATTCTCGATTGATCTTTAATGTCTGCCATAATATCCCTCAGTTCTTCAAACTTGGATCCGATGCTGGAACCCTGACCTGCCATGCATTCCAGTAAAATCATTGGGAGTCGATGTGCTTGTTCTTCGTGGATCCGATTAATGGCATCAGAAATTCGCTTGATCCCTTCTGTAGCGCCGGAGCCGGTATGGGAGCCTGGATGAAGAACAAGATAAGGAATCTCCAATTCCCCTGCCCGAAGCACTTCATTCTTCATTCCATTAAAAGAGCGTTCCCAGTTTCCTTTGTCTGGAGAAGCCAAATTGATGAGATAGGCGCAATGGGCCAAGGAAGCGACAACCTTTGTTTTTTGTTGCGCTTCTTTGAAGGCACCGATCTCTTCACCACTTAAAGGCTTGGCATTCCATTGATTGTTATTCTTTGTGAAAATCTGAATCGCGGTACACCCAACACGCTCACCTCGACCAATAGCGCTATCCACACCACCAGCAATCGACATGTGAGCACCGAGGAGCCGACCTTCGAAAGCGTTTCTTTTCATTTCATTTCCAAGATTGGAGCACCTTCGGGAGATCGCTGAGCTGCAAAATGGTGGCGTCTGGAGTAAGGCGCGGATCATTTTTCAGATCTTCGGGGATATAGGTGTGCGCTTTGTCTGTCTCTTGTTTGAACCAGATTCCTTTCATCCCGACTTGATGCGCTCCAAAAACATCGAAAAAAAGCTGGTCCCCCACATACGCGATTTCCTCTGGATCAAATCCCCAAGCGTTTTTTACATGCAGAAATATATCTGGGTGTGGTTTCCGCACCGGAAACGCGGCACTCGATACCGCTGGATCTAGATACTCCTCGAAACCAAAACGTTGAAGGCAAGAAAGAATAAACGGATGGTGAGTAGCATTGGAGATGAGGGCAAGTCGATACCCCTCTTTTCTCAATCTTTCAAGAGTGGAAATACTGTCTGGATAGGGTTTCCAGTTTTCAATTTCTGGCAAGAAATAAGTCTCAAGAGCATCCAAAAGAAGCCCCTCTTTGGTTCCATTGAGGTTGAATTTTTGAAATGTCTCTTGGAGTGCTTTAACCGCGGTATGCTCGACCCAGGTTTTATCTGCCTCCAAATGTCCCTCATACCGCCTTGAGAAAAAGTGCTGGATGACCTCGGGAGAAACCGAATATCCTTTCTTCGTCAAGAAATCATGAAGCGCTTCGTTCCCCTGTCGGTAGACATCGTCCCAATCTCCGTGGAAATTCATCAATGTGTGACCCAAATCAAAGATGACTCCCTTGATTGGACGTGATTGGCTCTCAGGTTTCACTCTATTTTCATTCGGAATCCAAAGAGGCTCTTCCTTTGACACTTTTTTGATTCGTGATTGATACCATGGGCCTTGAAATTCAAATTTCAAATAAAGGAGATTGTCATGGCAGAACACGGTAAGACACTTTTCAGTAAACGGGTCCCTGGTGGTGTAGGAAGAAGCTATTTCATTGATGTCAAACAATCGGAAAAGAATGGGAGCCGATATTTGGTGGTAAGCGAATCCCGTAACATCGACGGTAGCTGGAAAAGCAATCGAGTCCTCGTATTCCCGGATCATGCCGGGGAATGGAAGCAGGGATTGGATGAAGCCTACCATCTATTAACAAACCCCTAGACGTTGATTTTCGATTGACGATTTACGGTTATAAAAAAGAGGAGAGCCCGCGGGCTCTCCTTCACATGTCTTCCTCGTTTACTTCTTTGAGTCGTCGGGAGTTGAGTTGGTCGGCTTATCGGTCCCGGCATTCTGATCCGTATTCCCCTTATGTTTTTTGTGCGAATGCCTTCCCTTCTTGCGATGGGGCTTTGGTGTTTGATCCTGGGAGGAAACCTGAATTCGAGGGGAAGTCGAATTGGTGTGGCTCCAAGCACCAGACCCCGCCGATGTCAAGAGAAGGCTACACAGCATCAACGGTATGAACATCTTCTTCATGAAATTCACCTCCTTCCAAGCTCGAAAAATCTTGCTTATGCGACATCATAACCCAAGGTTGTCAAAAGAGTGACAAACATCGAAAACTCAATGTTTTCAAGAAGCATTAGAGTTAACTCTAATGCTTGTATCTGAATGCTTGCCTTAGTCTTGACAGGTATGTTATACTCAACTTGAAGGCACACGGAAGATTAAGCACTCCGTGCAAGGTCCTGGAAGGAGCGAAGATGAGCGTTATAACTTCCGCACAAGAAACGCCCGAGCTGTTCTGGCAACTCTTCCAAAACACAGGTTCGCTCGTCGCTTATATCATGTATTGCAAGCTTAAATCCTAGGAGGTGAAGAACGGTTAAATGGACACCAATTTCTATTGGCGCATATTCCAAACCACAGGCTCCGTTACTGCTTACCTACTCTACAAGGTGATCCTCACAGAAAACTAATCGCACTCATTAACTAAATTTAATCTTGATGTGAGAACTCTCCCTAACGGGAGGGTTTTCCATTTTTTGTGCGGAAAGGGTGAGCCATGTCAGAAGCGGTTCTTGATAAGCTGGATTCCTTGCTAGATGAAGCCAAATCAAAGATCACCAAGGCCCAAGATGAGAAAGAATTAGAAGAAGTTCGCCACCAAATCCTCGGGAAAAAGGGAGAGTTGACGGCGCTCCTTCGAAATCTTGGATCCATTCCCCAAGACAAGAGACCTGCTGTCGGGAAAAAGGCCAACGAGATCAAACTTCAAATCGAGCAGGTTCTTGACGACCGACTTCAAAAATTAAGCCAATCTTCGCTGGAAATTCGACTCCAAAATGAACGGATTGATTATTCACTTCCAGGGGAGTCCCTTCCATCAGGTCGACTTCATCCCATTTCAGAAGTGCTTCGCGAAGTCAAAGACATTTTTCGAGGGATGGGATTTGAGGTGGCCAGAGGGCCCGAAATTGAAACGGACTATTACAATTTCGAAGCCTTGAACATCCCCCCAGATCACCCAGCACGGGAAATGTGGGATTCCCTTTACCTGGATGAGAAAACCTTATTACGCACACACACTTCCCCGGTTCAAATTCGCGTGATGGAAAAACGAAAACCCCCTCTACGCGTAATTTCTGCCGGAAAATGTTACCGCCGAGACGCGGTGGATGCCACCCATTGCTTTCAGTTTCATCAAGTCGAAGGCTTTATGGTGGATGAAGAAGTGAGCTTTGCGGACTTGAAAGGGGTTTTGTCGACCTTCGCACGTTTGGTGTTCGGCCAAGATCGTCAAGTAAAGTTTGTTCCAAGCTACTTCCCGTTTACCGAACCAAGTGTCGAAGTGTATATTGATTGTTTTAATTGCGCTCAATCATCGACCGGAAAGTGCAGCCTTTGCGGGGGAGAAAAATGGATCGAAGTTCTTGGCGCCGGAATGATTCATCCCTTTGTTCTTCGGGTGGTGGACTATCCGGCTCATTACTCCGGTTTTGCCTTTGGCGTTGGCATCGAAAGAATTGCCCTTCTAAAATATGGCATCAATGACATTCGACTTTTTTATGAAAACGATGAACGATTCCTGAGGCAATTTTAATATGCGAGTCCCATTCTCATGGCTTAACGATTTCATCAAGATTCCGGACTCACCCGAAGTGGCGGCGGAAAAGCTCCGCCAAGTTGGGGTCCCCGTTACTCATGTGGAGTATTTAAGCGCCGGGATAACCCAAGTGTTTTCTGGGCGAATCGAAACCCTAACGCCGCATCCTAATGCAGACCGACTGCGAGTGGCCCTGGTTGATCTTGGAAAAGAAAAACTTCAAATCGTTACCGGTGCTTCCAACGTTGCCGCTTCCGATATCATTCCGGTAGCAAGGGTTGGAGCAACACTGGCTGGTGGAAAAATCATACAAGAAACCAAACTGCGTGGCCTCCCTTCTCTCGGGATGATGTGTTCAGCCGATGAGCTTGCTTTAGACTTCAAGGAATATCTCCCCCCAACTCAACGTGAAGGGGTTTTGATTCTTGATTCTGACACCCCCATTGGAATCGACTTGGCTCCAATGCTCGGTCTTCGGGAAGCCATTCTTGTGCTTGAGCCTTTTGCAAATCGCCCAGATTATCTCAGCATCTACGGTGTAGCTCGTGAGGCAGCAGCCATTTATCATCTCCCCTTGAAAAATCCTGATCTTTATGCCGCGACGCCAGGAACCCTTGACGGCAAAATTCAGGTGACCGTAGAAAGCTCTCAAGAATCTCCTCGATACATTGCGCGATATGCAAGCCAGGTCAAAGTGAACGCTTCACCGTTGTGGATGGCCGTTCGACTTAATGCGGCCGGAATTCGCCCCATCAACAACGTGGTGGATGTCACGAACTATGTCTTACTGGAATTGGGTCAGCCTTTGCATGCGTTTGATTGCTCGCGCATCCAAGGGAAACGCATTGTGGTTAGACAGGCAAAACCGAACGAAAAAATGGTGGGACTCGACGAGAAAACATACGATTCGCTCCAGAACATCTTGGTAATCGCGGATGAAACGGGCCCGGTAGCCCTTGGCGGTATTATGGGTGGGAAGCGAACTGAGATTTCGGAAACAACGACAGAGGTTCTCCTCGAAGCCGCCAACTTCAACGCCGGCTTGGTACGCCGCTCTTCTTTAAAGCTTGGTATTCGAACAGAAAGTTCTCGCCGATTTGAAAAGGGACTTGACCCGATTGGGGCCGATTGGGGGAGTCGAAGGGCCTCTTTCCTCCTTCAGCAATTCGGTTGTCAAATTGCAGATGGCGCCATCGACACTCAGCCTGCTATTCCAAAGCCTCAAGAAATCGGCTTGAATTTGCAGAAGATGAAAAAGCTCCTTGGGGTCGCGGATTTAGAACTCTCTCAGGTCGTCAACATTCTGAAGGGTCTTGGTTTTGAAGTGCGCACTGAGGACCCACTCTTTGTTGGCCCCCCTCTTTTTCGCTGCGACATTCATGAAGACGTGGATGTTATCGAAGAAGTGGCTCGTCATTATGGCTATAGTCACATCCCTGCGACACTTCCAGCTGGAATGCTTCTCCCTGCCACGGTTGATGCGGAAGAAACGTTTGAAGAAACCTTGCGGACGTTCCTCTCTTCTGTGGGCCTTCTCGAAATGCTCAGTTATTCACTCGGAGATCCTCCCTATTTCGAAAAATTCTATTCTCGCCCCTTAGTGCTTATTCAAAATCCGCTCACCGAAGACCGGAAAGCACTTCGGCCTTTGCTTTACCCCGAAATGCTGATGAATCTTCGAAGAAATCTTCACTTAAAAAACACGCATCTTCATTTCTTTGAAATTGGCAAAACGTTTGAGAAGTTAGCTGGCCCACAGGAAAAGCGAAGTTTGGCCGTGCTTCTGACGGGAGACTTTCCCTGGGGAACCTCTTCAAATTTTTACACCCTGAAAGGAGTCTTGGAACGCCTGTGGCAAGCGCTTCATATTGAAACCCCCTTTACCCTTCATGAAGAAACCAAGGACCAGTTCCATCCATTTCGATGTGCATCGATTCGCCACAAAGGTCATGGGCTAGGAATCCTTGGCGAATTGCATCCGAACCTTCTTCGCTCACTTGACATTGACCAACGCGTGATGGCCCTTGAGCTTTCGGTAGACCAATTGCAGTCTCTCGCGGGTCGGTTCAAGATGAAGCCCATCCCACTTTACCCTGAGTCAAGACGCGACATCTCGATGATTGTGGAAGAGAGAGTCCCCGCAGGGGAAATCATTGAGTTCATCCGAAGTCATGGTGGAACTCTCGTGGAAGGGATCAAGATTTTTGACGTGTACCAAGGGCCCCAGGTGCCGGCCAACAAGAAATCACTTGCCTTTGCCATCACCTACCGTTCTTTAGAAAAAACCTTGACCGACGAAGAAGTAACCCAAGTTCACGAACGCATTCAAAAAGAACTTGCCTCCGCTTTTGACGCCACACTGCGCATCGCTTAGGTCCATGACAATGTCTCCTAACTCGCAGGGACTCGTTCCTCTTCCTTCTTGGAAAGCGTTTTATGAGAAATTCAGGAAGCGTCGAGGCATACTCTTTACTCTCGGTGAAGGTGACTCCGGGAAATCAAGTTTTGTGACTTGGATTGCTCACCGATTTGTTGAAGAGAAAATCAAGTTTGCGATTGTGGATGCAGACATTGGACAATCCCACATTGGTCCGCCTGGAACGCTCGGACTTTCCTTTCCCGTTGCCCCGTTTCGCTCCTTGGATGAACTGGTCCCAGAAGAGCTAAAATTTGTCGGTTCCCCGAATCCGACTGGGCATTTTCTTCCCTGCCTCGTGGGAACAAAGCAACTCGTGGAAAAAGCAACACAACTTGGCGCTTCTGCCATTCTCGTTAACACGACGGGATTTGTGAAGGGAGACGCTGCTTTCGCCTTTAAACTGGCCAAACTCCAACTCATCGCACCACAGGTCATCGCTGCTTTTCAACGTGCAAAAGAACTGACTCCCTATCTCGATTGGCTGAAGCAACAAGAAATTTCAAAGGTTTTTCTCTTCAGCGTAAGTCCTCTTGTCAACACAAGGGGATTCCAAGAACGGACAGAATTTCGAAAGAAACAATGGAAAAAGTGGTTAAAGCAAGGGAGAACAATCACCATTCCTAAGCCAAAGATCTTTCCTGCTGGTCATTCTCCCCGCGATTGGAAGAATCACATGGCAGCGCTTGTAAGCAAGAGCCAGCGGATTATCAGCGTGGGAAGCGTTCGAGAAGCGGACAAATTCTCACTCCAACTTCGAACCTTTCCTGATCCAGGAAACAACATTTCGTACCTCATCATCGGCGATGCGGAGGTCGATGCTTGAAAACCGCTGACGTCATCCAGCTCTCAAAGAATCCTGTCAAACTCATCATCTGGGTCCTCATTATTGTTTCGCTCTTTTGGGTTGTGGCACACATTATTACAACAGTGCTTATCTTCTCTTTGGCCGCCCTCTTTGCTTATCTGGTTTCCCCGGTCGTGCAAGGGCTCTCAAAAATTAAGTTGCCAGGGACGAAACGAAGAATCCCTTGGACGGTCGCCACCTTCATGGTTTACTCGGTGATTCTTGGGCTATTGATCTTGCTCACGATAACGCTCATTCCACTTGTCATTTCACAATCAAGTTCGCTGGCGTCTTCGATGCCGACCTATCTCCGAACGGTCGAGGATCACCTGGCCAGGCTTCAAACGTGGTACAATGACCTTAAAGTTTCTCCATCCATGGAACAAAACTTGAAAAAGTATGGACAGTTTCTCCTGGATAAGGCAAGTCCAGTCATTTCGGTTCTCGCGGCTAATCTCGCTTCCGGCGTCCTCAAAGTTTTTACCGCGCTTTTGATTGTTTTGGCTGCTCTTATTTTTTCTCTTTACATCATCTTGGATGAGAAGAACATCAAGAAAAACTTTTTTGAGATGTTTCCAAAAGCATGGAGACAGGATACAGAACAACTCTTTCACAATGTAGGGCAAGTGGTTGGCGTATTTATTCGAGGGCAGCTCATCTTGGGCTTTCTGGTGGCGACTGGAACTTATTGCGCTCTTCTCCTGATTAATCTTGTTGGTGTTCATTATGATTATAGCCTCCTCACCGCTCTTGCCGCCGGATTCCTTTACCCGATTCCTTTCATTGGTGTTTGGGCCCCTCGTCTGGTGGCTCCAATCTTAGCGTATGCCCAAACCGGAAGCGGGTATGCCACCTTTTGGGTTTTGTTTGCCGTGACCGCTTGGGGGCTTGTCGCTGATAACATTTTTCTCCCGGTTGTTATGGGGAGAAGCATTGGCATTTCGCCACTCATGATCTTGTTTGTGATGTTCTCTGGCGGAGAGCTCTTTGGAATTTGGGGCTTAGTCTTAAGCATCCCAATGGCTGCTGTAATTCGGCTCGTCTTTTTCTACCTACAAGAACACATCACCATATGAATATGAGGTGACTTAATCTTGAACTTGCTGAATCGCTTATTGAGTAAGCTGAGTCGCGACCGGCGATCATCACCCCGGTTTTATCGTCAATTTGCCTGCACATTGCTTACAGAATCCAAAGAGTCTCTCCTAATCATCCTTGAAGACATTTCAAAAGAAGGGGCCAGAATTTGTTCTGAATCTTCCCTGCATCGCGAGGCCCTCTATGTACTACGACTGCAAGCTCCTCGCTCTCGGTTCCAGTTTGGGCTGAAGCTGGTTTGGACGAAAAGAAACACCGATGGAACTTTCACTCATGGCGTAAGATTTGTTGGTCCAGGAAGCCAGAATTCCTCGCCTTTCCTAAACTTCTTAAAAGAACTTTCAAATCGAGAACGACGTGTGGATGGAGTGCGTCGTTTTCGTCCACAATAACAAAAGGTTTCTCGATAGAGAAGTGAAATGTTTACGTCATGAGGAAAGAAAAGGATTCCTTCGGAGTCAAAGAGTTAGAAGATCACGCCTATTACGGGGTCCAGACCGCTAGAGCCGTAGAAAACTTTCCGATCAGCTCTGGGCGGGCTCATGCCACCTTCATTAAAGCCACGGTCCACATCAAGCGGGCTGCCGCCATTGTTCATAAGGAACTCCACCTCCTGCCAGCGGAAAAAGCAGATGCCATTGTTCAAGCCGCCGATGAAATTCTGGGAGGAAAACTTTGGGATCAATTTGTTGTCGACGTTTTCCAGGCGGGAGCAGGAACCAGTCACAACATGAACACCAATGAAGTTCTTTCCAATCGAGCGTTGGAGCTCTTGAAGCGAAATAAGGGAGAATACGAGTACATCAGCCCAAACGATCACGTGAACATGGGACAAAGCACAAACGATGTCATTCCAACGGCGATCCGGATTGCCGTTCTCTTCGAGCTCCGCGACTTCATCCATAAACTTGAAAAACTCGAAAAAGCTTTGGGTCAAAAAAGTAAAGAATTTGATTCGATCGTAAAATCAGGGCGAACCCATCTACAAGATGCAACCCCGCTGCGCCTTGGTCAGGAATTCTCGGGATACGCGACCTGTATCGAAAAACATCGAAACCGCCTTTTGAGAGCCAACGAGGATCTCCACGAAATCGGTCTAGGTGGAACCGCCGTCGGAACCGGTTTGAATGCTCACCCCGCTTATCGCGAAAAAATTGCTCAAGAGCTCACGAAACAAACGGGCTTCTCTCTTCGTCCAGCCAGCAATTTCTTTGAAGCCATGCAATCCATGGCCCCCTTTGTGGCCGTTTCAGGGGCGATTCGCAACCTTGCGCTTGACCTCATTCGCATTGCCAATGATCTGCGCTTATTGTCTTCCGGCCCCAATACCGGCCTGCATGAAATTCACCTTCCAGACCTTCAACCAGGAAGCTCGATCATGCCTGGAAAGGTTAACCCGGTCATGGCTGAAATGCTCAACATGGTTTGCTTTTATGTTGTTGGGAACGATACATCGATTGCCATGGCTTCCCAGGCCGGCCAACTTGAATTGAACGTGATGATGCCTTTGGTGGGCTATCTACTCCCTTCTACGGTTTACGTTTTGGGGAATGCCCTCCATGTTTTTGCAGAGAAATGCGTTGCCGGAATAGAAGCCAACAAAGCGCGTTGCGAGGACTATGCAGAACGCTCTCTGTCCATTGTGACAGCGTTGAACCCTTACATCGGATACTTGAAAGCCGCCGAGATTGCCAAAGAATCACTAAAAACTGGAAAGCGAATTCGAGATTTGGTGATCGAAAAGAAACTTCTCCCCAAAGAAAAACTTGACGAGATCTTGAATCTTCTCGCCATGACAGAACCCGGAATTCCGGGAATGACCAAAGAAAAAATAGGGAGGGACGCTCGGTAATGGAATCTCTTGAGCAAGCGAGAGAAAAACTCCGCAAACGACTGGAAGAGCTGAAACCAAAAGGGACTTCCCCCGATGACGAAAAAGGGCTTCTTCCCAAAAAAAGATATTCCCTTCTGATTTTAGAGGACGAGCAACTGAACTTGGATGCCCTCGTAGAAACCTTCAAGAACGACTATGAGGTGCTCCCCTTCACCAGTGCGGTCGATGCTCTTGAGCATGTCCGAACAAAGAAACCACACGTTGATCTTGTCCTCACGGATCAAAGAATGCCCAAGATGAGCGGAACCCAGTTTCTTGAAGAAATTAACAAGATTTATCCGAAAGTCATGAAGATCGTCCTAACGGGATACACCGAAACTCGGGATTTAATGGAGGCGATTAATAAAGGGGAAGTTCATCGCTATATTACAAAGCCGGCAGATCCCAGTTACTTGAAGATCGAGGTTAAGCAAGCACTGGAACGCTATCGACTCGAACAAGAAAAACACCAGCTTGTTCTTGTTCTGATGGACAAGAACAAATCATTGGAGAACTATCAAAACGAGCTCAAAAAAACCAACCTCGAAATCCTTCGTATCCTTGGAACTTTGGGCGAACTGAAAGATCCCGACACCGGAAGGCATGCCTTGTTTGTTGCCCAAGCCACCGAGTTTATCTGCCAAAAACTTGGCCTATCACAAGAAGAAACCATGAAAGCCGTTCAAACTGCCCATCTGCATGATCTGGGGAAAATGGGATTGCCGGATTGGGTGGTCAAAGGAGCGGGGGCCACCACGGAAGCCGCTGAAAACTACTATCGCCAGCACCCCTTGCTTAGCGAAGCCGTTCTTCTGGTTTCCGAACGCCTCATGGATGTCGCACCCGGCGTTCGACACCATCATGAGTGGTGGAATGGAGCAGGGTTCCCGGATGGTCTCAAGGGAGACGCCATTCCTCTAGCTGCTCGCATCATCGCGATCCCCGATGGCTACGATGAGTTTTTGCTGGAAGCCAATCGCACTAAAAGCAGCAAAGAATCAAGCCAAGAAAAAGGAATTAAGTTCCTCAAAGAAAATTCGGAAATTCAATTTGACCCACAACTCATTCCACACTTTATCGAATTTTTGCAACACGAAGTGGCGGAAAGAAAAGAAAAGTTTGTCTCTTTGGATGAACTCCAGGATGGCATGGTCATCTCTCAGGATGTTCTAACAGAGCGAGGCTTTGTAATTATCCCGCGTGGGACTCGACTCAAGAAAGATTTTCTTGCGAAAGTTAAGGGGTTTTCAACCTACATCGGAATTCGACAGCCGATTGGAACCTACATCGACTAGATCGAACGAGACTTGAGGAAGAAAAGGGAGTAGGCCCGCTTTGTATCCCTCTGAGAGAACCATTTGGACCGCTTTCTTGTCTTCCTCCGAATAACGCAACGTTCGTTCATTCACATACATGCGCACGAATTTTCGCGCGGTCTCGCGGTTTGTTCCTCGCGAGAAATCTAACGCATAATCAAGTGCTTCATCTTCGTGTTCGATGGCGTAACGAATGCTTTCTTCGAGAATTATCGCAATTTCTCGCGCCGTGTCGAGGCCAACATTTTTTCGCACCGCATCCACGCCTAAAGGAAGAGGTAACCCTGTTTTCTTTTCCCACCATTGGCCAAGATCCAAAATTTTGGCTAGCTTCGTGTCAGAATAAGTCAGCTGCCCCTCGTGAATGATAACCCCAGCTTCTACTTCTCCACGAAGAACCGCAGGAATAATCTGGTCAAAGGGGATTACTTTGGACTGAAATTTTTCCCCAAGGACAAGACCCATCATCAATGCAGCGGTAGTGTATTGGCCTGGAATGGCCACAACAATTTCGGACAACCTGGAAAGAGGCATCGGTTCCCGAGCCACCACGATTGGCCCGTATCCCTTACCGATGCTTGCTCCGTTGGGTAACAGCCAGTACTTGTCGGAAACATGGGCAAAAGCATGAAGGGAAAGGGCAGTCACCTCAAACTTTTCCAGAAAGGCCTCCTGATTGAGCGTTTCGATGTCCGACAGAACGTGTTCGAATGTATGCCCTCGCGAAGAAATTTTGTTCTTAGCAAGCGCATAAAACATGAAAGCATCATCAGCATCAGGGCTGTGGGCTAATCGAATGTGCACGGTCCCCCCATTCGCCAACGAGGGGACACTTCCTACGAATGGGGACACTTCCTAACTTTTCCACGACCCAGCGGGAAGCGTCCCCACAAGGAGAAAGCCGTTCAGGAGTCGAAAAAGGCCGAACTATGAAACGACTGGCGAGTTTGATTCTTCTTGCTTTAATCATTTTCCAAGCAGCTCACGCAAGCCCGGTAACCGACGGACTCAATGCGTATTACCAAAAGGAATGGTCGGAGGCTGCTTCCAATTTCAAACAAGGAATTCGAGAGGATCCGAAGGATTCTCTGGCGCTTGTTTATTACATCGTCTCCACGTTTTGGCTTGGAACCTCTGAGCACGAACTTCGAGACCTGGAAGATGCTTTAATCGACAATCCGAACGATCAATTAACTCAAGTCAAGCTGGGCTTTTTCTATTACACCAAAGCCTTGGTTCGAGATCAAAAACCTGATCGCGCTTTAACGGAGTTTCGAGATGCGGCTCGTCTAGGCCCTTCTGCAATTGTCCATACGGGATTGGGTATTGCCTATTTCGATGTAGGAAATTTCACCCGAGCCAAAAAGGAATTTGCACGTTCCATGGACATGAATTCGAAAGATGTCTTGGCGTATGAATACATGGGAAGAATTCTCCTTTCGATTGATAACGACCCCGAAGGGGCGCTAGCCTACTTCCAACAAGAACTAAAACTCGTTCCGCAATACCCTGACGGACACTATTACTGTGCCTCTGCCTTGGATGCTCTCGGGAAAAGTGATGAAGCCATTGCTGAATACCAAAAGACGGTGAGCCTAGACTCCCTAGGGGTTGGCCGCGGAACGGACGCGAAAATCGGCCTAGGGGACATCTACTTGCAAAACAAACAATTCCAAGATGCTCGCCAAGCTTTCCAAGACGCTTTGAAACTTGACCCGAACAACCCGGTGATCAAAGAGCGAATTTCTCAAGTCGACAAGGCTGAAAAAGCTAAGAAGTAGTCGTTGGGGCTTCTCCCAAAATCTTCCCGTCTTCAAGCGCTAGAATACGGTCAGCTTCATGCTCGATCAAGGGATCATGGGTGGCCACAACCAGTGTAAGTCCACGTTTCTTGTACGCAGTTAGCAAGTCAATAACTTGTTTGGCGGTAGCGGTATCCAACTCGCCCGTAGGCTCATCCGCAAATAGGAGTGTTGGATTTGAAATCAACGCGCGGGCAATAGCAACGCGCTGTGCTTCTCCTCCAGACAACCAAAGGGCTTGCTGATCATTTCGCTCGGAAAAACCAATTTCTTGAAGCAGATTTCTTGCTTTATTTCTCGCCTCTTTCCAACGCTCACCTCGGCACACAAGAGGCAACGCCACATTATCCGTTGTCGAAAGATACGGAATTAGGAAAAATTGTTGGAACACAAATCCAAATGAATCTCTTCGAAGGCTCAGCAAGGCTTTCTCCGAAAGGCTTTCAATGAGTTTGCCTTCCAAGCTGATCTGTCCACTGTCGGCCGTATCAAGCGTCCCCAGGCAATTGAGCAACGTGGTCTTGCCACTCCCCGATCTCCCGCGAATGCAAAGAAATTCTCCCTTTAGAACGGACAGGGTAACCCCTTGCAACGCTGAAACAAGCTTTCTCCCTTGTTGGTAGGTTTTCTTGAGATCATGACATTCCAAAAATGCGCTCATGTGCGAAGCACGTCAGCAGGCTTGATTTTAGCCCCATAGAAGGCAGGATAAAGCCCTCCGAGGAGCGACAAAACAAGGGCTAAGAAAAAACTAAGAAAAATGAGCAAAGTCGTAGGCTCAAAAAGAACCATTCCCTGCCTCGCCAAGGGGTGGCTCACTCCCAAGATGAAAACCATCCCGAGGAGCAACCCTGCCACACTCCCAAGGAGGGAAAGAATAAATGCCTCAAAGAGAAAGAGGAGAAAAATCTGGCTTCTGCTTGCCCCCAAAACCTTCAAGATGGCGATTTCGCGAATTCTTTCTCGCACAGCCATCATCATCACCGTCAAAATTCCAATCCCCCCGATTAACACCGTCAGAAAGCCCACTCCCATTGTGAGTGCACCCCAAAGTCTTTCGCTGCCCCGGATTCCTTGTGATACAAGAGTCGGAGGAAGGACATCCCAATTGGAATGCTTATTCCCAATCAATTGGGCCAATGCTGAAGCGCTTTCTCCCGGCTTTGGAATCACAACACCATAGGAAACCAGACCCTCTCTTCCTAAGAGCTTTTCCAGATCCGAAAGGGGAACGGTCACCTGATGATCTTCGGGCCCGTCGGTTCGGGCCATGACACCCGAAACTCGAAATTTCTTCCCCGCATAGGTGAAAGATGAGGAATGAAGATTCCCTTGCTCTTCTGCCACGTCAATCCCAAGAAGGGAGTCGCCTGAATTCTCGGGCCAACTCCCCCAAAGGAGCGGAGTGTCCTTAAACAATTCCGGAAGTTTTTCTTTGGGGACGCCAAGAACAATTTGCGGAAGTCCAAAGGCCATCAATTCGCGGCTGTGTAGACGAGCCACGATCATGGGGATAACTTCCTTAACCCCGGCCATTTGCGACAGCGTTAAGAGCTCGTCTTTTTCAATGGCCCCTGCTCCGAAAAAACCTGACCGATCGCGAATGAAAATCTTTCCCTCTGCGTAGTTTTCGAAGCGACTCGCCATTTTATGAAAATGAACCACCATGGAACCGAAGGTGGTCAAAGCGAAAGTCCCCATCGCTAAACCGATAAGGGTCAGCCAAGTGCGAAATTTGAGACTGAATGCACCTTTCCAAGCAAGAGTCCACACAAGGCGCGTTTTCGAGGAATCTTGCCCTACCCCTCCAAACGAAAATTCAGAAGCCCCAGAGCGAAGAATCATGCTCTCAAGCGAAGCAAAAGGCTTCAAGAGGGGGTTCCTGTTGTTTGTCGAAAAAAACCGAAATGCACACAGTTCTAGAAAACTGGAAGGGGTTCTTTATTTTCAAACACCCTTGTGCTATAATAAAATTGGGGGATTGGGTTTAATTTTTTATATTCGTTAGTCATGGTTTGGAAGAGAGTGTGTTTGAGCAATGCGAAGGATGAAGGTCGACAAACTCGGGATTGATCTCTTGACCCACGATCCGGTTGTTATCTTGAAGGATCTTGAGGGGAAGCGATACCTTCCTATCCTCATTGGCCCTTTTGAAGCCACAGCCATTGCCTTGGCCTTGGAAGGGACACCGGTTCCACGCCCTCTTTCGCACGACTTAATGCGTTCGATTATTCACTCGCTCAAAGCAAAAGTAGCTCGGATTATCATCCATGATATCCAAGAAAACACGTTTTACGCTAAAGTGGTGCTTGAGTCAAACGGAGGCACCCTTGAAATCGATGCAAGACCTTCAGATTCGATTGCTTTAGCCCTTCGAACCAATGCGCCCATTTTTGTCTCCGAGCGGATTGTGCTCGAGGAAACCGTGGCGGACAAGCAAGCCGGGGATGAAGAACAAAAGAAATTTAAAAGATTTATCGAAAACTTGAAACCAAGCGATTTCCTTAAAGGACGCGAGGAAGGAAAAGATAAGGACTAAATGACTGAAAAACGTGCCCAAATCGGAGTCTTTGGTGGCTCCGGACTTTATTCGCTGCTTGAAAATGTGGAAGAAGTCAAAGTTGAGACCCCCTACGGTGCTCCGAGCGATCGGATTGCTTTAGCATCACTGCACGGGAAAAAAGTGGCCTTTCTCCCTCGACATGGGAAAGATCACGATCTTCCCCCACATATGATCCCTTATCGTGCAAACCTGTGGGCCATGAAGCATTTGGGAGTTAGTCGAATCATTGGCCCTTGCGCGGCTGGCTCTTTAAAAGCCGATGTGAAGCCTGGCGAATTCGTCATTTGCGATCAATTTGTAGACCGCACCTCAGGCCGTGTCGACACTTTTTACGATGGACCCGTTACCACACATGTTTCAGCCGCCGATCCGTACTGCAACAGCTTGCGGCACATTGCGGTGGAATCGTGCAAAGACTTGAAGATCCCCGCAAAAAAAACAGGAACCGTCGTGGTGATTCAAGGGCCGCGATTCTCCACACGCAGTGAAAGTCGGTGGTTTGCTTCCCAAGGTTGGGAAGTGATCAACATGACACAATACCCTGAATGCATGCTAGCGCGTGAGTTGGAAATGTGCTATGTCAATGTCTCTTTGATTACCGATTATGATGTGGGAGCCGAGGGTGCGCCCCCCGTGAACCACGAAGAAGTCATTCGTGTTTTTAACGACAACACCGAAAAGGTGAAAAAGCTCATCTTCGAAATGATCAAACGGATGAATCCCGATGAAAAGTGCGAATGCCACGAAGCTTTGAAAAACGCCCGCCTCGGCTAGTCAGCTCCTCAACTTCCAGAGTAGGTTCTCGAACACCAATCGAAAGTTGCCTGAATGTTCCAAGTGTTTCCGCGCTTCAAGAATCATCTGAGCTCTTTCCCAAACTTGGCCCCATTCCAGTTCGTTTGACACAGCAAAAATGTGCGCCTTAAACTTGGAGAGCAAAACCCCCTCTTCCCATCCAGACTTCAAGACCGCCACATCCCGATAGAACCCATAGAGTAAATGAATAATCCATTCCGCATGTTCTTTATGGTCTTCCAAAACAATCACCTTATCTAAAAGCTCCAGCGGGGTTCGCGTTTCAGAAAAAAGAGCCGGCATGACATCCGTTAGAACCCCCTCCCACTCTTTTGCTTCTTCTCTTGGCACCTCTAGGCCGGCCAGAAGTGTTGCCACTTCAGGAGCCACCCCCATTTCTTCGACAAGCCTATCCCTTTGTGAAGCGGTTCCCGAAACTTGAAATGGAACTCGTTGGCAACGCGAAACAATCGTAGGCAAGAGGCTTGAAGGATGTGAAGCCACCAGAATGAACACCGCGGGAATCATCGGCTCTTCGAGAATCTTCAACATGCTTTCTGCTGCTTCTTCTGTGAGCCCCTCCGTCTTCAAGAGAAGGAACACCTTCCGTTTCGATTCCAATGCGGGGTATTGCAGCTCGCTTTTGACAGCTCGAATTTGAGCGATCTTAATCTTATCCCCTTCAGCGTTAATCAAGCGAAAATCAGGATGATTTCCCGACTCGAATTTATGGCACGAATTGCAAGTCCCGCAAGGACGAGCGGCAAGGTTCCCACAAAGCAACCCTTTAGCAAACTCTCTTGCATTCTCTTCCTTCGACGACAAGGGAGACCCAAAGAAAAGATAAGCGTGGCTTGGAGAATCGCTTGATAAAATCTTGGTTATGAATTGTTTACTTTGATCGATTGCGACCATTAGACGAGGAAGCCTGGCCAAATTTCGAAAGGAGCATATTCACTTTTTGCAAAATTTGTGCATGAATTGCTTCGGCTGATTGCGAACCATCAATGATGACAATTCGAGAATTTTTCCTGGCAAGAAAATAATACCCTTTTCGAACCCTCGCATAAAAAGTCGAACTTTCCCGATCCAAACGATTTAATGCCCCACGGCTCTTCGCTCGGCGAAGTCCTGCTTGAACTGGGAGATCGAGAAAAAACGTGATGTCGGGCTTTAATCCCCCGGTTGCCAGCTTGTTCATTCCGTCCAAAAGCTTTTGAGAAAGGCTTCGACCAAAAGCTTGATAGGCAATTGTGGAATCGGTAAACCGATCGCACAAAACCATCTGCTTTTTTTGAAGGGAGGGGATGATGACATTTCTCACATGATTTGACCGATCGGATACAAATAGGAAAAGCTCAGTTTCGGGAGATATTTTTGTTTTGGAGTGAACCAGAAGAGTCCTAATCTTCTCTCCAAGTGGCGTTCCTCCAGGTTCGTGCGTGCTCACGACAGGGTATCGCTGTTTCTTCAAGGCAGCCGCCAGTCGCTTTAACTGGGTGGTCTTCCCAGAGCCTTCGATTCCTTCAAACGTGATCAAGAGCCCGCGCCCTTTCAAACCCATCATTCACCTCTTTCAAACATTAATCCGTTGTTCGTTATGAGCTTTCAGCCACCAGCGTGGATGTACCTGCTGACATTTCTCATGAATAAATGGTCACCCGTCGATTCGGCTCTTGCCCCACACTTCGGCTCTTCAGGTTGTACTTCTCGATAACCTGATGTTGCAGCCGGCGAATATACGGATTTTGAGGAGTAAGTTCAAGGATTTTCTCGGGATGGCGCAAAATTTCGAGGGAAGCTTCTTCGGCCTCACGCAACGCAAGCTCCTCGAGATCCACGCTTGGTAAGTGAAAAACAGTGCGGAGGAAATTTTGAATCTGATTGATCGTGTTTGATTTGATTCCGTAGGTTCGGATGTTTCGCTTTTCGAGTTCGCGTAATTTCTTATAGTTGCGTCTTTCTTGAACCTTCAAGGTTAACACGATATCCGCATCATTCCAATTCTTGACTACCTTAGCCGAAACTCGAAGATTCTGAATCGCTCGCTCGAGGCGGGTGCGACTTACCGCATAAGGGAAGATTCGTACCCCTTTCATGGTATCCAAAACGTCTTGTGGAAGCGTATCTTCATCCCCGTTGTCGACATCCGCCTCTAATTGCGGAAGGTTGGATTCTTGAATCACTTTGATTTGTCCATGTTCGCGAACACGGACTTCGGGCTGTGGTGGCGTGTTCCGCAACATGAGATCGATCACTTTGGGGATGTTGTCATGAATGACGAAATGATCAATCTCTTGGATTTCAATGACCACATCAAACGTGGGGGGAGCTTTCCGTTCCAGAACCGTTTTTTGGGTACCGCGACGACGTGCTTCTTCATCGCTTAAGGTAACGGCTTGGATTCCCCCTACCAAATCAGAAAGGGTGGGGTTAAGGAAAAGGTTTTCGAGTGTGTTTCCATGAGCGGTGGCAATGAGCTGAACGCCTCGCTCCGCAATGGTGCGCGCCGCATACGCTTCCGCTTCGGTCCCAATTTCATCCACCACCACCACTTCGGGCATATGATTCTCAACCGCTTCAATCATCACGTTGTGTTGAGTGTCATACGACTGCACCTGCATTCGCCGAGCTCGTCCGATGCCTGGATGCGGAATATCGCCATCTCCCGCAATTTCATTCGAAGTATCAACAATCACCACGCGCTTGTTAAGCTCATCATTCGAAACGCGCGCTACTTCCCGGAGCATGGTGGTCTTTCCAACACCGGGTCTTCCAAGAAAGAGAACGCTTTTCCCCATTTCAACCACATCGCGAATGATGGAGATGGTCCCAAAGACCGCGCGCCCAACACGGCACGTTAGGCCAATGATTTTGCCGCTTCGATTCCGGATGGCAGAAATCCGGTGAAGGGTTCGCGCGATTCCAGCGCGATTGTCCTTTCCAAACTCTCCAACTCGACTCACAACATATTGAATATCTTCTTCGCTCACGTAGTCTTCACTCAAGAAATAAAAGCGCTTCGGAAATCGGGCTTCAGGTTGTCGCCCTAAATCAAGCACCACTTCTAGAAGCTCTTCCAAGGGCTCGAATTGATTGAGAGATTCGCGTACATGCCTTGGCAAAATATCCAAGAGGTTTTCAAGATCGTCGGTGATATGAACCTCTTGCTGGGGAAGACTGGATCGTCCAGGGGTTGGTAATGGTAATGGTCTTGGCCCTAACATTATTTCACCACCCTTAATGTGCTAAGAGTCGAATCGGCTGCTCCAGTAATACGTGATCCGGCGTCTCGCTCAATGACTAAGTAATCCAAAACATCGCGTGTTAATTCTTCTCCGGGGACCAAGCTCGGAATTCCGGGGGGGTAAGTGGTAATGAGCTCAGTCGAGATCCTTCCAACAGCCCTCTCAAACGGAATGGTTTCATGGGGAGCCACAAAGGCTTCTCTTGGCGTTAAACGAAACGGGGGCCAATCCGGGAGCTTTACATTCTTGGTGATCCGTGGCTTTGGAGGTTCACCGGAATCATTGGCTTCAAGCCTAGAAAGGCCATCCACCAAACGATCAATCTGCTCTTGGTCGTCCCCTAAAGTCACCAAGGCCACCACATGAAACAAATCGCTAAGCTCGACTTGAACATGATACTTTTTTCGCAAAATATTTTCTACCTCATAACCGGTGTACCCAAGCTCTGTTGAAGAGACGACCAAGCGCGTCGGATCGAGAGCAAAAACGCCTGGCCTTCCGATAATCTCACGACCAATGCAACTCAGGCCAGGAATCTTGTTGATTCGAGCCCTGGCATCTTCGGAAAGCATAATGGCTTTATCCAACCACCTTTCCCCCTCTGTGGCCATTTGCATCCGCGTGGCATCGATGGAGGCTAAAAGAAGACAACTCGGACTTGTAGTTAAGAACAGCTGAAGCACAGCCTCAAGTCGACTCCGATCGACTCGATTTCCGGATAGGTGCAAGATCGAACTTTGTGTGAGGCTACTCAAAAGCTTGTGAGTGGAATTTACAACTAAGTCTGCACCCGCGTCGGTAGCCGCGAAAGGAAGCTTTGGATGGAAGTGGAGGTGCGGACCCCATGCTTCATCCACGATTGCAATTTTCCCATGAGCATGGATCATGTCTACAAATCGCTTCACGTCTGCGGAGACACCATAGTAGGTGGGTGAAACGAGTAAGACAGCCTTGGCATTCGGATTGTCGTTCAAAGCCTTCTCAAGCGTTTTTTCAGTGACGGTGTGATCCACTTGAAGCTTTTCATCAAATTCTGGCATCATGTAAATTGGAACAACCCCGCTAAAAATCAAACTCGAAAAGGCTGATTTGTGAACATTGCGCGGGAGGATGACCGAATCGCCAGGATTACACACAGCCATGAGCATCGAATGCAAGCCACTCGATGAACCGTTCACCAGGAAAAACGAATAATCGACTCCGTAGGCCTTTGCCGCCAGCTCTTGCGCCTCTTTTAAAACGCCTGTTGGATGACTGAGGTTGTCCAACCCCAAGACCTCGGTGAGATCCATGGCCAGGTAGAGCGAGCCGAGATTATCCTTTAGTTTCGGGTGAATTCCTCTCCCCTGTTTGTGCCCCGGAACGTGAAATGGAACTGTTTCTTCCCGGACATAAGCCAGCAAAGCATCAAGATAAGGTGTCTTCCGTTGTTCCTCTTTTGAGATCTCCGAACGTTTCAACTGAACAGGAACGGAAGCCATGGTTCGGGCACCTCCTTGCGGAATGGACGCCATGGAATGAGTTTCGGTTTCCTTGGCTTGCTTAACAATTTCATCTGAGCTTCGTGAGGAGACCTCCCTTTTTTCTTTGAATTGCAGCTCTTGCAAGCACAAACGAGATTTTCCCAACTCGATTGTCCTCCCATGCTTTTTGGAAGCACATGGTCCACGGTCATGCTTTTCACATCTTTGGAACCACAATACTGACAAGTGTAGTTGTTACGCAGTAAAATATTTTTTCGTGTCAACGGAACTTCCAAGAAAGGACGACTGACAAAATAACGTAATCGAATGATGGAAGGCAATGGGATTTGTTTGGATGGGGAATGAACCATCTTCCCATCCGAGGTTTGCACAATTTCCGCTTTCCCCGAAATAAGGAGTTTTAGGGCGCGACGCAAATTGGTCACGTGAAGCGCCTCATAAGTAAAGTTCAAGAGTAGCACGTCTGACATCGCAAACTAACCTTTTCTCCTTGCTTAACATTCAAAAAGTCTTGGGCACTCCCTTTGAAGAGAGCGATCTCCAAAGTTCCAAACGAATCCAACACCACGATCGGTTCGCCATTCCCTTGGGTATAACTTTCAGCAAGTCCTTTTACGGCGCGATTTTTTACCCGGAGCTCAACGGTCTCCTTTCCATTCAAGCCAAGTTGGTTTTGTGAAAAATTGGTAATCAGATTCCCAAACTGATCGATGTAGACAATTTCACCATGCCACTCCCCCTTTTCATCTTGATAAGGTTTTGTGAATGGGAGCGGTGAGAGATCCCCCGGATTGATTGTCGGGCCCAATTCCTCTGGTTTGACCCCTCTCGAAAGATAAGCGGCCACTGGCGCAAAAATATCCCGTCCATGAAATGTGTGACTTGTTGGGTGCAAAAAGTACTTCGAATTTGAAACTTCAACCACTTGTGTAGGCTCTTCTTCGTCAAAAATCATCCCAAGAAGACCGTTGTCTGGTGCAAGAAAACGGTACTTCGGGGTCTCGGCATAGATGATCCTGCGGGCCGAACCAACCCCAGGATCCACCACCGCAACAAAAAGCGTTCGCTCGGGAAAATAGCGGAAGCTCGCGCTTAGGATGAACGCTCCAACCTGGATATTTTGGGGGGGGATAGCATGAGTTAAGTCACTCACATGGAGCGCAGGAGCAATTTTTTCTATCACGCCCTTCATGATCCCCACAAACGGGTCACGGATTCCAAAATCGGTCATCAAGACGACCAGATTCACCAATGGTTTAGTTGTTCGACCCCCGCTCCTTAATGAGATTAAGGAAATGCTGATGAATACGACTGTCTTTTGCAATCTCCGGATGAAACGTGCTCCCCATGAGATTTTTTTCTTGGACAAGAACGGCTTTCCCTTGATACAAAGCCATCGTTTCCACTTCCGGACCCACGGCCTCAACGATGGGAGCGCGAATAAAAACCGAAGGGAATGCCTCGCACTTCAACGCTGGAATGGATATTTCTTCTTCGAAGGACTCCCTTTGACGGCCAAACGCATTTCGCCTTACCGTAATGTCCATCAATCCTAAAATCGGCTGTTCAATCGGATTATCTAAGAGTTTTTTTGCCATGAGGATTATTCCCATGCAAGTTCCCCAGACCGGCATCCCCTCTTTCGCTCGTTTCCGAATGGCCTGATCCAAACCTGTTTCTTTCAAGAGAAGCCCGACGGTCGTTGATTCTCCCCCTGGAAGAATAAGACCATCGACAATTTCAAGCTCATACGGACGCTTCACAGCGATGGTTTGAACGCCCAGAGTTTTTAAGATCTCCAAATGTTCCTCCACATCTCCCTGGAAAGCTAAGACACCCACTTTCATGTCGGAGCTCCTTTTTACCATCCGCGAGTTGCGAGCAATTCTTTTTCGGGGAGTTTTCGGACGTCGAGACTCGGCATCGGCTCTCCCAAGCCTTTTGAAATCTCTGCCAATCGCTTTGGATCATCGTAGTGGGCTACGGCTTCCACAATCGCTTTAGCGCGATTTTTTGGATCACTCGATTTGAAAATTCCTGATCCGACAAAAACGCCATCACAACCCAACTGCATCATCAGGGCTGCATCGGCTGGTGTGGCAACACCCCCTGCAGCAAAGTTCACCACCGGTAATCGCCCCGTTTTCGCTACTTCTAGCACGAGTTCATAAGGAGCACCCAAGTTCTTTGCCTCGGTCATGAGTTCTTCTTTCGGAAGAACTGAAAGCTTCCGGATTCCATCGATGACAGTCCGCATGTGGCGGACCGCTTCCACAATATTTCCGGTTCCCGCTTCTCCCTTGGTTCGAATCATGGCGGCCCCTTCCCCAATGCGCCGCAAGGCTTCACCGAGATCGCGACAACCACAAACAAAGGGAACTTTAAACGATTGCTTGTTCACATGGAAGTGCTCATCGGCAGGGGTTAAAACTTCACTCTCGTCAATAAAGTCGACTCCAAGAGATTCCAAGATCTGAGCTTCGACAAAATGCCCAATTCTGCATTTTGCCATGACCGGGATGGATACCGCATCGATGATCTTCTGTATGATAGCCGGATCGGCCATCCGCGCTACGCCCCCTTCTGCACGAATGTCAGATGGAACGCGCTCTAAGGCCATCACGGCCACAGCGCCCGCTTCTTCCGAGATCTTGGCTTGTTCTGCGTTGATGACATCCATGATGACGCCACCCTTAAGCATCTGCGCCAAGCCTCTTTTTACGGTGATTGTGCCTTCTTTGGCCATGAACGGCTTAGACCTCCCGAAATTGCTTCTACTCTCATTCTACTCTGATTTGACCAATTTCGCAACACTCTTCGTCAAATTATCGAGGCACCCCTCCACAGAAATGAACGGGGATGGGCCTCTCCAACGAAAAAGCTTGTGGCGAGCAAATGCTCATCACCACAAGCTTTAACATCCGAACCTAATGAATCCCTTATTTGATTTCGACTTTGGCGCCGGCGTCTTCAAACTTCTTCTTAATGGTCGCGGCTTCTTCCTTAGCAATCCCTTCCTTAACCGCTTTTGGAGCACCATCCACCAAGTCTTTGGCTTCCTTTAACCCCAACGGGGTGACTTCGCGAACGACTTTGATGACATTGATCTTGTTCGGTCCGGCCTCTTTCAAGATCACGGAAACCGTGGCGGCTTCCTCGGCTGCGGGATGACCTCCGCCAGCCGCGGGTGCGGCGGCCGCAGCAACGGCTACTGGCGCAGCCGCGCTCACGCCAAATTTCTCTTCAAGCGCCTTCACCAATTCTGCAAGTTCCAGCACACTGAGAGAAGCGATTGCATCCAAGATTTCTTCTTTGCTTAATGTCTTTGTTGCCATGATGTTGTTCCTCCTTAAGGATAATTCAATCAATCTTACTTACGTTTACTTCACACCTTCATCGGGTTGAGTAGGCTCCACACTTGCCGCGCCGCTCTCTTGGGCTAGTTCAGGTTCCACGGTTGGCACAGGGCTGTCTTTTGCTGGAGCAGGTTCTGCACTCGACACAGCTTCCTCTTTCACTGGGGCAGGCTTCACAGGGGGAGCACTGCTTTCCTTTTGTTTTCGAATCTGGGCAAGGACGGTAACCAATCCACGCAGTGTTCCGCTTAGAACCGTTACCAATCCGGTGATTGGAGCATTCATGGTTCCAAGCAATTGGGACAGGAGAATCGGTTTAGGGGGGAGTGAAGCGAGAAAACGAACCTGGTCCGGTCCAATAATGGCTTCACCATACCAAGCTCCTTTAATGATCGGCAAGCCTGGATCGTTCTTGTCCTTTTTTGTATCCTTCGTGAATTCGAAGAGTGCTTTGGCTGTCAATGCAGGATCATCATAGCCAAATGCCACCGCAGACGCGTGTTTAAAGTAGGTCGAAAGCTTTTCAATTTTAAGGGATTCGAGTGCTTTTTCTGCCAAACTGTTTTTCATCACCTTGAGTTCCCCTTTGCTCTCAAGAAGCTTGCGACGAAGCTTTTGCACTTCGGTCACGGGGAGACCCTTTTGTCCCTGATAATCCGTGAAGATGGCAATTTTGGCCCGTTGAAATCTTTCTTTGATTTCCTTGACCGCTTCCAATTTTTCGGGTCGAACTTCTTTGGCCTTCGTTGGGCTCATCATCTACCTCCTTTCCATAAAATTTCCTTAAATAATAAAGCCTCCGCAGACAAAAGCGAAGGCTGAAAATAGGCAAGCGCTTCAACAATCAGTTTTGGTTTTTCACTGAGTGTGCCTCGGTAGGTGGAACCAGAGTTCCATTATCCATGCTTCATCAGCATTGGGCCCACGGTCTGCGGCAAGAATACGAAGATTAGCCGTTTTGAAAGGTTTTCCCTTCTTTGATTAAGTATTCTTGAGCAATGACCACGGTGAACCGAATCACTTTAGCTCCAAGGCTACTTCGTGACCAAACAGGTCAACTTCAAATAGACTCTGCAGTTCATACCGCTTTTCTAGAACGTATGAGCCTTCCTTTTGCTGACCTAAAACAGATCTTTTCCCACCCACAAACCATCACTTACCTCCAAAAAAGGAGAGGGGAAAGTTACTGGGTGGATTTTACCCAAGATAAAGGGAGACAAGGACAAACCCTTGACTTTGATCCGGATATTGTTCATTTGAATACCTTTAGTAGCCCGCTTCGCCATCAGCTCGGCTGGGATTGGGCGGAGAGAAGAGTCACGATTAATAAGTGCTTTGGGAGCAGCAATTCTGAGTTAGATATTGGTGGAGAAGTCGATTCGGAATTATTAAAAGAACTCAAGGAAAGAGGTTCTGGCATTATCGAACATGCTGATGAACTCAAGGTTGAAAATCTGGGAGAGTTTGATTCACTCATTGATCAAGGTTTTTATAAAACAAGTTCCCCCATTACCGAAGTGGAACTCCCTCATACTCCTTATCTTAGGAAACGATACTGTTTTGTACAATCAACAACTTACAATAAAATCTATCCCGGTCATCCGAGCCTAAGCCAAACTCTTGAAATCGAAAAGGTAGTCCATCCCAAGAATGACCAACGTGTGGATTTGGAATTATTGATTCAGTGGCAAAGCATCGAAATGACCATCATTCAATCGATTGGACTTAAATCAGCTGGAGTCCGTTGGTTCATGACACATAACGAGATTAGATTAGACCACGAAGAGGATGAAGAATCTTGGGGGGACACCCTAGCCACGCCACGGGACTCTCAACTTGTCTTAGTTTAAATTCGAAGCCTACACCATCGTAAGGCTGACTTGGCCTACGGATTGAATGTTGACTTTGGGTGCAATCTCATTGTAAGAAAGGACGATGAGATTTGGGAAGGCGCGCTCCGTGAGCTTTCGAACATAGAGTCTCACCTGGGGATTACACAAAACAATCGGCTGCAATCCGCGATCGGTTAGCTTTTTCAACTGTTCTCCAATCGCACTTAGAATTTCCTGACCCACTTGAGGGTCAAGGGCTAAGAAAGAGCCATAATCCGTTCTTTGGATCGATTGGGTGATCATTTGTTCGATCTGAGGATCCAACGTGAAGACATTAATGTTCCCCTCATTGTTGACGTACTCCCGACAAATGACCCGCGAAAGGGCTTGTCGGCAATATTCGGTGAGGAGGTCCGGGTCCTTGGTCACGTGAACATAGTCGCCAATGGTTTCAAGAATGGTCACCAAGTCACGGATGCTCACCCGTTCCTTCACGAGATTTTGCAAGATTTTCTGAACTTCGACAAGGGAAATCAATTCTGGAATCACATCTTTGACCACGGCAGGATGGGTCTTTTTCACCGTATCAATCAAGGCCTGGGTTTCTTGGCGACCCAAGAGGTCGGCCCCGTGGGTGCGGACCACTTCCGTGATGTGGGTAGCCACCACACTCACCGTATCAAAAATCATGCACCCCAATCGCTCTGCCTCTCCTCGCTGTTCTGGCGGAATCCAAACTCCGGGCATCCCATAGGTTGGATCAATCGTCCGAGTTCCTCGAAGGTTTTTTAGTTGATTGTCCGGACCGATGGCTAAAAAGTGATTCATCATTACCTCGCCATGTCCAACCTCCACATCCTTAATCTTGACCGAATAAGCGTTTGGCTTTAGCTGAAGATTATCTCTAAACCGCACACCCGGGACGATGATTCCCATTTCCATCGCAATGTGTTTTCGAATCGAGCTCACACGTTCAAGAAGTTTCGCTCCCTGATTCGGATCGACCAAGGGGAGCAAGGAACGCCCAACCTCCACGCTGAGTGGATCCACTTGCATGAGTGAAACCACACTCTCGGGTCGCTTGGTGGCATCTTCCGCCGCTTTCTTCTCTTGTTGGCGAACCACCACTTTTTCGTCTTCGGTTTGGCGTGATAAGAGGCGCCCGACCACGAGAAGAATCGTACCCATCACCGCGAACGAAAACCACGGAAGTGGAAAAATGTCGGTAAAACCCAGAAAGGCCAAAAATACTGAGCCCCAACCCGCCACCTTTAAAGCCACCGGTTGTTGGGTCACTTGTCGAATCACATCAGCACCCAAGTTGGCTTCCGAAGCCGCGCGAGTCACCACCATGCCCATGCTTGTCGACATCAAGAATGCGGGAATCGTGGTCACCAATCCGTTTCCGACCACAAGCAAAATGTAAAGAGAAAGAGCCTCATGAGCTGACATGTGATGTTGAACCATTCCCACAATCAATCCACCGATGATCCCAACGATCATCACCACAATGGCCATCATGGCGTCCCCTTTAACAAACTTCCCTGCGCCATCCATGGCCCCATAAAAGTCAGCTTCGCGTTCTATGTCTCGGCGCCGTTGCTTGGCCGCTTCAGGGTCGATTAACCCAGAATGAAGGTCAGCATCAATCGCCATTTGCTTGCCAGGCATGGCGTCCAAGGTAAATCGGGCAGCCACTTGTGCGATACGTTCAGCACCTTGGGTAATCACGATAAATTGTGCGGCGATTAGCATGATAAACACGATAAGCCCAGTAACAATATCCCCCTTAACCATCACGTCGGCAATACGAGGAATCACCTGTCCCACGCTTCCGTCTTGCCCAGCAACAGGCAAGCCCATCGGAGGGACCTTGGTCGTGAGATGTCCATAAACAAGAATCAATCGCGCAGCCGAGATATCCAAGGCTAACCGGAAAAGGGTAGCTGTCAATAACACGGATGGGAAAACGGCAAACTCGAGGGGATCTTTAATGTAAATACTGATGACCAACACCGCGATTCCTATCAAGATATTAATGGTCAAAAGCATATCCAACAGGAGTGGCGGCAAGGGGATAATCAACATGAAAACAATGGCCACCAAGAGCAAGGCAGCTAAGACGTTCGAATTACGGAGCAGACGTCCTAAGGGGGTATTTTGATCCACGTTATCGACCCTTCATCGTTTTTGACTTCTCTCGAGGGAGCGGTTCCCGTATTCGCAAAATCGACCGTTTCCTGGCCAGTTCTCTTCTTCGCTTCAGCCGATAAACAAAGGCCAAAACTTCAGCCACAGCTTTATAGAGATTCCCTGGAATAAGTTGCCCAATCTGGCAGCTTTCAAAAAGCGCTCGTGCAAGCCCCACGTTTTCAATAATGGGAACCTGATTTTCTTCCGCCAATTCCTTGATGTGTTGAGCCACAAGGCGTTCCCCTTTGGCCACCACAACGGGGGCTTCCGCTTTCCCTTGTTCATATTTAAGAGCGATAGCCAAATGCGTGGGGTTGGTCACGACAGCGCTGGCATTTGGAACGTCGCGCATCATGCTTTGCTCTAAGAGTTGGCGTTGCATCTGGCGCATTCTCGCCTTGATGTGCGGATCGCCTTCCGTATCCTTAAACTCATCTTTCAATTCCTGAATAGACATCCTCATCTGGCGCATGAAAAGTTTCCTCTGAATCAAGAAATCGACCACGGCCATGATGAGATAAGCCGCCGAGATGTACCAGATGATCCGAAACATCAGGTCCTTGGCAAAAGCAAGGACTTGATGCAAATCCCAAACCACGGTATTCACGAGAGAATCAAGGGAGTTTCGCATGATCTTGTATGAAACCCAACCAATAATGGTGATCTTGAAAAGTTGTTTAAAAAGTTCGACCAAAGATTTGCGAGAAAACATCCGCTTAAAGCCCTCAATGGGGCTAATCTTCTCGAGCGTTGGATTTAACGGTTCAGTAGAAAAAACAATTCCTGTTTGAAGAATGTTCAAGATTAGCGCTGTTAGTGCAGCCACTCCCAAAACAGGAAGCAACAACTTGGCGAGCAGTTCCAACGCATGCACCCAGAGAATCCAAACGTCTTGACTTTGAAAGGAAAGATGGGCGATGCTGCGATACAGGTCTTGCGTAAAAGAAGAGAGGCCCCGGATCCCCCAGGCACTGCTCCATGCCAACGTTAAAGCCATGGCCGCAAATTGGAGGGCGGAGATGATCTCCATGCTTTTAAAAACTTGTCCCTTTTTTCTTGCTTCTTGTAGCTTATGTTCTGTTGGTTCTTCTGTCTTCTCACCATCATCGCCAGCCATGTTTAACCACCTCCGTTTGGCTGTAGCTTGTTAACTCTTCAATCCAAAATCTGAATTCAGGATGAATTCATCCAGCGGTCACACGGATGTGAAAAACCGCTGGATTCCTATGACTATTTCTAATGCGCCCCCTTTTTTAACGCCAAGATCAAATTGATATAGTCCTGGTTCCAATGGTAGTAAAGATTTGGAAGCGCTTTATAGAGCATCGGGGAAAGGCTCAAGATAAGAACCCCTAAACCGATTAAGATGTTAACCGGAAAAGAAATCATGAAAACATTGAATTGTTGCGCCGCTCGATTGAGGAGACCCAAACCAAGCTGGGTAATAAAGATGGCCACCAAAACCGGCGCACTGAGTTCCATCGCCATCACAAAAATGCCGTTCGACATGTCGACAAGCTTCATGATCGCCGCAGGTGGAAGAGAAAAAGTGTCAGCCGGGATGAGCTCATAGCTTCTGGCCACAGCTCGAAAGAAAAAATAGTCGCCATGAATGAAAATCCAAACGAGAAGTGCCAGCCGAAATTCAAATTGCCGCATCAGGTTAACCGTTCCACCACTGCTTGGATCAAAACTTGCCGCCACGGACAGTCCAAGTTGAATGTCGACCAGTTCACCCGCAAACTGAGCCCCGGCGGCCACAATGTAAGCAGCAAATCCAAGCACCAAGCCAATCAGCACTTGACCTGCAATGGTAAAAGCAAAGGTGAGTGGCGTGTCTGGCATGTGGGCTGGAATCGGCAAGACATGAAACAGAACAAGAGAAATGGCTAAACTGTAACCGACTTGAGCCGCCATCGGCACCCCTCTCGGGCGACCAAACAACGGGGCTTGGACAAACACGCCTACGAGACGTGCAAAGACAAGTAAGAAGAAAAGAAAGCTCTGAATCCCCAGGTCGATGGCGTCCATTTCATGGACCTCCCCCACGAGTCAAGCGCGGAATGTCCATAAAAAGTTGGACAGCAAAGCGTCCAATGGCGCCACCAATCCAAGGTCCAGCCAAAAGGACTGAAACAAAGGTGGCAATAATCTTCGGAACAAAGCTTAACGTTTGTTCTTGAATTTGAGTTGTGGCTTGAATCACACTAATCACTAAGCCCACCACCAAAGCCGAAATGAGCATCGGAGCCGAACAAAAGAGAATGAGGTAAAGTGCCTTACTCACGATTCCCAAAATGTAAGTTTCTGTCATGCTAAACTCCTAGCGGAAACTTAGGATCAGTCCCTTGATGATCAGTTCCCAGCCGTCCACCATCACAAACAAAAGCAGCTTAAAGGGGAGCGAAATGGTCATGGGAGAGAGCATGAACATCCCCATGCTCATCAGCACACTGGCCACCACCATGTCGATGATTAAGAATGGAATGTAGATCAAAAAGCCAATTTCAAAGCCCACCTTGATCTCACTCACCATGAATGCTGGCGTTAAGACATACAAAGGAACATCTTCTCTCGTTTTTGGCCGTGGCAATTTGGCCAAATCAAAAAAAAGAGCCAAGTCTTCTCTTTGAACCTGACGTAACATAAACTCACGCACCGGTGATGAAGCGCGCCCAAAGGCATCCACCTGAGAGATTTCTCCCTTCATTAAGGGGCGGATGGCTTGCGTATTTATTTCCTTTCCTACTGGGGCCATGATATAGAACGTGATAAACAAAGCCAAGCCCATGAGCACTTGCGTTGGAGGGACTTGTTGAGTTCCAAGCGCTGAGCGAATAAACGACAAGACAATGGTCACACGTATGAAACTGGTCATCATCATGAGCAAGTAGGGGGCCAAGGAAAGAACCGAGAGCAACATCAACATCTGCATCGGGATGACAAAGAACTTTGGCTTTACCGCTTGTCCCTCGATCTTGATGTTAGGCATCACAATGGTCGGGGTTGTGGCCGCGTGAACATAATGCGGGGAAGAAAAAGCCAACCCTAAAACAAAAACAACAAAAAGAAAAGCCATCAACCGTCTTTGATTTAGAAAGGACATCTTCTTAACCATCCGGGGGCTCCTTCTTGTCTTTTTTCCAACGACGACTGAAGGCGCTCAAATAAGAATTAAATGGGGTGAAGTTTGGTTGAGCTTGCTCCATCCACGCGATATCCTTGGCTAGAGCTTCTAGATCCAAGGGGGTCAAGAAGGTGACCTGTTGCTCGGTTACCCCAATGAGATAAGCCTTGCCCCCTATTTCCACAACCAAGAGATAGCGCTGTGCTGCCAGTGTGTATCGATCCAAAACTCGAATCAAGCGCTTTCCCACACCGAGTCGACCTTGAAACCCGCGCCCGTACAAAAACTTCACCGTGAAGTAAGCTCCGACACAAACAAGAAAGAGAACTCCCACCGCATAGGCAAAGCCGGGAACTCCAGACATGGGGTTTGAATCGAAGGGGAGGGCCGGAGGGCTTGGACTCAAGAGAAAGGCGGGGGGGCTTGGACTCATCGATTCACGACCTCCGTAATCCTAACCCCAAAATTCTCATCAATGGCCACCACTTCTCCCCTGGCAATGATCTTTCCGTTCACCAAAATATCGACAGGCTCACCCGTCAATTTTTCCAACTCGACCACTGAACCGACGCCGAGCTTCAGAATTTCCTTCACGACCATTTTGGTTCTGCCAAGCTCTGCCGTGACCGTGAGTGGAACATCTCGAAGCAAATCAATACTTGTTGGAGCATTGCTTATGGGTGGTGGCCCTTCCAGTGGGCCAAATTGCAATGGGCGCACCGTTGGTTCAAGTTCTTCGCGATCATCAGTCGTCAAAGCTCTCATCCCCTTCTTCTATAATGTCCGTGATTCGAACGGCAATCTTTTTATCGGAAGCGCCTGGCTTGCCAAGGAACTTGGTTCTTTCTGCTACCTTGATCTGGAGCGGTTCCCCGCGTTTTGTCCCCAAGACAAGCGTATCCCCTTCTTCTAAACTCAGCAAATCTTGGAAAAGCACTTCACAGTTTCCGAGTTCAACGGAAACGTTTAACTTCGTGGTTTCAATTTTCTTTCCCATCATGGGCGAACCTGGAGCAACCGGCTCCTGAGTTTTTCGCAAAAAGGTTTGTGTGGTCAGTTGTTCCAGATTTCTTGGAATCACTTCGCGAACGTACTTAAAGGGGAGGACCAAAACCACACGACCAGAAGCAATTCCGACCCGAAGGGTAAATTCAGCGGAAACCACCAATTCCCCATACGAATAAATCACGAGATTGCCTGGAGAAAATTCAAGGGATTCAAACTTCAAGTTAGACGAAGGAGCAAATTCTTTCCAGATTTCGTCATAAGTTGAAAGAAATTTGGAAAGAATCTGGTTTTGGAACAAAACCTTTTCAATCTCCGTGAGTTCCCGCGCTTCTTCGAGAATTTCTCCCTTGCCCCCCAGAACATAATCCAAAATCGCCAACGCTATTGAAACGTCGATGGCGAACAAGCCCTTGCTCTTGTCATCAATGTTGAAAATGGCCACAAGGGTTGGCGTAGGGAGCCGGTCCAGCAACTCCTTGAAAGACTCTTGTTTCGCTTCTTTCAGATCCACCTGAGCACGAAGCTGAAGTACGGGTGTTAGATGAGCGGCGAGAAATTCAGCAAACTGCTTGTGCAGGTGATTGAGCAATCGCCATTGTTCAGGGGTAAATTTCTCCGATTGCCAGTCTACTTTCGAAACCTGAGACGGCAATGTTTTTTTAACCGTATTGATACGGACCTCAACTGGGGGAACAGGCTCTTTAGGCCTGGGCTGGAAGGGCTTCCCCTTCACCGAGACTCCCTGCCGTCGAGGAAGGATATTCTTTGATTCACGACGTCCCTCGCTCCTTACGTCTTGACCCATGGTTGCCGTGGGCCTCCCCTCATTATAACATATCCAAAACAGCGTGTCCATCTAAACAGGTGTTGGCATTTCATTCCTGGCGTATGCAAAACGAGGGAACTCCCCTCCTCTCTTCCAGGGGACCATCCCTCTTGCTAATTCGAAAAACCTCTCTTTTGAGCAGTACGATGTATAATGTTACTTCACTAGACTTGTCGCGGTTTCTGTCATCTTGGTCATGGCTTTAAATGCGCTCATCTGCGCATCATAAACCATCTTGGCCACGATCATGGATTGATACATGGAAGGGAGATCAACATTTGACATTTCCAAGTGCTGAGATTCAACCTGGGCGGCCATGAAGTCTTCTCCAGCAACACCACACTGGGGTTTTCCTGACGCCTCAGTGGCTTGGTAGGTGGTTGGCCCATCCTGAGCCAAAGCCCCTGGATCTGTAAAGCTGGCCAGGCCTACTTGATAGATCGGGACCGTTTTCGTAACCTCTTGATGGGTAAGGGGATCGTTGATGTGCACCTCACCCAAAAGCCTTCCTCCCTCACCAAATCGAAATCCGGAATAGGTGCCGCCATAAAGCTTGGTTTCTGGATCATAAGGGAGTTGGATGGTTTCTAACTTGTCTGATTTCTTGTTTCCATTTTCGTCTAAAAGATATCCTTGAACGTTCAGGTGCGAAAAGGGATCAACCAGCTTGCCCTCTTTGAAATCAAAATGCCCTCCCCGGGTGTAGCGAGTTCGCTGCCCATCTGAAAGTACGAAGAAAGTGGTGCATGCAACACCCGATGGTCCTTCTTTAATGGCTAAGTCAAGGGCATTGCCCGTTTTTCGAACATTGCCTTGAGTGAACGTGGTCGTGTTCCCTTCGCGGAATGCTCCCAATCCAACCCCATTATCCATCATTTCCTGAAAATTCAAATCGCCTGCCTTGAAGCCTGGGGTTGTGGCGTTTTGCACGTTGGAAGTCATGAGATTGATGACTGACATCTCATTGGACATCGAGTTAAAACCTTTGTAAATATCAAACATAGCTGATCCCCTTTCCATGAATTTTTTCGACTTCTAATCCTTTAACATCAAGCCCCTGTTTCACGAGAGCTTGGTTTAATTCATCAAGATGAGTGGACAAAATCTCACGAACAGCGTGACTCGTCGCTTTGAACTTTGCTGTAACTTGATTTTCCTTAACCAAAATTTGGAGTCTCACTTCACCCAGAGCTTCCGGATTCAAGATGATGTTCACCTCGGAACTTTTCCCAACCCTTCTTAACGAAATCTGTCTCACCACTTGCTCTATGATTTCGCTTTCCTTGATCCGCTGGGTTTGTTGGATTTCTTGAAGCGATGTTTTCAGATCACCAAAAGGCCGATCGAATCTTCGAGCAGAGGCTTGCTGCTGCCCCAGAAGTGAATCGCGTGAAATCCCGTCGAGGAATAAAGTCAACTGGCGGCGAGTATCCATGCGAGCAATTCGACCAATTTGTGCTTCTGACAATTCGTGGATTTTTAGTTTTCGATCCTCCATCATCTTGTAAAACTCTCGAAGACTTACTTGGCCTTTTTCAACGTGATAGTGCGCTTTGTCAGCAGTGCTCCAGGTGGATGGATCGCGATAAACCAAATCATAAAGAAACCGATGAAGCGGGGTTAATTCTTGTTGCAAATCCTGTGTCTTCTTAGCTAGGATCGCTTGAGTGTTGTCATCTTTTTCTTTTGAGGCCCCTTTTTCGTTGTCAGGTGATTTGTTTTCTGATCGTTTAGATTTTTCGTCAAGGAGAATCTTTGAAAATGAATCTTGTTCCTTTTTCTTTTCTTTTCCTGAAAGGTTCATCGGCTGACTTAAGCCTTGGGTTACCTTTTCCTTCGATTCGACCCGCAAAGTACTCATTTTGAATTAACCACCTGCTTTCAAACAAATTTCAAGCTTCAATGACTCACCGGAGATGGTGCGGGACTTCCTTGAGTTCGCATCGATCCATAAGTGCTTAAGATGTTTTTTACGTAATTTTGTGTCTCTGCATAGGGAGGAATTCCACCATAGCGCCGAACGGCATTTGATCCTGCATTATAGGCGGCTAGCGCAAGAGAGGTGTTTCCTCCAAACTGATCGAGGAGGCCTCGAAGGTACCTTGCACCTCCGAAGATGTTTTGCCTCGGGTCATAGGCATTGGTGACCCCAAGCGAGCTTGCGGTTTCAGGCATGAGCTGCAGGAGCCCCATGGCCCCCACTGGACTTCGCGCATTCGGATTTCCGCCAGACTCTTGTCGCATGACCGCTTCGATGAGCAACGGATCAACCCCGTATTGGGACCCTGCTTCTTGGACGATGTCATAAAAAGGCAAGGAGCTGTTGTTTCCCGCACTCCCGGGTAAGGAAGGAGCGGATGGGGCCGGAGGGAGTGGGGGGGCTTGGGGAATCGTTGGCTGGTCGTAAATCGAATAGACTGCCGGGAAAGAAATCGCTTCGGACCCTTCGAATTGTTGGTCAATGGCCTGCATTCTGGCCTGAACCTCGGCCATGTGTGCATCGATGCGTCCGGTAAGCTCTACTCCTGTGTTCAATTCCATGGTTCCTCCCTTATCTTTACTATAGTCTTTCGAGATTTCGAAGTCGTTGCCAAAATGTAAAAAAACCGTTAACATTATGACTTTCATGTCAAAAATTAGCTTGCCTGAGAGGCTAGCGGAAAGTTAACAGGCTAGCAATATCCAGCCCCTTGTGGCGCCTGAGGGGCTATGATAAAATCAGTCTAAACAGATAAAATCAAGGAGAATAAGTCATGGGTGGCCCCGTACGCACAGTCCTTTTCGTTAGTACCCGAGACAGCTTTCTTGGCCAGGGAATGAAAGCAAGGTTTAATAAGCTGGCGAGAAATGAGAGGCTTGCCGATCAGCTTATCGCTAGATCTGCAGGACTTCAAGAACAAAACGTCGTGACTGAGCCAATGATCATACAGAATACGTATGTGCTAACGATGCGGCCTTGGCAAAAAGCTGAAATCCTTGAAAGAACTCGCCATGCCAGCGGGAGTACTTTTACCGTGAGAGAATTCCTCGAGCAACCGGAAGACGAAGAAATCATACCCTTTCAGGAATTACCACGACTTACCCAGATGGTTTACAACAAACTTAAAGCCGAAATTACGAGCCTTGTTTCATCGTAAAGCTAAAGAAGTCCAGCGGTTTTTTCAAAAGAACTTGTCCCCCACCCGGTCGAACTTGGTGGTGGCAATTTCATCCAAAAGCTTTCGTTCTTCTTCATTGACTTCGTTCTGGTAAACCTCGAGGTGTTTCTCCTTCAGCTTCTCATAAGTCTTTTTTTCTTTTGTGGCTTCCAAAAGCTTTTGTCGCTGAATTTCCACGTCCCCTTCCGCCTGCTGAACTCGAATCTGCTGAGCAGAAATCTCTCTCGCTAACTTTTTTTGCTGTTCATGGTACATCTTCAGTTCTTCCACATTAAGACGTCCTCGCTCACTTTTTTTGGAGAGTTCGTCTCGGCGCGTTTCTTGGAGATGCTTCAAAGTGTAAAGCTTTCTTTGCTCTTTGGCTAGAACTTCTTTAAGCCGAGCAAGCTCGCGCTGTTCTTCTTCCTCCCGTTTTTGTTTGTACTCAAGAACGGTTTGTAGCCGGAACTTAAATGTGCGGGCAGGCATGATCGGCTATCCTTTACTGGGAGGCCAAAGCCAGCAACTCTGAATACGTGTCCTCGAAGCGTGAAGCTGGCTCATTCCCTCGCTGTTTAAAGAACTCGTAAACGGAGTTGATCATCCGTTTGGCGTGATCGATTTTGGGATCACTTCCATCTTGATAGGCACCAATATTAATGAGATCTTCATTCTTTTGGTAGATGCCGAGAACTTCTCGAATCTTCCCCGTAGCGTCCTGATGCTCGGAAGTGGTAATTTCTGGAAAAAGTCGCGATATGCTTTGAAGCACATCCACCGCGGGATACCGGTTTTGATGGGCAATGGCTCTTGATAACACAATGTGCCCATCCAAGATGCTTCGGGAGGTATCGGCAATCGGTTCATTCATGTCATCCCCTTCAACCAAGACCGTGTAAATACCGGTGACGGAACCAAGATGACTGGTGCCTGAGCGTTCCATCAGCTTTGGAAGAAGCGCAAAAACGCTGGGCGTGTACCCTTTGGTGGCTGGAGGTTCTCCCACAGCCAACCCGACCTCTCGTTGAGCCATGGCATAGCGAGTCACGGAGTCCATCATGAAGAGCACGTCTTTGCCTTGATCGCGAAAGTACTCTGCTATGGCGGTTCCGACATAGGCCCCCTTCAATCGCACAAGTGCCGGCTGGTCACTGGTTGCACACACAATAACCGAGCGCTTGATTCCTCTTTCGCCTAAGTCGCGTTCAATGAAATCACGAAGTTCTCGCCCCCGTTCGCCGATGAGGGCAATCACGTTCACATCCGCATCTGAATGTCGCGCAATCATGCCAAGCAAGGTCGATTTTCCCACGCCTGAGCCCGCGAAAATTCCGATTCGTTGACCTCTTCCAAAGGTCAGCATCGAATCGATCACGCGAACCCCGGTGTAAAGCGGTTCGGTAATTCTTGGCCGGGTAATCGGATTTGGAGGCTCGTTATAAATGGGATACTCACCTTGGTAATCCAGCGGACCTTTCCCATCAATTGGATTCCCAAGTCCATTAATCACGCGCCCAAGAAGGTGGGGACCCACTTTCACGGAAAGGGGGTGGCCGGTGGTGCGAATCTCGCTTCCAGGACCTATTCCACGATTTTCTCCGAGGGGCATGAGAAGAACCTTGTTGTTTCGAAATCCAACCACTTCAGCCCACACGGGCTCTGGATTGTCTTTCGAGTAAATGTAGCAAAGCTCTCCGACTTTTCCCCCTGGGCCTTCCGATTCAATCACCAATCCGATCACCTGAGTGACTTTCCCGTAAACCTTGACGGAGTCAATCTCGGGAAGCAAGTTTTCATATCGAGAAAGATCAATTTTCAACATTGGGTTCCTCTTCTATCGGCCCGTCCGGGGACTGCGAGAAAGCCAGGTTAATGGCTTCAAGCTGCGTGGTGATGTTCGCGTCAACAGTTCCCAAATCGGTTTCCACCATGCAACTTCCTCGTTCCACCCGCTGATCAGGCTGGATTTCGAGCGAACGAACCCCTGGAACAAGCTGCTCAAAAGTCCCTTTCTTGTGTCGAACAAACTCGTAATCTTCTGGATTCACGTGGATGATCACTCGCTCACGCTCTTTTACCTTTTCCAAGTGTGACCGCACCATGTTAAGCACCACGTCATGATTGACTGAAACTTCGTGTGCAATCACTTTTTCCGCGATCTTAACGGCGAGGCGTGCCAGTCCAGGCTCCATCTTTCTTGCAAGATCTTCATGAAGGTGTCGAACTTGCTCCAGCATCTCGCGCGCAGAAAACATCACTTCTTTTAGCTCTTCCAGAGCGGCTTGGTGAGCCTTCTCTTTCCCTTCTGCAAAGCCTTCGCGTTCCGCGTTGGCATGAGCAGTCTCGCAATACAGCTTGGATTGCTCAATCAACTTCTTTGCCTTGCCTTGTGCATCCGCCAAGATTTGCGCCGACTCATCCTTGGCACCCGCCACGGTTCTTTGGGCTTCTTCTCTAATCTTTTTTAATTCTTCTTCCGCGTTTTGCTTCGCATAAACATCCAGAACGTCCGGGATTTGTGAAGGTTCTCCGCTTTTAAGAAGCGGCGATTCTGGTTGTGCCTTCTCATCATACGAAATTGGAATCGGTTCGTACAATGCGCTTCCTTTCTTGATGATCGTTTGGGTTAAGCTGACTTCCCCTTTTCCGGCCAAACCTTCTTTTCGAAGTTCGGAAAGAAGCCTTGCCCCTTTGATAATGAGAGGATTGCTCTCCTCTTTTTTCGGAGAAGCGCTTGGTTCAGCGGGAGGAGCGTTTTTTTTCGCGTCCCCCTTTTTAATCAGGCTCATCCTAATTTTCCCCTTGTTGATTCAGTTTAATCTTGCCAATGATAACCAAACCCCTCAAGTTGTTTCGTACTTGTTGTTGGGCCCCACGAATCTCTTCCCAATCAGTCACCTTCAAGGATTCCACATCGTTTTGAATGGCTTCTGCTCGTTCCGGTGTCACCGCGTCGTAAACACACCTTGCCACATCAGGGCTCGCTCCCTTCAGTGCCAAGACCAAGTCGCGTATGTCCGTGGCTTTCAATAGCTGCTGCATGGCGACCCGATCCAAGGAAGAAAGATCCTCAAACTCGTGAAGATGATTCTTGAGATCCTTAGCAAGTTTTGGGTTTTTGCGGGCTAACCCAGATAAAATCTTTTCTTCGGTAGCCCGATCGGACCGGTTGAGAATTTCCATTAAGGCATCGCGTCCTTTGGGGTCTTCGAACCCGCGATCCATCAATCGATAATACTGCTCTTCCAAAACCATCTCAAGCTCTCTTAAGATTTCTGGCCTAACTTTTCCGACTTCGGTGATCCGGCGCGCGACTTCTCCTTGCAAAGGAGGTTTGATTTCCTCGAGAACTTTTGTGGCTTGTGCCGCGGTTAGGTTGGAGAGAATCAATGCCACCGTTTGCGGATGCTCCTTTTCGATGAGAGCCAAGAGCTGCTTCGGATCAGCACGCAAGAGAAACGCAAAAGGTCTGCGCCCCGCGTGACGAACCTCGGTTTTCCCCGACTGGCTGTCCCGAATCCCCCCACCATCGGCACTGCCGGATTGCTGCGGAGCAACCATGTTGAGGGCAGGGTTCTCCAAAAATTCTTCGATGACCGATTTCTTGACTTGTTCCGGAACGTTCGGCACCTTCGACATTTCAAGGGTAAGCGCTTGAACCTCTTCGGGTGGAAATGAACGAATCACCTGAGAAGAAAGTTCTGGCGGCAGGCTCATGATAAAAATGGCTGCCTTTTGACGAGGTGACAGATTGTAGCCTGAAGTACTATTCATGTTCCACTCCCCTCACGCCTGTTCTCGCGAACCCCAACAGCAAAGCGGGCTTCTCCTACTATTGTACCAAATCAGGCTCACAGTGGCAAGCCCGCGAACACAAAGACTCTTTTATCTCAACGCCTGACTCCGGGTTTCTCGAGATCCTTCGCTTCGCTCAGGATAATCGAGATCCACTGCGTGGATCTCGATTACTTTTCTGCAAGCCAGGTTGTTTTCAGAAGCTCAGCCACTTTGGTTGGCTTTTCCTTCACTAACTGCTCTAGCTTCTGCGTTTGTGCCACCGGTTGCGACGTTTCTGGAACCGTGACTTTTCCTGTTTTTTCGTTTAAAAGATCGCTGATGTCCGAAACCGTTGTGGCAGGGCTTGCGGAAAGAACCAGCTGTGTTTTCTCCATTTGTGCTTTTTGTTCTCGGAATAGATACAGCCCAACGCCAACGACTCCCGCAATTAAGGCTCCGAGAACAACCCGCATGAGCAAGCCGCCTGAGAAAGGTGAAGAATCACGTCCTAGCCAACCGGGGTTGTTCATCGCGGTAGCCATGTTTTGAATTTCATGAGAATGAAAGGGGAGCATCCCGAAGAAAACCCTGTCGCCTCGCTCCGGATCAAAGCCAATGGCTCCTTCTACTGCAGCTCTGTACTGGTTCTTAACTTCATCACTTAATTGTTCATCCGTGAAAACGGAAGCAGTCAGCCGTTTCACTTGGCCGGGAGTAAATTCGGTCTGAGTCTCCGTGGAATTGGGAATGTTTTTTTCAATGGTCGATGTCCGAACATAATTTCCCCCTTTGACTCCTCCGCCTGACTCTTCATTTGAGTACGCTAGCGGTTTTACTCCGGGAGAGCTTTGTTGTTGCGTGCCGTTCTTTGTATAGGTTTCCGAATCTACCTTTCGTTCGAGGGGCAAAATGCCTCTGACATTAAGCTGGCTCCCATGAATTTGTTCGACCCGCTTAACCTTGTTCCAGTCGAGTTCAGCATTGACGACCAAAGCGTATTTGCCAGAACCAATCGGTCCATCCAAGACTTGTCGAATTTGTGACTCAAGTTGTTGCTGAAGCGCCTTTTTCTGTTCAATCATGCCATTCGGTGCCATCTCATCTTCTGATTTTTTTAGCATTTCACTCAAAAGTCGCCCATTGGTGTCGGTCAGTTCCACATTCTCTGGTTGGAGTTTCGGAACCGAGGCAGCCACCATGTTTACAATCGCTCTTGCCTTGTCTAATGGGAGCTTATCGTAGCCAGCTCTCAGCTTCAAGACAACCGCTGCTTTTGAATGTTCTTTATCATCCCCAAAAAAGATGGCATTTTCTGGAGGGATGACCAGCTTCACATTGGCATCTGCCACCTCGTCGAATTGGCGCAACACCGTGGTAATATCTCGCTCTAAACTTCGCCGTTGTTCTTCAGTAAATTGCTCCGGAGTTTGAGTGGTAGACCCTGTTGTAGATTCAGTGAATGGATGGTGCGGAATTCCTTCTCGGGTCAATTCGGTTAACGCTTGCACCTTTTTGCTTGGAGAAACAGTCACGTGATTATCCAGCGTCTTGTCATACGGGATGTTCAGCTTAGCCAGTGTCGAGGTCACATCGGAGATGTCATCCGAAGAAAGAGCATTTTCATACAGTGGAACATAGGCGGTGGTTTTATGAATCGTGAACAGAAGTCCGACTGCAAGAACAGCCCCAACGGCCACCATGGACCACATCGTGCGCTGCTTTTGGGTCTGCGTGTTCCACCATTGCAGCATTCGAGCCCAAATAGGCTGTCTTGACTGGGGGGGGCGCATTCCTGTCATCCCTGTCCGAACCGTTCCCGTCACTGGTGCTGTTCCCGTAGCCATGCTATCTGTCCTCCTCGATCTTGGTTAAGACTGCGATTAGAATTGCATTTGGAATAAGGTTGTCGCATTGGATGTAATCTTAGAAGCAACCGCGGTGGCAAGCTTGAGCAAAACTTCGGTTTGATTTTCTGCCAACGTGGCTTGGTGCAAATAGTTGACGTCTCCAGACAAGACCCTTTGATAACCCTGCGCCATGTTAATAACGCTGTCGTTCACACCGACCAAGGCTTGTTGCAGATAGTTTTCAAAAGGAAGCTGATGCGGGCCCGGTTGATTTTTTTGGCCATCCGCGAAGAACGACTCCACTTGAGCGTTTTTGGACGGATCGGTGAGGGGAACGATGGGTTGTAATGGCATGAAACTCATTTTATCCTCCTAAGAGCTCAACGTGTAAAATCAAGTGCTTTCATTAACATTGTTTTGGTTGATTCAACAACCATTGCATTGGCTTCATAGCCACGGCTTGCTTGAATCATGTTCGTCATTTCCGTGATTAAATCGACATTGGGCATGCTCACGTAGCCATGCTCATCGGCGTCTGGGTTGTTCGGGTCATAAACCTTTTTAAGCGGAGCTGAATCACGCACCACGCCCGCCATGGTCACCCCTCCGCCAAGTGCTTGATCAGGATCGTCATGGTCAAATCCAAAGGAAGCTGGGGTAAAAAATTGATCGAAGTTCATCTTTTCTCGGAAGATAGCCACTTGCCGGCGGTAGGGCCCCCCGGCCACCGTATGCGTTGTGTTGACATTGGCAATGTTGGTGGCAATGAGATCCATCTGATCTCGTTGGGCGGTCATCCCACTTGCAGCGATATTAAATGTATCAAAAATTCCCACGGCTATTCCTCCTATTTGGTTAACGTTTCAATGACATATTTGGAAAAACTATTGCGACCTGCATTTTCAGCAACAGCGTACATCACCTGAATCCTTGAGAGATCGGCCATTTCATGGTTGAGATCGACGTGATTGACTGGGTCCCGCACGACACTCGCCGGAGATTGGGCTTCCTCTCCGGCGATCTCCGGGTCAAAGTCAAGCTTGACATCCAGATCCCCTTCCCCTCCCCACATCTTGTCATACATCTTCTTCAGGTGATCCTGGAAATTTACATGTTCTGGATGGTAGTTGGCGTTGTTGACATTGGCGATGTTTTGAGCGGTGGCTTTCTGCTGGAGGGCAATGGCATCCAGCGCAGTCCTCATGTATTCAGCGTAGCCGCCAAAAAATTTGTCTCGGTAACTCACCTTAGCGCTCCTTTCCAATTCAGCATTCTCTTGTTTTAATTTTAGTACTATGCTATTAACGATTGATTATCAACTTGTTACAAACATGTAAACATTCTGAATTTCAGATGAAAATCTTTACGATCTTGAGATCTTGACAAAAGGGAAGGATGTCGTGAAACAGTTAGAAAATAGACTTTGGAAGCAATTTCAAAGAAGGGGTTATGTTCATTATGAGATCATCCCAGGAGCCAGCCAACGTGGCAGAAGCCACCCCAAAAGACAGGCAAGGACATTCCTTGTTAAACCTGGCCCGCGAACACGCCCTAAACCTGAAAGCCAAGAACAACTTGTCGGTTGAAGAGGTCGTGGCTGACTTTCTTGGCATAGCCTTCGGGAACAAAAATCCAGAAGCGTTGAAAAAGATGCAGGCCGCGATCATTGAAAAGATTAAGTCGGATCCAAGGCACTTGGAAACCCTTGATCGCTATTACCAAAACCTCCGAAAGTATCTTGACTACTGGCAAAAATACCTGCGAATCCTCGAGAGTTTCGAGAATAATCCGTAAGACGAGCAATCCCTAACGGGTAAGCCCCCGTTTCGCTTCTAATACTTGTCGAATCACCAGTTCAGGGTTCTTCCAAAGTGTTTGGCGAGCAATCCGTCCCGAACTCACTTCTTCAAGAAAAAAGCAAATTGTCTCAAGGACCGGAGCCTTGATCCCCTTTTCTCTTGCACTTTCAACAAGTGCGCCATAAAGATAAGGCCATTCGGTTTCTTTCTTCCCCTGCACGAAGTCAAGGTGAAGCGAAGCCAATTTGTTTCCACGCCCCTTGGCCATCTTACGCTTGAAAGCAGCACGCAACAAAGCTTCCGGAAGCGTGCGAATCGCCCAAGCATAAAACGGAACAGGCTGACATGGAAGTGATACGGGAGAAAGTCCGTTGGCTTTCATGATAGAAACGGCCTCAAGAAAGGCTTCCCGTTCAAGTCTGAATGTGGCAGGATTGCCAAAGACTTCTTCAGCCGACATGTCAAACAACGCGCAGGTGGCGTTAGCGAGAATGTTGAGCAACAGTTTTGACCATTTCATTGACTTCCAATCGCGGCGAACCTGAATTCGAAAGCGAGCCTTCTTAAAAAGATCGACTTCCCAACCAGGCGGCGAACCTGGGAGAATGGAAGCGAGCGCCAATCCTCCTCTGTTTTCTGCTTCAACCCGTCCAGGTTGCTTGATCGTGACTGCGGTGGTTAAGCTTCCAGCCGTTAACCAGTCTGGTGAAAGAAAAGAAAGAATTGTTTCCTCGTTGCCAAGCCCATTTTGAACCGAAAGGTAATGTTCCACGTGTTGAAAGTAACTGGACATGCTTTCGAAGAGCCCCCGAGTTGAAAACCCCTTTACCGTGATGATCGCCAGCGAAAATTCCCCTTCCTTGTTGAAGAGATCCGAAAGCTCCAAATAAGCTCTCACAGAAGCCACCGAAGAAACTCCTTCATCCACGATGGTGAGACCTCGCCGATTTACCGCACCACAATAGTCAAGGTTGCGGTTAAGGACGACAACGTCATGCTTGGCCAAGGAAAGCTTTCCCGCCAGATATGACCCGACCGCCCCCCCTCCAGCAACAAGTATCTTCATCCGATGGGAGTTTGGGTAACCTTTTGCAGATGACGGGGATGATCGGGATTCCTTCCGCGAAGGAGTGCAAGATGATGGGCGATCAATTGAAAGAGAAGGGTAAAGGGGATTGCGGCCATGTTGGAGTCTTTGATCTCTTTAAATCTTTCCAGTCCTATCGGAAGTGATCGAACCCCAATTTTCTTAAGGAGCTTCTCCACTTGAAACGAAGATTTCAAATCGTCAGGCTGACGAAGAAGCAATGCGGGTGTTTCTCTCTCGGCTAAAGCCACTGGGCCATGAAAGAATTCTTTCCACTCAAACGGTTCAGCCATCAGATAAGCACATTCGTTAAGCTTTAAACTTCCTTCAAGAGCTATGGGTCTTAACGCTTCTGGGGCTAGCACAAACCCTCGCGTCGCCGTACCCAATCTGGAAGCCACGAGCTTCATTTCGTGCGTGCCTTCCAAAATCTTCTGGCACAAGCTTGGTGTCTGTGAAAGCCCACGAAGCATCGATTTTGCCCCCCAATGCGCCACCAGCAATTGAAGACTGAACAAGGTGGCTGTAAACGTCTTGGTGGCAGGAACACTTTTTTCTGGGCCTGCTTGCAACGGAAGCACGTCGTGGCAATTTTTGGCAAGATCAGAATTCGCGTTGTTTGTTATGGCGAGGGTCTGCAAGCCTGCTTTTCTTAATGCTTGTATCGCGAGAATGACTTCATGCACTTTCCCTGATTGCGAGATGGCAATGGCAAGACCAGCCTTCTCTCGAAGCTTTTTTCGCGGATTTAAGAAAAAGGTGGGTGTGGCCACCACCGAAGGAAGTCCCAAAAAATGGTACAGCAAATATTGAGCATATAATGCAGCGTTATAGGAGCTCCCGAAAGCAGTGAAGTAAATCATGGAACTCTTGGAAACCTTTTTTGCCAGTCGAACAAAGTCATTCCGTCCAATCCAAAGTCTCTCAAGATTTTCTGGCTGCTCAAGGATTTCGCGGAACATTTGGGTCTTCGTTGCTGAACTCAAGTTAGAAGCCTCTCGAAACCCCATGTGGAATTGCCATTCGCGAACAGAGAAGAAGAAAGAAAGCAGAAAAAAAGAGAGGGTCTAACAACCCCTCCCTCCTCAATTTATCAGTCCCTATTATCGAACCGCTTCTTTCAAAGCTTTGCCAGGTCGAAATGCTGGAACCTTGCGAGCTCGGATGGTGATCCGGGCGCCGGTTCGTGGATTTCGTCCGTTCCGTGCTGCACGGTGGCGTACTTCGAAACTGCCAAAAGGAATCAGCTGAACCTTTTGACCACGCTTTAGCGTCTCTTTGACGGTATCGAAGAGAGAATTCAATGTTTTCTCGGTCTCTTTCTTCGTCAACTTCGTCTTCTTAGCGATCTGCTCGATGAGAGCCGCCTTGGTGAGTACTTTAGCCTTTTTTTCTGCCATTCTTCCCACTCCTTTCTTTTATAATTTTAAATTACGATTCCTTGTCTTTCTTGTGCCCAGACTTGAACTCCTCCTCTTCCTTTCAAAAAAAAATTGGTCTTTTCCCATGGAATCTAAAAAAGATGGGAAGGGGGTGTCAAATTCAAAAAAGGTTGGGGGGATCTTCGCTCATCAAGAAATCGTTCAATTTCTTTTGATATTTACGCTTGAGTTCCAAATAAGTTGATTCAGTAACTTCTCCTCGGATAAATCGTTCTTCGATTTTTTCAAGTAGCTCCAGCAATCGCCCCTTTTCAGCCGATTCATTTTGGACTGGAAGAAGCGATTCATCCAGTGGAGCAAGTGCGAGTTGTTTGGTCGGAGTACTCTCGGTTTCTCGGTTGCTATCAGGACTTTCCAATTGGAGCGCCAATTCGTTTCGCTTGGTTTCGGCTTCCAGCTCAGAAATTGCCCCGGTAATGAGTTGAAGCTTCACTCGCTCCAGTTCTTTGGCAACCTCCGTTTTCCGCGATGCGGAAGGACTCTTTGATGCCGCACCTCCTGAAGGAACCGTTGGCTTGGCTTCTGACGATGCGGCAGGTTTTTCAAAAGCGGATTCGAGAGAAATGGATTTCGGTTTGATGGTTTCTTCCAGCAAGGCTGAATGAAACATGGCTTTTTTTTCTGCAAAGGCTTCTTCTTGTCTCTTTTTCTCTATGATTTCCGTTTCTTTGGTACGCGTTTCTTGAACCACCAACTCTTTGGCCGATTTGGCTTGAAGCTGCCATCGTTTGTATTCGATTTGCAAATCTTCGATGGTGCTGTATGAAACTCTAAACGTGTCGTCCGCCTGGTCAAAGCCTGCTAAGACCACATCATCATTGGGCCTGAAGAAGAGGGTGTATTGTGCCTTGATTTCATCGAGAATCTGCATGTCCATTGAGAATCGAAGTCGATCGTCAAAGGTCTTAAAGTAATACGCCTTTCGACTTCGATCGAAAAGGACCACACATTCTTTTCCGACGTGATGCAAATGAGGATCAACGGCAGCAGGGGTAATGAAAAATTTTCTTCCATCGGGATAAACACCCACCAATTGAGTCTCATTTTCGGAATCAACTCGAAGAAACAAAAGCCCTTCCTGACTTAAGCAAAGTTCGCTCATCTGCGCATCAGGAAGTGTAGCATTATAAAGACTCTTTCCATTGGTTAGGTCATAAAGAAAAACTTGGGTTTGAAATCCTCTTCCGGGGAAAACTTTGGACCTTTTTTCTGCAGCAGCCAGGTAGTTTAAACCGCTCGTGGCTGCCCAGAAAAAATTCCCCTTCCCATGTTCTGTGGTAAATTGCCAAACTTGTTCTTCGCTGTCGTCAAAAAGATTGTACCGGACAATTTCAAAACGAAGCTGTCGGGAATCTCCCCCCGGCTTGAGTCTTCCAAGGAGAGAATTGTCCTTTTTTTCCGTGAGCTTCTCTGCAATGAATCCGCTCCCTTGTTCCAGAAACACGATCTTTCGAAGAACGGTCCCATCCGCTCCTAAAACAGCTTGACGATAGCGTTCAATCGGAGCGGGATCATTTTCCCCCTTTTCTCCGTAAGTAAACAACCCTTCAAGCGTGGAAACGAGGATCGTTCCATTGTTGGCAACACCCACGAGGGTTGTATCGGGATCAGGGAGTTTCTTTTGCCAAACGCGATTTTTTTCTCGGTAAAGGAACAGCTCTTCCTCGTCTCGTCCTGCAAAAAACTTGAAATTTGGACTGCAAAGAATGGTTACTTTACCCTTCATGCCCTGGCGTCCCCTTTTCTCACTCTTAGCCTTTTCGCGCTGCCTCTTTAAGTTCCCTGGTAGTGTAAAAACGGCTCCAGTACTTGCTATTTTCAATAGATTGTGTTACAATAAAGGAGGGAAAGGATTGTGAGCATTTGATAAAAGTGAAAGTGGATCATGTTTTGGTGGTCTTCTTTTTTATTTGCTTTTTCCTCTCCACACCGGGAGTTGGGCAAAGTCAGTCAGTGACCTACCAAAAAGTCAAAGTAGGCCACGTTCGTGCGTACGTCGTCACCGCTGACCTTAATTCAGACCGCGTGGCACTTGATTTGTACGTGGCTTCCCATCATCCCAGCAATCGCTCTTTCCCTCATGAAACCTTTCACTTCATGGTTGGGAAGACTCAGCCCACGGCGGCGATCAATGGAACGTACTATGATACCCGGACGTTTATTCCGGTAGGAACATTGGCCGCAGATGGCCAGATGTTTCAAATGGGATCCCACGGGACTGCCGTTTGTTTTGATAAGAGTAACCAGGTTGGTTTTTATAAGATCCGCGATCTGAAGAACTTCCCGTGGAAGAGCTACAAAGTGGTTCTTTCCACCGGCCCAACGTTGGTGCAAAACGGGCATACGCACGTTTACCCTTCACTTGAAAGATTTCATGATCCCGCCTTATTCCGGCCTGCCAGCCGAAGCGCTCTGGGTATCACGCGAAACCGCAAGCTGTTGCTCGTGTCGGTCCGAACTCCCATCAGACTTCGCGATATGGCTTGGATTATGAAGAGCCTTGGAGCCGAGCATGCAATCGCCTTGGATGGAGGCTCGTCCACCGCACTGTACTACCGTGGAAAAATTGTGGTGAGGCCAGCACGAATGATGACGAACATCTTCCTCATCTATGAACAGAAGGAAGCCAGGGTTTCAAAAGAGTAACCTTTAGGGTCTATGACCCTCCTTATGATTTGCTTCGTTCTCTTTTTGGGCATCCTTTTACTGTTTGCTCTTGACCGGCTCTCGTTAAAGTTTCGGGGAGATGCCGATCTCCAAGTCGATTCAGATCATGCCAACACGTTTGTTAAGCTCGAGAAGGGAGCGGAACTTTCCCTTCGTTTTAATCTCCCCCTGCTGAATCGAAACCTCAAGGAACAAGCCCTCCTCATCTTCGCGTACGCCGAGCTGGTTCCTCAGAGTCAGGAAGCAAAGCTCAGAAATTCCTTTCTTCGAATAACGCTAGCAAGCTCTCCGCGAGCTGACGGTTATTTTGAGGCAACGCTCGTGAAGCCTGGCAAAACCCTTGACGTTCAATTTGACCTCCTATTCCAGGGAGAAGAAACGTTGTCCATCGTCAA
>Ga0207095_10007_pt1 | contig 63158 bp, 62 predicted proteins | sample Alteio_BWMinHeat_88_FD_153529 | JGI IMG/M metagenome (GOLD analysis project Ga0207095, IMG submission 153529) | Enriched cells from forest soil in Barre Woods Harvard Forest LTER site, Petersham, Massachusetts, United States -... | ecosystem: Environmental > Terrestrial > Soil > Temperate forest >... | reverse complement strand
GGCACGCAATCCGGCTTCATTGTCAGCCCAACCGGACTTCACCTTGACCCAGATTTCTAGATAAACCGGCCCGCCGAAAAGCCGTTCCATGTCGAGTCGAGACTGCGTTGAGATGTCTTTGAGTCGCGCGCCCTTCTGTCCGATCACCATTGATTTATGGCTGTCACGTTCGACCAGAATAGCCACAAAAATCCGCCGCAAATTACCTTCCTGTTCGAACTTCTCAATCAAAACCGTACTGGTATAAGGCAATTCGTCGCCGACCATGCGAAACAATTTTTCGCGGACAATTTCGGAAGCAAGAAATTTCTCGCTTCGATCAGTAATGTCGTCTTCACCAAAAATCGGTGCATTTTCCGGAAGCTGCGTCTTGATTTCGCCTTGCAGATTATCGAGTTGAAATCCTTGTTTAGCAGACACCGGAACTATCGCCGCAAAGTTACGCAACGCAGCGACTTTTTGCGCGAAGGGCAGCAATACCGCTTTATCTTTGATGTGGTCCGACTTGTTGATCACCAGTACGCAGGGCACGTTATCGGGAATCAAATCCAGTACTTGCTGATCGGCCTCACCAAACATGCCCGCTTCCACTACAAACAACACCACGTCGGATGAAATCAGCGTATTGGATACCGTCTTGTTCAGCGTCTTGTTGAGTGGATTAGCGTGACGGGTCTGAAAGCCCGGTGTATCGACATAGATAAATTGCGCATCCGCTACTGTCTGTATGCCGGTAATACGGTGGCGGGTGGTTTGCGCCTTGCGCGATGTAATACTCACTTTGGCACCAATCAACGCGTTCATCAGCGTCGATTTTCCGACATTGGGACGCCCTACTATCGCTATATAGCCACACCGGAAACCGGAGGGGACAGTAGTTTGAGTCATGCGATTTTGGAATGTTTGGCGGTGGGCGGAGGCACAGGCTCGGCAACTGGTTCAACAACGATCTTGCTTGTTAAAGGTGTAAACAAATCGGGTTTTACTGATATAGATGATGTGTCTTTTGCTTCGGTTTTTGTATTTGGTTTCGCGTCGGCTTTCACCTCTCGCTTTGCCTCTTGCTTCACTGCTTCTTGCTTCAATGCCTCTTGCTTTATATCCGGCTTCGCGTCATTTTTAGCCACTGATTTGGATGTTGATTTGCGCTCCAGCGGCGCATCCGGCTGCACGGTCGCGATACCGGCAAGTTTAAGCTGTGCAGTGCGTGGCTTGCTTTTGCGCGCCGATGACGGCGTTTTGACCAATGCCAACTGGACTGCCTCCAATGCCAATTTAGCGGCCGCCTGCTCGCCGGCGCGACGACTACCACCGGTACCAAATACCTGAATCTCGAGCTTGGGCACCAGGCATTCGATCTCGAATTCCTGACTATGCGCAGCACCATGCGTGGCGACCACATTGTATTGGGGTAGTGCTATTTTTTTACCCTGCAAGAATTCTTGCAGCAGTGTTTTGGCATCCTTGCCAAGTGTTTGCGGATCGACAGTTTCAAGGATCGGAATGTAAAGTGCCCGAATGACGTCACGTGCGGCATCGAAACCCGCATCCAGAAAAATGGCGCCAAAGAGTGCCTCAAGCGTATCGGCCAGAATCGACGGACGTCGAAATCCGCCAGATTTTAACTCGCCCTCGCCCAAACGCAGAAACTGATAAAGTTCAAGGCGCTGCGCGATCTCATACAGTGTTTGTTGCTTGACGAGATTTGCGCGGACCCGGGACAAATCACCCTCATCAATTTTTGTGTACCTCTCAAAAAGAAGAGAAGCAACTACGCAATTCAGAATGGAATCACCCAGGAATTCAAGCCGCTCATTATGCAAGCTGCTATGGCTGCGATGCGTCAAAGCCTGCTGCAACAATGCAGCATCTTTGAACTTGTATCCTAGCCGATCCAGTAGCAGCATTGCATCCATGTCATCCCGCCATTTTTGGCTTATTCCTTCAACGCTTTTGGAGGAGCTTTGGCCGTCGTACCTACATAATCAAGCAGCAGACTCGCGGGTCCGACAAGTGGTATTTTTTTCTGATACGCAAAACTGACGTCAAATCCATCACCCGTTCTCACTATTTCCAGATCTTTTCCGGTGATCGCTTCGATGTAGCTTACATCTGCCTGCTTATTAAATGCCGTTTCGATCTCGTGCGCTGTCGTGGCAGATGATTTCGCCTTGATGATCGCCTCTTTTATGGCCATATATTCCGTTACAGTGGGAGCAATTTTCAAACCAAGAACGCCGATCATTCCCAAGATGGCGAACACAAAAATAAGCCCGACTATTGTGATACCGGTCTGTCTGGTTTTCGATCTGTAATTCATTTATCCCCCTATTTACTGGAAACTGCCTATGCGCTTCAGGTTACCCAAATTCATCCACACGAAAAATGCTTTTCCAACAATGTTCTTGTCCGGTACAAATCCCCAGTAACGGCTGTCCTTACTGTTATCCCGATTATCCCCCATCATGAAATATTGTCCAATCGGCACGCGGCAGGTAAACCCCTCAATATCATAAGTACAGTTCTGTCGACCAGGGAAATCATCTGGATTGTCAACATATGACGGACGTTGCTCATAATTTACGATATTATGTTTCTTTCCAGCAAGATTTTCAGAGAATTGTTTCAAATATTTTAACTCTTCTTCGTCAAGATAATCTGGTAGCGGATCATAAGAAATTTTCTCATCATTCACTTCTAAACGTTTGTTTTTATAGACTATTTTATCACCTGGAACACCAACCACCCGTTTGATGTAATTAACCGACAGATCTTTCGGATATCTGAATACCATCACATCCCCACGTTGTGGATAACCCATTTCAATGATTTTTTTATTGATAATCGGTAGCCGTATGCCATAGGTAAATTTATTTACCAAAATAAGGTCACCGACCTGCAGAGTCGGAACCATAGAAGAAGATGGAATCTTGAACGGCTCATATAAAAATGACCGCAGGAAAAACACCAAGGCAATTACAGGAAAAAAGCTGCCTGAGTATTCGATCCAGGTTGGTTGCCTCAGCAAATTTTCTTCCACCGTGTAGCGATCGCTCTCGTCCGCTTTGATCCCGTCGGCGCTCAATTTCGCACTCCGCGCATCCAGTGCAGCCAGCGCAGCATCCGCTCTTGCACGACGCTGCCGCGCAAAATGAAACACATCGAGAAACCATATAGCACCGGTTACGATAGTCAGGACGAATAAAATCAGCGAAAAATTGTCTAACACTAATTGCAGGTTCATTTATCGTCCACTTGTAGAATTGCCAGGAATGCCTCTTGTGGGATTTCCACCGAGCCGACTTGCTTCATCCGTTTCTTGCCTGCTTTCTGTTTTTCCAGGAGCTTGCGTTTGCGGCTGATATCGCCGCCATAGCATTTGGCAAGAACGTTCTTGCGTAGCGCTTTGACATTTTCCCGCGATATGATGTTCGACCCGATTGCCGCCTGAATCGCGACATCAAACATTTGCCGCGGAATCAATTCACGCATTTTTGCAGCGACCGCACGCCCACGATATTGACTGTTGGCGCGATGGACGATAATTGCCAGCGCGTCGACTTTTTCACTATTGATCAGCATGTCTACCTTGACCACGTCGGCGGATCGATATTCCTTGAACGCATAGTCCATGGAAGCATATCCGCGTGAGGTCGATTTCAACTTGTCGAAGAAATCGAGCACGATTTCAGCCATCGGCATTTCATAGGTCAATTTCACTTGCTTGCCGTGGTAACTCATATCGAGCTGGATACCGCGTTTCTGCGTACACAACGTGATCACCGAGCCGACATACTCTTGCGGCATGTAGAGATTGACGGTCACGATCGGTTCGCGAATTTCCTCGATCTTGGACGGATCGGGCATCTTGGAGGGATTGTCCACCATCAAAATAGTGCCATCGCGCAGTACGACTTCATAAATGACAGTAGGCGCAGTCGTGATGAGGTCCATGTCGAACTCACGTTCGAGACGTTCCTGCACAATTTCCATGTGCAACAGCCCCAGGAAGCCGCAACGGAAACCGAATCCAAGCGCTTGCGACACTTCAGGCTCGTACATCAAAGCCGCGTCGTTCAGCTTCAGCTTCTCAAGCGAATCGCGCAGCGCGTCATATTGATTTGCCTCGACCGGAAACAGGCCTGCAAACACCTGCGGCTGCACTTCCTTGAATCCCGGCAGCGGCTCCGACGCGGGCTTGCTCACTAGCGTCACCGTGTCGCCAACCTTCGCGGCCTTCAACTCTTTGATCCCGGCGATGACAAAGCCGACCTGCCCCGCAGACAAGGTTTCACGCGAGACCGACTTGGGTGTAAAAACGCCTACGCTTTCAGTCAAATGCTGAGAACCGTTAGCCATCAGCAGGATCTTGTCTTTCGGTCTCAGGGTGCCGTTAATAACGCGCACAAGCATTACCACGCCGACGTAGTTATCGAACCATGAATCGACAATCAATGCCTGCAACGGTGCATCACGGTCGCCTGTGGGCGGCGGCACTCTCGCGATCAGGGATTCCAGCACCTCTATCACACCCAGGCCGGTTTTAGCAGAACAACGAACCGCATCGGTTGCATCAATCCCGATCACTTCTTCGATTTCTTCAATTGCGTTTTCAGGGTCGGCTGAAGGCAAATCGATTTTGTTCAATACCGGTACCACCTCGACGCCAAGTTCGATCGCTGTATAGCAGTTGGCAACGGTCTGCGCCTCGACACCCTGCGATGCATCTACCACCAGCAGTGCGCCTTCACAGGCAGAGAGTGACCGGCTTACTTCGTAGCTGAAATCGACATGGCCCGGTGTATCGATCAGGTTCAAGTTGTAGATTTGGCCATCCAGCGCTTTGTATGACAGAGCGGCTGTCTGTGCCTTGATCGTGATGCCGCGTTCGCGCTCCAGATCCATTGAATCCAGGACTTGTGCTTCCATTTCGCGGTCGGACAAGCCACCGCAAAGTTGGATGATGCGATCGGCCAGCGTGGACTTGCCATGGTCAATGTGGGCGATGATGGAGAAATTGCGGATGTTGTTCATTAACGATTCGTTAGGGGGCAGAGTACTGAGGTGCTTAACTCCGTCCCGCCATAATTAAAAATGCAATTACAAAAAAAAACGCTCAGAGCGGGAAATCCCGAAGCGAGCGCTTCATTGCGGAAGGTAGATCGATGGCGGCATTTTACCGGATTTCAGAGGGGAAATCCTGAGAAATAGGATCCAGCCGCCGTCTTGACGACGCAACAGTGCCTACCGGGCATCCAGAAAGGCCATTACTTTCGTTTCGTCCAAAAAATAATGGCAAATCTCACTTGCATCGCCGGCGCCCTTCCTGCCCACTAATACCGGAACAAGTTCATCATATCGAGCAAGCAATAATTCATCAGAATCAACGTCGATAACGTCGACATTGAACTGGTATTTCGCACCATACCGCTGCAATGACTGCAACATGTCATCACACAAATGGCAATAGGAACGCGAATAGAGGGTGAAATGAATCATGATTTAACGATCTCACATGAAAAAAGGCTGCGAACCGGAATCAGTTCGCAGCCTCATTGTCCGGCAAGCTTTACTGGCCGCTAGGCTTTACGGGCACGAATTGCGAGGAATCGCCGCGCCGCACGAGTAATACCGCCGTTTTCTTTTGCTCAAGCTTCGCGACCAGGGCCGTGAATTGTTTCGCATCTTTTACGTCGGTATTATTCACACGCAAAATCACATCTCCTGTCTGCAAGCCTGCATGTGCGCCGGGGCCTTCTGCTGTATCGACTACTACGCCGCCATCGATTTTCAATTCTTTCCGGTCTGCCTCGCTCAGATCGCTTACGCCCAACCCAAGTGCATTGATCGGCTGATCGGATTTGGATTTCTTGTCGTCTTTTTTCGCAAGCTTGTCCGGCTCCATCTCGGTTACCGTCACAGGTATTTCCCGATTTGCCCCCTTCCGCAACACGGTCAAAGTAGATTTTGTTCCCGGTTTTGTACTACCGACGATACGTGGCAAATCGGTCGAGCGATCGATAGCAACACCATTGAATTTGAGAATAATGTCGCCGGCTTCGAGGCCCGCCTTTTCTGCAGGCCCACCCGATTCGACGCGCTGCACTAATGCGCCTTGTGCCCTCGACAAGCCGAGTGATTCAGCGACATCTTTTGTCACCTCACCGATTTGTACACCGATACGTCCCCTCGTTACTTTTCCGCTCGATTTCAGTTGATCCGATACCCGTATGGCTTCGTCTATCGGCACGGCAAACGATATGCCCATATAACCGCCGGAGCGGCTATAAATCTGCGAATTGATGCCGACGACCTCACCACGCATATTGATCAACGGGCCACCGGAATTACCTGGATTCACCGCCACATCAGTCTGTATTAACGGTAAATAGTCTCCCGTATCGCGTGCCTTTGCCGACACAATACCAGCCGTAACTGTATTGTCGAGTCCGAACGGCGACCCGATCGCGATGACCCATTCGCCAACCCGCACCTTATCCGAATCGCCGATCGGCAATCGCGGCAAATTGCTGCCATCGATCTTGACCACGGCGACATCAGTACGTTTGTCTACACCGATGATCTTCGCCTTGAATTCCCGTTTGTCGGTCAACGTCACGAACACATCGTCCGCGCCATCAACGACGTGAGCGTTCGTCAACACATAGCCATCGGCGGAAATAATAAAGCCGGATCCTACGCCGCGCGGCACATCTTCATCCTGCGAAGGCGGCGCTTGCTTGCGTCCGCGCTGAGGAGGCTGTTGCTGTTGATGCGGGGGGATCGGTACACCAAAGAAGCGACGGAAGAACTCCTGCATTTCCTCATCGTCACCACCCGGCATGCCACCCTGCCCTGGATGCACCTTTTCTGTAGTCCGTATGTTGACCACGGCACCGCCACTGCGCTCCACCAGATCCGTAAAATCAGGCAAGGCGGCTACCGACGGTGCGACAACAGCGGGATTCGCGGCGCTCGCAATTGCAGGCGCGAAAATGGTAGCTGCGCTCAAAGCAAAAACTAATAAAGTATTTTTTGTCACAGAGATTGTTTTCATAGAATCACTATTTATCTAAATTTTGGGATTTGAATTCAACCGAATTGGCGACTTGTCTGATTGCTGCTGCTGGTACTTCCCCAACGATGGTAAGCCAAAAGTCGCCCTGTCGCTTACCAACGATATTCATCGCGCCCTGCTGCATGGATCCTTCCGTACGACTTTGCGTGCCGGGTTCGATAAAAACAGAAATAGCGGCCATGCCGTCAGAAAATACTATTTGCGCCACTTCACGCTGCGCAGGGTGGCTGGTGTGGCTATTGACCGAACCTGAATTTAGCCCATGTGCGTCCGACACAAGACGCATTACTTCGTGTATTTTCTTGAATCCCGGCGGCACGATTTTCACTGACCAGCCGGATAAACTTCCCTGACTCATAACCGTATTCTCGACGTGCCATCCTTGGGTATTGCCAAAACTTGTTTTAACCCGAGCGCGATCAATGTTCCCAATCTCGATCTGCGTAAACGCGATTTGCTCAACGACGGCGCCGCGTTCATTCAGCGTCTGTGCACGCAGCAAAAGTCCGCTCATCTTTTCGGCCCATAACTTATAGCCATATCGTAAATTGTCTTTTGGCTCAAGCACCACGGCCTGGCAGTCAAAGCCTGCCACCCGGCCCATTTCGCCCTTTCTGATACTGTAGGAATCCGCCAACTCAGAAGGAGGGGCTACCAGGATAGATGGGAAAACATCTTGTGTTACGCGCCGTTCAAGCAACAAGGTTTTTGACTCAGGGACATAATAAATAATATCTTCATTATTACGAATATATTCGCGTGGCTTGCCGTCAAGAATTTCAAGTTTTTCGACTTCGTTACGCCCCTGAAGCATATGTGTAATCCGCGAGGTCCGTACCTGCGATCCCTGCTGATACACAAAAATGCCCGAGTAATTCAATTTTTGTGCAGATGACTGGATCTTTTTCAGCCACGCCTCAGCATCTCCCGTCTCCACTTGCGGCGCGTCGTTAAACGCGTGCGCCTGAATTGCAAACAGACCAAAGACGACAACGACAAACTTCCAAAAAACGAGTGTCTGCCGCATATTTTATTTATCGGTATCGATGGCAAATGTGGCAGAACGAGTATATTGCGCAGTGCTATACACCGAAGGAGAAAAGCGCTGATGCGCCAGCAAATATTCATCAATGCCAGGGTCGCGTAAGACGACACCGTCAACACCTTCTTGTTGCGCTGTCATGGAGGGGTTATCCGGCGTGCTTCCGGCAAGCATGGTTGCCGTTGGAGCGGATGTGGATGCAGGAGTGTCCTTTGATGCCACCATCAACTGGGGCGTTGCCACCAGTGTCAAAGTTGCGATTGCGGCTGCGGCGGCAACTCCCTGCAACCAAAAGCGTTTAATCGGATTCCCGGGATTTTCTGAAGATGCGACTTGTCCTTGTTTCACCGGCGCCTGTTGGAAACCTTCAGGTGCAAGTATGGTTGGCTCTTCCGCCAGACGTTTGGCGAAGCGCACAGCGAAATCCGGACTCATTTCAAATGCCATGTCTTCCGAACGAAGCGTGTCGCCTATGTGATGATACAGATCCCATGTTGCGCGGTGTTCGGACGCACGCAGTGCAGCCAACGTGATCTCGCTTTGGGATTCGACGAGTTCACCATCGGCGAATGCTGAAATTTGTTCCTGGGTCAAATTATTGGTATTCATACTTGCCTTGCAAAAGCGAAGGAGTGCATCTATTAAAAATTGCTGTTTCTACCGCTACCAACGTTTGTCGATCGCAGTACCAAGCAGCGGTCTCAACTTGTCGGCAATCGCCTCACGCGCCCTGAATATTCGACTGCGTACCGTACCGATCGGACATCCCATGGCTTCGGCGATCTCATCGTAACTTAAGCCTTCTATTTCGCGCAATGTAATTGCAATGCGCAGTTCCTCAGGCAGTGCATCCATCGCCACATTCACAGTTTCAGCGATCTGTTTCGTCGCCATCATCGATTCCGGAGTATTGATGTCTCTTAGGTGCTCTCCGTCATCAAAAGTTTCTGCTTCCTCAGCATCCGCTTCAGTCGAGGTTGGCGCGCGACGTCCCTGAGTCACAAGGTAATTCTTCGCCGTGTTAATCCCGATTCGATACAACCAGGTATAAAACGCCGAATCACCACGGAACTGCGGCAAGGCGCGATACGCTTTAATGAATGCCTCTTGCACGACATCTTCCGCTTCCGCCTGGTCGCGAACGAGCCGCGACACAAGTCGCATTAATTTCCTCTGGTACTTGATCACCAACAGCTCGAACGCTTTCTTGTCCCCATGCTGGACACGTTCGACAAGTATCTGATCAATGTCGCGTTCTGTCGTCAATCCGCGTTCCCTTGCTTCTCGGCAACAGAACTGCTTACCGGATAGTTGACCGAGAGAAATATAGAAAGTTCAATCATGATCTCAACATGTTTCAGAAATTTTTATCTTCTGTTGAATTTTTGTGAGCGGCTATCCAACGGCATGCCACTGATAAAGCCCGAAATCCATCTTTGTGAATACTATCCGGCAAAATGTTAACGATTGTTACACGCTGGTCTTCGGACTGTAATCTTAAAAGCAGCAGACCTGGCCAAATCGTCGAATCGGCCATCAAGCGAACGATTGCACCGCGACTTCCGCTGTTCGGCGAGGCCACCGCCAAAGAGGAAGCCGCTAATGAGACATATTCGCCTATCCGGATTTGTCCGTTGCCGGAAATATCAATATGGTGCGTCTTTCTCGCTTTCACAGTCCTATAAAACGCGATAAAACCAAGAAAAATGCAGATGGCACCGCCAGGCAATCTGAATGCGGTGCTCAGGTCGCCCAAGTGGCCTAGTGTGATCATGAGCCCGACAAAGGCGACGCCGGCACACAAGAGTCCGACCATGGCAAGCAATGCCCGGGACGGTTTGACCACGGCGGATACCGCGATAGACATATTAGGGACGTAAAAGGGAAACCCGTTTATCCTTCGATGAGGATAAACGGCAGGTGATCAGATTTTACCGAAAATAATCGTGCCGTTTGTACCGCCGAAGCCAAACGAATTTTTTACTGCGACATTGATAGGCATCCGGCGAGCCTCGTTGGCACAATAGTCAAGATCGCAAGCAGGATCCTGATTGAAAATATTAATTGTAGGCGGAGAGATCTGGTTATGTACCGCCAACACAGTAAACACCGATTCCAGGCCGCCGGCACCACCCAATAAATGTCCTGTCATCGATTTTGTGGAATTGACGACAATTTTTTTGGCGTGATCGCCAAGTGTACGTTTGATGGCAACCGTTTCCGCGACATCGCCCAAGGGTGTTGAGGTACCGTGCGCGTTCACGTAATCAACTTCGTCAGCGTTGATATCTGAATTTTTCATCGCCGAAATCATGCAACGCCGGGCGCCATCACCATTTTCCAAAGGTGCAGTCATATGATGCGCATCGGCGCTCATTCCAAACCCGAGCAACTCGGCATATATTTTGGCGCCACGTGCTTTGGCATGCTCATATTCTTCGAGCACCATCACACCGGCGCCCTCACCGAGCACAAAACCGTCGCGATCCTTGTCCCAAGGGCGAGATGCAGTTGCGGGATCATCGTTTCGGGAGGAAAGAGCTCGCGCAGATGCAAAACCACCAAGTCCGAGAGGAGAAATAGTTGACTCTGCGCCGCCGGCAATCATTACGTCGGCGTCACCATATTCGATCATGCGTCCCGCAGCCCCAATACAATGCAACCCGGTCGTGCATGCAGTGACAATTGCCAGATTGGGCCCTCTGAGGCCATATTTGATCGACAGATGGCCAGAGATCATGTTGATGATCGAGGCGGGCACGAAAAATGGGGAAATCCTGCGAGGGCCACGGCTGACGAATTCGGCGTGCGTGTTTTCGATCAGGGGCAAACCACCAATACCGGAGCCTACAATCACACCAATGCGATCGGCATTCTCATCAGTCACTGCCAAGCCACAATCCTGCATCGCCTGCATGCCTGCTGCCATGCCATAGTGGATAAACGTATCCATATGACGGGCTTCCTTGGCGGGGATGTAATCCTCAATATTGAAGCCTTTGACTTCTCCCGCAAAATGCGTGGAAAAAGGCAGCGCATCAAATTTTGTGATGGTTGCAATACCTGATTTTCCGGCAAGTGCCGCTTCCCAGGAAGCAGTAACCGAATTGCCTATCGGCGAAACACATCCCAAACCAGTAACTACGACACGACGTTGACGCGAGCGGCTCAAGCAATTCTCCTAGAGTCGGACAAACCTGGCTTACGCCTTGACGTGGGCCCTGGCGTAATCAATAGCCTGTTGCACAGTCGTGATTTTTTCTGCTTGTTCATCAGGAATTTCCATTTCGAACTCGTCTTCCAATGCCATTACAAGTTCAACAGTATCAAGCGAGTCAGCGCCGAGATCATCGACGAAAGACGATTCGATCTTGATGTCTGCTTCAGCGACGCCCAGTTGTTCGGCGACGATTTTTTTAACGCGTTGTTCGATATCGGACATATTTTTGCTCCAGTGGGTGGTTACAGAAAGTGCGCGCATTTTATCAGGTTTGCGCGTTGAAAATTCACTTTTGACTTTTGTTATCAATAAAGATCAAATTGCCGTCAAAAATGGCCTATTTTATCAACTCATGTACATGCCGCCGTTGACATGTATGGTCGTGCCGGTAATGTAACTGGCTTGGGGTGATGCCAGGAACGCTACAGTAGCAGCAATATCTTCCGGTAGCCCAAATCGGCCGAGTGGAATCTGCTGCAATAACGCGGCAGTTTGCTGTTCGCTTAGTGCCTTGGTCATATCGGTGTCGATAAAACCCGGGGCAATGCAATTGACGGTGATATTGCGACTGCCAATTTCCCGCGCCAACGCACGGCTCATTCCTGCCACGCCGGCTTTCGCCGCGGCGTAATTCATTTGTCCGGGGTTACCTGCAGAACCGACGACCGATGTAATGTTGATGATACGTCCGGTTTTGGCCTTCATCATCCCGCGTAGTACCGCACGCGACAAGCGCGCAACGGCGGTCAGATTGGTCGAGATTACTGCATCCCATTCCTCGTCTTTCATTCGCATTGCAAGCTGATCCTGCGTAATTCCGGCGTTATTCACCAAGATCGAGACACTTCCAAATTCCTTTTGCACTGCATCAATGGCATCGCTGCAGCCAGTCGCATCATTCACATTCAAGACGATACCCTTACCGCATCCCGCTTGAATTGCGTCAAGATACGCAGAAATAGCTGCGGCGCCGGATTCCGTGGTAGCCGTGCCAATTACTTTCGCGCCCCGCCTGGCCAGTTCACGGGCAATTGCCTGCCCGATACCGCGCGATGCGCCAGTGACCAATGCGATCTGATTCGTTAAATTTTGCATGTTCAGCTCAGAATTTCCAACATTTTTTCCAAAGATGCCTGATCGAAGATCGTGTCACCTGCCAGGTCGCTGCTAATCCGTTTTGTCAAACCGTTGAGCACCTTGCCGGGTCCGCATTCCACTGCATGGATGATGCCTTCGGAAGCTATTTTTTGCACGGTTTCTACCCAGCGAACCGGGCTGGCTGCCTGGCGGACCAATGCATCTTTTATTCCCGCCGGGTCATTTATCGTCGCGACATCAACATTATTAATGAGCGGAATCCGCGGTGCTGCAAAATTGACTTCCGCCAGATAAATCTGCAATCGATCCGATGCAGGTTTCAGCAGTGAAGAATGAAAAGGCGCAGATACTGCGAGAAGAAGGGCTCGCTTCGCGCCCTTCGCCTTTGCGATTTCACAAGCACGTTCAATCGCCCCTTTATTACCGGCGATGACCACTTGTGCCGGCGCATTAAAATTCACTGCTTCTACGACATCTCCCTGTGCCGCCTCAGCACACACGGCACGGACATCATCGTCCGGTAATCCGAGTATCACCGCCATACCGCCTTGCCCGACCGGCACAGCCTCCTGCATGACCTGCGCACGAAAACGCACCAGTGGCACTGCGTCCGCAAATGAAATAATACCGGCTGCCACCAACGCAGAATACTCTCCGAGGCTGTGCCCCGCAACGATCGCTGGTTCCTTGCCACCTGCAGCAAGCCATGCACGATATACCGCTATCGCGGCTGTCAACATGACTGGCTGCGTATTGGTCGTCAGGTCAAGCTCCTCCTTGGGTCCTTCGACGATCAATTTACCCAGATCGAAATGCAGTGCATCGGATGCTTCGGCAATCGTCTGTTTTACGGCAGCATTATCAGCAAAGCCGTTGAGCATACCGATGGCTTGGGAGCCTTGGCCTGGAAAAAGAAAAGCAAACTTGGTCATTCTGGTCATTGTAATAAATTTACATCCGTGCGAGTATCGCACCCCACGTAAAACCACCGCCCACACCTTCCATCATTACATTGTGGCCAGCCTTGATGCGCCCATCTCGTACCGCAACATCCAGTGCAAGCGGAATGGAAGCCGCCGAGGTATTACCATGCTGATCGACCGTGACGACCATTTTTTCCAACGGCAAACCAAGCTTCCTGGCCGAGCTCTGCATGATGCGAATATTGGCTTGGTGTGGAACCAGCCAGTCGACTTGTGATGCGCTCATCCCGGCGATATCCAATACTTCATGCGCCACTTTGTCGAGTACGGATACCGCGAGCTTGAATACTGCCGGTCCATCCATATACAAAAACGCACTGCCTTCCACTGCTCCGCCGCGGACAGTACCCGGGACGCACAGGATGTCGGCATAGCTGCCGTCTGCATGCAATTTGGTGGCGAGTATGCCTGGCTCTTTTGACGCAGTCAGTACTACTGCGCCGGCGCCGTCACCGAACAAGACACAGGTTGTACGGTCTTCAAAATTGAGTATGCGCGAAAAAACTTCTGCGCCTATGACCAACACATTTTTATGCGCGCCGGATTTGATGAAGCTATCGGCGACGGAAACTCCGTAAACGAAGCCACTGCACACCGCCTGCACATCTACGGCAGCTCCGCCATTCGCGATCCCCAGCTTGCGCTGCACGATGCAAGCGGTACTTGGGAAACCACCGAAATTATCGGGAGTAGAAGTCGCAAGAATAATCAGATTGATGTCATTCGCAGCGAGTCCAGCCATCTCTAAAGCTCGCTTGGCTGCTTCTACCGCCAGATCACTCGAATTCGTTTCTGACCCGGCATAGTGACGCGCCGAAATTCCGCTTCGGGACACAATCCAATCGTCCGATGTTTCAATGCCATTTTCCGCCAATTGGGCGGCGAGCTCGTGGTTCGTCACGCGCTTGGTAGGAAGGTAGCTTCCGGTGCCAACGATTTTACTAAAGAGGGTCATGCGGATTTTTGTTCGATCAGTGACGTCACGCCAGTCAATTCTTCGGAGGTAGCAAGCGCGTCTGGTTGGGGCATTAATTCTGCAATACTCTTGGATATCCGCGACAGCACATCGCATTTGGCAGCATCGAAAGCGCGCTTGATCGCCCGTTCGAAACCATATGCGTCAGCACCCCCATGACTCTTGAAAACGAGCCCGCGCAGACCCAACAAACTGGCGCCATTGTAGCGGGAAGGATTCATTCGGCGGGAAAATGAGTTCAGCGCGCCGCGCGCGATGAAAGCTCCGAGCATATTCAGCGGATTGCTCTTGAGTTCGGTGGTTATTGCAGCCTTGAAGAAACGGCCTAATCCTTCAGCGGCCTTGAGCGCTACGTTGCCGACGAATCCATCGCATACAACGATATCGGTAGTACCTTGGAAAATGTCATTGCCTTCGACATTTCCGTAAAAATTAAGTATCCCTTTTGCGTGATCGGCGCGCAGCAGCACAGCCGTTTGCTTTACCACGTCGTTGCCCTTGATATCCTCTTCACCAATGTTGAGCAAGCCTATCGACGGCATGGCATTGCCTTCCATCGCAGCGACCAGCGCCGAGCCCATGAGAGCGAACTGATGCAAATGCTGCGGCTCGCAATCGACATTGGCGCCCAGGTCGAGCATGTAGGTCGGCTTATCCTTCTGGTTCGGAATCAAGGTGCAAATTGCAGGACGGTCAACACCGGGAATTGTTTTTAGCACGTAGCGGGAGACCGCCATCAATGCGCCGGTATTGCCTGCAGAAACGCATGCCTGCACGTCATTTTGTTTTACAAGGTTGATCGCGACGCGCATCGAGGAATCTTTTTTGCGGCGCAACGCGGCTTCCAGAGAGTCATCCATAGTGACGACTTCAGAAGCATTGACGATCGACAGGCGCGGGTGTGCTTCCGCCTTGTGTTTCTTCAGCTCAGCACGAAGCACTTCCTCCCGGCCAACCAAAACCAATTCGGCTTCGGGTTCGCGAGTGACGAATGAAATAGCGGCAGGAATAGTCACGCACGGGCCGTGATCCCCACCCATGCAGTCGATAGATATTTTGATTGTCATTGTTTTGATTCAGTGCCTGGCTCCAGCCGCATTATGGGCCAGATTCGACTCGATTCAAAATGACACGGTTCGCTGATCAGCATATGAAAAACGGCGCCAGGTTGTATAAACTCTTTGCGCCGCTTTGACTCGCAACAACGATACGGTTACTCGTCGCTCTTGGTCTTCAAGACTTTACGGCCACGATAGTAACCATTCGGGCTGATGTGATGACGCAGATGCGTCTCGCCAGTCGTCGGCTCGACGCCCAGTTGCGGAGCAACCAGAAAATCATGCGCACGATGCATGCCACGCTTGGATGGGGACTTTTTATTTTGCTGAACAGCCATGATAACTCCTAAACCTTAAGTTCTAAAATTTTAACACATCCGATCTACAAACTCACTCGCAGACCAGGAATCCTCTTACTGCTTAATATTTTTTAGAACGTCAAACGGTGACGGCTTTTTCGCACCCTTTAACGCCTCTAATGCTGCTTGGTCCGGACACACTTCATGCTTGGGAGACTGCGGAATTGCCAGCAGTACTTCGTCTTCAATCAATTCGGCGATATTGAGCGATTGCCCGCCTGCGATCACGTCGATTGAATCATCCGGCAACATTGCTTCTATCTCGTCGATCCCGGCTTCATCTTTTGCGAGTATCAAAGTCGATTCGGAGGCTACCTTGAACGCCAGCGGAGTCAAACACCGCTGACACATCAAGTGCACTGTCGCAGAGACTGAAAGATTCAATCTTGAATGACCTGACCTATCAATTGCACCCTGCAAAACCCATGAAACCTGACCAGCCCGGTCTACTGTATCTTCTGCAAGCCTGGGCAAATTCGCTACTGCAATATCACCTTCGCGGCGATCTTTGACCTGACAGAATTCAAAGGCGTCGATCACAAAAGCTTGCATAAGGCTGGCGAACCCGGAAAACCTGCGATAATAACAGGCTTTTCCCTTATTCGTCAAAGCCTTAGCAGTCGTAAATCAATTACAGCGTACAAATGGCCCCTCCAGCAGCCTCTTCTCGATTAATCCTCGCTTCCAGCTCGAAATATCGCAAGGAATTACTCTCTCGCCTGCATATTCCCTTCGAGGTGATGGTACCGGAAGTCGACGAAACCCCCTTTGCACATGAAGCTCCTGAATCTACCGCGCTGCGCCTAGCTCAAGCCAAAGCCGTAGCAGTAGGCAAGCTGGCGCCCGGAGCACTCGTCATAGGATCCGACCAGGTAGCAACGCTAGACGGCGAACAGATCGGCAAGCCGGGCACCCATCACGCAGCACTTGAGCAGTTGCAGCGCATGCGCGGCCGCCAGGTAATTTTCCATACCGCATTGTGTTTATTGGATGGACGTCAAATAAACGGAACAATACAGCTCGAAAACATACAGACTTTAGTACGCTTTCGGGATTTGCCGGACTATGAACTGGACGCCTACTTGCATATCGAACAGCCTTACGACTGCGCAGGAAGCGCAAAAAATGAAGGTCTAGGCATAGCGCTTATCGACAAAATCGAAAGCACGGATCCGACCGCATTGACCGGGCTGCCCTTGATCGCATTGACAACCATGCTGCGCAGTGTCGGCATGCAATTTTTTACGTTTAAGTGAAAATGCCTGGCGCCCTCTACCTCATCCCGAATACGCTTGGTCAGATGCACACTGATGGCATCGATCCACTTTCGCAAGTCATTCCGCTGGAAGTACGTGCCGTTACCGCAAACCTTGATTACTTCATTGCCGAAAATGCAAAGACCGCGCGCGCTTTTCTCAAGTTGGTATCTGCCGTCCATCCACTTCGAAAAATATTACAAGAAATCAAGATTGTCGAATTGAATGTCAACACCGAGGCCTCTGCATTACCCGGCATGTTGGCACCAATAATCGCCGGAACCAATGCGGGCTTGATATCCGAGGCAGGTGTTCCTGCAGTCGCCGACCCTGGTGCGGATCTGGTGCGCCTGGCACATGCCAAGGGTATTCAAGTCAAACCGCTGGTTGGGCCATCGTCAATTCTGCTGGCGGTCATGGCAAGTGGATTGAATGGCCAGAGCTTCGCGTTTAACGGCTACCTCCCGGTTGATCCGGGTCAGCGCGCGAAACGTATCAAAGAATTGGAAAACCGCTCGCGGCAAGATAAACAAACCCAGCTATTTATTGAAACGCCGTACCGCAATACCGCATTGTTAGAGGCAATCACAACGAACTGCCAGGCAAACACACTCGTCTGTATTGCGACTGATCTGACACTATCAACAGAAATGATCAAAATGCAAACGGCGGCAAAGTGGAAAAGCGATTGCCTATCCGGCAAAGCGCCGGACTTTCAGAAAAAACCGACCGTGTTTTTATTTTTAGCTGAATAAATTAAGCGAAAATATTAAGCAGAAATGCAAAACGGCGGTATTGCGCCGCCGCTTTGCTTGCCCCCGAACGGGACATCCTGAGAAGTCCAAGACTTCTCGAAGCCGCATCGTCGATGCGGTGATCATGTTGGCATTAGAGAAAATTTAATCTCGACAACCAAATCCTTTCCGAAAAACTGTATAGATTCCACTATAAAACAACTCGTCAGCGTTGCAAGCATCCGATCTGATTTAATTGATTTACTTGATTCAGCGCAGGAATTGTTCAAATGGGCTGGTATTTTGCATTGTTGTGTACATCAATACAGTGAGAAAGGACAATTATCGCAAACTAGGTTTGATACTTGTCCAGGCGGACTTCACCGCACCCGCTCCAACGGACGCACCAAACTTCTTCAGAACGCGCTCAGGCAATCCCTCGTGTTCCGTGTAATCAACCAATTCTTCTGCCTTCAGAACATCGCGCGCGACGCTTTCTACTGAACCGAAGCCATCGGCCAGCCCCATGTCGACAGCCTTGGTACCGCTCCAGAACAGGCCTGAAAATGTATCCGGCGTTTCTTTCAAGCGCTTGCCGCGCCCCTGACGTACGACCGCGATAAATTGCTGATGAATTTCATCCAGCATTTCCTGTGCGTAAGCCTGGTGTTTTGCTGATTGGGGACTAAATGGATCCATGAAACCCTTATTCTCACCAGCAGTCATTAAACGACGCTCGACGCCTACCTTTTCCATCAGCCCGGTGAAGCCAAATCCATCCATCAACACGCCGATCGAACCAACGATACTCGCCTTGTTGACATAGATGCGGTCAGCCGCAGCGGCGATGTAGTAGCCACCTGATGCGCAAATTTCGTCAACCACCACGTACAGTGGCTTTTTAGGATATTCCTTGCGCAGGCGTGTAATTTCATCATTGATCATCCCTGCTTGCACAGGACTGCCGCCGGGACTGTTGATATGCAATATGATGCCGACCGAGCTGGCGTCGGAGTATGCCCTGTCGAGCGCCGGAATCACTACATCGGCACCGCCGGGACCACCCGCTTCTATGGTTCCGTCTATCTCTATCAACGCCGTGTGCGTACCAAACGATTCCATCTCCGACTTGCGGAGGTCAGATGTCATCCAGAAACCGTACACGATCATCCCCAGGACTGCGAGCTTGAAGAAAATGCCCCAGCGGCGACGCGCGCGCTGCTCGTTTAGAGTAGCGAATGCAAGCTTCTCCAGCACCTCGCGTTCCCAGCCATCTTTTCTTGCTATACCGTCCAACGGCTTTTGTGCCGACGCTTTGGTGTCTGGAGCGACATCGGTGGATGTCTGTGGCGGATTATCGAAATTATCGTTGCTCATTATTTTTTCGCTGGTTGAATTTGTTCTTGAGATGACGCGATTACGGGTCGAATATAGTTATCTGGTTGCCAGAATATCTGATTGTCTTTTTCAATAATAATAATGGTACGCAATCGTGCTCCGCGACATGGCCCCCCGACGCAATGCCCGCTTTCCGGGGTATAGATTGCGCCATGTGTCGAACACATCAAATACAAGCCGCTCGATTCAAAGAATTCGCCTTCGTTCCAATCGAGCTCAATTGGCACATGCGCACACCGGTTTAAATAACCGCGAACGATATTGTGATACCGAACAATGAAACCTGATGTATCCCGACCCGCAGTTGTGACAGGAAAACGAATTCCACGCCCACCCTCAATCAGTGCTGTCGATTCACATATCGGAATAATTTCGTCAGACATCGTCAATACTTTTCAACGCAAAAATAATTGCCAAGTCTATTACGACTTTACGCATTGCGTATCGAGCGAACCGGAAAACTATGCATTTTTGTTCAACCACGTGTGCAGCTCCGGTACCGAACTTGCTGCGTAAAGAGGGTCAAGAGCCTGCAATTCATGCGGAGGATGGGCGCCATAATGGACCGCAATTCCGGCAGCACCTGCGTTGATCGCCATCTGCAAATCATGCGTTGTATCGCCTATCATCACAGTGCGCGCCATATCCTGTCCGAGCTCACGCGTCAGTTCTTGCAACATCGCCGGATGCGGCTTCGAGAAAGTCTCGTCGGCGCAACGCGTCGCATCGAATGTAGACAGTAGTTTAACCGTATCAAGCGCCCGATTTAAACCTACCCGACTTTTTCCTGTCGCCACCGCGAGAAAATAACCATCTTGTGCAAGCTCAGACAACATTTCGCGTACCCCGTCAAACAGGGTCAGTCCCTGATCATCCGCCAGATAATGATAGCGATAACGCTCGACCATAGCCGGATAATGTTTTGGATCAAGACCAGGTATCGCTGCTTCCATCGCATCCTGGAGTCCAAGGCCTATCACATGGGACGCTGTCTTATTGTCAGGCACGGGAAGACCTAGATCCTTCGCGGCTGCCTGGATACATTTGACGATAGTCGCAGTGCTATCCATCAATGTGCCGTCCCAGTCGAATACGATTAAATCAAATTTCTTTTTTGGCATTTTATGTGTCGGCCAGCGCCGTCAATGTCTTTACATGTTCGTTGTTCCAGCCGCCACGATCCAGGTCTCGTGTCGAACCATCATTCTCATGCACCGATTTTTTCCAGATTCTTCAGGAATTTTTCGCATTCCGGGGGCAAGGATGCTTTCAGTGTTGTCGCTTTACCAGTTTCAGGATGAGTGAAAGTGACTTGATGTGCATGCAAAAACATCCGTTTGAATGCAATCCGATCACCATCCGCTTTTTGCAATGCCCGGTTCAACGCGAAATCGCCATACTTGTCGTCACCAACAATGGCAAAACCGCTGGAAGCCAAATGTACCCTGATCTGATGGGTCCGCCCGGTCTTCAGCTCCGCTTCCAGCAATGCGTAAGTTTCAAATTTTCGCAGTAAATGGAAAATAGTATGCGACGCCAAACCGTCCGCCTGTACGCGAACCCTTCGCTCCCCTTCGGGTGCGTTATATTTAAACAGGGGCAACTTCACATGTTGCTTCTGGTTTTTCCAGTCACCATGCACGAGTGCGAAATAGCGCTTATCCAGCAAGCCGTCGCGAATTTGTTCGTGCAGGTTTGTCAATGCAGATCGTTTCTTGGCCAGCAGCAACACACCTGAGGTATCGCGATCCAGGCGATGGACCAGTTCCAGGAACTTGGCATCCGGCCGCGATGCGCGTAACTGTTCGATCACACCATAGCTGACCCCGGAACCACCATGAACGGCGACCCCGGCGGGCTTGTCGATCACCAACAAATGATTATCTTCCAGCAATATTGTAAATTCAGAGCCGGGCGCAGTTTGGGGCGATTTCTCGGCAACCCTCATTGGCGGGATGCGTACGATATCGCCTTCCGCCAGCCGATACATCTGATCGATCCTGCCTTTATTTACACGTACTTCGCCTGAACGCAATATGCGATAGATATGGCTTTTCGGCACGCCTTTGCAAACGCGCAATAGATAATTGTCGATCCGTTGGCCGGCATCTTCATCGCAAATCGTTACAAGCTGAACCTGCGGTTGGACTTCTGACGGGCGAGGTGGTGATAGGGATTCAGGCACTTTCCCAGAAAATCTCGCTAAGTCCTTCATTTTGAATATATAATTGTTTCGTAGCGGTCACAAAACCGCTGCGCGTGTAAGAATAAAAAACACATTCTACACAGGGGCGACTCCATCGGCCCCGCCAAATTGCAAATTCGATAGAAAAGATGTGTATGCATCGCTCCTACGCGAGTCAAGGTTGCACCGTTGTTGTAATCGGATAGCGCGCATGGGTGTTGAACAAGAATATTTGGACCATAAGGATAAGTCCGGCAAGCTCTCCTGCAATGGAAGCGGTAAATAAAATGAAGTGATCTGAGGTCGGATTGAAGAGCGCAGCCGCATGCAAATGCGGCGAGCACCACAGACCCGATATTGGATTGCGCAATAGTTTTATTGACGATTTCAAGGAAGCTCGCTGGTTGATGTAGTTGATTACTGTTTTGCCGATTTTGCTGAACCTTTTGTTTTGTTTGGCTAAAACGCGCTACACATTGCTCCATGCCGCGCGCGCATCATTTGCTGCGTGCGCCCAGGAAGCAAAGCGTTCTCGGCATTGCATTCGACTTCATCCGCGCCCCGTTGCCGTATCAGCGCATTTGCGCTGCCGTGCTGCACACCAAGGCATTTCCCTCCCCCCGAATACTCCGTTCTCGCGTACATCCCGGTACTTTTGTCAGCTTGGTAGCGTCTTCGCCGCCGGCGGCAATACAAGATGACCTTCGGGTCACGGAGCAAAATAATATGAAACGTATGTTGTTTAATGCTACGCAGCAGGAAGAATTGCGCGTAGCCATCGTCGATGGGCAAAAGCTCATCGACATCGATATCGAAACCACCGGACGTGAGCAGCGCAAGTCCAACATCTACAAAGGCGTCATCACCCGAATTGAGCCGTCTCTTGAAGCCTGCTTCGTCAATTACGGCGAAGAACGCCATGGCTTCCTGCCATTCAAGGAGGTCGCACGCACTTATTTCAAGGAAGGCGTAGATGTTCGTAACGCATCCATCAAGGAAGCGCTACGCGAAGGCCAGGAAATCGTCGTTCAGGTTGAAAAAGAAGAACGCGGCAATAAAGGCGCGGCACTTACTTCTTTTGTCTCGCTTGCCGGCCGTTACCTGGTCCTCATGCCGAACAATCCCCGCGGTGGTGGCGTATCGCGCCGCGTCGAGGGTGAAGATCGTCAGGAATTGCGTGAAACCATGGACAGGCTTGACCTGCCAACCGGCATGTCCGTTATCGCGCGCACCGCGGGTATCGGACGCAATGTCGACGAATTGCAATGGGATCTGAATTACCTGATGCAATTATGGCGCGCGATTGAGGGTGCCGGCCAATCGGCATCGGGCGCATTCCTGATTTATCAGGAATCATCACTAGTCATCCGCGCCATCCGCGATTACTTCCAACCGGACATCGGCGAGATCCTGATCGACACCGACGACATCTACGAACAGGCGCAGCAGTTCATGAGCCACGTGATGCCGGACATGGTGCATCGGGTCAAGCGTTATCGCGACGATGTGCCACTGTTCTCGCGTTTCCAGATTGAACACCAGATCGAAACCGCATATTCGCGCACTGTTCCGTTGCCTTCCGGCGGTGCGATCGTGATCGACCACACCGAAGCATTGGTGTCTGTCGACGTCAACTCCGCACGTGCCACACGTGGTGGTGATATCGAGACGACTGCATTCAACACCAACGTTGAAGCAGCAGAAGAAGTTGCACGTCAATTACGCCTGCGCGATCTCGGCGGTTTGATCGTGATCGATTTCATCGACATGGAAAACGCGAAGAACCAGCGCGAAGTCGAGACCCGACTGAAAGATGCATTGCGCTATGACCGCGCACGCGTACAGATGGGCAAGATTTCCCGCTTCGGCCTGATGGAATTATCTCGCCAGCGTCTGCGTCCTTCATTGTCCGAAGGCAGCCATGTGACCTGTCCGCGTTGCAACGGTACCGGGCATATTCGTGACACCGAATCTTCCGCATTGCAAGTCCTGCGCATCATCCAGGAAGAGGCGATGAAAGAAAATTCGGCCGCAATCCATGTACAAGTTCCGGTCGACGTTGCTGCCTTTTTGCTAAATGAAAAGCGTGGCGAGATCCTGAAAATAGAAACGCGTCATCGTGTGACCATTATCCTGATCCCGAACAAGCATCTCGAAACACCACACTACAAGCTTGAGCGCATCAAGCATGATGATCCTCGCCTCGAAGAAAGCCACGCCAGCTACAGCATGGTCGAGGAAGCAGAGACCGATATCAGCTACAGCAAGCGTCAGAAAGAAGAAGCGAAACCGCGCCAGGAAGCAATGGTCAAGACGATCACGCCGGATCAACCAGCGCCTATCGTCGAGCACAAAAAACCTGCGCAAGCAGTTCCTGTTGCGACGAAGCCGGAAGAAAGTTTCTTCAGCAAAATTCTTGCATTTTTCCGTCCAAAAGCGGCACCCGTCGCTGCGACCCCAGCTTTGCTTTCCGCAGACAAGCCGCAGCACAACCGTGAACGCGGCGAACGCAATGGGCGCGGTCAGCGCAACCGTGGACGCGGCCGTGGTGGTCGTGACAAGGGAGAAGCCAGCGATACGCCACGCAGCGGCAATAGTACGCGCGACGAAGCAAGCAAGCAGCCGCAAGCGGAAGCAGCGCCGGTGCAGGCACAACGTCCTCCAAGGCCTCCTCGCGAACCGCGTCCGCCACGCGAAGCCAGCGAGGGACGTCAACGGAACGAGCGCCCACCTCGCCCGCCACGTGACGAACAAAAGGACCTTCTTGCAGAAGCAAAAGTCGACGAAACTTTGTTGCACCAGGCAGGAGTAAAGGATTCCGACGTCACCCCAACAATGGCGACAGCGCCGGTTGGCGTATCGAACGTGCATCTGGAAGAGCCGTCATCAGTTGGTGCGGCCGGCCCGGAAAGCGACAATGCCGAGCAAGGCGATGAGCCGCGTCGTCGTCGTCGTCGTGGCGGCCGCAATCGCAACCGCCGTGACCGCGAGCCAGGAGATGTCGCAGAGTCATCTAGCCCCGCAATGGATGCAAGTGATTCTGCAGCAAGCCTCAATGGTAGTTCGCATCACGATGCCGACCTCGTTGCGGCATTCGAACCGGTAGCTAATATGCCCGTTGAAGTCGTGCAAGTCAGCTTGCCGGTTGCAGCTGTCGTCGTCGCATCGGTTGAGCCGGCCGTTGTTGCTGCGCCAGTTGTGACAACCGAAGAAGCTCCCCAGGTTGATGCAGCACCGGCAGTAAGCCCGGTTGCCGCAGAACCAGCGCCGTTCTCCATGCCTGCAGTGCAAGCTGCAGCAGTCGCGGAAGTACCGCAACAACCGGCACGCCCGATTCAGCATGAAATTCCATTCCAGGCCGAGCCTGCGAGTGCTCCGGCAACGCCAGTTGCGGTTGCGGTTTCGGCACCAGTGCAGGCACCTGCGCCCATCGTCCTGGACAAGGTTGCACCGGCACCAATGCAACTTGAAGGCTTGCGTGAAGTACTCAGCGAAGCTGGTCTGACACTTGCGTCTACCGATCCGGAAAAACTTCGTGCAGCACAAGAGGCCGCACAAAAAGAAGTTTCTGTGCCTAGCCTCGGCAGAGCACGGAAATCTCCGCAGTCGATACCGGCAGAACCACTAGTCCAGATTGAAACTCGGGATTAATGTCGTCTGTTAAATATGAAAAGGCCTCTTCGGAGGCCTTTTTGTTTGTTGGGTAACCCGTTTCGTCATGCACTCCTGTATTTCAAAATGAATACCGCTACCTTCCATCATGAACGACCAACCGCTGTCAGCATGCGCGTAGCGTTCTGGTACTGGCTCAAGCTTGGCTTCATCAGCTTCGGTGGCCCAGCGGGTCAAATCGCTTTGATGCATACCGAACTCGTCGAACGCCGACGCTGGATTTCTGAACAGCGTTTCCTGCATGCGTTGAATTACTGCATGGTATTGCCCGGCCCGGAAGCGACTCAACTTGCCGTCTATATCGGTTGGCTCATGCATCGCAGTGTGGGCGGCATTATTGCGGGAACACTTTTCGTGCTGCCGTCATTACTCATCCTGATCGCAACATCCTGGATATACATCAAATTCGGCAATCTTCCTGTCGTCGTCGGGATACTGTATGGCATCAAGCCCGCAGTGGTAGCGATTGTTCTGGCGGCGGCATGGCGCATCGGATCTCGCACCTTGAAAAATGCATGGTTGATCGCGGTTGCACTCGCCGCATTTGTGGCGATTGCCGTGATCAAACTTCCGTTCCCGCTCATCGTCCTGGGTGCAGCACTTATCGGCCTCGTCGGTGGGCGCGTAATACCAGATAAATTTAAAATCGGCGGCGGCCATACAGCAGTAAAAGCCACATATGGTCCCGCGGTGATAGACGATGACACTCCACCACCGGAGCATGCACGCTTTTCGTTACGCAAATTGATCACTGTTTCCGTAGGAGGTCTCGTCTTGGGCGTCGCTACCTGGCTTGGAGTCACGGCCATCTTCGGTGCGTCATCACCATTTGTACAAATGGGTTTCTTTTTCAGCAAAGCCGCGCTCCTGACATTTGGCGGTGCATATGCTGTTCTGCCGTATGTCTATCAAGGTGCAGTCGAGACATACCAATGGGTCACGCCCACGCAAATGATCGATGGCTTGGCCTTGGGCGAAACTACGCCGGGGCCATTAATCATGATAGTTGCCTTTGTCGGCTTTGTCGGCGGCTGGGCCAACAGCGCGAATGCCTGGGCGGGAATTGCAGGCGCCTGTGTTGCAACGTTCTTCACATTTCTGCCCTCATTTATTTTCATACTTGCCGGAGGGCCGATGATTGAATCGACGCGCGACAACATCCGTCTGACAGCACCGCTGACCGCTATCTCCGCCGCGGTTGTTGGCGTCATTGTCAGTCTCGCCGTATTTTTTTCCGCACACGTTTTCAATACGGCAAAACCATTATTGCAATGGGACTTTGTCGCCATGGCAATTACTCTTGCCGCATGCATTGCACTTTTCCGATTCAAGATCGGGACGATCAAGCTGATAGTCGCCTGTGCGTTTGCAGGGCTCGTGGTATCGTATTTACATTGATTGCCGAAGCTGAATTCATGACCGAGAAAGTCATTCCTGTCGCGGATTATCGTTCCCTGAACACCGCACCTTCTGTGCCTGCATCGCTGGAATTGCCGGCCGGTTTCGTCGCGGATACATTGGCTCGGCCTTTGCACGATCTGCGTATTTCAGTCACAGACCGTTGCAATTTCCGCTGTGTGTATTGCATGCCGAAAGAAGTCTTCGACACCGACTATACCTTCCTGCCGCAAACCGCCCTGCTTTCATTCGAGGAAATTGCCCGGGTGGCGAAATTATTCGTCGCACATGGCGTCGAGAAAATTCGCTTGACCGGCGGCGAGCCGCTGTTGCGCAAGAACATCGAAAAGCTGATTGAAATGCTGAGCGTGTTACGAACACCGGATGGCCGCGTTCTGGACTTGACGCTCACCACCAACGGTTCCTTGCTAGCCAAAAAAGCACAGGCGCTGAAAGACGCCGGTTTGAAGCGGATAACGGTATCGCTGGATTCATTGGACAATACGACTTTCAAGCGCATGAACGATGTTGATTTTCCGGTATCTGATGTCCTGCATGGCATTGATGTCGCACATCACGTTGGACTTGGGCCGATAAAGATAAACACGGTCGTCAAGCGCGACATGAACGACTCTGAAATCGTTCCGCTAGCGCGCCATTTCAAAGACTCACCTTTCATCCTGCGCTTCATCGAATACATGGACGTCGGCAGCAGCAACGGCTGGAAAATGGATGAAGTTATTCCATCTGTCGAAGTGATCCGGCGCATCAATGCCGAGATGCCTTTATTGGCAATAGAACCCAACTATGTGGGCGAGACGGCCTCGCGTTGGCGTTATGCGGACGGGGCAGGTGAAATCGGCGTGATATCCAGCGTAACGCAGGCGTTCTGCAATACCTGCACGCGCGCCAGATTGTCGACCGAGGGAAAACTCTATACCTGCCTGTTCGCCACCACTGGTCATGACCTGCGTGGACTGATCAGAGGCGGAAAATCGGATGAAGAAATTTCTACTGCGATTGCGCACATCTGGCGTACGCGAACCGATCGCTATTCCCAGTTAAGGACCGATAACACGCGCACGCAAGAGCAAGCTGGGAAGCGTGTCGAAATGTCGTATATCGGTGGATAGCAAGATGGACATCACCGGACTGATCGTCGCAGGCGGCCGAGGCTCGCGTATGGGATCGGTAGACAAGGGCTTGCAGGTGTTTCGCGGAGCCTCCCTTATTCAACACGTGATGCAACGGTTTGCACCGCAGGTTCAAACCCTGCTAATCAACGCGAATCAGAATCTGGACATCTACGAGGGTTTCGGTGTGCCCATATTACCGGACGCAATACTGGGTTTCGCTGGGCCGTTAGCTGGTTTACAAACAGGCCTGATCCACAGCACAACCCCTTATCTGGCAATGGTGCCGTGTGATTCACCTTTCCTGCCGAATGACCTGGTCCAGCGTCTACGGACTGGATTAGAAGAAGGCGCCGCAGACTTGAGCGTCGTGATTACCGGCGACGTTCTGCGCCATCAGGTGCACCCTGTCTTCTGCTTGATGAAGGCTACGGTGCTGCCGGAGCTCACTTCATTTTTGCAAAGCGGGGAGCGAAAAATGCAGGACTGGATTGCATCGTTGAATATAGCCAAGGTGCACTTCCCGGATGATGCGGCATTCCGGAATATAAATACGCTCGACGACCTCAGGAATTTTGAAGCACCACAATAGCACTTATGCATTGCACCCCTCGCCCGCAAGCGGGAGATCGGTGCAACGCATACCTCCGACGTTTTTCCAGCTTACAAAAACCGATCCAGCAACTTGCGACTTCCCTTGTCCAGCGTCCGGATATCGCGGATCAAAAACTGGATGCTGTGACTATCGGCAATCAGCAAACCCTCGTGAGCGATGCGGCGAATATCTTCCTCGCCTTTCAGCACAAAACTGATCTCACCGCGATTGGTTAGCACATGCCAGGTGCTGGGCGTTGCGGTACTCGACACGTGGCAAATACGTTGAATCTCCGGCAAAAACTCCAGCATTGCCAGCTCGTCTTCAAGCAAGCGGCGCGTCTCGGCCGGCACATCTGCCAGAGTATCGATCCACGCCAGCTCGCGCCCCTCGCGATTGACCAGTGCAAGACCGTCATCCGGCGCGGCAATCGGGAATGCTCTTACCGGCATTACGCCTTCGTGTATTTCTTCGCCATTCGCCGATGTGAATACCAATCGGCCAAACGCATCGCGCGCTAACTGGAAATTGCTCATGCAATAAACTCCCCGAGATCCTCGTTCTCCGCCTCTGCAGCCAGCTCGGCATCGGTTTGTCGCGCCTGCGCCTGGTGCAATTGAAAATAAGCACCTTCACGCGCGAGCAGTTCTTCGTGCTGCCCGACTTCGACAATCTGTCCGCGATCCAGTACAACCAGTCTGTTCGCACGTCGCAGCGTGGACAAGCGGTGTGCGATGGCTATCGTGGTCCTGCCACGTACCAGATTGTCGAGCGCTTTCTGGATTTCCCGCTCGGTAGTCGTATCCACGGAAGACGTCGCTTCGTCGAGAATCAGGATATGCGGATCGATCAGCAACGCACGCGCAATCGATATGCGCTGGCGCTCGCCTCCGGACAAGGTTTGACCGCGCTCACCGACCAGCGAGTCGTAACCGTGAGGCAGTCGCAGAATGAACTCATGCGCGTGCGCTGCACGTGCTGCGGCAACAATCTCGGCACGCGTGGAGTCTGGTCTGCCGTATGCGATGTTGTCGGCAATCGTACCGAAAAACAGGAATGGCTCCTGCAATACAAGACCAATATTGCGGCGATATCCAGAAATCGGGAAGGAACGAATATCCACGCCGTCGACCCGGATGGAGCCGTCAGACACATCGTAGAAGCGGCAGATCAAATTCACCAGCGTGCTTTTGCCGGAACCGCTATGTCCCACCAGGCCGATCATTTCGCCCGGCTCTATCGTCAAATCCACTCCGCGAATCACCGCGCGATTTCCGTAGCGGAATCCGACATCGCGCAATTCGATCCGTCCCTCGACGCGATCGATAGGCACCGGATTTTGCGCTTCCGGGACGTTCGACACGTGATCGAGAATATCGAATATTCGCTTTGCACTAGCCGCTGCCTTCTGCGTCACCGATACGATACGACTCATGGAATCGAGCCGCGTGTAAAAGCGGCTGATGTATGCAAGGAAGGCTGTTAGTACACCAACCGTAATACGACCTTGCGAAACCTGCCAGATCCCCAGGGCCCACACGACCAGCAAACCGAGTTCGGTCAGGAAGCTGACCGTCGGAGAAAACAATGACCAGACCTTGTTGACGCGGTCGTTGATCACCAGGTTGTGCATGTTGGCTTCACGGAAGCGCGCGGCCTCGCGCTTTTCCTGCGCAAACGCTTTTACGACGCGGATACCCGGAATAGTGTCGGCAAGTACGTTGGTGACTTCTCCCCAGACTCTGCCGATCTTTTCAAAACCGTAGCGCAATTTATCGCGTACAACATGAATCATCCATGCGATAAACGGCAGCGGCAGCAAGGTAACCAGGGCCAGCGACGGGTTGATGGATACGAGGATGACGGCGGTCATCACGATCATCAGTATGTCGGTTGCAAAGTCGAGCACGTGCAAAGAAAGGAAGACGCAAATCCGATCGGTTTCAGAACCGATACGCGTGATCAGGTCACCAGTTCGCTTGCCTCCAAAATACTCCAGCGACAGGTCCAGCAAATGTTCATAGGTCGTAGTGCGGAGGTCGGATCCAATGCGCTCGCTCACCAGAGCCAGAATGTAGGTCCTGGCCCACCCCAAGAGCCATGCGAGTACTGCGGAAGCAAATAATCCGCTCAGATAGAGCGTCACGAGCCCTACATTGATAGGCGCGCCGTTCTGATACGGAATCAGCACGTTATCCATCAGCGGCATGGTCAGATATGGCGGAACCAGAGTCGCGGCAGTCGATGCAAGCGTGAGTATAAAACCTAGCAATAGCTGCCTGTTGTAGGGTTTTGCAAAACGCCACAAACGGAACAAGGTGCGTGTGGATGGCGGTATGTGAACTTCCCTGGTGCAGATCGGACACTCTTCCTGCCCCGGCAACAGCGGCGCCTTGCAACTTTCGCAAACTGCCTGCTCCGGAGCAACGACCGGGTGTCCAGTGACAAATGCATCACGATGCAGTCCGAAATCGCCAAGCAAACGCAATGCGGCGGGATTTTGTCCTAACGTGAAACGCCAGCACCCGAGGCGCGACACCTTGTCATGCAGCTCAAGGCTGCCTACGCCGGCATGGTCATGATGGACAAGGATCAGATCCGGGTGAAATGCCCACTGCTTCCATGCATTGTCTTCTGGCGCTTTGGATAACAAGCGCCGGTCTGTAAGAACCAGAAGACCGGATTTAAAATGCAAATGGGTATCGAGATCAACCTCGATAAACGCCTGGACGGTTTCTGCCGCTGCCAATTGCGATTGCACTTCGGCGCGCCAGGAATCGGGCAATGGATAACTTGAAGACGACATTAAGATTCGATTTTCGGTGAAGCTCCAGGGAATCCCTGAGGCTATTCAATAAATTGGCAAACTGGATGAAGCAACCGGCTCTGCGCGAAGCTGCAAGTATACCCGTCATACGCCGTTGCTTCGATGAAGATCACGCCAATGTCACTTCTCCAACATACGGTCTGCAACAGCTTCCGCCCCTTGATCGGGCGGGAAATGGCGTTTCTTCCGCTGCATACATCAGTATTTACCAGAAATTAAGCGGTTTTCCAGTTGCCATGCAGATCACGCATGGCAACTGAATTCAACTGAAAGCACATTTTCCGATTTGCGATCAGGCGGTAGTATATTACTGCCGATAATAAGTTGCGCCTTCAGGTAAACCAAATCCGGCTCTAAACGTTACTTGTACTTCGACATGGTTTTCTAACTTTGCGCCGAATTTGCGATAACCGCCTGGCTTGACTGCTCAACATGATCAAAAAATACATTGACATTATCAATGTGATGCCTCTTCGTGGCCCGAACATATGGACATACCGTCCCGTCCTGGAGTTCTGGGTCGATATCGGCGACCTGGAAGATTCGCCTTCCAATACCATTCCCGGCTTTTACGAACGTCTAACGGCATGGCTTCCTGGCCTGGCTCAACATCGCTGCGGGGTCGGTGAACCTGGCGGCTTTCTGTTGCGCCTGCGCGAAGGTACCTGGCCCGGCCACATCCTTGAACATGTGATGATCGAGTTGCAAAATCTGGCCGGTACGCAAACCGGTTTTGGAAAAGCCCGAGAAACCTCACAACGCGGCGTCTACAAGGTCGTTGTCCGCTCGCGGCTAGAACCAGTCAGTCGCGCCGCATTGTATATCGCTCGCGATCTCGTCATGGCTGCAATCGAAGATCAGCCCTACGATCTCGCTGCAAAGATCGAAGAGCTCAAGGACATGGTTGATTCGTTGAACCTCGGCCCCAGTACCGCCTGCATCGTTACAGCAGCCACCGAGCGGCATATTCCATCGATCAGGCTGAATGAAGGCAACCTGGTGCAACTCGGTTACGGCGCACGTCAGCGACGCATCTGGACTGCTGAAACGGACCAGACCGGCGCAATCGCCGAGAGCATTTCCAGCGACAAGGATTTGACCAAGAGCTTGCTGAAATCCTGCGGCATACCGATACCAGAGGGCCGTATAGTGGACAGCCCCGACGATGCATGGGACGCGGCGGAAGACATCGGCGGTCCTATCGTCATCAAGCCCAGCGATGGCAATCACGGTCGCGGCGTGTCTACCAATTTGACCTCGCGTGATCAAATCGACGCCGCTTTCCAACTCGCTAACAATCATGGAAGTGAAGTCCTGGTCGAGCGCTTTATTCCGGGCAACGAGCATCGACTGCTAGTGGTTGGCGGTCGTTTGGTCGCAGCGGCGCGTGGCGAGACCGCGTATGTCGTCGGCAATGGCACATCAAGCATTACGGAACTGGTAGACCAGCAAATCAACACCGATCCACGCCGTGGCACGACCGAAGAGTTTCCGCTCAATCTGGTCAATCCGAGCAACGACTCGGCGATCAGGCTTGATCTTGTACGGCAAGGCTATACGCCAGACTCGATACCTGCCGAAGGCAAGGAAATTCTCATACAGCGCAATGGCAACGTCGCGCTCGATGTCACGGAACTGGTTCACCCGACTACTGTTGCGATTGCCAGTCTTGCTGCGCGTATCGTCGGGCTGGATATCGCCGGCGTTGACCTCGTTGCGGAAGATATTTCTCGTCCACTCGATGAGCAGCGTGGCGCCATCGTCGAGGTCAATGCAGGTCCAGGCCTGCTAATGCATCTGAAACCTGCTGGCGGCCCTGCACGCCCGGTTGGCCGGGCAATTGTGGACCATCTGTTTGCCGCTGACGAAAGTGGGCGCATCCCCGTCGTCGGCATCAGCGGCTCACGCGGCAAGACCATGGTCGCGCGCCTGGTGGCGCGACTGCTACATCTGCATGGCGCCTATGTTGGACTCGCATGCAGTGACGGATTATTTCTTAACCAGAGACCGCTTGAGCATGGCGATTGCGCAACATGGAAGTCGGCGCACCGCGTACTACTCAATCGCATGGTTGATGCCGGTGTATTCGAAAGCGGCAATCGCGCGATCCTGTCGGAAGGCCTGGCCTACGATAGATGCCAGGTCGGCGTCATCACCAACATCTACACCGATGACCTGCTGCCGGAATATTTCATCGATGATGTAGAGCAAATCGCCAAGGTCGTCAGAACGCAAATCGACATCGTGCTTCCAGATGGTGTAGCCGTATTGAATGCATCGGATGCACGCGTCGCGGAAATGGCATCGCTATGCGACGGAGAGGTGATATTTTTTGCATCGACACCGGACGCCCTGGTGCTGGCAGAACATGCGAGTGAAAAAGGTCGCGCAGTTTATGTACGTGGCGGCACGGTCGTTCTCGCGACCGGCTCGGAAGAAATTGCGTTGTCGGAGGTGTCGGCAATCCGGCTCGCCGCCAACAGCAACAAATCTCACCAAATCGAAAATGTGCTGGCAGCTATCGCAGCAGCCTGGGCATTGGGTTTACCTACGGATCTGATCCGTGCAGGAATCGAAACGCTGGACGATGGGTTCGGCCCGGTCAATGTCAAATAACCGATAACGAATACAGTAACGAACACAGGCTGGTCGGAGACCGGACAAACAAGGAAATCTGTTCATGGAAATATCGCGGATCCGCGCACTTCGCGGCCCTAACCTCTGGAGCCGACACACTGCGATTGAAGCAATCGTAGGGTGTAGTAAGGCCGAGCGTTCAATTGCCAACCTCCCAGGATTTGAAGCCCGTCTGCGAGCGCGCTTCCCGGAAATCAACTTCCTGCAGCAAGCCGATCAGGAACATCCATTTTCGCTCGCGCATGTGCTTGAATGCGCATCGATCGGACTGCAGGCGCAGGCAGGGTGTCCTGTTACTTTCAGCCGCACGGTTGAAACAATCGAAACCGATATTTACCAGGTCATCGTCGAGTACAGCGAGGAAGCGGTCGGACGTTTGGCGTTTGAACTTGCACAGTCGCTATGCCAAACCGCCATTGACGATCACCCCTTCGATATCGCTGACGCGTTGACGCGTTTGCGGACTTTGGATGAAGATATCCGTTTGGGACCCAGTACGGGTTCGATCGTCGATGCTGCAATCAAGCGCGGTATACCGTTCCGCCGTCTGACCGAAGGCAGCATGGTTCAATTCGGCTGGGGTAGTCGACAACGGCGCATACAGGCTGCAGAGACCGACGGCACCAGCGCCATCGCAGAATCGATTGCACAAGACAAGGAGCTCACCAAAATGCTGCTGGACGCTGCCGGTGTACCGGTGCCTAAGGGACGCTCGGTCACGACGGCAGAAGACGCATGGGCGGTCGCATCGGAATTCGGCGGCCGCGTGGTCGTCAAACCCCGCGATGGAAATCAAGGCAAAGGTGTTGCGGTCAACATCAGCACGCGCGAAGAAATCACTGCGGCCTTCGCCGTGGCATCGGATATCTGCTCGGATGTCATCGTCGAGCGTTACCTGCCCGGCCATGATTTCCGGCTGCTGGTCGTAGGCAATAAACTGGTTGCGGCAGCGCGTCGTGCCGCGCCGCAGGTTGTCGGCGACGGCAAGCACAGCGTGCTCGAACTGGTGGAACAAATCAACCGCGACCCCCTACGCGGCGACGGACATGCGACTTCGCTCACCAAGATCCGGCTCGACAACATCGCACAGGCAACGCTTGCCAAGTATGGCTACACAACCGAAAGCGTTCCGGCAAAAGGCCAGCATGTCGTCCTGCGCAACAATGCCAACCTCAGCACCGGAGGAACAGCCACCGACGTGACCGATGACGTGCATCCCGAAATGGCGGCACGTGCTGTGGAAGCCGCGCAAATGATCGGGCTCGACATCTGCGGCGTTGATGTCGTGTGCGAGAATGTGATCCAGCCGCTGGAAGACCAGGGTGGCGGCATAGTCGAAGTCAATGCGGCGCCGGGACTGCGCATGCATCTTCAGCCGTCTTTCGGAAAAGGCCGGCCGGTTGGCGACGCAATTATTTCTTCGATGTATGCCGATGGCGACGATGGCCGTATCCCACTCGTCGCAGTGTCAGGTACCAACGGAAAAACCACCACAGCACGACTGATCGCGCATATTCTCGCGACCAATAAAATGCGCGTCGGTATGACCAGTACCGATGGCGTCTACATCCAGAATCAGCGCATCGACACCGGCGACTGCAGTGGCCCTCGCAGCGCACGTAACGTGCTGTTGCACCCGGACGTGGATGCGGCCGTGTTCGAGACTGCACGCGGTGGCGTTTTGCGCGAAGGCCTCGGATTCGATCGCTGCAACGTGGCGGTGGTTACCAACATCGGCATCGGCGATCACCTGGGGCTCAGCTTCATCAGTACCGTGGAAGACCTTGCCGTCGTCAAACGCGTGATCGTCCAGAACGTCGCGCCGAACGGCGTTGCAGTCCTCAACGCGGCAGATCCGATCGTCGCCAACATGGCAAAGGCATGTCCGGGAGGCGTTACCTTCTTTGCTCTTGACCGCCATCATCCAGTGATGACTACTCATCGCGCCAAAGGCCGCCGTGTCGTCTATCGCGACGGCGATTCCATTGTCGCCACCAAAGGCAAGCTGGAACATCGGATCGCATTGGCGGATATACCGATCACGCATAACGGTGCAATCGGTTTCCAGATCGAAAACGCGATGGCTGCCGCAGGCGCGGCATGGGGTCTCGGCATCGACTGGAAAACCATACGCGCGGGATTAGGCACCTTCGTCAATGACGCGAGCACGGCGCCCGGCAGATTCAACATCTTCTCCTATCGCGGTGCGACCCTGATCGCGGATTACGGTCACAACCCGGATGCGATCCAGGCTTTGGTGCAGGCGGTCGACAGCATGCCTGCTGAACGACGTCTCGTCGTCATTAGCGGCGCGGGTGACCGACGGGATATCGACATTCGTCTGCAGACCGAAATTCTCGGGAGTGCATTCGACGAGGTTATTCTGTATGAGGACAAATGCCAGCGCGGACGCGCCGATGGCGAGGTCATGCGTTTGCTGCAGCAAGGGCTTGAAAAAGCTAGCCGCGTGGGATCCGTGAAGGAAATCATTGGGGAGTTTCTGGCGATTGATACTGCGCTAGCCAGCCTGCGGCCTGGAGATTTATGTCTGATCTTGATCGATCAGGTAGAAGAGGCATTGGCGCATATTGCGTTGCGGATTTCGGAAAGCGCGTAAATATTGTAGCGGCTTGCAGTGCTCCCCTCGCCCGCTTGCGGGAGAGGGGAGTAAAACGCTTGACTGACGTATCATTTAACGCTGCACACCGCATTCCCTTCGCGTCACCGAACTTGTGCGATGTGGATGCAAAAGTCGCTGCCCGGTCCTTTCGGGATTTGAGAAAATCACTCCGCATCATCCTCAGCCAAATCCACAATCTCCGGCCCCAATAGCAATTGCGCCGCCTCGCTCGGCAACGCCTCCACCGATCGCAACTTGCTTGCCATTTGACGACTGCGCATCTCTGCTTTTTCTATATTTTTCGCAGCCCGCTCCAGCGTCGTTTTCGTCGCAGCCAGTACATCGCCGAACTTCCCGAATTCCGTCTTGACTGCGCCCAGCACCTGCCACACTTCCGACGAGCGCTTCTCCAGCGCAAGCGTGCGGAATCCCATTTGCAGGCTGTTCAACAAAGCCGATAACGTTGACGGTCCCGCGATACTGACGCGATGCGTGCGCTGCAAATCATCCGCAAGACCGGGGCGACGCATCACCTCCGCATACAGCCCTTCTGTCGGCAAGAACAGGATCGCGAAATCGGTTGTCAGCGGCGGCGACAAATACTTCTCCGAAATCGTCTTCGCTTCAAGACGTATCGCGCGTTCCAGTTCACGGCCAGCCAACGTGACGCCATCTGCATCGGCATGCTCCGCCGCTTCCACTAGCCGCTCGTACTGCTCCTTCGGAAATTTTGCATCGATCGGCAACCATACCGGAACCTGCCCTTCTACCTGACCCGGCAACTTGATCGCGAATTCGACGCGCGCGTTGGTTCCAGGCACCGTTTCCACATTCTTCCCGTACTGCTCCGGCGTTAGCACCTGCTCCAGCAGCATTTCCAATTGCACTTCGCCCCAGGTTCCGCGTGTCTTCACATTCGTCAGGACGCGCTTCAAGTCCCCCACGCCGATTGCCAATTGCTGCATCTCTCCCAAACCCTGATGCACTTTCTCCAGGCGATCGGATACCAGCTTGAATGATTCACCCAAGCGATGCTCCAGCGTCGCGTGCAGCTTCTCGTCGACCGTCTTGCGCATCTCTTCCAGCCGCGTAGCGTTATCCGCTTGCAGATCCTTGATCTTGCTCTCCAGCGTGGCGCGTATCTCGGCCATGCGTAGCGCATTGGATTCGGTCAATGCGCCTAGTGTCTGGTTCAAGGTATCGCCGAAGCGCTTCAGTGCCGCCGCCTGCTCTTCGCGACCGGTCTGCGCCTGCGTCGCGATTGATTGCCGCATGGCTTCAAGTTGCAGCGCGTTCACTTCATTCAATTTGGCAAGCTGTTGTGCGAAGGTATCGATCTGACTGCTTTGCATCGTGGCAACGCCGGTGATTTGCGTTGCAAGTACCTGCTGGAATTGGGAAAAATTGCCGGTCAGTTCCTGACGTGTACTTTGTGATGTGGTCTGTACCTGTACACGCAACTCGCGTTCGGTGCGTTCGCTGGTTTGTTGTTGATGTTGTTGAAGTTCGCTTTGCAGCTTGGCTAGTTGCGGCAATATATCGGCTGAATGATCAGCTGAACGTCCGCGCAGATGGCAGTAAATCTGCACTATCAGTACAAGGGCAATGAGGATCAAAAGAATTAATTCGGCTGGCGTCATGGAAATGTTTGTAATTAACAATCTGTGTAAAACCGCACTGGCATTTTAACGCAGCGTGTTGCCGGATGGATTTGGGTTGGCGATGAGTAAAGTGGATCGCTACGTTATCATGACGCAATTGCGACCGGCGACGTTGGGCTTCCTTCGTCAACCGAACCTACAAATCCGGTTTATTCCTCATCCGTCTGCGGTTTGAAAAAACGATTGCAGCAGTCGTTCCTGCAAAGGTTCATCCAATCCGACATCCTGCATTGCCAACGCCATGCAGCGCAGCCACTGGTCCCGCTCGCTCATACCAATCGCAAACGGCATATGCCTTGCCCGCAAACGCGGATGGCCGAACCGTTCGATATACAGGCTAGGTCCACCCGACCAACCCGACAGGAACCAATAAAATTTATCACGCGATTCTTCGAGCTGCGCGGGGTGCAACGCTCTGATACCGGAAAATTCTTCGTCCAGATCCATCAGGTCGTAAAAGCGGTCAACCAGTTCACGCAGCTTGACGTCGCCGCCTATCAGTTCAAAGGCGGATTGCGCTTGGGGTTCTTCGGGAATCATATTGCCTATGATAACGCATCGGTGCGCATCGTTGCCCGGTGTCATGCCATCAAGCGCCAAATTTCACGGAACGCCAAATCGAAATTTATTGAAGCGGCATAAACCTCGCATCGCCTGTAGATGACATGTCGCAAGTGAAAACCAGATGACATCTGCGATCGTAAAAGAGGTGAGAAAAAAAGTTGATGTCGATTGCAACGCGTCTTCAATTAACGAATACGCGACGACATCTAAATGCTTCATTTCATTGCTGTACAAACAAACGAGTTCATTCCAGTACAGCACTTTGTCGTAAAGCACCACATGACCAGGTTGTGGCACGACCGCATGCATTGTCATAGCAAGTTTGTGCACTCGCAAATGCCCTCTTGATACCGCTCAAGCGATCATGAATCGCTAATTTCTCGCATAGATAACTGCTTATTATTGTTAAAAGCGTAATTCATTTGTATGCAATTGCGAGTTCGATTCACGATGCTTTCGTGAACGAAAATGGAATAAAACGAAACACATTTCGAAATGAAATTTCTGATCGCGATGAATGCAACCGAGGGAAAGCCGGGGAGCGTATGCAGGATTTAATTGGTAGGAACTCTTCACGGCTGGAATTTTCAATGCGACTGGTGGATTTGGCTGCACTCATCGTCGCTGGACAACTCGCAGGCCTGATGCACTTCAAGGGCGGGTTAATCAATGAAGCGCCAATTCATTCCATGCTGCTCTATTTTTGCGGAGCGCTGGCGTTTCTTGTATTTCCGCAACTGGAAGTCTATTCGTCATGGCGCGGACGTTCCATGCGGGCGATGCTTTTGCGCATTGCCGCCGCTTGGGCTTTCATCCTGCTGGTCGGTGTCGTCTGTAGCTTTATGGTTCACCACGTCGGCGCGCTTTCGCGCTTGTGGTTGCTGGACTGGTTCGCGATAGGCTTTGTCTTCCTCGCTCTGTCCAGAGGCGTAGTTCATCGCACCCTGCGCTATCTCCGCAAAAAAGGCATGAATGGAAAGGCTGTGCTTATTGTTGGCTACGGCACGATCGGCCAAGAGATGCACAAGCGGGCTTCACAACAGGATTGGTTTGGATACGATGTAAAAGCGGTACATGCAAACGAAGACGAGCAGCATCATTTCCGCGATCCCGGAATTGCAAGTATCGACATGCTTGACCACATCCCGTCCTACATTGCATCGAATGCAATTGATGAAATATGGATCACCCTGCCGATGAGCGCGTCTGAGGAACTCCGCAAACTCCAATACCTTCTTCGTAATGCGCTGGTCGATATCAAATGGATACCCGACACGCTGAGCATGCATATGTTGAGCAGCAAGATGGTGGATTTTTTAGGCTTTCCAGCAGTAAACCTGAATGAACCTGTTTCCAGCGGCGTGAATGGTCTCGCAAAAGAAATGATGGACAAAATATTTGCGCTGATTGCGCTCATACTCCTGGCGCCATTGTTTCTTGTGATTGCTATATGCATCAAGACATCCTCGCCGGGTCCGGTATTTTTCAAGCAGCCAAGACTAGGCTTGAACGGCAAAAAATTCAACGTCTACAAGTTCCGATCGATGAAAGTGCATCACGAACAAGACAAGGTCACACAGGCAACACAGGGCGATCCACGCATCACGAAAATCGGGCAATTCATACGACGTACCAGCCTCGATGAATTACCCCAGTTCGTCAACGTTTTGATCGGTGACATGTCGGTGGTCGGTCCTCGTCCGCACGCCTTGCAACATAACCAGATGTACGAGGAATTGCTGGAACTCTATATGTTGCGCCATCGCGTCAAGCCGGGGATCACTGGCTGGGCGCAGATTCACGGTCATCGCGGCGAAACCGATACGGTCGACAAAATGGCCAAGCGTGTGCAATTCGATTTGCACTACATACAGAACTGGTCTTTGGCAATGGACGTGCGAATCATCCTCTGGACAGCATTCAAGGGATGGACCGGCAATAACGCGTATTAGCCGTGGATCCAATCAAACTCGCCACCGAAGCATGTGGCGCTTTAGGTTTTGGATAGGCCAAAAGGATATGAGCATATATGCAGCATCAAATCTCAAATCAGAAGTGCAGCGTCTTTCCAACGTATATGCAGTCGATGCACTACCGGGTCATGGCGGCGGCATTTTTTGTGACGATGATGTTCATTGATGCGGTTCCACGCTACGCCTCTCTGACGAACATGCATCTCGGCCATATCGGCGATCTGTTGCGGCACATGATAGCCACACTATTTTTGACAGTATTGGTGTATTTCAGCATCGCCGACAGGCCTGTGCGCCGTGCGCTGAAAGCGTTGCTTGTCATTGTATTGCTGATGGCACTCGAAAAAGCGATTCAGATTTTTTTATACCATGGGACCGTCGATGGAAGCGGTTTGGTGGCCGACGCGATTGCCGCGACGATATGTGTATTGATGCTGAATCTGATTCAAACATTCAGGGTTGTACGCACGAAAAAGTAATCGGCAGATACATACACGCGATCAACCCAATGACGGACACAACATTTTTTGACTATGAAAGAAAGTGATATGACATACAAGAAAATTACCAAGGCGGTATTTCCGGTAGCGGGACTAGGCACCCGCTTTTTGCCGGCCACAAAAGCCAGCCCGAAAGAAATGCTGCCTGTAGTTGACAAGCCATTGATTCAATATGCAGTTGAGGAGGCCGCTGCCGCAGGCATCACTGAAATGATTTTCGTGACAGGGCGAAACAAGCGCGCCATCGAAGACCATTTCGACAAGGCATATGAGCTTGAGGCCGAGCTCGCAGCACATAACAAGCAGGAACTACTGGCCGTTCTGCGCAGCATCAAGCCGGACAACGTCGAGTGTTTCTATGTTCGCCAAGCGGAGGCTCTCGGACTGGGTCACGCTGTAATGTGTGCAGAACGCCTGGTACAGGATGCGCCGTTTGCCGTCATTCTCGCTGACGACCTGCTGGATGGAAAAATTCCCGTCCTCCGGCAAATGACCGCGTTATACGCGGATTACGGTTGCAGTATTCTCGGCGTCGAAGAAATTGCGCGCGAACAGAGTCGCTCATATGGAGTGGTTGCCGGTACGCAGTTTGGCAATCGTCTGACGAAGTTGACCGGCATCGTCGAAAAGCCGACACCGGAGAATGCACCGTCGAACATCGGTGTAGTGGGTCGCTACATTCTCAATCCGTCGATCTTCAAACATCTGCGCACCATGCGCCCCGGCTCTGGTGGTGAAATGCAACTGACCGATGGAATCGCATCACTACTGGCGCAAGAGACTGTATTGGCATATGAGTTCGACGGCGTTCGCTACGACTGCGGCAGCAAGCAGGGCTATCTGCAGGCGACAGTGCAATTTGCATTGAAACACCCAGAGGTCCGTGATGCTTTCCGCGAGTTCCTGGACAACCTGCCCGCGAGTCACGCCCCAAAAGCCGGAAGCATGGGCGGCACGATAGGCAACATCGGGAAGCTAAACGCCGGAGCGGTTAAAAACGCCTCCGCGCACTGACCCACAACGTCAAGGGATGCAACCATGAACGCCAGCTCCACAACAACAACGCCTGTCATGCCATCCAATCACGGCGGGCGAAAAGTCGCATTGATTACCGGCATCAGCGGTCAGGATGGCGGTTACCTTGCCGAGCTCTTGCTTGGCAAAGGCTATATCGTTCACGGCATCAAACGCAGGACATCCATCCTGACAAGCGAGCGCATTGATCGGCTATCCCGCGCGCAACATGAAGAGCCACCTCGTCTTTTCCTGTCACATGGCGACATGACGAATGCATCCAGCCTGTATCGCGCAATTGAACAGGCGCAACCTGACGAAATCTATAACCTTGCTGCGCAAAGCGAGGTTGCCTATTCGTTTGACGAGCCAGAATATACGGCGGATTCGGATGCACTCGGCCCGTTACGCATGCTGGAAGCGATACGCAAGCTGGGACTGAAGGACAAGACGCGCTTCTATCAGGCGTCCACATCTGAACTGTATGGCCAGGTTCAGGAATCACCGCAACGCGAAACCACGCCATTTTATCCACGTAGTCCCTACGCGGTAGCGAAGCTGTACGCGTACTGGATCACGGTGAATTATCGCGAAGCGCACGGCATGTATGCGTGCAATGGCATCCTGTTCAATCACGAATCGCCATTGCGGCGTGAGAGCTTCGTGTCCCGAAAAATCACTCGCGGCATGGCGCGCATTGCACTGGGTCTGCAGGAATCCCTTCACCTCGGCAACCTCAGCGTGCAGCGCGACTGGGGCGATGCGCGCGACTACGTCGAGATGCAATGGCTGATGCTGCAACAGGAAAAGCCGGAGGATTTTGTCATTTCCACCGGCATACAACATAGCGTCCGCGACTTCGTCAACGCTGCCGCCGCCGAGCTTGGCATCGTTCTCCGATGGCAGGGAGAAGGCGAGGAGGAGATTGGTATGGTGCTCGAGCCGGGCCCTCATGCTTGCCTCACCCAGGGACAGGTAATCGTACGCGTCGATCCCCGTCATTTCCGCAGCAGTGAGGTCGACGGCATTTTGGGCGATGCGAGCAAGGCGCGCGCGAAATTGGGCTGGACGCCAAAAACCTCATTCAAGCAATTGGTTCGGGACATGGTTCAGACCGATTTCGAAGCGGGAGGCAAGGATACGAAAGTAGTACAGCGACGCGACTTTGGGTTTGCCTGTTAGGAAGAAACATGATTTGCAAAAAAACAGGATTGCAATCCTTGAATCACTGCATTCACCTGTGCCCTGATTAACGCTTTAACGATTTTTCGTACACCCTGATAACCATATCAAGAGGAAGAAAATGAAAACCATTTCTCGCAAACGTATTTACGTCGCAGGCCATCGTGGCCTTGTCGGCTCGGCGATAGTCCGCGCATTGGCACGTCGCGGCCAACACGACATCGTGACCCGCATGCATGCCGATCTGGAATTGACGGACCAGGTGAGTGTGCGTGAATTTTTTGAATCGGAACAGATCGACGAAGTGTATATGGCTGCTGCACGAGTAGGCGGCATACACGCCAACAATACTTATCCGGCCGAATTCATTTACGAAAACATGATCGTTCAGGCCAACGTGATCCATGAGGCCTGGCGCAGTGGCGTCAAGAAATTATTGTTCCTCGGATCGTCCTGCATCTATCCGCGGATGGCGGAACAGCCGATCAAGGAAGAATATTTGATGAACGGAAATCTGGAGCCTACCAACGAACCCTACGCGATTGCGAAAATTGCCGGCATTAAAATGTGCGAGAGCTATAACCGGCAATACGGCGTTGATTACCGCAGCGTGATGCCGACAAATTTATACGGCCCGGGCGACAACTACCACCCTGAAAACAGCCACGTCATTCCCGCACTGTTGCGACGTTTCTACGAAGCAAAGCTCACCGGTGCGGACAAGGTTGTGATTTGGGGCACGGGCACGCCGCGCCGCGAATTTTTGTTCGTTGACGACATGGCCGATGCCAGCGTGCATGTGATGGATCTCGACCAGGAAATTTATGCCGCCAATACAACGCCGACGTTGTCACACATCAATGTAGGCACAGGCAAAGATGTCACGATTGGACATGTTGCGGACATGATTTCAAGCGTCGTTGGCTATCGCGGGAAAATCGTTTTCGATACCAGCAAGCCGGATGGCACACCTCGGAAGCTGATGGACATTTCGAAGTTGACTGCGTTGGGATGGGCTCCAAAAGTACAACTGATTGATGGTCTCAAACAGACATACGGCGAGTTCGAATCATTACTTGCCCAAGCTGCCTGAGGCCATGATCGGTAAATCTGGCAGAGCCCACACATGAATACACAACTCCATGAGCGAGCGCGAACATGCCATTAAATGACATGATAGGCTGGACAGTAATCGCCCTCATCTTCGCGCCGATTATTATCGGCATGAGCATGCGGGCGCCGAAGCTGATCGCACTTCCTCTGATTGCGATCCTGATCATATTCTCGTCGTCGACATGGGGCCAGTTGCAGGTCACGAACACCGTATATTCACGCGGAACCGGCCTGTTCTATTTTTCATTGATCAACATCGTTCTGCTCGTTGCGGGCATCGGGCTGTTGATGCGAAAACTGGCGAACCCTTATTCGCAAAATCTTGCGCCGCCGCTGTCGACATATTTCATTGGTTTTACGATTCTATTGATGGCGCATATCCTGGTTGGCCTGATATTGGGCGTGGACCTGGTCAACATTTTGAGTTACACCGGCGCGATCAATGTCTTCAACATGCTCATCTTCATGTACCTGGTCATCACCGCATTCAAACGTGAGAAGGACCAGAAAAAATTGCTGTACATGATAGTCGCTCTGGCTGCCTTGCGCGCGGTCTTCGGCATCGTCAGGTTTGTCTGGTTTGAAGGCGACGGTGCCAATCCGTATCGCAATTTCGAAGGTCTGGACCTGAAAATAGTCTTCTTCGATATCGCCGACAATTTCGTTGCCAGCCTCGCCGCATTCTGGGCGGCATGGATGTTGACCTCGTCGCGCATAAGACTGTCGCGATTCAAGCGCCTCGCATTGTATGGCGTCATCCTGCTGGAGATTGCGACCGTCGCGCTGTCTTTCCGCCGCTCCTCGCTGATCGGACTCGTCTTGATGTTCATCTTCCTCTGGCTGCGCATGCCGAAACAGAATCGGGTGCAGTTCACGCTGATGGCCGGTGGTGTCCTGCTGTTCATCGCGTCCTACTTTTTCCAGCAGCGACTGCAACATGAAGGGCATGCAACCGGCAATTTCGTGACCTCACTGTTCAGTGACATAACGCCTCCCGAAAATGGCGCGAAGTCCGACAATCGACTGTACGAGCTGACTGAAGCAGCAAAAAGCCTCGACGGCAACTGGCTTACCGGCATCGGCACGTGGGGCAGCTTCCGCGGCGACCAGAACGGACTTGATTATCACTTCGGGAAATTCGACTTTGTCCATAGCGGCTTCGGCCACATCGTCCTGAAGACAGGATTGATCGGACTGCTTTTGTTTGCCGGAATTTTCTTCAAATTTACACGGTATTACCTGAAGCATTGCCAATCGTTGACCGGGACCAGCCGCTTCATCAGCGATGCGGGGTTCGCCGGATTCCTGTTCTGGATTCCGACCCTGATGGTCGGTACGCCGATTATCGAATTTAGAAGCATGCTGCTGCTCGGCCTGACACTCGCGTTGCCGTTCGTTGCGGTTCGCATACAAAGAAAATATACGCAGAACAATTCGCCCATTAATTATGCTGCTACGTAATTCACTCTGGAATGTAACCGGGTCGGCGCTCCCCGCGATTGCCGCGCTCGCCAGCGTCCCGCTTCTGATCGCTGCGCTGGGCGTAGAAGGCTTCGGTATCGTCACCATAGTCAGCTCCATCGTTGGCTACTTTGCCGTGCTTGACGTCAACCTGAGCGCCGGTGCGATGAAATATCTGGCAGAGACACATGCTGCCGGCGACCGGCGACGCTTCGCCGAGACTTTTTGGTTTGGCACGTTCTTTTACGGCGCACTCGGACTGGTTGGCGCGACCGCAATATTTTTCGGCGCACACTGGCTTACGATTCATTTGTTCGACCTTCCTGTCTCGTCGCGAGCCGCCGCTGTACTTGCATTGAAAATCGGCGCGGTGGGCTTCGCACTGACGCAAGCACAAAATTATTTAATCGTTGTTCCGCAAGCGCTACAACGTTACGATCGTTCCGCACAGAGTGAAGCGTTTTTCGGAGTGGTCGTCAATGTCATTTCGGTTCTGGCTGCGCTGGCCGGCGGCGGAATCGCCGGCGTCATTGCGGCACGCGTCGTGGTGTCGCTCCTGAATGTGCTCTACCTGCTGATCCTGGTTAATAACCTCGATGTCGACCTGCGGTTTTGCTGGCCACGCAAGGAGGTAAGAAAGGCACTGACGTCGTTCAGCGCCTACGCCTATCTCAGCAAGGTAGCAGCGACCATGCACCAACACGGCGACAAGCTCATCATCGGCGCACTGGCCGGCCCCGTTGCGCTGACTTTTTACACCGTGCCTGCAACGCTTGCGGGGCGGATACTCGGCCTGACCTATCGTCTGTCCAGCGTCATATATCCGCGCGCGAGTGCGCTGGCCGGCTCGAAACGCATGCATGAGCTGCGCCCGATATACCTCGGTGCGATGCGTTACGTGACCTATATCAATGTGATCGCGCTAGGCGTCATCGTCCTGGCAGGTGATGAATTCCTCCGTCATTGGGTCGGTGAAGAATTTGTGGCGCAGGGCTACCCTGTCCTCGTGATCATGACCGTCGCATCGCTGGTTGACTCGTTGACCAATATCCCGTCGATGGTGAATGATGCACTAGGACATCCACGGATTTCCGGCCGCTTTGCGTTGGCCCGAGGAATATTCGGCGTAGGCCTGGTATATCTCGGCGTCACGACCGCCGGCATCGTCGGCGCATCGATCGCACATCTGATCACTGCCATCGTGATGAGCGGGCTGTTCGTGATGTATGTGCATGGCCGCACCATTCCGATCAGCCTGCGGGACGTGATGCGCAAAGGTGCCGGCCGTAGCCTGCTGATCGGCATGCTGATCTTTGGTTTGTTGTTTCCGATCAAGTACTGGATACCGCGCGACCTTACCAATACATTGCTGATCGTTTCGGCAGCCATATTAACCCTGGCATATGCCGGATTCCATTACGTCGTCAGCGTCGATGAGCGGGCAAGACTCTTTGCCATTGCGCGACGCTTGCGCAGCCAATAGTCATCACCATGCGAATACTTGTAGTAAGTGAAGATATCCCTTATCCGAACATGGGCGGCCTTGCCAAGCATGCGTTGAACCTCTCTCGCGCATTGGTACGCGCGGGGCATCAGGTAGATATTCTCGGTGGCAACCAGAACCCGATCGAGGTGGCAGGCAATGAGGCGAATTTCGGCGGCCGCTTCTTTGGCGAATTGAATGGCCATCTGGTCGGCTGGAGGGAAATATCGTTAGGCACGGTCATGCCGCTGAAGCGGACATGGAAAGCCAAACGATTTGCGCAAACGATACTCCGTCATGCTGCCAATTACGACGTGATTCACTATCACGGCCACATACCGAACGTTGCACGCTACATTCCGCCGGAGATCAATTTCGTGCAGACCCGCCACGACCAGGGCAGCGATTGCGTGATCAATTCACGCTTCCGAAACAATGCAATCTGCGATTCCACGAGTCCTGCGGAATGCGCACGGTGCATGACCGATAACCCGAATGCACTTCAACGCGCAGTGTCTACGGTTGCAGTCGTCCAGTTTCGACGCGAGGTGATCGACGGATTTCGCCGGCACAAGACCATTTTTGTATCCGACATGTTGCAGCGAAATCTGTCGCGCACCGCGGGACCGGGACCGTGGGGCTTGACCATACACAATTTTATCGACCTGGGTGCATTGGAACGTGCACGCAATTCAGCGGATGCAAAACATGCAGATGGCGAGGTCCAAGTATTCATTGCCGGCAAACTCTCTCCATCGAAGGGAATCGAGCCGTTCTTGCGGGCGCTGTTACCCCACCTTCCGGCGAACATGCACGTTGCTATCGCCGGTGACGGCTCTGCAGAAGCGCGACTGCGCGCGGAGTTCGGGTCGTCGCAGGTTCGCTTCCTTGGCTGGTGCGCTCCGGAAATAACCTTGAAGCTATCGGCGGAAGCAGACGCGATTGTAGTGCCGTCGATGTGGGAAGACCCCTGCCCCTCCACTATTTTCGAGGGTCTGTTACTCGGCAAGGCGACGTTCGCATTGGCGCGAGGCGGCACACCGGAATTGAAAAAATATGCATCCGCTCCAGGGCAACTACGCCTTCATGACGATATGGAATCGCTGGTGCAAGACCTGATCCGATACAGCCCGGATCTCCGTTTCGAACCCGGCGCACCAGGACTTGGCGGCGCGGACCATGCCGTCGAAAAACTGCTGCAGATATATCGCCTGCCTCCCGGTCAAACTTTAGCCCAATAGGTCATCTCATGCCGCTTACCTTTTCGGTCATCACCTGTACGTGGAACAGTGCCAAATACCTGGAGCAATCCATCGCCTCGGTATTGGCACAGGATTATCCGCACATCGAATATATTTTCGTGGACGGCGGATCCACCGACGGCACACTGGAACAAATACGTGCTTTGAAACGACCCTATCGCCTGATCGAAAATATCGGCGGAGGCATCAGTCGCGCAATGAACGAAGGTATACGCCATGCAACCGGCGACGTCGTCGCGCACCTTCATTCGGACGACTATTATCTCAGGCCGGATGTCCTGTCGACTGTCGCACGCCATCTTGAATCAACCGGACGCGGATGGCTGTTCGGGCGCATCAAACGCGACCTGAACGGCACTCTTGAGGATGAAGGTTTCACTTCTCCGGAGTACAGCTACGCAAGACTGCTCAGCCGAAACTTCATCCCGCATCCAGCCACCTTTGTGCGGCGCGAATTGATGATGCGTACAAGAGGCTTCGATTCCGACTTCAAGTATGCGATGGACTACGACCTCTGGCTGAAACTGGCCCAACTCGGAGACCCGGTACAACTAGACGAAGCATTCGCCGCATTTCGCGTGCATGACGGCAGCCTGTCCACCCGACATCGGATGGCAGCGATGGCTGAAGATTATCGCGTGCGGCTGCAGCATGTCGGCGCCAATCCGCTGTCGCGCGCCATGCATTACACGCGCTACCTTGTACGCCGCTCGCGCGCATTGCAACAGGAGGAACACACATGAGGAAAGCCGCATTTTCCCTGGTTCTTGCGACTATCGGACGCACCAAGGAACTCGATCGCCTGTTCAATTCTCTGGCGGCACAAACCTTCCACAATTTTGAAGTCATCGTCGTCGACCAGAACCCCGATGATCGCCTGGCTCCGCATCTGGAGCGCGCCAGCAGCCTGGGACTTGTCATCCGGCATATCCGGCAAAGCACACCAAATCTTGCAGCCGCGCGCAACACGGGCATCGCTGCCGCGACCGGTGAATGGATCGGCTTTCCGGACGACGACTGCTGGTACGACGCTACCGTGCTGGAAAGATTGTATATACGCTTCACGACTGCGGAGGCGCCAACAGGTGTCATCGTGCACTGGGCAGAACAGGGGCCGCCGCCAATCGCAGCGCCTCGGTTGTCATGGGAAAAATCAAGTAAATTCCGCGACGTACCCGTTGCGTCAATTACCTTGTTTTTCAAACGGAAGATATTCGACAAGATCGGTGGATTCGACAGTCGCCTGGGTGTCGGACAATGGTTCGGTGCCGCAGAGGAAACCGATCTCGTGCTGCGCGCACTCCATACGGGGGCGCTGGTGGCGTACGAACCCTCGGCGCAGGTACACCATCCAGTCGCGGCAAATATGTCCTCATTGACCCCGCAGGCCCGTCTGGTTGCGCGAAATCGCGCTCGGGGTACCGGCGCACTCTATGCCAAACATCGGCTTCCTGCATGGGTCATCGCACGCGGCCTTGTGGCACCGGTATTGCGGCCAATACTGAAGGGATCCATAGGCGCAGAATTGGCGCACGGCTATGCGGTCACACGCGGGCGCCTAGATGGCCTATTGGGATGGAACCGGCATCAACATTAAGTCGCTTTTGATCATTCGCAAACTGGCCTGGCAGACGCAGGCTAATTGGGATTGGGATTGGGATTCGACAGCAACACCGGCTACTCATCCGAACTGAATGCTTACCAATGGAGCAAACGCGCCACCATGTTATTAATCAAGCCCAAACCGAACCTGTATCAGCGCTTTTCTGAACGTAGTCGCTCCATCGTAACAAATGCGTCAATCGATAAATCTGTTGTTGCGCTTGTGACCGCATGCCGCGACGTCCCGCAGGTGAATCGGGAAAATGCACTCGATGGTAAGAGTTCCGCGCTGCGGCGCGTCGTCATCGTCGAGCGAAATTTTCTTCACTATCGGGTTGCGGTTTATCAGCGCCTGCGAGAACTCCTGCATGCAGAGGGGGTCAATTTACAACTACTGATCGGTGCAGGTACGCCGGAAGAAATGCAGAAGCGGGATCAAACCAAACTGGATTGGACGATCACGCTTCCGACAAAATATTTTTTCCGCAACAAGGTGTGCTGGCTACCATTCGGTTCCTATGCAAAGGGGGCGGAACTTGTGGTCTTGATGCACGAGAACAAATTGATTTATAACCTTTGGCTGATGTTTTTCTCCCGGCCGCGCCGGCTCGCATTTTGGGGACATGGACGCAACATGCAATCGAAACATCCCGATGGCCTTAAGGAGCGCTTCAAGCGCTGGACCGTGAACAAGGTCGACTGGTGGTTTGCCTACACCGAAGGGAGCGCGGTGCTGGTCAATAAAGCCGGTTTTCCGCGTGCACGCACCACAGTCGTGGAAAACGCCATCGACACAAAGGAAATGACCGCCCTCTGCCACGCAATAACAGCTGCCGAGCGTGAACGCCTGCGTTTGAAATTCGGTGTAGGGAGTGGCAAAGTCGGCCTGTATGTCGGCTCCCTGTATGAGGAGAAACGCATCGATTTTCTTCTCGAAGCAGTACTGGAAATCCGCCGGCGGTCTCCTGATTTTCACGTCCTGGTAGTCGGAGCGGGCCCGGACGAGGCCATGATAGAAACGGCAGCACGAGAACATTCCTGGATCCATTATCTCGGCCCGCTGCATGGAAAGCAGAAAGCAGAAACCCTGGTCATTGCCGATGTGATGCTCAATCCCGGGCTGGTCGGGCTGGGCATACTGGACTCATTTATCAACGGCACGCCGATGTTCACAACCGATTGCGGCTTGCATTCTCCGGAGATCGAATACTTGAATTCCGGTACGAATGGTGTGATGACTGCCGACAATCTCGACGCCTATACCGACGCAGTGGTGAAGATCCTTGCCGACCCTGCAGCGCTTGCGAAATTACGGAAAGGCGCGTTGGCATCCGCGTCCCGATATACGGTGGAAAACATGGCTGAACGTATTTGCAGTGGAATCATGTCCTGCCTGGCTACCGAATAACGTTCTCGTCACCAATGGAAATGTAAATGGACTCCCTGTTTTCCTGCTCAATAGATGACGGTCATCCATCGGATATGCGGGCGGCTGAGTTGTTCGAGAAGCATTTTATCAATGCGACGTTCTATATTCCGATAAAGAACCGCGAAGGACCGCCAGTTTTGTCAGCCCACGCAATCAGGGAGCTAGGCTCCCAATTCGAGATTGGGTCACATACGGTTGATCACCGCTTTCTCCAGCATCTCGACGAGGACGAGGCGTACCATCAAGTAGTGGAAGGGAAAAATCAGCTCGAAGACATTCTGGGTAGAGACGTCATCGGCTTTTGCTACCCCGGCGGAAAATATCTGGAGCAACATACCCGCCTGGTGCAATCAGCAGGCTTCAGTTATGCCCGCACGACGAAGAACCTATGCTTCGATACCGGTAACAATGCGTACGAAATGCCGACCACCGTCCAGTTCTATCCGCACCACAGAAGTGTCTATGCGCGCAATTTCGCCAAGGGAGGACATTGGCGGAGGCGCAGCGAGGGACTGCGCGTCGCACTGAATAATAATAACTGGATAAAGCGGCTTTACGCGCTGTTCGAGTACTCGCTGGATGAGGGTGGAGTTTTTCATCTGTGGGCGCATTCCAAGGATATTGACGATCTAAATGCATGGGGCGAATTCGATCTGTTTTTGGCCTATGTTGCCGAGAATGTTGCGCCGATATGTCGCTTGAACAACGCACAATTGGCATCCAGAGGATTTTCAAATGACCGTATGAATAACGACGAATTGTTCGACCCATCCACATTATCCCCGGCATCGCCCCCTGTTTCATTCGACACCGTGTGACCGACATCAAGGCACCTTGCCTATGGCCGGTGTCAAATATGCCTATGCGCCACTGACACCGGCATTCCTGATCGTCCAGAAATTTTTCAACCATTTTGGTGGCACCAATATTGCCCTGCCCTCTCCATGAAAATTCTGATCGCACACAATGGTTACCAACTCAGCGGCGGAGAAGACGCGGTAGTGGATGCAGAAATTACGCTATTGCGAAAATACGGGCATGAAGTCGAAGTGTATCGCCGTCATAACGACGAGCTGAAGTCCATGCACAAGGCAATGGCTGCGGTATCGGCAGTCTGGTCACATGGCGCAGCAACTGAAATGAAACGCATATGCACGTCCTTCCGGCCCGACGTGATCCACGCACACAATACGTTTCCGCTCATCTCGCCGTCCTTCACATGGATGGCCGCACGAAAAAATATTCCAGTGGTACAAACCCTGCATAATTTTCGCCTGCTGTGTCCTCAGGCGACGCTGTTACGAAACGGGAAGGTGTGCGAGGAATGCGTTGGCAAAGTGCCTTGGCGCGCAGTGACACGAAAATGCTATCGCGACTCAGTCGCGCAATCTGCAGTAGCCGCTACTGCGCTCGCTGCACACAAGGCCATAGGCACCTATCAAAATAAAATTACCAGCTATATAGCCTTGAACGCATTTTGCCGCAACAAGTTTATCGAAGGCGGCTTGCCGGCTGAGCGCATCCGGCTGAAGCCGCACTTCGTTGTATCCGATACGATCCCGACTTCGAAAAACCGACGAGGCGGCTTGTTCATAGGCCGGCTGTCTCCGGAAAAAGGCCTCGATGTATTGATCGACGCGGTCAATCAATTGAAAATTTCCTCCATCCGCATCATCGGCACCGGACCTCTTGAATCTCGCGTTCAGCAGGAATTCAATCAAAGCCATCTTGGGATGAAATCGCGCGACGAAGTGCTCTGTCTCCTGCGGCAATCCCTATTCCTCGTTGCGCCGAGTACGTGCTACGAAACTTTTGGCTTGACCGTAGTGGAAGCATACGCATCCGGCACACCAGTCATTGCAAGCCGACATGGTGCCTATGCGGAAATCGTGAACGACGGCATTACAGGCTTGCTGTTTACGCCAGGCGATGCGGCCGATCTCGCGGCAAAAATCGCGTGGGCAGAATCACATCCGGAGCAAATGCTTGCGATGGGGCGCGCAGCACGCATCGAATATGAAGCCAGGTATACGCCGCAACGCAATTACAAACTTCTGATCGGAATATATGAAAATGCACTTGGTGCCACCCATCAAGAATATCAAGTCGCGTAAAGTCCGATCTGTACTGACCGCCAACATCGATGCGTTGTCATGGGAGGAGGCGATAGCGCGCATAGTCTCATCCGGTGCCGCCCATGAATCCCGCTATGTATGCATTTGCAATGTCCACTCGGTAGTAACGGCAACGATGGATCCGGAGTTCATGAAGGCGGTCAACGATGCAGACATGGCGACGCCGGACGGCGCGCCCATCGCATGGGCGCTGCGGAAATTGGGCTTCCCGTCGCAAGAGAGGATCAACGGTCCGGACCTGATGTGGCGCTACCTTGAAGAAGCGCAGCGCTTGAAGCATAAGGTTTTTTTCTACGGTAGCACCAATGCGACGCTGGCCAGGTTGTGTGTATCGATCGCCAGATGCTTCCCCCATCTGAAAGTCGGCGGCACCTACTCGCCACCTTTTCGTCCTCTGTCCGACGAAGAAGACAATGCAGAAGTCGCGATGATCAACCGTTCCCGCGCCAATGTCGTATTCGTTGGCCTGGGTTGCCCGAAGCAGGAAAAATGGATGGCTGCGCATCGCGGTCGTATCAATGCGGTCATGATCGGCGTCGGTGCGGCTTTTGATTATCACTCCGGCGCCGTTGCGCGGGCACCGATTTGGTGGCAACGTAATGGCCTGGAATGGCTATACCGTCTTGCCTCCGAACCGCGCCGGCTTTTTAAACGCTACCTGATTACCAACACGTTGTTCATTGTCGGTTTTTCCAGGCAGTTGCTGATGGAAAAAATGCGACGGCGACGTGCAGTGCTTCCGTAAGTAGTTACGCAAAACCTTGAAAGCGTTAGCCACGGCATCAGCCATATGCACTTCTCCCCGCGCCTGCGGGCGAGGGGAGAAATGCGTCCTGATCTACTTAAATTTCCACGCCCTCACGTAATTCACTTCATACGAATTCGCCTTTCCTTGCGGCGTAGTCGTATCCGGTGTGCCGCTTGCGCTACCGAACCAGAGATCAAGCATTAGATACATCGGATCTGTCATCGCGACATTGATCGTAAATACTTCCTTGCCATCAAAATAATACGTCTGCTTGTTCGCCTCCCACTTCAATGCGTACTTGTGGAAGGCCGATGACAAATCAGGCGTAGCGACTTTCTGCATTCCGGCCTGGACAGTTGCATCTTTCCAGATCGTCGCTGCATACATGGTCGGATGCTTCACACCGTCGGATCCCGTCACGCCCCACGGAGCTGCACCACCTGCATACGCCTCCATGATGTCGATTTCAGGACGACGTGCGCCGATATGATTGAACAACCAGAACGCCGGCCAGGTACCCATACCGACCGGCAGCTTCGCTTCGATTTCAAAGTAGCCATAGGTCTGGTAATAATGGCCATCCGTATCGATCGTGCGATTGAAGAAATTGCCTGTCGAATCACGCTGCGGCCAAATTTTCAATGAACCGTTTTCAACCGTATAGTTTTTGGTGCCGTTGGCACTCTCATACCAGATGTGATCGTTCCATACATTGGCATTGAGACTGTCGGTATTAAACTCATCTGAAAATGCCAATGTATAAGTTGACGCATCTTGCCCGAAAGGTCCGTCCGTGCCCGAGGTTGTAGTCGGTGTTTGTGCCAGTGTTTGCGGTGTCTGTACTGGATCCGCGCTTGATGTGACTGATGTCGTGGATGGGCCTGATGCCGTGTTTGACGCGACAACTGCGCCAGTGCCGGATGTAGATGGCGATGCGGGCGTCACGCTACTGCTGGCGCTCACGCTGGAATCAACAACGCTGGGCTGCATAGGGGCAGCTGCCGGACTTGCCGATTGTGATGCGCCGGAACCTCCGCCGCCACCACCGCCACATGCGCTCAATAGTGCAACTGTTGAAAGGCACGCCATGGCGTGCGAACGAAATCTAGGGATAGCAAAATTAAATATAGTCAATGTAAATCCTTTGAAATTGAAAAGTCATGTTGCGCGGTGTTGCATATGCGCAGCACGGTGGTGAGATGGATGCTTTCCGTAAATCGTTCCCGACGGATACGGAATAAATTTCGGTCTGGAAATTTTAGCAACGCAATTTGGCAATACGAAAAATTCGTATCGCTTACGCTGTTGATATGTAATTTTGCTCAGAACATGAGCAATGTTTTTGCGAAAGAAAACAAGGAAATTAATGAGCAGAATGAAAAATGAAAGACTCTGAAATAAAAAAAGCCGGCACAAAAATGTGTCGGCTTTTTCATTCATCGCCTGATGACAGGTATCCCGATGTGCAACGATTTACTTAATCTGGATTTACGCAAAACAAGAAGGGTGCGGAGCGCACCCTACGCAATACTCATGTGTGCGTCATCTTAATTTGCTTTCCACGCCCTGACGTAATTCACTTCATACGAATTCGCCTTACCTTGCGGTGTTGTGTCATCCGGTGTTCCGCTGGCGCTGCCATACCAGAGATCCAGCATGATAAACATCGGATCAGGCATGGTCACATTGACTGTATAAAATTCCACACCGTCGAAATAATATGTCTGCTTGTTCGCTTCCCACTTCAACGCGTATTTGTGAAAGGCGGCGGACAGGTCCGGCGTGGCGAGTTTCTTGAAGCCGGCCTGAACCGATGCATCTTGCCATATCGTCGCAGCGTACATGGTCGGATGCTTCGCACCGTCGGATCCCGTCACGCCCCACGGAGCCGCTCCGCCTGCATACGCCTCCATGATGTCGATTTCAGGACGACGTGCGCCAATGTGATTGAACAGCCAGAACGCCGGCCAGGTGCCCTTCCCTACCGGGAGCTTCGCTTCGATTTCGAAGTAGCCATAGGTTTGGTAATAGCGTCCATCGGTATCGATCGTCCGGTTAAAGAAATTGCCGCTTCCGTCACGTTGCGGCCAGATTTTTAATGCGCCGTTTTCCACGACGTAGTTCTTGGTTGGATTAGATGTTTCATACCAGATGTAATCCTTCCATATATTGACATCCAGACTGCTGCCGTCAAATTCATCCGAGAACGCCAATGTATAAGCGGCCGCATTCTGCCCGAATGGCGCAACAGTGGAAGGACTAGGAGTTGGGGCAGGCGTAGGTGTGGGTGCTGGCGTCGGTGCTGGTGTGGGTGCTGGCGTCGGTGCTGGTGTTGGAGCTGGTGTTGGAGCTGGTGTGGGTGCTGGCGTCGGTGCTGGTGTCGGTGCTGGCGTCGGTGCTGGTGTCGGTGCTGGTGCTGGTGCCGGAGTCGGTGTTGGAGTCGGTGCCGGTGTTGGAGTCGGTGCCGGTGTTGGAGTCGGTGTTGGGGCTGGAACCGGCGTCGGTGCAGGACTAGGTACCGGAGTAGGACTTGGGCTCGGCGCTCCCGCAAGCGGCACACTGCCGTCACCCACATTTGAACTCACGTCACTGGACAATGCAGGTTGCACAGCTGCCGGGCTGGTGCCGCTGGATGAAGCCGAGTCACCTCCGCCACCACCACCGCATGCTGATAAAAGAACAGCAACCGAAACGCATGACATCACATGCAATTGAATTTGACTAAACGGCAATTTAGGCATGATCAAATTTCTCTTTCTTACGTGACTATGATATTTATCAAATGCAGCACGTCACTAAGAGCAATGCTTTGCGTAAATTGTTCCGCGCGGAAAGAAAAATATTTCGCGCAAGAATGTAGCTTGCGCAGTTACCAACATCAAACGCATCGATAGCGTTATGAGATGGTCAACTTAAAAAGAAATGACGGAGGGGCGCAACGGAGGCGATGGAAGACATCAATATCGTCTTCGATTGGATGTATGGAGGGGGGGGCGGGACTGAGGCATTCTGCTGGCGTGGCATCCACCAGAATTACCGATTCAGGAAAGAGGATTACGCAGCGCTCGGCCTGTCAATTTCGGCGTCTAATGCATCCATGAATTCGTCTACCTTGAACGGCTTGGTTAAATACCGGAAGAACCCTGCCTGGATTCCCTGTTCTATCATGCACTCATATGAGCAACCATAAACTCGAGACTGCGGAATATCTTAAAATAATGCCTAATATTTGATCGACGAATAAAGTCACTCCAGCAGTAATTGATGCGATCCTCCTTAGCTTTGTCTGGAGGCGTATAAATTTTCAAGTGGCTGACCAACCACCACTTGTCATCTAGTGATCTATCAATATGGCACTCATCAAGTTGTTTCAGGATAGTTTTATCGCTATTTGCCGCGACCCGGATGAGTCGTATCTGCATGTCAACTGGAAAGGTTATCAATCCATTGACACCGTACGCCAGGGATGTGAGCGCATTCTCGCACTGATGATTCAGACAAACGTCGATTCTGTGCTGAACGACAATACGCATGTCCTGGGGGCATGGAAAGCCGCTGCAAAATGGGTGGCCGGCGATTGGTTTCCTCGTATGAGGCAAGCCGGTATGCGCAGATTCGCCTGGATCCACAGTCCCAGTAAGTCGTCCCAAGTGTCAGCCAACGCAACTGTAAAATTGATGGATGCCGAAGCATTCGGCGTAAAGATATTCCATAACAGGGCAGAAGCGAAGGCGTGGTTGGCTCAGGCTAGATCGGAGCCCCCCGCTGAACTCGTGCATCGGCGCCGTATCCTTGTCATTGAAGACAACGATGATTTTGCAGATATCTTTCACACGATGCTTCATACCATGGGTTGCAACCCTGAAGTCGCCGGTACTGCAACTGACGGCCTTGAAATGGCGCGGGAAAATGTCCCGGAAATGATTTTTTGTGATATCGGTTTGCCAGGCGAGATGGACGGTTATGAATTTGCACATGCCGTGCGGTCCGACAAATTACTTTGGAATATTCCGCTGATCGCGGTATCCGGCTATGGCAGCGACCAGCATAGGGCGCGCGCCAAGGAAGCGGGATTCGACCGGATTTTTCGAAAACCACTTAAATTTAACGACGTTAGCGAAGCGCTCGCAAGTTTTTCATTGGGCAGGCCAATAAACCGTCGCACTCACAGCAAGATGGATGGGCAAATCTTGTCCCGGCGTCATTACGATCGCTGCTGAAATGCGCTACATCGAGAGCGCTTGTCTCGCGCCACCCCAGTCGAGCGGTTCTTCTATCATCGTGGTCAACCTGATTTCTTCTGCCAATAGCCTGGCCACCGGGTCAAATATTTCTTTACGTCTTGCCGTATTCCAGTCATCCGACGAACCGAAGACTTGGTACGTCACCATGCATCCGCCGCCGGACCCTGCGTATATGACGATTTTCCCGAGTTGCCCCATATCGTTATGCTGCAGAATATACTCGTAGCACGTAGGCGAAATCGGATTTCTCTGCGCGGTAATATTCGTTGGTAGTTGAAAGGCCATGACATTTATCCTTAGCTAAAAATGGCCATTCTCCCTGTATTCGTATTCTTTTTGTATCCCATCAATATGGTATTTAGCGTGATTTTTTGCGATTTATTACGCGAAGATAACGGAATGTGTAGCGCTATCCGCCGTATGCGATGTGAAACACGGCATGTGATATGAAACATGCGGCGGATAACGCTACGCTCATCCGCCCTACTTTGTCATGCGTCCTGGCGCTTGTAGCTCGCATAAAAAACAACGCCAACACCTATCATGATCGCTACATCCGCGACATTGAAGATGCCGGTACGCAGAGTACCGATACCCATATTCATAAAGTCGGTAACAGCCCCATTGCGAAACGCGCGATCGATAAGATTGCCGATCCCGCCGGAAGCGATAAGAGAAACGCCGATGACATACGCCGAATTCAGATTACGACGCGTAAAGAGAAATACAAGAACGCCGATTAATCCCACGCCGATGATCAATGTAAAAATCCAGAACTTCACGTCGCTTGGCAACGACGACCCCAAACCAAGGAACGCACCCGTATTTTCAGAATACTCAAGCCGGAACATGTCACCGATAAACGATTGAGTAGGCATGCCAGCCAAATAACTGCGCGCAGCCATTTTTGTCACCTGATCGCACGCAATCGAAGAAAACAATACGGCCAAAACAAGCAACGTCTTCTTGAAATTAGTCATCTGCTCTAACGCCTCGAACACGAAGTGATGTAATCGAGCAGTGGAAAATTACTCTTCAAATATGCCGCGCCATCCGCAGCCTCTATCCTCTGCGGATCCGGCCCCGCACCCCACGGTGCGATATCCCCGTATGACGTTGTGAATCGACTCACCGTCTTCTGCATCGAGTCTGCCGTCACAAATCCGAATGGTGTCTCCCACGGCATAGTCCCCAACGCCTCGATATTGTCCCCAAGCGTGATAAACATATGCGTCGACCTGGAGTTCGGTCCGTTCCCTGCGAAGCTCATGTAGCCTCGCCTGAAATTCCGAAGTGCCGGCATACGCAGATCATCCCTGATGGGTGAATACGACCTTGCATCATTCCGACGAAGAGGCGCGCCAAACTGACACAGAAAATTATCCACGCACCGAAACAGAGGAATGTCCTTATAGAACCCGTCATCCACCAGCTGGAGAAACCGCGCCGCACCAACAGGACTCCAATCCGGCTGAACCACAATCTCCACATCGCCCTTTGTCGTTACGCACAACACTCGTACTGCACTGCTCTGATCTTGTCCCATAATTTTTCCTTGTTTTATATTTATGAACACCAAGGACGCCAACACGCCCGCAATAAACGTGACCACAAATTTCCGCCATCCCATTTTGATACTCACTTTAAAATACTCCCCGCTGGATGTATCGTACCCAATTCGAAAAATGCATTTTATTTTGAGACATGAATTTTAACCCGGCATTTGGTTCCAGTTATCGTGGCGCTCTCGTCTTTCCTGCCGATAGTTAGTGACCTCAAGCCGGATGCCATCTGGGTCAGCAAAGAATGTAGCCCAGTAATCGGATGCATAGCCGGGATGAAGCGCGGCCGCAGTCGCATCAATGCCGGCTGCTTGCAACTGCAGGGCGACAGACTTGACGTCTTCTAGTGACTCAACCCGCAGGCAAAGATGGTGCAAGCCTGGCGAATAAGCATCGTGTCCACGCACAGATTTTGCTGGGCGCAGAACATAGCCGAAGTGGCGATTGAAGTATTGGATGTGCGGCTCATCACCAATAACAAATGTGTTTTTGCGAAAGCCTAAAATCGTCATGGCACGATCGTAAAATTCCTCTGAGCGCACCAGGTTCGACACGGTGATATAGATGTGATCGATTCCGATAATTTCTGGCATAAGTTGCTTTGAGGATTAACGAATTAAGCCAACCGGCGCATAGCGTCGGAGTTGAGTGGTTAGGTGTTTGCTTCAAAGAATTTTTATAGCGTGTTTTCCTGCAAATGCTTCTTTAGGGTAACGGTGGCCTCGAGCAGTTCGTCCTCCCCGGTTAAGCTCCACGACCGTATCACTTGCAGCGCGTCGTTACATTCCTCAAAAATTTGGACATTAGATATCACTGAGTTCAGAGAAAACCCTTTTCTCCCACGCAGTGAACCCTTCATCCTCAACCACCTCGATTCGTCGGAACATTCAACGGCATAGAACGAATGGACAATACGATTGCGGTATTCTTCGGCGGCGCTAAGAGCTTTTCGAGCAATTTCAATATTCACTGGCGGCAAATTCGGATCCCTGTCTGCCCTCTTCGGAAATAGCTCTACCAAAAGATCTAATTTCTGTCCAAAGCTCATCGCAGCAGAAACCAAATACTGGTCATCCTTATCCCGCATTCGAAGCAGAACAGCTAATTCTTCGGCAAGCCATTGTTCAACTTGCTGAAAGCGCACAACAGCTACTCCAATAGCGCGGAACAAGGCTTCCGTTTCATCGACGAGGTTGCGTGTATTCATGAAATCCTAACGATACGTTTATCAACGCACTTGCGCGTCGGTGTTCAACAGCGTTAAGTGGCGACATATGACAGCACTTGTTCATAACTTCTAAGCACGATTGCGACCGCAACTTCGGTGTCATATCCCTCCTCACTTACTGAGTCATGATAAATCCGGTACAACGGACCACCTTCACCATCATTTGAATTGATAAAGTAGGGATCTCCGCTTCCAATTAAACATTCTGCGACTGGAACATAGCCGTCCTTTGTAACGCCAATACCTGGCCAAAAATTTGTAGCCTCGTTCAAGCAGTCTTCGGCCGTCATCATTTGAAAGTCAGCGCCCACTTGAGACATATCAGCTTCTTCAGGAATCCGAATTTCCTTCGCAAGAGGATCATGCGCTTTTACAAATCGTACCCAATAGTCGGGGATCATTTCAGCTTTTTCAACTTGTTATATACAGCAAAAGTGGTGGGTAACCCGGGCGGCATTTTATGACGCCAGAATGTCATATATCCCGAAAGCCACATGAAAACTAACGATTAATCATTTTTCCAGAAAACGTAAAAACGATAACTAAACTCCAAAAACTTCACCACTTATTTTCCAGCCGTTTATAGATTTATAACACGGCGATAACCGAGAAGCAATTTTCTGGTCTAGACACAAGCCGATAAACAAAAACACTGCGTTTTCAATTAGGGGATGTCTACGACAAAGTGATTAGCTATGCGCAACCAACGTCACTGGATTCCAGCATTCGCTGGAACGACGAGTCTATATGCGACCTCCTAGGGTTTGACGTTCATCCGCTTGGGACGCTGCCATGAAAGCGGTGTGTCGATCGGATAAGAAGCGAAACATGTCTGAGCGCAGCGAGTTGGTTTCGCTTCCCGAGCGGCGCACTGCTTTCATGGGAACCCGAAGGGCAGCGTCTAGCGGTCGCCTTTTTTGGGTTACCTTTTTTGGCGAAGCAAAAAAGGGAACTAGCCGCCGGGCTACCCCCGGCAAGTTCGCTTGAGTACAGGCATATGAATACATAACGTCACTGGCAAGATCATACGTATTACAAATTCCCATAAAAAAAGCCGGCACATAAAGTACCGGCCTTCCCCATCGCTTCTCTATCGGATCATCTCGCGTCCGACAAGCGCTCGTAAAACCTTACTTGAATTGCCAAGCCCTAACGTAATTCACCTGATAGGAATTCGCAATACCCTGCGGAGTAGTACTATCCGGCGTTCCACTTGCACTACCGAACCACAGGTCGAGCATGATGTACATCGGATCAGGCATCGTCACAGCGAGCGTATACACTTGAACGCCGTCAAAGTAGAACGTCTGCTTGTTTGCTTCCCACTTGATTGCATACTTGTGGAATCCGGCAGACAAATCGGGCGTTGCGACTTTATGCATCCCGGCCTGAACAGTTGCGTCTTTCCATATCGTTGATGCATACATCGTCGGATGCGATGCACCGTCACTACCCATCACACCCCACGGAGCCGCGCCACCTGCATACGCTTCCATGATGTCAATCTCAGGGCGACGTGCGCCTATGTGATTGAACAACCAGAACGCAGGCCAGGTGCCCTTACCTTCGGGCAGCTTCGCTTCAATCTCGAAGTAACCATAGGTTTGATAGAAGCGGCCATCGGTGTCGACTGTGCGATTGAAGAAGTTGCCACTTGCATCTTTCTGCGGCCATATCTTCAAGACACCGTTCTCTACCGTGTAGTTCTTGGTCGCATTGGAGGCTTCA